>Ga0209542_10002701_pt1 | contig 39257 bp, 50 predicted proteins | sample RifCSPhighO2_01_FD_184028 | JGI IMG/M metagenome (GOLD analysis project Ga0209542, IMG submission 184028) | Soil microbial communities from Rifle, Colorado - Rifle CSP2_plank highO2_0.1 (SPAdes) (version 2) | ecosystem: Environmental > Terrestrial > Deep subsurface > Rock core/Sediment ... | reverse complement strand
ACCAAAGATAGGGTTTGATTTCCGGGGGAGGCGGTACATTCTGTGGACCATTCTGCCATTCTGATATTTTGTCTTGTACGTCTTCATCCGGTTGGGGTAGAGTGTGATAGACTCTTAGTTCGGCAAGCTCGAGAGTATTTTCATATTGTTTATGAAAATCGGGATAGCGGCTTTCTACGCGGGTATCAAGTTTGGCCAGATCAGCCGGGGGGAAGGCATTCCCTGAGGCTAATTTTTCCAGTTCTTCTCTTACTTCTGTTCTTGTTTTGAGGCCATATAATTTGTTGCTTTGTTCCTCGGAAAGTACGCCTTGTTCTTTCAGGCTGCCGATAGCTACATTCAGACCTTCGGGTATGGGGGGTTCTCCTTTTACTTCGGATATTGCATCCAAAACGTGCTGGCTACTTGATGAGATCTGCTGCCAGTTTTCCGACTGGGCCGGGATGGATGAAAGACTAAGGGACTGGCTTAAGACTAATTCGTGAGTAGCTGATTTTTCTATATTATCAAAAAGAGATTGAGCTTGGGGAGAGGAGTTGTCCGGGAAAGCGGAGATATTGGCGGCGATAGTATTTAAATTTTCTTGATAGTCAGCTACTGCTTGATGGGCGGCTTCTGTTTTGCCTGATGCGAGCATGTTTCCTGCTTCGGCCAATCTTTCATTGGCAAAGCTTAAGCGCAATTCTTCTCTTTTTATGGGATCGAAAGTGGCGGTAAGCTGTATATTTTCGGCAAATTTTTCAAAACCATAAAAAGGACTGTCGGGCATGATACCCTGAGCCTTGGGTAGACTGACTCCTTCAGGAAGTGTGGGGGCGGGGAGATTTTCGAGAGAGGAAAGTGAAAAACCTAAGACTTGGGAGTTGCTATAATATGGTCCGTAATCGTAGTAATCACTTCGGGCGGCAAAGATGGGGGTAGAAGAAAGACCTAAGATAGTGAGTACTATCAGGCAGGTAAGATAGACTTTTATTTTCTTGAGCAGGGTGATGAAAATCACTTTTTAGCCTTCTTTATAAGATTAGATTAACTTTTTATCACTTGTCAAGGGGTAAAATATAGATTGATATAGATATGATATAGAAATGTGATGGAGATCACAGGGTAGGAGATTAGAAATTAGAGGTTAGAGGTTAGGGAATGAAGAATGAGGGAATGAGTAATTAAGTAATTAGTAATTGAGTAATTGGGAGAGAATAGAAATTAAGATATTGGCAGAAGGGGTAAATCTTGACTGACTATGATAATATATCCAGAGTAATTTTTTATGAAACCAACTACAACTTTAATGGATTTATCGCAAGCCAGGTCAATGTGGAATGAACTGGGTAGATGCAGCTCGTGTAATAAGATCGCTGTTATGCAATATGAAAATGTAGGATTGCCTGGTCCGATATTGATAAGTCCTATGTATATAAGTGGGTATGGAGGAAAAGAAAATACAATTATGCCTCCCGTTGAATATAGGTCTGAGAATATTGTGAGAGTTTGTCTTAACTGTCATATTTTATATGATTCGTTCGAGTAAGTCCACACCGGGTGTGGGATTGGGGATCTAGCTATTATTGATAGTCTTCCGACATTTTTGTATAAATAGCGGATGAAAGGAGAGAAGAATAATGCCTGTTTTTACAGAATTTGAAATAAGATCTAGGGTGAGTGAGGTTATCAAAAGAGATAAGGGGAGATTGATATTTCAAGAAGGGTCATTCAGGATACTAAGGGATGATGATCAGTTTTACTCTATCAAGGTTGCAAAACCTGATGATGTGGTTGGGGAATATAAAGTGGGTTCTTCTGGTGAAGTATGGATGCCACTTCCCCATGGAGGTTCAGCTACTTCGGCTAAAGAAACTGGGGAAAGTTCTTCTGCGTGATTTTTCTTAACGGGATTCATTGGGATAGTCTGTTGAGTGATGAACTGGTTCAAGGACTTGAAAAAGAGAGCCTGACAGGATAAAATGCCGATGAATTATGAAAGAAAGGATTAATTGGGCAAGAGGAGTAGGAGGAAGGGTTGGTCAGCTGTTAAAAGAATTAGAAAAGCGCTTAGAAGAGTTTGATCCTCCTACATTTCCACCACCATCAGAAAAAAACGATAAGGTAAGAGCGACCTATGGCTTGCCTCCGCAAATGCCTCAAGTTTCTAATCCTGTTTCAACAGAAACTTCTAAAGGGTCTGATACCACGCAGTAGTTTTTTTCAAGGACCATTGATAAATTAGATAAAAGTCCGTATAATACTGAAAAATTAGGAATGAAAGTAGGAGATATGTATGAGTAATATGATAGAAGATAGGCGAGCCAGGATGGATAGTCCGATTTCGGAGCAACGAGGCCGAGCACTGGTTGATCGTCAGTATGCTGGGTTGCCGAATGGTACGGGACCGGAAAGAAATTTAAAAGTATCTCCAGATCCAGATCATAAAAGTCAAGTAGTTATTCAAGCTGAGACTACAGGAGAGCAAGCAGCACTTGCTAAACATAAAAAAACAAGCGGGGTTGCTTCTTATCTTCCTGTTCCTGATGATTCAAACATGGTAGCCGAGGTTAACATAAAACCAAAGGGTAAGAGAAATAAGAGGGGTGAAAATGTACGAGGTGTAATAGATAGTTTAGGACAGCAAGGTTTCGAAATTAAAATGGATTCGAAGATCAAGAGAGAGATGTATCCTCTCAGAAGACGTGGATAATAGATTTTTAAACGTTCCAGTCCACACCGGGTGTGGGATTGGGTTTTGGTTTTCCTCATTGACAGAGTCTTTTATTTTATATGATAATTTCATAATATATAAGTAGAATCATAATTCTGACGAGTAAATCAATGAAGATTTACAGAAAATACCGTAAATATAAAAAGTGTATTTTTTATTAAGTCCTTTATAGATCACCGCAAGGTGATTTTTTTATATAAAAATATGGCAGTAACAGAAAAAAGACTTGAACAGACGGGTTATGGTCCAAATTCCGGACCTGATTTTGTAGTCACGTCTCAAAGGTTCCCTGAATTGATGGCGGGAAAAGAGAGAACAGGTATGGGAAGAACCATGATAGTAGATCTAGGTTCAACGAATATGAAATTAGCGATGTGGAATCCAAGTGACTGTTTGGCAATTCCGGATGACCACACGGATAATCCGAATTTAGTAAGAAAAGTCCATCTGAAGGATAAGACCGATCAAATGCAATTGACTGGCCTTACGCCGTTTAAATATGTGGATTACGATCGGGTATTGCCTCTTATCAACAGGCATATTGGGGAACTGGAAGAGGCAAACGGTGAGGCAGAAAATTATGTAGTGACCGGTTTTACCAACAATCTGGCTGTCACTTTGGTAAAAAGAGACGATAACGGTGTAAAAACAAGAGGTAAAACATATATTTTACTGGATGAACCTTCAGCTGTAACAGATTTGACAGCTCAGCAGAAAGAGCTGATGCGCAGTCATTCGCCGGATCCGGAGGGATTTGACAGGGATGGCTTAAAAAGGGCCAGTTCTCTTATGAAGGTGGCTTTTATCATAAATCATCCGGAAGCCATTCAGGCACTTTTTGGAGATGAAGTAAAGATTGACGATTTGGAATTTAGCACCATGCAGGGGTTGGTAGCCAGAGATATAGTAAACAGGCAGGATCCTAATTTCATGTTGGGAAATACGGTACCGGCCGGGGGCGATACCAGATCATTTGGAGGAGGCAATATCGAGGGGGCCAGCAGAGAGGCAACTATAGATCTTATTTTAAAAATGGGATTAAGGCCTGATCAGATAGCCTTTGAAACAAGTCCGGTAATCACTTTCTTTGCAAATAGAAGAGAGGAAAAGAAAATGCTACTAATTCAAGATAATGAAGCAAATCTACTTTTGATGCATCATCTTATGGAGACCTATCAGATTCCGGCAACAGCTTTCACTTTTGAAGGAGACAGTGTATGGAAACTGGCGATAAAGGACGGAAAAGACAAATTACCTGGCCTGAAAAGAATAAATGGCATGAGATATATGGCCCAGCGTATGGGTGGAAATGCCACGGAAGACTGGGGACAGAAAATAGCAAATCACATGCAATATTTCGGCATGGATAATTATGGATTTGATTTTTACATTTATCTGGCAAAAATAATCAGGGAAAAAGAGAATGATCAATCAACTAATTTTTTTTATTACCCTGATATTGGAGACAGGGGCGTACTGGTGGATGCAGATGGGGCAGAAGTAAATCCATATGGCGGCAAATATGATAAACAGCAGCTTAGAGATATGATTTGGGTCATACAAAGGGATGCTTTATTCGGAATCAGAGAAAAGCAGGACAGGATAAGACATGCCAAGGGAATACCTGTCGATGAAACTCTAACGGTTATACACGGCGGGTTAACGAAGAACAGACCGGCTGTGGATCTGGCAGCCCAGATATTGCCCGGGAATGTGGCGGTTTTGCGGAATGCTTCATTTGCCGGGCAGGCGGCATTCTTGCGGGCCATGACATTGCAGGGACATAGTATAGATTCATTTGGAGTCAGTTTGGTAGATGTGCCGTCCAGCTTTAAAAGGGATTTGGAATATGAAAAGTGGCAAGAGGTAGGTGAGAAAGTAAAATCAATGTTGCCTAATATACCACCAAGGGCTCAAGTTTATCCTTCTTCTGTGATCCCATTATAGGACCACCAGGTAATCTGAATGTTTAGTGGGAGAATAGTGGATTTTTTGCCCGGGGAGCTTTATTTCTTTTCAATCAACTCTATAAGTTCTTTGGGAGAGACGATTTTGAATAATACTACTTTTTGACTTATAGAAAGAAGGTGTTTTCGATCCAAAGTGACAAGGTAGGAACACTGACTCTGTTTGCTAGATGCTAATACATGGCAATCACCATAATCTAAGACGATATTTTTCCATCTTTCTACCTCTTTACTGGATGGAGCAGAAAGAAGAGAAAAAATATTTTTAATAAGTGTTTCAACCTCATTTTGTGTCTTTCCAATTTTATTTGACCTTCGGATCGATTCATCAAGAATAATTTCGCTCGCTATTCCTAAAATAGTTTTATCTCTGACCCACTCCAGAAGTTTTCCAGAACCACCGTGGGGATTTCTGATACCCGCAAGTATAACTGAAGCGTTAAAAAATACTTTCGGAGCAGTTCTTTTCATCTATAGAGCTTCATAGCAGTTTTCTCTTTTTTAATTCTTTGGTTTCTTTTTTATCCAGAGCGATAAATTCATCAATTTCTTTCTCCGTATAGGAGCGTACTGGGTAGGGAAGAGTACGTACGGGCTCGATGATAAGTCGACCTTTTTCCACTTTGATTCGCGCTAGTTCATTTTCTTCCAAGCGGACCAACTCTCTTATCTTTTTGGGGATAGTTACGACACCTTTGGGCAGTATTCTGATGATATTTTCAGTTGATATTTGCATAGAAATATGGAAATTCTGATTTTCCATATTATAGAATATTTTGATGATAAAATCAAATATATCCTGATGGAGTAAAGTGTGGAAGAATTACGCCATACAAAGAAATAGCAGAAAAAGTAATGAGGCAGATAGGTATATAAGGTGGAATTTTTATAAATGCAGGGGGGAAGATTGGGAAGGGGATGGGTTAATTTTTTTGATTCTTCATTCTTTCTATGTTTGAGACTAGTTTCAGTTTTGGATGGACTATATTTCCATGGACTGGATGGTTTATTGGTTTATCTAGTTGTTGAGCAGCCTCTTCTTTTTCGGTTCTAAGTCCAGGTAGGTGGGGGTCTGCTTTAAAGGTCTCGAAATATTGAACATCCCTTCGGGCTTTTATTCTTGTCCCCTTTGCTAGATCAGATTCAGGATTAATTCCCCTTACTTTTATATAATTTCCATGTAGTTGGTCCGCAATCTTTTTAGCCCCTGGTGATAAAGTGGTATCTGCTTCGTTTACGCCCATATTTTTTCTTACTTGATTTAGATCTTGTTCGGAGTTAGTTTCTTCCATGATATTCATTATAATCCAGTTACAGGATTTTTTCAGATATGGGGGGTTGGGTTGTCAAGTCTATATTTTCCAGGTGCTTCTCGTAAGTTTCACTCAACCTTTGCCTTGAGTGGGAGGAACGGGCGAAATTTGCGGCTGAGGGAATTTTGGAGCTAAATCAGTTATGAATTTTATTACATTATTTGTGCCCTCGAGACGTTTTTGCCAATAAGGACTTGGTCTATTATATCTTCCTACCGCTGCAGAATGGGTAAGATGCGCGGGATAAGGTAGGTTTCTATTACCTTCTGTATCCAATTTATCTTCAGTTACAATATCACGCAATTTTTGAAAAGGCGATAATGCATCTGTTACTGTTTTTTCAATTATTATTTGTCCATTGGGGGAGTGGGTGGGATTTATGATTTTGTCCAGAGCCAGTGTATGTTCCAGAAGACTTGCTGGGTAAGCGTGGTGGGGATCTCCATTAAGATCTAATTCCTGATCATATAAACTACCATTGGTGAGTTTATGGTATTCTTCTTTTCCTTTATCCGAATTTATTAATTCCAGTGCATCCAGCGCCCATCTTTTTGCTGCTGTGATATATTTGTGTAAAGATTCTTTCGTTGCTGGAATATTACCATCGACTAAACCGTAGAGGTTTTTTCTGTAAGCTTCTTCCAGTTCTTGTGGCTGATTTTCAATTTCAGTATCGATTTGCGGGGCTAGAGATTCTATCGTTAGATCTTGCATAAGGATATTTTAATATATTTGAAGCAGAATGGAAAAACCAAATTGTGTTACCTCAAATATTTCTCTATATTCTGCAAGTGCTCTTCGTAGGTTTTGGAGCAGTGGATTTTCATGTCAGGGGAGTGGAGATAATAGAAACAGTCTGTTTCCTCGGGATAAACTGCGGCTTTGATCGAGTCAAGTGAGGGACTGGCGATGGGGCCGGGGGGTAAGCCTTTATATATATAAGTATTGTAGGGGGAGTCGATTTTCAGATCTTTACCTTTCACGATCGGCCACCAGTTATCCTCTTTTCCTATGATATATTGGATGGTGGCGTCGATTTGTAATTTCATATCCTCATTTAATCTATTCCATATAATTCCAGCAATCAGAGCTTTATCCTCCAGCGTGCCACTTTCCCTTTCTATAAGGGAAGCAATTTTTATGGCGGTGTCGTTGCGGACGTCTTGGGATAGAAGATCCATCTGAAGTTTTCTATCGAATTTTTCGTTGAAATTTGATATCAGTCTATGGGCTACTTCTTCTGGGGTATAATCGGTATTAATTAGGTATGTGTCAGGAAACATGTATCCTTCTTCTGCTACGCTTAAATATTTTTGCTTGTCAGCCTCGGACCAATTTAGGTTTTTAGCAAGTTTATCAGCAGTTTGTTCTACTCTAAGACCCGGAATGAGTACAATCCATACCTGATAAGGCTTATTTAGAAGGGTTTCGGAGAGGTCAAAAATGTTCATGTTATGGGCTATCATATAAGAGCCGGGTCTTAGGTCTTTTCCCGGACCTTTCAGCGTCAAAATTAAGGAAAAAACTATTGGTGAACGGATGAAGTTTTGGGATTTCAAATCGGCAATAATTTTTTCTCGGGGAGTATCGAGGGGGATGACGAAGCGGGTTTTATCTCCTGATAGTGAGGTAGGGGAGAGGAGATATAAAAGATAAAATATTAAAAATAAAAAAGCAAAAATTATAATTATTTTGAGGATTTTCATTCTATAGTATTTTAACATAAAAGGGATTGACAAATTTTGTATGGAGATGATACAATATTTGTATTATGACTATAAATATTTCTCTTCCTAAAAAGTTGCTGGCGGATGCCAAGAGGGTAGTGAACGAAAAAGGGTATGCCTCTATAAGTGAATTGATGCGCGATGCTTTGCGGCATAAACTTTATCCTGGGCTCACAGAAAATGGATTTACACCCGAATTTGAGGAAGCGGTGTTGCGTGCTGCGAAAGAGCCAAGAGATAATGATATTGTGCTTAGGACAGATAAAGATATAGAGAATTATTTTATGCATCTTAAATATCCCCCAAAGAGATTAAAATCAAAGAGAGGAAAGTGAAGTGATTAAGCTTTATCAAAAGGGTGAATTTGAATCAATGTACAAGGAACTGATAGATAAATCCCCTGAGTTGAAGAAAATAATTACAGAGAAAGTGAAATTATTTCAGAAAAATCCCGAAGATACTCGGCTTGACAACCATCCTCTTACAAAAACAATGGAAGAAAAATGGGCGTTTTCCGTAACAGATGATATACGGATAGTCTATGAGTGGTTGGGGGAGAGTACGGTAAGATTTTTGGCTATTGGCGGGCATGGGAAAGTATATAAGAATTGATTTTCCATTTGAGTCTTTACTGATAAAGTGATAATATCTGCCCATATGAATGCTTCACTAATGTCACTTTTTATTTTTGGGGGATTAGGACTTATACTACTGGAGCTAATCGTGGGGGTACAAACGGGATTTGATCTGGTACTTCTGGGAAGCACGATGGTGGTTGGAGGATTGGTTGGCGGGTTTTTCCAAAATGATAGTGTGGGAATAATTACGACGATTGTTTTATCAATAGTTTATATATTTATCGGGCGAAAGATAATAAAAGAGAAATTAAATACTAAAAGTTATAAGACAAATGTAGATGATTTGGTCGGGAAGACTGGAACTGTGGTGAAGATAATAAAATCAGGAAAGGCCGGACAGGTGAAAATAGGATCTGAAGTATGGAGAGCGGAGGCTGAAGGGGAGATAGAAGTGGATACTAAAGTAAAAGTATTGGATGTTGAAGGAGTGAGTTTAAAAGTAGTAAGATTATAAACGTTATATAAGGAGAAAAATATGCCTTATGGAATTTTAGTTTTTGCCGGAATTATAGCTTTGGTTGCTCTCGTTTCATCCGTGAAGATAGTAAATCAGGCGGAAAAGGGTGTAGTTTTGCGTTTGGGTAAATATAGATCGACTGCTACAGCCGGGATAGTTTTTATCATTCCTTTCATAGAAAGCATGATAAAAGTGGATATGAGAGAGACGGTAATAAATGTGGAGCCGCAGAAGGTAATCACCAAGGATAACGTGTCTGTTATTGTTGATGCTGTAATATATTACAAAGTGGTAGATCCTGTGAAAGCAGAGTTTGAAGTACAGGACTTCGCCGTGGCGGCGACAACTTTGGCTCAAACCAATCTTCGAAATCTTATTGGAGATAAAACTCTGGATGAGACTCTTATTGCCCGCGACATCATCAATACTAATCTACGGGATGTACTGGATGAAGCGACGCATAACTGGGGAGTGAAAGTGACTAGAGTGGAAGTACAAAAAATAGATCCGCCGGAAGATATAACTCTTGCTATGAGTCAGCAGATGAAGGCTGAGAGAGAAAAAAGAGCGGCGATACTCGGGTCTGAAGGCATCAGACAAAGCCAGATACTAGAAGCTGAGGGTAAGAAGCAAAAAGATATACTTCAGGCTGAAGGAGAGGCAAAAGCTAAGATACTGCGAGCTGATGCTGAAGCCGAGGCGATAAAGAAAGTAGCTGATGCGGCTCAGAAGTATTTTGGAGAGCGGGCACAGGCTTTCAAAAGACTGGAAGTATCGGAAAAGGTGCTCACTGAAAACACCAAATTTGTCCTTCCTACAAATGGGGAGCTGGTGAACGTGCTTAATCTGGGTGGAGATAAGACGGTAGTGCCGGTGAAGGAGAAGAAAGGGTAAGTTGACAGTTGTGTTATAATGGTTTTTGACAATTGAATATGGCGATGACGAGAGAATAGTAGTCGAAAGATGAACGAGCTCTCCAGCCATTCTCGAAGAAAACCCACGCCGCGTAAAGCTAAGTGGGTAAGTAGAGAAATAAATGAGGGAAAAGCTTCCTTCCGTCAAGGCAGATACGGGGGATTTTTGTTAGCTTTTCTAAAGTAGCGTGGTACCACGGTTATCTTTTGGAAGATCCGTCGCTTCAGTCCATTAATAGTGGATTGGATCGGCGGATTTTTTGATGGCAAAATTTTATAAAAATTAAAAATAGGAGACTATGAATACAAAAACTAAATATCAAAAAGTGGCGAGTTATGAAGGAAAGATCGGGGAAGTGAAGAAGGTGCTGCTTCTTTATTCCGGAGGACTGGATACATCTGTGATGCTCAAGTGGATACAGGATACTTATAAAGCGGAGGTGGTGACTCTGACTTTGGATATAGGCCAACAGCATGATGATCTGCCAAAAGTAGCCAAAAAGGCTCTCAAATTTGGGGCTTCCGATGCAATAATTCTGGATGTGAAGGAAGAATTTGCCAGTGAGTATATTGTCAAAGGTATAAAAGCAAATGCTTCGTATCAGGGGGATTATCATCTGTCTACTCCTATTGGACGCGCGATAACGGGGAAGAAGGCTGTGGAGGTAGCAGAAAAAGTAGGTGCAGACTGTATCGCTCATGGATGCACTGGTAAGGGAAATGATCAAGTGAGACTGGAGGGATACATCTTGACACATAATCCCAAGATGAAAATCATAGCACCGGTAAGGGAATGGGATATGGATAGAAATGAAGAGATAAAGTATGCCAAGAAATATGGAATTCCGGTACCTGCCACTTATGATTTCCCTTATAGCGTGGATGACAATATGTGGGGGATGACGTGGGAGGGGGGAGAGATAGAAGAACCTCATCTTATAGCACCTGTAGAAAAATTCCTGACTACTTATACACTGGCCAAAAATGCGCCGGATAAAGAGGAATTTGTCAAACTTACTTTTGATAAGGGTTTGCCAATCGGACTTAATGGAGAAAAATTAAGTTTAGCCAAATTGATTATGAAATTAAATAAAATTTCCGGTAAACATGGTGTGGGAGTAGTACATATGTTTGAGGATAGGCTGGTGGGAGTGAAAAATGGAGGAATTTATGAACTGCCGGCAGGGCATGTGATCATCAAAGCTCATAAGAGACTGGAGCAATATGTCAGCCCGAGAACTCTAAATGAGCTTAAGGAACAGATGGATGTGAAGTGGGCTTATCTCTGTTATGGAGCTTTGTGGTATGACAAAGCCATAATGGCGATAAATGTATTCAATGATTTTGTAAACCAAAATGTGGTAGGGGAGGTGACTGTCAAGCTTTATAAAGGAAAAGCGACGGTGGTGGCCATGAAATCTCCGTATGGACTGGATCATACATCATTTACCAGTCATGGAGGGATGCCTTTCAATGTCAATGCCAGTGCCGGATTTACGGAAATATATAGTCTGCAGATGAGACTGGCTTATCAGATGGGGAAAAAAGGAAATAAATATGGAAAGAAAAATTACAGATTATAAAGCTCAAGAAGGTGAGCAATATACACTTAATGATAATAATTTAGATCCATATTTAGAAGAGGTTCCTGATTTTAATGATCAGTTTAAACCAACAGCAAAAGTCTTTTCATATAGTAGAAATGGAAAAGGTGAAGGAGGGCAAAGTGAAGAAGCTTTGGCAAAAGGAGAATAAACAAAATCTGAATCCTATAGTGGAAGCCTTTGAGACGGGTGATGATCTCCTGCTCGACCAAAATCTAATATTGTGCGACGTATATGGAACTATGGCCCATGGTTTAGGTTTAGAAAAAATTGGGATTTTGAATTCCAAAGAAATTGAGATTCTGAAAAAAGGCCTTTCAGAAATCCGCGATTTATATCATGCGGGAAAATTTAATTTGGTTGCTGGTGATGAGGATGTGCATACGAAGATAGAGAATTTTCTGACGGAAAAATATGGCTTGGTTGGTAAGAAAATCCATACAGGACGCTCCAGAAATGATCAAGTGTTGACTGCAATCAGACTATTTACGAGAGAGAAATTACTTAATATATGGAAGAATGCTTTAGACCTTTGTGAGGCTTTTATTTCATTTGCTAAAGAATATGAATTTGTACTTATGCCCGGATACACACATATGCAGAAAGCGATGCCATCAAGTGTGGGTATGTGGGCCGGGGCTTTTGCAGAGAGTCTTTTTGATGATATGGAGATACTAAAATCTGTCTATAAACTGAATAATCAGTCGCCTTTGGGGTCGGCGGCGGCATATGGGGTGCCTTTGGAACTGCCAAGAAGTTTTGTTGCCGAACTTTTGGGTTTCCAAAAAGTACAGGAAAATTCTCTCTATTGTCAGAACTCACGTCTACACATAGAGGCCTATATACTTTCAGCCTTTTTAGGCCTATTACAGACGGTCAATAAATTTGCTTCTGATGTGATGCTCTTTACGACAAAAGAATTTGATTTTTTCAGTGTCTCTGAAAATATTTGTACCGGGTCATCGATAATGCCGCAGAAAAAAAATGTGGATTTGGCGGAATTAATTAGAAGTAAATTGCATTTGGTGATCGGTAATCAGTTATCAGTAGTCAGTTTGTCCGCTAATTTGCCGTCGGGATACAATAGGGATTTTCAGGATGGGAAGAAACCGCTCTTTGAAAGTTTGGAGATTGTCATTAAGTCATTGGTAGTCACTAATATATTGGTAGAAAATATCGAGCCAAATGAGGATAAGATGATGGAGGCTTTGACTCCGGAAATTTTTGCGACGCATGAGGCGTTGGAGGCTGTCGGGAAGGGAAAAAGCTTCAGGGAGGCGTATAAAGACGAGGGTAAGAAATTCGAATACCAAAGCACGAAATTCGAAACAAATACAAATGGCAAAAATTCAAAAAGTTTTAAAACTTCGAATTTATTAAGGAAATCTACACATATTGGCGGGACGGGGAATTTGGGAATTAAGAATTATGTATTGAGAATTATGAATGAAAAGAAGGTCTTCTCCGCCGCGAGCAAGAAACATTATCAAACTATATCAAGGCTTTTAAGCTAGTCCTATAGTATGAAAGGGTATATGCAGAAGAAAGATTTTATGTCTATACTGGATATAGCCGGAAGAAATTTGGGTAGTGTTTTTAGTTTTTTATAGAGATTATTATTTTCCTTTCTTTGTTTGGCCAGAGAAATAGTAAGGAAAGAAAGGTCAGATGGATGATTACTTACATGGGCAACAGAGTATAAAAGGACGCGGAGTTACTTTTTGAAGCTGACGATAAAAAGGATACCAATGATAGAGAGAAGAATGCCCGCAATTTGGCCAAGGCTTAGCTTTTCCTGCCAGAGAATGAAACCCAAGATGACACCAAAGGTGACTGACGCAGGATTAAATACGGCTACAAAGCCAGATTGAGGAGCGCCAAGAGAATATGCTTTGATAGTAAAAAAATTACCCACAGCTAGAAGAGCACCAATTCCTATAAGAATTGGGATATTTTTCTCACTCATAATAATGGATTTATTGGATGAGGAAAGCAGGTGGATAATAAAAAGTACTATTGAGCCGAATAAGAAAGCATAAGCGGTGGCAAGAAATATTGGAATATTTTTAGGGAGTATTTTGGCAAGAGATTGATAGAATGAGAACATCAATGTTCCTATGATGGTAAGAATGATCCATGCTGGCATGAGTTAAATATATATACTCTATAGAAATTTTGCAATAGAATGGGTGTAGAAGTAAGAATTAAGGAGAAATAATGACTAAGGAACGGAAGGGATACTTTTATATAATTATTTTTCAGGTGATGGCTGGGTTTAATACCTTTGCGATAAAAAATATAAACCCGGAATTTCCCAGTTCCCTACTTGTTTTATCCCGCTTTGGAGTGGCTTCTGTCTTTTTTGCTTTCATAATATTTTCTCAAGATAAATATAGGAAAGAATTACTTAAACTTTCCAAAAAGCAAATCATACACCTAGTTTATCTGGGAGCGTTAGGCTCGGGTGTCGCTTCGGCGATATATGTCTTGGCAGTAAGAAGCATAGGGATAACTCTTTCTACAATAATTGGAAATTTGGAGATACCTTTGGGTATAGTTTTGGCAATAATTATTCTCAAAGAAAAATTGACGGCCGGATTTGTAAAAGTGTCAGGGCTAATACTTATCGGATTTTTTCTTTTGCTTGCACGTGATGCAGAGATATCGATGCAATCTGCATTTTTTTCCGGTATCGTTTTGGCTTTTATTGCCGCGGTAATTTGGGCCAGTGCTACGCTTGTGGGCAAGCAACTGCTAACTGCCAATGTATCTCCCGTGGTTGTACCATTTTTAAGAAATCTTTTTGCCACTATAAGTGCATTTCTTATAGCTCTTGCCAGTGCTACCCCGATAGTTTCGTCTTATTCCCTACTTAATCTGTCTGACTGGCTATGGATACTCTATACGGGTGTTGGAATAGTAGGTGTGGGGTTTTTGCTTTATTATAAGGCATTGGGGGCTATAGAAGTGAAAAAAATATCACTCTTTTTTACTATTTCGCCTGTAATCAGTATCCTTTTGGGTATTGTCAGCGGGGAGGTTTTGGGTGTCTGGCAATGGGTCGGTGTGGGTGCAATATTGGTCGGAATCATCGCACTTCTTAGGAAACCGAGTAAGCCTGTGGTTATCGAGGAGGAGAATAAAGTGGTGTAATATAGAGTTATGAAGAAATCATTTCAATATATTGATTTGTCGATACCTCTTACCAATCAAACTCAGGTGTATCCAGGGGATCCGATAGTGTCTATCAGTCCTGTCTGCGGGATAGAGAAGGATGGATTCTCGATGCATTCTTTCCATTTTGGCGGACATAGCGGGACACACATTGATGCCCAGTCGCATTTCATAACCGGTGGAAAACATATAGATGAGTATGGGCCCGAGAAATTTGTAGGGGAGGGCAAAGTAATAGATGCGAGGGAGAGAAATGTGATAGATATCGATATATTAAAGAATATTACTTTAAAGAAAGATGCAGTAGTTTTGTTCTATACTGACTATATAAAAAATAGAGAAGAAGTGACTTATTTTGAGAATTATCCCGTCGTTGGGAAAACTTTGGCCGAGCGCCTAATATCTATTGGAGTGAAGATGATTGGGATAGATGCGCCAAGTATAGATCATGAGCCGTATCCGCTACATAAGATGCTACTTGGAAATGATATTCTAATATTGGAAAATCTTTGTAATTTAGATCAGATATATAAGAAGAAGTTGCAAGTGTATGCATTTCCTATAAAAGTGCCGACGGATGGGGTGCCGGTGAGGGTGGTGGCGGAGGTGAGGTTGTGAAATGGGAGGAGGAAGGGGAAATGATATAGTTGTGATATATTGTGATATATTTGATCATTTTGACTAGTTTTGGTCAATAGGGTTTATGTATAAGCATTTTTGCTGAGGTCACCCTGAATATTTTCTTTACCTGATTTTCTATCTGAATATAAGATTAATGTAGGTCTTTTAGCTTGTCATAGCAATATAAATAGGTAAATAGCTTGTATACTATAGGATATTATTTGATGAAAGTGAGGGTAAGTTAACAGGAGTCAATATAGCGACTTTTGGAGGATGAAAAGCGGAAATTGACATATAATAGCAGAAGGAGATTGATTTGGGAACTTTTATGATTTAGACTATAAGAACAATATGAATGATATAAAAACAAAAATACAAAAGCCGGCAAAGAAGGTGGTAGTAGCCAGAAAAGAGGAGAGAAGTCCTCGTGATTTTTGGCAGGAGAATAAGGAAGCAGTTACTTATAAGATAAGGAATTTTGTCCTTGCACAGGTGCTAGCAGAGCTTGGTGAATTGGAGGGAAAGATAAGTATCAAAGATATCACTTTGGACCGTCCGGTTGCTGAGAAGTTTGGTGACTATACTACTAATATAGCATTGATTCTCGCCGGGAGATTGAAGATGAAGCCGAGGGAGGTGGCAGAGAGAATTGCAGGGAAGATAAATGTGAGTTTAGGCCGTCGGGATGATAACAATGATAATAGTCAGATCAGTCGAGTTGGAGAAATTGGTGCAATAGTGGATAAAGTCGAGGTGGCTGGGCCGGGATTCATCAATGTATGGCTCCAAAGTTCATTTCTTAGCACTCAGCTACAGAGAGTGCTAATGAACAAGAATGGCGTTGTGACAACCTATCTTGCGGGTAAAAAAATAGCCGTAGAATATACGGATCCCAATCCCTTTAAAGAATTTCATCTAGGACATCTATATTCCAATGTAATCGGGGAGTCAATATCAAGACTCTTTGAGGCAAATGGCGCCGTAGTATGGCGCGGAGACTTTTATGGTGATGTGGGTATGCATGTCTCTAAATCTGTCTGGGGAGTGATGGAAAAAATGAATAAAGAGGATAAAAGTTTAGAGGATATAGAAAAACTGTCTCTTGAAGAGAGACAGAAGTTTTTGGGTGAGGGTTATGCCTTGGGAGTAAGGCAATTTGAAGAAAATAAGGAAGTGGCCGAGGAGATAAAGGATATAAATTATCTTATATACATAGCCGGACAGGATCTTCTTCAAAAAACCAAAGGCTGGAAGCCGATAATAGATTACAGACAATATGTAAAGGGAAGAGAAGAGAAACTGCCGGAGGTAGCAAAGGTGTATGAGGCTGGACTCAAGTGGAGTCTGGATTACTTTGAGTCAATTTATAAGATATTGGGCACTAAATTTGACGGCTATTATCCGGAGTCATGGGTAGGGGAATATGGGATGAAAATAGTGGAAAAGGGCCTGGAAAAAGGAATTTTGGATAAAGACTATAGGACTATTATTTTCAAGGGTGAGAAGTTTGGACTGCATACAAGAGTGTTTGTGAATCAGCTTGGACTTCCTACATATGAGACTAAGGATTTGGGTCTTGCTTATGCTAAATATAAGGATTTTCAGTATGATCTGTCTCTTAATATATTCGGTAAAGAAATAGATGAATACTATAAGGTAGTGCAGAAAGCGCTTGAACTGATTGAACCAGATCTTGGAAAGAAGGCTTTTCATATAGCTCATGGTATGGTGAAGCTGCCAGAAGGGAAGATGTCGTCAAGAACTGGAAACGTGATTACATTCAAGTGGTTACTGGAGGAAGTAAAAAATGAGACTCGTAAGCTCATGAAAGATAGTGACCTGGCTTTAGAGGAGAAAGATAGGGTAGCTAGTGTGGTAGGTCTGGGAGCGGTAAGATATGCTCTTCTTAAGACCAACATCGGGGAAGATGTGGTGTTTGATTTCGGGAAATCGATATCTTTTGAAGGTGATAGCGGGCCGTATCTGCAATATACGTATGCACGCGCAAAATCTGTTTTGCGCAAGTCAAAAATCATCCGCCAGCTGGCGGATCAAAAGTCAAAACTAGAAGAAGAAAGATATCATAATATACTTAAAGACTATCAAAGTATATCAGATGAAGAGAAGGCTGTGCTCAGGAGTATACCGAGGTTTGCGGAGGTGGTCGAGGAGGCGGGGAGGAATTTTGCTCCAAACATAGTGGCTAATTATCTTTTTGATTTGGCCCAGAAGTATAATCTTTTCTATAATAAACATTCGATATTGAAACCTATTGTTAAATTGTTAAATGGTCAAATTGTTAATAAAAACAAAGCTATAGAGCAATATAGTAATGAATCAATAAAGCAATCTGTTATTTTATTCCGTTTAGCGCTCACTGAGGGGACGGCGAATATAATCAAGCAGGGACTTTATCTTCTGGGGATTGAGACTGTGGAGAGGATGTAAATCTAGGGAAATTTGGGGTAGATCATCTCGGTGGGTATGACATCTATTTTAAATCTTGGACATACTTCTTCGATAGATTGTTCTGGTTTAGCATTATGTTGACCTAAGTGAGCGTTGGTCCAAAATGCAATTTCTGCATCTGTAAGTGAAGCTCGGAATCCATCTGTATTATAAGTTTCCACTTTTGTGGGATGACCTACAATACAGCGGGTAATACGTAATAATACTCCTCCTTCTTTTTCAAAAGTATCTGGTACAAGATCAACTATTTCTTTTTCTTTGAGCATTGAAGTTAATAGATTGTTATATTTACGTTTTGAGCTTTAGCTTTTCATCCACGGAGGGTACATGATACCAAATTGGCCTGGAATAAATTTTGGACATTCTCCGCAATGAATATGATCTTTAAGTGCAAGGATTTCAAATTTTCCTTCGAGACCTTTTAGCTTTACCGGTCTTTGTCTTGTGGGCATGGGGAGCGGCTGTGTTTTAGAAGTGTCATTTAATAGATCTCTTCTTACCGGTCTATGGCAATATGGACATTCGAACTGATAAGTAAAAACCCTTTCTATTTGGCCAGCATCAAGTATTTCATGCATAATTTATTTAACCTATAGTATTATAGCATGGGGAGTAAAGAGGTTTATGGATTTATACTAGAGCTTCGGAGGCGGCTTGGGCGGTGAGTTCCAGAAGGTCCCGGGATGTGGGGCAGAGGGCTGCGTTTTTATTGACAATGTATGTACAATGTGATAAGATTTTATGGTGAAGAGAATTGAGTATAGTAAGGAGAAAGATGAGTGGTTGAGAAAAAAACGAAATATTTCCTTCCAAGATGTGATTGAAAAGATAGAGAAGGGAGAAATAATTTCTGACCAACCACATCCGAATAAAGAGCGTTATTCTAATCAGAGAATATATGTGCTATTTTTGAATAATTATGTCTATGTAGTGCCTTATATAGAGACTGAGAAAAAAATATTTTTGAAGACAGTTTATCCTAATAGAAAATTTACAAAACAATATTTGAAAGGAGGCAAAAATGAGAAAGAAAAAATTTGATCCATTTAAAAACTTGAAACTCGATCCGTATGAACAAGAAATTGAAGATGCGATAGATAGTGGAAAATTTAAATTGGTACCAATAAGTGAGGCTGAAAAAGAGCGATACGCAGAATATGCCCGGTATACACTTGATTTGGAAAAAAAGGAAGCAAGATTAAATATTCGGTTGAAACGGACTGATTTGGATACCATCCGCAGGAAAGCATCGGAAAATGGACTTCCATACCAGACGCTTATTGCTACGCTTTTGCACCACTTTGCCACAGGAAAAATCAAGCTTCAGATTTGATGAGCAAGTCCTTCTTGGGCGGCGGTTTGGGTGAGTTCGAAGAGGTGTTTGGAAGTAGGGCAGAGGGCGCCTTGATCAAATCTGTCTTTTTCTTTTTCTATAAGGAATTTGAGACAGGTGTTGGCGATGGATTCGCCGAGGCGATTGATATCTAATTGAGAGTTGATAGTTGATAGTTGATAGTTGAGAAGAGCAAGGCCGGCGGCGGGGAAGCCGAGGAAGTTATTGAGCTGAGAGACCATATATTTGGGATGATGCATGGGGCTGCCGGTGGTGAGACAAACTCGTCCGTCTGCTGCAGTAAATATTCTTTCGATAGCTTTTGTTATAATTTGTTGCTTTTCTTCCGGTGAGGACGAGGGGAATTTTTGAGACTCTTGATTAGTGAGTATTTCTGTTTTATAGGTAGGATTGGAACAGGAGTCGATGAAAAGGGGGAGGGGTTTTCTTTCGGGATGTTGATCCAAAACTTGGCGCGCTGTTTTTATGACTAATTCTGTAAACTGATCAGGACAAGTGGAAAGACCGATGAGAAAAATAGTGCCGTGGGGGCCGAGAATTTCGGGGCCGAGAATTTCCATCGTTTCTTTTAGGGAAACTGAGCCGCCGTTTTTATTTATTTTGGAAAGTAGTTTTGGATTTTTTAGAACCCAGGGGAGTTGAAAGGATTTGAATTCGGGTTTGTCTCCTTTGGATTTAACCGTACGACCTTCGTATAACAGTCCGGCACTGTCGGTCATCAAAAACTGTTTATGAATTAGGGAGGAAGCTTCCGGAATATTATGCTCTTCATAATGCTTCAGTAAATATTTTTCCAAGAAATTAGCGGTTCCCACTGCCGCGCCACCTCCTCCATGGAATATGAAAAGTGAGTCTTTGAAACGAAGGGAGGGGTAGCGGGCATAGGCTGCTAGTTTGGCTAGAAGGATAATCCAGGCAGTACCTTCTATATCGTCGTTAAATACCGGAGTATGGAGATTTTGTCGTGACCATTCTAATATGCGGAAAGCGGACTCGCCATCGAAATCTTCAAATTGAATAAAGGAAACGCCCAGACTTTCCAGAAGGAGAAGTACTTGGGAAATATATTTATCATGAAGTTTTTCGTCTTTTTTTATACTTTCAACATTTATGGCTAGGGGAATCATGAGAGAAACTTTTCCCTCGGTGGCCATCTCATAGCAGTCGACTTTGCCCCTGACTATCCACTCGCCGCCATCTGGAACTTCGCCGAAGCCTAAAACGCGGCGCTTGTTGGTGATGACAACACCCCAGTCGGAGAGTGGATTTGATTTGTTTAAATCAAATGTCTTGGCGGGCTGATAGAGACGATATAGCTTTGATGCTTTTTGAAGAATGATTTCTTTTATCTTTTTCTCATCAAAATTTTGGGGATCGGCGATAATATCTAAAGGTTTAATGGATTTGGGAATTTGGGAATCTATATCAAAACCTTCTTTGTGTGCCAGAATCGCTGTACCGATGCCAGGAGTGTAGATGTAGGGAAAAGGATCAAGACCATTCTCAAGAAGCTGTTTACCCCAGGCGCGCCATTTGGTAGGGTCCAGATGGAGTCGGGAAAGCTCTATATATAGCAGTCGATTTTTTTCTTGGGTTGAGAGTTTTTGGGAGTCGAGATTTTTATTTAGGTTCAGCCACCAGTCCAACATTTCATGCATATGATGGGAATTGTAAGGGAAGAAGTTAACTAAAGCAATATTTATTTTTCCTCTGCTATTTTCCAGACGATTTCAAACATTTGGCGCTGGAGATCAGCGATTTTTTGATTGTAGATCTCCACGCCAAATATTTCTCCTTCGTGCCAGTTGTATATGGAGACTACGTCGTTGTAGATATCGTATTGATGATTGACGTTTAAAATATCAAAAGAAATATAACGCGACTGGAAAAAACCTTCGGGAATATGAGGGTGGATAGTCTGGACTTTTTGGCTTTTGAGAAAGTCATCGGAATAGATATCACGAAAAATAAGTTTGCGCTCGACCCATTCATCGAGCCATTTGATGTAATAGTCGCCGATTAGTTCTCCTAACTTTCTATAAGTATATCCCAAACAAACTTTGTCTGCTCGGAGGGTATTCCAGACTTGCTGTCTGATGCCGTCTTTTCCTCTGTAAAAAAGGACTTTTGTCCCGGGCTGATGGGTACTTTTGCGTGAGGAAATAATTTTATCAATAAAGGGTAAACTTTCATGGAGTCTTCTAATTTGGTTCTCTCTTTCTTTCACCAGAAATTCCAGTGTGTTTATGTCCGCTGCTGAGTAAATTTTGCGGTTTTCATCTACTATCTCCTCAATAATTCCTGCTTGGTGAAGTTTTTCAAGAAGGCGGTAGACGCCGGTGCGATCGATACCTGAATTACGGGATATCTCAAGTACAGTCTGAGGGCCTTTTTCCAGAAGAGTCGAGTAGATGGCGGATTCTTCTGTATCTAAACCAAGGTTTGAGAGAAATTCGGTGATGATCTTGTTCATTTTTTGGACAACAGATTTACAAAAGGCTGATTTAATAATAAGATATATGCGAAAAATTGTCCAGAAGGAGGACAGAAATTGCCGTGATAGAATTTGGACGAAATTTGTATAGAAGAGTAAAAGAGGGAATTCAAGGCGAAAAAAGGTTGCCGGATGTAGTTTACGATCAAAATCTTCTAAATACATGTAAAGATAAGTCATGTATGGAAGAGGCGAGATGTAAGGCTTTGACTGGAGCCAGAGGCTACTACAAAGAACTTTATTCAAGACAGAAAAGAGGGGAGAGATTGGGTATGGGAGCATTTATGAAGATGGGTAGATTTACCGGGTATGCTTATACTAATAATTGTCCATACATTAAGGATGTAAATAAAGTGACTGGTCAAGAGGTTGTAGGAGAGGCTGATGAAGGAGATGTTATTGAGCTATCTTGAGTATCTGTACCGTTAGATCCTGGTGGGTCGGTCACAACGACGATACGGCTTTCGTGTCCAGGTTGAAAAACGACGTGTTCTATACCAGTAACATATGTTAAAGATGCCATCGCTTTTTGAGCATCTTTTGGATTAGGAAAGGCACTCGGGCTAACGAAGTTTACTTGTTGTCCTGCATCAGTATACCCATCAATAAGGGGAGGTCCTAACAATTCCACTGTAAAAATATTATAACATAATAGAAAGGAAAGTCCACACCCGAAGTGGACAGTGGACGTTAATTATCTCTCTTTTGTTGATGGTCTGGGTTCCCAGGTGGCTTCCAGGTAATAAACATCTGGTTTTGCCTTATTTGCCACTTTCAGTTTATGACCTGGTCCTTCTACTTTTAGATACTGTTGACTGGGGATTTGTTTTTCGTCTTGAGATACAATCATTTTTTTATAAGAGTGAGTAGATATAGCTGCGCCGTTAAATAGGTCTAAAACCTTTACTTTATATGGAAGGCCAAGATCATATGTTTTTTCTACCGAGACATATTCACCACTTTCTGGAGGTGGTTGTATTGTTTCATCGACAAAAACACGGTTTTCGACTCCGCGTCCTTTTGTTACTTGGCCTGTTACTCTGGTTGTCATAATAGGTAGTTGTATTAGATTAGTATATCAGCAGCCGAAGTCGCCGGCTGTGCAGGGAGTCAAGTTGTCTTCTTCAGTTTGTTTTATTTTGGGAGTGCCGGGGTCTTTGCCTGAGGATATATAATCCTCAACTACTGTGGGAGTCTCTCCATCATGATTCCAGAGATTCCAGAAATAGCGCCATTCGTTCCAGCCGATACCGAGGTGTTTCACAAAAATTCCTTTTTCTGTCAGCATTTTGCCTACTTTTCTGCCTGTCATGCAGGGCATGGAATAACAGTAGACGATAATTTGTTGTTTGGGGTGAGCTTTGATAGTTTTTTGGAATGAAGAGACTATTCGATCGACATCGCCATAAGCTGAGGTGTTGGGATCTTTGTAGGCGGGGATAGAAATTGCACCAATGATATGTTCTTTCTCGTATTCCTGGGAAGAGCGAAGGTCAACCAGAAGATAAGTGGTATCGCCTTTGTCCATATTTTTGCGTACGGAGTGGGGACTGACATGGACTGCATTTTCTATATCGTAGAATTCTTTGATAAGGTCATTTTCGGTGATTTCAGGTTTTTTTTGATTGGTCAATATAAAGTATGTAGTGAGACTGCCGATAATAGCACCGATGACTGTAAAGACAATTATCGAGAGAATAATATTTAGAGGTGTAAGTTTGGGCTCAAGTATTGATGGAGTGAGAGTCCGTTTTACAACTGGTTGGCGTTTTCTTTTCTTGGGCATAAGATGTGGGGCAGAGGCAAATACTTTGTATCATAATCTGAAAAAAAAGACAATCGGGAAATTTATAGAAAATCTTCGCAAAGAATAGTTTGATTGTATACTCAGTCGCGCATGAGTTTATTCGGACTCTCCAGTTCGGGCTCATTGGGAAACCAACCACTGGGTCCATGGAGCGCTTTACTTTCGCCCTCAGTTGTAGAGATCCTCATAAATCATGCACTCCTTCATAAAATAAACACTTCAAAAATTTTCCAGTACAGATGTATATATGGAAGTTTATATAAGTTTATTTTCTTTCAGGATGGGGATGATTTTGTCTAAGGGGAGACCGACGACGTTGGTGAGGGAGCCTTCGACTTTGCTGATAAGATCGACAGGAGATGCAAATAGAGCATATGCGCCAGCGTATTTGGTATAGTTTGAAAGCTTAAGGTGTAGTTTGATGTCTTCTCGCGTGAGTTTTTTCATAGTGACTAGACTGCGGTCGTAAGTTTGCCAGACGTGATGAAAACTTTGCTGAGGTCGGGCTACGTTTTTTTGGATATTAATTCTTATGTGAGTTCGCCCGGAGAAGTTTTGCAGAATTTGTGTTGCTTCTTTTTTGTTTCTGGCTTTACCAACGATATGACCATCAAGATCGGCGTCGGAGTCGGCGGAGAGGATGAGAAAGTCTTTAGTCCAATGTGAATTGATAATTTCTTGGGCGATGGATTCGGCTTTGAGCTTGGCACGGAGTTGGATGGTTTCAAGCGGGGTTGCGGCATGAATTTTATCCTCATCTACCGAGGATGGAATTACTTTAAATGGAATTTTGAAAAGAGAAAGTAATTGTTTCCTGCCTTCTGATGCTGATGCGAGAATGAGTTGCATATGGATATGCATTATATCAAAATAGATTTGTGAAGCGAACATTAGTTTTTTTAGGATTGGCTTATATAATTTCCAGGAGTTTTGTAATTACTCACTGGCCTATATTTTTTGATGAGGCGATATATGTGAGGTGGGCGATGGTTGTATATCAGGATTGGACGTGGAAGTTTGTATCGCTTATAGATGGTAAGCAACCTCTTTTTATCTGGCTGACTGCTTTTAATCTCTATTTTATAAAAGATGCTTTTTTGGCGGGTAGATTGGTGTCTTTTGCAGCCGGACTTATAAACGTTTTTGCAATTTTTTGGATCGGGAAGAAAATTTTTGGTGCGAAAACGGGGATTATGGCGGCATTTTTGTATATCATCATTCCTTTTTATGAGATATATGACGGGCTGGCTCTGATGGATACGCTGCTTATGACGACTGCTCTTATTACGACGGTATTTACGCTTAAGCTGTTTGAAAGGCCAAATATAAAATATGCGCTGGGACTGGGTATAACTGCTGGATTGGGACTCCTCACTAAATCCAGCGCACTAATTTATATACTTATGATCCCTTTAGCTTTACTCTTGGTTAAAACATATAAGAGGGAAGAAATAAAAAAATATGTCGGATTTTTAGCTATTTCAATATTTGTTGCTAAGTTGATAGAGTCAGTGATGAGACTGTCGATATATTATCCAATTATTGCAGAAAAGAATAAGGTTTTTTCATTTACTATGGAGGAACTTCTGAAAATGCCACTGGATGTTATTTTTACTAATTTCAAAAATATTGGAGTTTGGCTAGATGGTTATTTTGGCTTTTTGATAATCTTTTCGGCTTTGGCGATAGTTGTGGTAAGAAGAAATAGAAAAGTTTTGTATCTTCTTTTAAATTTTATATTGCCTCTTTTAGTGGCTGGAGTAATGGGGAAGCAGCTTTATCCTAGATATATTCTTTTTATGACTTGGCCCATGGTAATTCTGACGGCTGAGTTTTTTATTTTTCTAAAAACAATAATTAAAAATAAATTATTGTGGATTGTAAGTTTATTAATAATTTTATATCCCGTTTTATATAATAACTGGTTTTTGTATGGAGATATTTTCAGGCTGAGGATACCGGAAGTGGAGAGATGGCAATTTCTGACAGGCGGGCCATCGGGAATAAACCTGGATCAGGTATTTAGTTTCATAGATAGCCAAAAGGGTAAGAAAATATTGGTGATTGCTGACCAGCATAATGGGATAATTGGAGACAGCATAGCGGCAAAATATTTCCGGGATAAAAATGTGGTGGGTGTGGGAGTGGATGGAGTAGATAAGGGAATTATCGAGAGAAAGACGGAGGAGGTAGAACCTGATCGTGTATATCTACTTCTTTCTTGGCAAGGAGTACCGGGGGATATACCAGCTGAGTTGGTGAAGGAAATAAAAAGACCGGGGAAGGATAATAATTGGAAGATATATAAAGTGAGAACTGAATGAAAGAACTTTTGTCGGGGTGCCGGGAATTGAACCCAGTACCTCTACGTCCCGAACGTAGCGTGCTACCGGTGCACCACACCCCGTGTCTTCGTATTTTAACATCAAAATGATAAAATAAGAACAGGTTTTGAAGATATTGATGCTATATGGATAGAGTAAATCCGTTCTAGTTTGACAAAGTATTATCCGTAGTTTAATATTGAGGAGTGAAGGGGAAAGCAGTTGATAATAAAACCAGAGAAAAAATTGTATATTTACGTAAACATGGATATAGTTTGCCTGAAATTAGCATTTTAACTAAAATTCCTAAGACTACAGCTTTTCGTTATTTACAAGGAGTACAAGTCTTACCAGAGTATAGAACTGCGTGGTTGGGTAAACGAGGGGGAAGCAGAAAGAGAATGTATTTAAAAGAAAAGGCAGCTTATGAAGAAGGAGTTAAATTTGTACAGTCTTTGTCAATTAGAGACAAATTACTTTTTTTATCTGCTTTGTACTGGGCAGAGGGAAGTAAAAAGGACTTTGGATTAAGTAACACTGATCCAGATTTAATAAAAGTATTTGTTTCCATTCTAAGAGATGTACTTGGCATTTCTGTTCATGCATTACGTGTAAGTGTAAGAATTTACGAAGATTTAGATAAAGAAAAGTGTTTGGATTTCTGGTCAAATATTGTTGGTATTCCGAAGGAGAAATTTGTAAATGTGAATATTTTAAAAGGAAAAAAGAAAGGTAAATTGGAATATGGTATGTGTCGAGTTAGAATATTAAAAGGTGGAGATATACTTAAAAAAATAAAAGGCATAAATCGTGCTGTTAAAGAAAATTTTGCCCCTATAGCTTAAAAGGATAGAGCTGCGCAGTCCTAACGCGCGGATCCCCGTTCGATTCGGGGTAGGGGCGCCATTTTTTATGATCTCACGAAGCGAAAAAATAAAGTTTGTTATTCTACGCACATTTGGAAATTTCCTCATCCTTTTTGCGCTTTTTGGGATGGGGATGACTTTTGGGCCGGCTGGATGGGAGGAAGCGCAGTATAGATATCGACAATTCCGGAATGTGCATTATGTAGTGGCGGAGGAGAAAAAAGTAGAAGAGGTAGAAAAAGTAGAGCCGACGTCTATACCGACACAGGTGCCGCCGACATTTTTTGGGCAGCTAACCGGAGGAAACAAAGTAGAGGAACTTCGCCCCGTGGATCCTTATTTTTCTGTAGTAATACCCAAAATAGGCGCCAATGCCAAAGTAATACCAAACGTGGATGCGGCCGATAGCGATGAATATTTAAGTGCTCTGGAAAAGGGTGTAGCCCATGCATCGGGGACAGATTTTCCGGGAGGACGAAGCACGGTATATCTTTTTGCCCACTCAACTGACAGTTTCTGGAACGTAGGACGGTATAATGCTGTATTTTATTTACTTAAGGAACTCAATCCCGGGGATGAGATAAATGTGTTTTTCGCGAGAGTAAGGCATAAATATAAAGTGGTTGAGCGAAGGATAGTCTCGCCAAATGAAGTAAATTATCTGACTGATAAAAGTCCTTATGAACAGCTGATACTTCAGACATGCTGGCCGCCGGGGACCACACTGGAGAGACTTCTTGTGATTGCCAGGCCGGAGAGTGAAATATAAAAGTTGAGTTGTTGTATTTTAAAGACTTTTTCTATCGGGAGTTCCTACCTTTCTTCCCGCATTAGTTACTTGAAGAGGTGTTTCTTGTCCTTCAAACAAATAAGCAGTTCCTCCATCATCAGGACAGGCGATAATAAGAGGAGGTTTATGAGTGATGGGAGAATCAGTGACTTCTTTGACAAACATATGAATAGTGCGTTCTGCATCATGGATGTGATGTGAATAAGTTCTTGGTCGAGTTCCTAGGGCTTCTAGCATTCTATTTGACATAATTTATTTTACTACCTTAAGTCAACTGCGTAGAGGTTGGGGGAGGCGCTGCCTGCTTTGTTATAGTTGGTGAGTATAAGAATCCTTCCGCCACTTGGCCAGGGGAAGACGTAACTATCTTCAAGAGGTCCGGCATAGACTGTGGTTTTGTTTAGACCATCATATTCCGTGATATAGATTGTGCCATTTTCTAGCATTACGAAATGGTTTGAGTCGGGGTACCATCTTATGTCTTGGTGGGAATTTACTATTCTTCGAAGGATTTTTTTAGCAATTTCCAGATCAGGGTTTAATATATCTTCGTTCACCTCGGTACTTTTGGCGGGTGAATTTTGTTTGACAAGAAAGTTTTTGTCTTCTTTCAGATCGTATATATAGATATTATCGGGCTTAAGATTGCGATCTTCTGGAGTGGAGTTGGTGCCTATAAGCGGGGGAGTGATGATAGGAGGAAGACTGGCAGATCCAGTAGCCTGATAAAGAATTTTGTTTTCATCTTCGGAAAGCTCAATATTAGTCGCTACATCTTCTAAAACTGTAGAAAGACGAAGCGGTAAGGAGGCAAGAAGTCTATCAGTGTTTTCAGATTCTTGCTCTTCCCAAGTGGATAGGAGAAAATTGAGACTGTCAGAATAAGCTGGAGTAGGTATCTGGTCGGTGATTCCGGTTTCCAGAATATAAAGAGGAAGAATAAGACTTTCGGTAAGGATCTTATTATCTTCGAAAAAGGCTGCGGCAATTTGTTTTTCATCAGGAGACCAAATGAGAGTGGAATTGGTAAAATCCAAATTATTGGTGGAACGGGCTAGAAGCTGGGGACTGTTACCCAGAGGATTGAGAGGTCCCTGGGTGAGATTCCAGACATAGATGCCGCCTTTTTGGATAGCGCTGGGTGTCGCATCAAATGGAACTATATAAGCTATTTGATTGCGGCTGGGGGAAAGAACAGGAGAAAGAACTCCTGATGTAGTAAGAGGCTTTAATGATGGAGTTTGAGGCAGTAAAAGCGCTTCGGCTTTGGTAACTATTTCGCCTTTTACCGGAACTCTTTTGCGCCAGGGGATATAGCCCTCTTTTTCGATCCTTATGTCGTACCAATCCGGAACTATGTTGATGGAAGTGTTGGTGGCTGATGTGAGTTTGTCATTTATATAGATAGAGGCGCCTTGGGGGGATGAGGAAAGTGCGAGAATGCCGGTGGTGGTGAGAATTTTTTTACCGAAATCAAAACGGTAACCCATACCAAAATTGGTGAGAAGATAGGCCGCTGCAAGAATAAAAAGTATTAGGATAACGGATGCGAAAATTCTTTTGCCCACGTTGTAATTATAACACGGGAAGGGTAGAATAGGCATAATTATGTTTTCTAAACGTCTGGGAATCGATTTGGGTACTGCTAATTCGTTGGTATATCTAGCTGGGGAAGGTGTGGTTTTAAATGAACCTACTGTGGTGGCTATTTCTATAGATGATAATAGGGTGGTGGCTGTAGGAAATGAGGCTCGTGAGATGCTGGGGCGGACTCCGGGGAATATAGTGGCTTCAAGGCCTCTGAAAGAGGGAGTAATAGCTGATTATATAGTGACTGAGGCGATGCTAAGGTATTTTATAGATCGCGTATGCGGAAGATCGAGGCTGTTTCGGCCTGATGTGATGGTGTGCGTGCCAGCGGGATGCACACAGGTGGAAAGACGGGCTGTGATGGATGCGACGATGTCGGCTGGGGCGCGTAATGTTTATCTGATAGATGAGCCGCTTGCAGCCTCAATTGGTGCGAAAATACCTATAGCTTTACCTTCAGGTAATATGATAGTGGATATAGGAGGAGGATCGACTGAGGCGGCTGTAATATCACTAGGCGGAGTAGTGGTACATAAAAGTGCCAGAGTGGCCGGGAATAAGATAGATGAGGCTATTTCCTATCACATAAAGAAAAAATTTAATCTCATTATTGGGGAGCGTATGGCTGAGGAAGTGAAGCTACAGATAGGATCGGCTCTACCTATGAGTAAAGAACTAAAGATGGAGGTAAGAGGGAGAGATTCTCTGTCGGGACTTCCTAGAATGGTGGAGATAGAAAGCAGGGATATAACGGGGGCGATACAAAATACGTTAAACAGTATGATAGCGGCTGTGAAGGGAGTACTTGAGGAAACTCCTCCTGAGCTGGCTTCAGATATAATCGATAAGGGGATAGTACTCTCCGGAGGCAGTTCTCAGCTTCGAAATCTGGATAAACTCATGACTCAGGTGACGGGAGTGGTATGTCACATAGCTGAGGAGCCGCTACTTTGCGTAGTAAGAGGAACCGGCGTGGCCATAGAGAATATAGAGCTTTATAAGAGGTCAATATCCAGAAGATGAGATTATCCTATATAATATACAAAAGTGATAAAATTGAGAAAAAATATTTATAAGAGGCATTTAGAGGGTAATTTTGGAGTAGGGCTTATAATATAAGTAGGGCAGGAGCAAATGGTGAGTCAAGTTGAGTTAAAAAGATGATAAATATAAGAACGATTTGAGGCTAAATTGAAATGGTATACTTATAGTGTTCAATTTATAGAAAACTGTCTATCTACAGATTTTATAGGACGTCTTATATAATATAGTATATGGATAAAAGTCAAATTTCGGTGTTGGGAGTGGGGGTCACGGCACTTCCTAAGGCAGATATCCTAGAGGAAGTGAGAAAGTATCTTCATAATTTTCAATTTTCAATTTTCAATTTTCAATTAAGGAAGGGAGAACCATTGGTGATATTTACTCCGAATCCGGAAATTATAAATTATGCTCAGAAGGATGATAATTTCAGGCGGATTGTCAATACGGCCCAGATCAATATACCGGATGGATGGGGAGTAGTTTGGGCGGCAAAAAAACTTTATAACCAAAAACTGGAAAGAATCGCGGGAGTGGATCTGGTTGGGGATTTGGCAAAAATGGCGGAAAAGGAAGGCTATAGAATAGGACTTATAGGAGGAAAAGGGAAAATAGCAGTCGAAGCGCTTGAGTGCTTAAAGAGGAAATTTCCGAGACTTAAGGGATGGGCTGAGGAGGGACCGGAGATCAAAATTTTCAATTTTCAATTTTCAATTTTCAATGATGAGATAAAAGAGATTGTGGGGAAGATCCAGAGTGAGAAGACGGATATTTTATTTGTTGGGTTGGGGTGCCCGAAGCAGGAGTACTTTATAGATAGAATTAAGAATCAAGAATTAAGAATTAAGAATAGAAAACCTTTGGTGATAATGGCTGTGGGTGGGGCGTTTGATTATATATCGGGAAGAGTGGGGCGGGCGCCTGTTTGGATGAGAAATGCCGGATTGGAGTGGTTCTATAGGCTTATTCGGGAGCCATGGAGGCTCGGGAGGCAGATAAGGGGTGCGGAGTTTTTCTGGAGAGTGTGGTGGGGCATTGACAAATAGGTATACCAGTGTATATACTATAGAGTACTATGAATTATACAGTAGTCACGGCAAAAGTGGATCCACAAACGAAAAGAGAAGCTCAGAAAACGGCTGAGGCTCTGGGTATGCCGCTCAGTGTGGTGATTAAGGCGTTTTTAAAGCATTTTGTTCGGACAAAAGAGGTATCGTTTAGTCTGAGGGATGAGGTGCCGAATGCGTATCTTAAACAAGTCATGCGTGAAGCGAAGGAAAACTACAAAAAGGGGAGATATTCTCCAGAATTTAAAACAGGAAAAGAAGCAGTTGCTTGGCTTGAAAAACAGGGCATATGATAATAATTTATGACCCTGCTTTTCTGAAAGTGCTCAAAAAGGCCAACGTGAGAGTTCGTAAAAGCGTCAAAGAAAGAATGCTGCTATTTTCTAAAGAACCCGAAAATCCTCAACTGAATAATCACTTCCTTAGGGATGAATATGTTGGATACAGAAGTATTGATATCACGGCAGATTGGAGAGCAATTTATGAGGAAATCCACCGAGATGGAGATATTATCGCTTATTTCATAATTTTAGGCACGCATAAAGATTTATATGGGAAAAGATAAGCTGTCAAGCTAGTACAGCTTACCTGAAATAACAGGTCAATGTCCTAGGAAAGAATCCCTTTAATTTTTAGCCATAAAGTGGGGGTTGATTTTTGCGAAGAAATTGAGGTACTATTACCGGGATGAGTAATGGGATAGTGAACATCGAGAAAGTTAAGCCTGTGGAGTCCGGAAGGGGCAAGCCTAAGGTACTTTTTTTGTATGACTTTCCTATACACGGAGGCGGAAGCGGGGCTTATGTAAAATATTTGGCCCTTAGACTGGTTGAGAAATATAGATATAAAGATAGGATAGCAATAGCTGCTCCAGATAAAATAGAAATAGACCCCCGAATAAAACAATATAATCTCAAAGTACCACAAATTCCAGTTTTTATAGGCAGGCCGGGACTGGAAAAATCCAAAAGATACGCGGATCTCTCAGCTGAAGAATTAGCTGATCTTTATAAGGCTTATATAGACGGTACTATAAAAGTGGTAAAGGATTTCCGGCCGGATATCATACATGTTCATCATACTTTCCTCAATCTCTGGGCGGCAAGATTTGTAAGAAGTTTGTTTGGGACACGATTTATTGCCACCAGTCATGGAAGTGATCTACAAGCGATATCCAAGGATAGAAGATACTATAAAATGACCCGGGATGCGCTCAATGCAGCATCTTTTATAACTGTAGTTTCCGGAGATACCAGGGCGAAGCTTCTTAAAATGTTTGGTTCGCATCTTAGTGCAAAGACACGTACTATACCGGGTGGGATACGTTTGAGTCAATTCCCCGCAAATAAAAATATGGAAAAGGAAAGAAAGCAAATGGGACTTTCCGGCAAAAAGATGGCTCTTTTTACGGGAAGATTGATAACTGAAAAGGGAGTGGAATTTTTGGTGAAGGCAGCCAGGAAGATAAATGGTCAGGTAATTATAGCCGGAGATGGTCCACAGCGTAAAAAACTGGCAGAACTCATAGAGAAACTGAATATACACAATGTAACTCTTTTGGGATTTTTTTCTGACAGGCAAAGAATAATAGATCTATATTATCTGGCGGATGTTTTTGTATCTCCTGCACTTTGGGATGAGCCTCTCGGTCTTACTATAATTGAGGCAATGGCAGCCAAGACGCCGCCAGTTGTAACTAGAAAGGGAGGAATAGTGATGGCAATAAAAGATGGAGTGAATGGTATGTTTGTCAGACCCCGAAACGCTAATGAGATAGCCAAGGCGGTAAATTATCTGTTTGAGAATAATGATAAAAGGGAAAAGATGGGGATGGCTGCCCGAAAAACTGTGGAGGAAAAATTCACATGGACTGATATTGCAGATCGATTTGATAAGTTGTATGTGAAACTGGTGAGGAACGGAAAGCATTAGTTTCTCTTCTCTTTACTATTTCCCCAATTATATTTATCATTGAATTAGTATGAAAATTGCGATATTGGGTTCTGTGGTGACGCAGGTCCCTCCCATGGGGCAGGCGGCGATAGAGTGGATGGCTTATCATCAAGCTTTGGGACTTGCTAAACTTGGTCATAAAGTGCTTCTTTTTGCGCCTGAGGGATCGAAAGTGGAACATGAGAATATAACACTGGTGAATGTAGGAAAGGGAGGTAGTCTGTCAGGAATAGGGAAAGAGGGAGTGGATCTGCAAAGTAAAAGGCTTGGGACTTCTTATAAGATGAGATTGGAGATAACTAATTTAGGTTTCTTGATCGGAGAATTATTAGATAGAGATAATCAGTTTGATATATTAGTTAATAATTTGAGAGGGGAGGCGGTGGTCGTACCTGTAGCACAACTTCTGCGAAAACCTCTTGTGCATGTGATGCATCTTCCTCTTTTTGATGAGCTTTCTTCACTTTTTAAGAGATATAATACACACCTGATTTCCATATCTGATGCTCAAAGAAAGGCATTTCCTGATTTAAATTATGCCGGAACTGTATACAACGGAGTGGATCCCAACTTTTTTACATACAATGAGAAACCGGAGGACTATTATCTATATCTTGGATCAATAGGAGCCAATAAAAACCCTAAGGATGCTGTACTTGCCTGCAAAAAGGCTGGGGTGAAGATGATGATAGGCGGAAGGATAAAGGATAAAGATTATTATGATAAGGAAATAGCTCCCCATATAGATGATAAAAATATAAAGTGGGTGGGGGAGATGCATCCAGCTGATGTAGTGAAGCTGTATCAAGGAGCAAGGGCGTTTCTTTTTCCTACTCTTTGGGAGGAGCCGTTTGGATTGGTGATGATAGAGGCGATGAGTTGCGGGACGCCGGTAATAGCATATCCAAATGGAGCGGTGCCGGAAGTAGTGGAGGAAGGTTTTAATGGTTTTCTGGTCAAAAATGTCGGGGAAATGGTGGGGAAGATAAAAGAAATGGAACAATGTTCCCTGCCTGACCGGCAGGCAGGCAATGTTACAATGTTACAATGGCGAAGAAATGCGAGGAAGAGTGTGGAGGAGAAGTTTACCATAGAGAAGATGGTCGCGAAATACGAAGAAGTTTTGAAAAAGATATTAAGATATTGAGATATTAAGTAATTGGGAAATTAGAGAAATAAGGAACAAATATGCTATCAGATGAACAATTATCAGGTGAAGTAGTGAGTGCTGCAGGTGAGAAGTTAGAAGGTTTATTTTTGCAATTTAGGAGAGGATTAGAGGCAGCTCATAAGCAAGGAACGATACTGACTATTTTATCTTTTAACTCATATAGGACTCAGTGGAGAGATGCATTTAGGGAGTTTCCAGAGCATGTAAAGGAACGAATGAAGTCTTTATGTGATGCTTTAATTTTGGCGGAAAATGTCAATGCGGCATATCCAGAAGAGACTACAGAAACAGGAAAAACTACCTTGGACGTCTTAAAATTGCATTTTGAAGGAGCAATGAGCCAGAGTATTGAAGGTGTAAGAGATGAATATGCGAAGGATATGTTAGCACGTATATTGCTTGCTAGAGGGTCAACTGATAGTAAGCACACTGCTCATGAATTTAATTTTGCCGATGAAGCTAGTCAAATAGCGGCTGAGTTAGGTTTATCGAATGGATGGTATGGGAAAGACGTAGCTGGAGTTACTCTCGGTAGAGTTTGTCAAGCTGTGGTCAGAGGTAAAGTTAGACTAAATTATCAGCCTACAGCGCCACCTCCGGCATCCTAATAATTATGAAAATTGCGCAGTTATCATCACCATGGATTGCACTTCCGCCGCTAAAGTATGGAGGGACGGAGAGAGTGGTATATAATTTGTCGGAAGAACTGGTGAAACGCGGACATGAAGTGACTGTTTTTGCGACCGGGGATTCTAAAGTATCTGGAAAACTCTCTTATTATTATAAAAAAGCACTGTCACAGGAACCTAAATATAAGAATGATCCTCTAGTGTGGCTTCATCATTTCTATGACTGTTTCAAGGGGGCGGGGAAATTTGACATAGTTCACAATCATATGCAGCATCCGGCGATATTTCTGTCTGATTTCATCAAAACTCCTGTGGTTCATACTCTGCATGGCAATTTTTTCCCTGGAGAGACGTTGGAGAGTAAAAGGGAAGTTTTGGCAAGATTTAAAAAACACAATTATGTATCTATATCGGATGCACAGCGTGGCGGAATGCCAGATCTTAACTATATCAAGACAGTATATAACGGTATCAATACTGCTGAATTTGAGCTGGGGGATGGAAGTGGGGGATATCTGGCCTGGATAGGGAGAGTAACGCCGAAGAAGGGGCTGGAGACGGCGATTGAGATATCCCATGAACTGAAAATTCCACTTAAAATATCCGCATATATAGATGCGACGGATATGGAATATTTTGTGAAGAAGATAGGTAGTATGATAAACGGTAAAAATGTGGAATTCCTGGGGGAACTGCATGGAGTGGAGAAGACTGAATTTCTCAAAAATGCCAAGGTACTACTTTTCCCGATCACATGGCAGGAACCGTTTGGTCTGGTGATGGTGGAGGCTATGGCATGCGGGACGCCTGTAATTGCTTTCAATAAAGGATCGGTACCTGAAGTGGTCGCGGATGGAGTAAATGGATTTGTTGTTGAAACTAAAGAAGAGATGAAGCAAGCGGTATCGGCAGTGTCGGGAATAAATCGGAAGAAATGCCAGGAAAGTGTCATACACAAATTTACAATAGAAAAGATGACTGATGGGTATGAGGAAGTGTATAGGAAGATATGCGAGTAGCCATGCTTGCGTCCAATTTCATACGGATGCCGCCGAGACCTCACGATGTACCTTCAGGCTATTCGGGGGCGGCTGAGGCGGTAGTATATAGGCTTACGAAGGCGCTGGTACAAAAGGGATTACATGTGACTCTATTTGCCAGCGGGGATAGCAGTACGACGGCAAAATTAGTTTCGGTAGTGCCGAGGGCAGTTTCGAAAGATAAAACCCTCAAAGATATACCGGCGCATTATTTAGAATACCTGCAAATAAGCAAGTGTTATGAGATGGCGGCTCAGGGTAAATTTGACATTATACATAGCCATCTGGATAACCGGAGTGTCTTTTTTGCACCACTGGTACATGTGCCTACGGTTTCAACTCTTCATAGTCCACTGGATGGGGGTAAAACTATACTCAAGCATTTCAAGCAAAGCCAATATTATGTATCCATATCCAATGCTCAGAGACTGCCAATACCGGATCTAAAATATGCGGCTACTATATATCATGGTCTGGACCTTTCTACGTTTCCTTTTTCTTATACAGACGGACATGGACTTTTGTATGTGGGGAGAATCATACCTGTCAAGGGGACCGATGTAGCTATAAAAGTGGCCAAAAATGCGGGAATGAAGTTAATGCTGTTGGGCTGGGCGGCCAAGCAGAATATCAAGTATTATAAGGAAAAGATAAAGCCTCATGTAGATGGTGTGAACGTCGAACTTCATGGATATATTTCCAGAAAGGGTCTTCTGAACAATCTAAAAAATTCACGGGCGCTTATTTTCCCGATACAATGGGAGGAACCTTTTGGGCTGGTTATGATAGAGGCGATGGCCTGCGGGACACCGGTAATAGCATATGCCAGGGGGAGTGTGCCTGAGGTCATAAAAGATGGAGTGACGGGATATATAGTCAATCATTCGGAGGAGGATAAGCGGGGAAACTATATCATAAAAAAGACCGGGGTTGCGGGGCTAATTGAGGCGGCTCGTAGAATAAAGGAAATGGATGAGGATGAGTATATTTTTATGAGAAAAGCCTCCAGAGCGCACATAGAGGAGCGCTTCACCATAGGAAAAATGGTGGATGGATATATAGAGGTGTATAAGAAGATACTGGGGGTGGGGTAAATTTTCAATTTACAATTTTCAATTTTCAATAAATTTAATAAATGAAAAGTTTTAAACTGGCTGCAATCGGCGGGACGTTTGACAGGCTGCATAGGGGACATGAATTTTTTATAAAAAAGGCTTTTGAGAGGGCGGAGAGAGTGTTGGTGGGAATAACGAGTGAGGAGTATGTTCGTAAGAAATTTTCAATTTTCCTGCCTCGCCGGCAGGCGGGCAATTTTCAATTTTCAATTAAAGTGCGATCATATAGAGATAGAAGGAGGGAGCTGGAGGAGTTTTTGAAAAGAGAGAAATTGTGGGAGAGAGCTTCTGTGGTGAAAATACATGATGAGTATGGGGAGGCTGATAAAAATCCTAATCTTGAGGTAATTTTTGTCACATCTGACAGCCGCGAGGGGGCAGAGAATATAAATAAAAAAAGAAGAGAGGGGGGACTACGAAAATTGGAAATAATAAAAGTACCTCTTGTGAGAGCGGATGATAGGGGAAATATAAGTTCGACAAGGATAAGAAGAGGGGAAATAGATAGAGAAGGACGACTATATAGGCAATATAAAATATATGGAAAAATTTTGCCGGAAAATATAAGATCCAGGCTGCAAAAACCTCTTGGTCTTCATTTAACAGGTAGTGAAAACATACGACATGATATTCCTGCCGCTTTGAAGGAAGTAATTGCTGATGTTTCACCACCAATGGTGATAACTATAGGGGATGAAGTGACAAAGATGTGTAATGGGGAGGGGATAAGAATGGATATTGCTGTGGTGGATTTTAAAGTGAAAAGAGAAAAGAAATATAAAAAGTTAGCTGATCATCTTTTTGCCGATAAACATGAACGCGTAGTACTAAAAGGCGAAAATAAGGCAGGGATGATAGAACATAAGATGATGAGTGATGTAGATGAAGCGATAGAGGGAGTTTTGAAGGATGGAAAGCAGAGAGTGATGGTCGTAAGAGGCGAGGAAGATCTGGTGGCGATACCGGCTGTACTACTGGCACCACTGGAGAGTGTGGTAGTATATGGGCAGCCTAATCGTGGCGTCGTAGTGATGGTGGCAAGTGAGGAGAAGAAGAAACAGATAATTGAGATACTTGTATAATTTTCAATTTACCTGCCTCGCCGGCAGGCGGGCAATTTTCAATTTTCAAAATTAAGTATGATAAATATTTACAAAGAATCATCTGATCTTATTTGGCAGAGGGCGTATAAGAGGCTGGTGGGAAAATTGGAGAAGCAGGAGAAAAGCTTGATACTACTTTCCGGAGGAAGTGTCACGGTTCTTTATCCGCTGCTTGCTGACTATATAAGGTTTCAAAAGCCGAATGTGGCACTTGGGCAAGTGGATGAGAGATTTCAGCCACTATATAGTGAGGATCAGAATGGGAAGGCTATAGCAAATACGGGTTTATTTGATGCTTTTGAGAAGGGCAAGTCGCCGGTTTTTTTGGTATCACAAGAGGGGGTCTTGGAGAGGGCGGCGCTGGAGTATGATACCGTACTTAAAAAATTATTTGAAGAATATCCATATAAAACAGCAATACTTGGGATAGGGGAGGATGGGCATACGGCGGGACTTCTTCCCGGATATCAGGCGGAGTGGGATAAGGATAGATTGGTGGTAGGTTATAATTTGGCGGGTCCTGTCACTCGCGCCCGCCTGTCGGCGAGGCAGTTATCCCCAGATAGCATTTCCCAGTCGGGAGAGACTTTTTTCGGAGACGTTCGGCGACTGCGATCTGCATCAAGTAAGGCAACCCCATCCTCACTTAGAGAAGCCCAGCATATGAAAGAGCTAGAAAGATCGGTAAAGCAAGGTGGGCTGGGCTTCGGAACTCCTCAAAATGCTTACCCTCGTACCGCCCTCTTGGTCGTAGCTGGCGTTTTTTGGTCGCTGATTCGCGATAATCTCTACTTGACGCTCGCCGCGCAGGTGTTTACTATTCCGCTGATCCTCTGGTACTTCCACCGCATTTCCCTCATTTCTCCCGTAGCAAATGTTCTGATCGGGTGGATCGTGCCGGCACTGACCATAGCAGGATTACTTATGTCGATCCTCGGCTGGATGTTTTTGCCGCTCGGACAGGTGGTGGCATGGGGAGCATGGGTAGGACTTCAATATCTCATTATGGTGGTAACTTTGCTAAGTAAAATTCCATTGGCAAGTATTGGAGGGCAATAAAAATTTCTAATTTTTAATTCTTAATTTCTAATCAAACGAAGAAATGTTTTAAGCATTTAAACATTAAAAATTGATTAAAAATTAAAAATTTGAACTTAAAAATTAATAACATCATACAACATCACTCACGGCTGGATGATAGCGGAAAATGTGGCTTAGAGTATAGAATTATAAGGTATAGACTATGTTTAAATTACGCGTTGGATACGTGATAAGCGGAATTGCTACAGGCCTCATTTTATTGTTTAGTTTCATTG
>Ga0209542_10002700_pt1 | contig 39260 bp, 37 predicted proteins | sample RifCSPhighO2_01_FD_184028 | JGI IMG/M metagenome (GOLD analysis project Ga0209542, IMG submission 184028) | Soil microbial communities from Rifle, Colorado - Rifle CSP2_plank highO2_0.1 (SPAdes) (version 2) | ecosystem: Environmental > Terrestrial > Deep subsurface > Rock core/Sediment ... | reverse complement strand
CCCCCTCGTGAAGCGCTCGAGGATCCTTCCAATCATCCCAATAGAGAATGACACCTGGCCACAAGAGCGGCTTCACGAAATCCAAAAGCTCGATAGTCGAACTGTATATGTCCACATCGATATTCACAAAAATCAGATCCGATCTATCTTTCAGCTTCTTTTGCAACTCTGTCGTCAGCGATTCATTGAAGAAACCGTCGACGAGTTCTACACGCGGATCGTCTTTCATCCCGACCGAAGCCAGTCGTGCAAGAACAACATCTTTTGTGGAGGCATACCGGCCCTTCGCATGTCTCTCGGGAGCCCATTCCCCCTCGGTCTCTCCGGGCAGACCTTGCCAGGAATCAAAGCCTACAAGATGCGAGGATGGATGATTTTTCCGTATCTGCTCGGCCTGCCATGTAAACGTACCTCCCGTATAGACACCGAACTCCAGACAGGTACCGCCCTGCGGAAAAATCGCATGCGCAATTGCGAACGCATTCTTGAATACTCTGATCATGTGGGCGAATCATACCCCGAATTCCCCGTTGAAAAAACCCTCAGTTCTGGTACTCTGTGCCGATGTCAAAACGCATGCGCGTGCTGGTGGTCGGCGGGGCCGGATACATCGGTGGTGCCGTCACCGATGTTCTCAAAAAAAGGAAGATCGATTTCACTGTCTATGATGCGCTCCTGTACGAGCATCACTACCTGAAGCCGGTTGATTTTATTTCAGGAGATGTCCGTGATGCGAGGAAGCTCAAAAAGCTTTTTGCGAAATATACGCACGTGATATGGCTCGCCGCAATCGTCGGCGATCCTGCGTGCAAAGTCCGCCCCGAGCTTACGATTGCTGTAAACCGCGACGCGGTGAAGGCGCTGGCTAAGCATTTTACGGGACGGATCGTGTTCCTCTCGACGTGTTCTGTGTACGGAGAAAACACCGCCGAGGCCGATGAGACGGCGGAGCCGAATCCACTCTCGCTGTACGCACAAACAAAACTCGCTGCCGAGAAAACCCTCGCAAATGCCGATGCGATCATTTTCAGACTCGGTACGGTTTTCGGCGTGTCCGACGAATTCTCCCGTTTGCGGATGGACCTTGCCGTCAATTACATGACCGCACGCGCTGTGACCAACGGCGAACTCTCAATATTCGGTGGTGAGCAATGGCGGCCGTTTATCCATGTGCGCAATGTCGCAGAAGCTGTAGTGAATGCGCTCTCATCAAAAAAGACGGGCGTCTACAACCTTTCGACAATGAACTATCAAATCAGCGACTTGGGGAAGGAAATCGCCCGGATTACGGGTTGCAAAATCAAATACGCTGATGAAAAATTCCAGGATGCCCGTAATTATTACGTAAGTACCAAGAAGGCCAAGCGTGACGGTGTTTTGAAATTCGACAAAATCCTTCCGATCTCGTTTGGGGTGAAGCAAATTAGCGACCTCGTACATACAGGTCGGGTCAAATACACTGACGCGGACATATACTATAATGAGCGGCATATCGCGAATCTCAACAATGACAACAAACTATCATAAGAAACCAACGCTGCTTGAAGGCGGCGTCGCAGCCGATAAGCGGGGGCAAGTATCGTTTGTCAACGATTTCGGCTTTGAAGATGTAGTGCGGTTCTATATGGTTGAGAATTCTGCAGAGGAACCGATACGGGCATTTCACGGCCATATGAAAGAAGCGAAGTATGTTTTTGTTCCGTCAGGATCCGCGTTGGTTGCCGCGGTCAAATTGGATGACGCGAAAACGCCGAGTACGCTCGAAATTCCGCAGCGATTTGTGCTTTCCGCAAAGAAGCCGTCTGTCCTTTATATTCCTGGCGGCTATGCCAATGGATTTCGTGCACTCGAGCCGAATACGAAGGTGATATTTTTTGCGACAGCTTCGGTGGAGGAATCAAAAGCCGATGACTATCGCTTTCCGCATGACTATTGGGGAGACGATGTGTGGGATGTTGATACCCTCTAACCATGAAAAAGGTCCTGATTTTGGGAGCTACCGGAATGCTCGGAAGTGCTGTGTATGGTGTGCTAAAAGACAAATACGAGCTCGCGCTTACAGTTCGTTCAAAGGAAAAGATCGCCCTTCTCAACAGCGCTTATGGTGGCACAGACAAGCATCATGTTATCGAATTTGATGCGCGCAATGACGGGGAATATCTACGCGGGGTTTTTGATACGGTCAAGGACGTAGACTTCGCCGTGAACGCTATCGGCATTACGCAGCCATTTGCAACTAGCGATCCGGCCTTGACCTATTTTATTAACGGCGAGCTGCCTCATCTCCTGGCAGAAACATTCGGAACGCGTCTCGTTCATATTGCGACTGACGGAGTATATGACGGTACAGAGGGTCCGTATGACGAGAACGCGACAAAAAACCCAATCGGCATGTACGCAGACTCAAAAAGCCGCGGCGAGCCGGCGAACTGTCTGACGCTACGCACATCAATAATAGGCCGCGAGATCGAGGGGAAAACGGGATTACTGGAGTGGTTCCTGCAGCAGAACGGTACGACTGTTAAGGGATTCACACATCACTTTTGGAACGGCATTACCGCCAAAGAATTCGGCAACGTCTGTGACAAGCTGATATCCGACCCGAAACTGTATCCCGGTGCCGGCGTTTATCACATCTTCTCCTCGACCGTCTCAAAATACGACATGCTCTGCGCTTTTAAGGAAAAATTCGGCGTGAATTGCAAGATCGTTCCGGAATCCGGTAGTGTCATTAATCGCACGCTTGCGACGATCCACACATTGAATGCGGACCTCGGAATTCCATCGTTCGAAAAGATGCTTGCGCAGCTCTAGCGGAACTGGGCGTTCATCACTTTGCCCCGCGCTTCCCACGTGAAATGCTTGCGTGCGTATTCCCGCGCCCTCATACCGAGCGCGCGGCGCTCGTTTTGGCTCATCGCGTTCACACGCTTGATAGCATCTGCGATATTGCGTGCGATGGAGTCGGGCGCGACAAGTAATGCGATGCGGGAAAATTCTTCTTCCATCTCATCGATGGGGCCGATCTGTGTCGCGATCGTGGGAATGCCCGTTGCTAGGTATTCTGCGAGCTTACCGGGAAACGCATAGCGGGTTACGGGATCGTCGGCGCGTGGCAGTATAAGGACTGAAGAATGTGCGATCAGCCGATAGGCTTGCGTATGCGATACGTCATGATGGAGCGTCGTGCTTTCGAGGAGGTTTTTCTCTGCAAGCAGGGCACGGACCGCTGATATATCTCCGCTTATGATGAAATTCAAGGCGAGCGGTATACCGCCTGCACGAACAATTGCGGCTGCTTCGATAAGATACGGAAGTCCCTGATACGGCCGTGCGTTCCCCATATACCCGACGGTAAACTCCCCCGCCACTGGGTCATCTTGAACAGCAACAACTTCACTCATATCGACACCGCCGCGCACGAGCGTCCAGTGTTTCGACATTGGCAGATACCTATCTCGTAGTCGCGTCGACATGACGAACACCGTGTCATACAAGTGCAAAAGAGCCCATACCTTGTATTTCATGTAGTAGTATCGCCAGATTCCTATCCATTTCGCAGCGTAAAACTCGTCATAGTTCACGCCATGGAGCTCAACTGCGATTTTTACGCCGCAGAGATATTTCAACATGACAGGTGCAAGTAACCCGGACTGGGAAACCGTATAGACATGTGTGATGTTATTACCGCCAACGATGTTGCGCAGCGTTCGCAACTTCGCAAGACCTCGATCTTCCGGATACGGAATGAAAATATCTTCGAATTCATCCGGAACGCTTTTCGCGCAAATCAAGAGCTCATGCTCTTTTTTAAACTCCCTGAACGTCGCGCAGATATGTAATGGAGTGCCCCGCTTCGGATTATCGAGCTCGATATCAAGCAGAAAAAGTATTCTGCTCATGACACCTAAAACCAGTTGGTTATCTGCGAGCGAATGCAATTAACGACCACGTTTGACGCTTGGAAATTTTCATTCAGGTCGTAGCGAGCGGCGTACGGCTCTCGCGTTATAGTCTCGACAGAGTCGACGATATTGTCCACATCCATGCCCGCGATGATATGCCCGCCCGCTTCAACAGTCTCCGGCCGTTCGGTCGTCATGCGGAGCGATACGACCGGGACGCGGAAAAAGAGCGCCTCTTCGGGCGGCGTACCGGAGTCGGAAACGATGCAGAACGCGTTTGCCTGCAGTTTGTTGAAATCATAGTACCCGAGCGGCGCCATGACGGTAACACCCTTCGGGATCTTTATATTTCCCAACTTACTCTTTGTGCGCGGGTGCATCGGATAGATGATCTGCTTGCCAAATTTCTTTGCCATCTTCCCAAATGCTTCCATGAACCCGGCAAGAAATTGAGGATTATCAACATTTTCCGATCGATGTGCGGTTGCCAGAATATACTCTTTCGGCTGGAGCTTAAGCTTGGACAGCACATCGCTCCCCTGAATTTCCTTCTCGAATGCGCGCAATACCTCAAAGGTCGGATTGCCTGTTACGAAGATCTTCGACGGGTGAATGTTTTCTCGGATCAGATTGTTGCGCGCATAGTCGTTGAATGGAAGCAGGATGCTGCTCAAGTGATCGATGAGCATACGGTTGCGTTGCTCGGGCATGCGCTTATCGTACGCGCGCAGTCCCGCTTCCATGTGGAAGGTCTTGATGCCCCGCTGCGACGCAGGAAGGATCGAAAGCGCACTGAAGGTATCACCGAGGAGTACGAGTGCATCTGGCTTTTCTTTTTCCAGCACCGCATCGCTTTTCACAATGACGTCTGCGACTTCGGCGGCATAGCCTGACGTATCGATATTGAGTTCATAGTCGGGCTTACGAAGCCTGAGATCACGAAAAAAGAAGTCCTTAAGTTCAGGAGTGAAATTCTGGCCGGTGTATACCATGATGTGCTCGAAATTCAGCTCGTCGAGCTTCTTTAGGGTTGACCACATCTTGATGATATCGGGTCTCGTGCCGAGAATGGATAGTACTTTCATAGGTCGTCGGGGTTTATCGGGTACATTGTAACCCGTACATCGGGCAAGGGAACGATCATGCGCCCTCCCCGGTCAAAGAATTCTCCGAGCTTGGACGCGATGTCATTATAAAACGTCCACGCGAAGAGGAGGATGTAATCGGGCTTATCCTCTTTGAGCGCGGCGCTACTCCTGATCTGCAGGTGTGAGCCCGGCGTGTACATGCCTTGTTTTGCGGGCGCGTCGTCGACCATACAGTCGAGATGCGTATCGGTAATGCCGCAGTATTGGATAATCGTGTTCGCGCGGCCCGATGCCCCATAGCCGACGACGGTTCGCCCCTTCTTTTTGAGCGCATTGAGGAGCGTCATGAGCCTCTGTTTCTTCTCTGCGACACGAGACGCGAACTGCGCGTACAGAGCGGGTGTATCGTATCCGAGCGCCAGTTCTTGTGCGCGCAAAGCCCCGACACGCGACGAGATACTCTGTGCATGGCGACTTCCCTTTTTCGCGGCGTAGTAGCGGTATGAGCCGCCGTGGATCGGGATAGGCTTCAGATCGAAGATGACCATGTCATGCCGCGCCAGATGGTTCTGGAGTGCGATCAACGAGTAGTAATAGATATGCTCGTGGTACATCATGTCGTATTGCATATCTTGGATTATCTTCCCCAGGTAGTGGACTTCGAAAATGAATACGCCGTCATCCTTCAGCATCGTCGTAACCGCTTCGGTAACGCCGTTGATATCGGAGATGTGCGCGTACACGTTGTTGGCGCACACCAGGTCGGCTTTACCGTGCTTTTTGACGAGCTTTTGAGCCACGGAGACGTTGAAAAAATCATTCACGAGCGTAAGCCGGGGGTCCTTCACGGTGGCAACAATATTTTTTGCCGGGTCAATACCGATTACCGTGCCGACTCCCTGATCGGCTAGGGGTTTCAAGAGCACGCCGTCGTTGCTTCCGAACTCAACGACGACCGCCTTCTTGGGATGCGGCAGGAATCGCGCCGTGATCTCGCCCGCATATTCGATGAAATGTTCCCGAAGCGTCTTAATGGCGGACGAGAAATAAAAATCGTGCTTGAAAAGCACTTTCGGATCGATGTGGTCGCGCACCTGCACCGCAAAACACTTCGTACAAAAAACGATGACGAGTGGATACTTCTTCTCTTTCGCGAACTCCTCTTTTTTCAAAAAAGCACCTGCAACCGCGACTGTACCGAAATCAATGACATCGGTCAGGGCGGAGCTACCGCAGAATGCGCATTTCTTGGCTTCTTTTGCCATTGTGGGAATATTCTACAGGATACTTCTTGAACTGCATAACGGGTTATAATATGGCGATGAAAAGCCTGCGGGAATGGCAAAAGGCGCTGGGTGCGGCTGCGGAGCGCAAATTCCCCGATAGCGGGTGGTCAGAGAGCGACCGCCTCGCTTCAATACGCAGGCAGCTCGAGGACGTCGAGGCAGCGCTCAAAGTGGAGAGCGGAGAAGTGCGGAGCGACGACCATGCGCATCAAGATCCGAACCATCGAATTGCGGCGCTTATTGCAGATATTCTAATCCTCGCTGAGGAGCGCGGTGCCGATATTGAGAGCGAACTTGAAAAGGTCCTCGCGTGGTTCGAGCGGCGCGACTAGAGAACGACCCGCCTTCCCTCCCGCGCCGATACCCTCATCGCTTCCATGACGGCTGCTTGCCGCATGAGCGCCTCGTACATATCTTGGATTGCATCCGTATCATTCGCGGCGACGGCCTTGCAAAAGAAACCGAAACTAAGTGCGAACCGGTTGGCGGCCGGGATCGCAAAAGTCTCGCGACTCTCGTGCGAACCATCGTTCGTAATAAGTTCGACGGTCGAGACAAACGTCGGCGGGATTGCGAACGCGCGATCCGTCCGCACCATTCCCTTCGAGCCCCAGACGGAATACGTATTTTGATAAAGATGATCGAAACCAAATGCCATGAGCGCGCCCGCGTGCGGAAACTCCAGCAATGCCGAACCTTTGATATCGACTTCCGCACCGTCATTCGAGAGTGTGCAAGTGACCGCGACCGGTTCGGCTTGCAGTATCTTGCGCGCCATAAAAACCGTGTAGCAACCACAGTCGTTCAAGGAACCCCCTTTCAGCTCGGAGCTATATCGGATATCTCCTTTCGGGAACGGCGGGAATCCGTACTGCCCGCTCCATACGTGCGGGGTGCCTATAGCGCCCTCTTTGATAAGCGAGAGCACCTTCCCGTGTTGAGGCTGGAATTCCGGGGCGAAATTCTCATAGAGCGCGAGGCCGTTTTGCTTGAATGCATCGACCATTCCTTTTGCCGAGTCGAGGCTGTACGTGATCGATTTCTCGCATATCATGTGCTTCCCCGCCGCGGCGGCCCGTACGGCCCATTCTTCCTGCAATCCGACGGGGAGCGGACTATAGATGACGTCGATATCGTCGCGTGCAATAAGTGAATCGTACGATTCCGCTTCCAATTCATGACGTGCCGCCCACGCCTCGGCCTTACCCTTCTCCCGGCTCGCAATGGCGACGAGCTCGACAGCCGGGAGCGATTTGAATGCTCCGATTGCGTACTTCTCTGCAATATTGGCGCAGCCCAGAATGCCGATGCGGAGCTTTTTTTTCATGAAAGGTTACCTTTGCTTGCTGCGTCGCTCGGAAATGAAAGCGCGCTTTCATTTCTCTCGCTATCCTCGCAAGATAGAATTGCGCAGACATTGCGAGCGAGCGAGTTGACGACGCGATCGACCAGGAGAAGCTTTTTAATTTCCGGAAGCGTAAGCCAGATGTAATCCGAGGTTACGGGAACTGCTTCCGACTCATCAACTTCGACAAGCATCGAGCGATTTACCTTGTGATAGAACCGGCCGCCGTCTTCAACGCCCGTCACAGATGCGATTAATGTACCCTTTGTCCCGTCGAAATATTCCGCAAGCCGCGGTCGTTTTCCCTGGTGCGCTCGTGAGAGATTGCCTTCGGAGACTTGGAGCGCCGGCGAGATTTGTACCGTATCGATATTCCCCGGCTCGAATTTCGCATAGAACAGATACCGCGTAACCCCTGCCTGCTGCTGCATGAGAACGCCCGAGATGCCGACCTCTTCCTGCTTCAGCATCGGCTGGCTCCACGAGGGAACCTCGCGGTCGGACGCGCCCGTCACTTTGACCCCGATGATGGAGAAGAATTTGCCCGATTCGTGCTCGATATTGCCGGTTTGTGGATTGGCCTTCCACCCTTGCAAATCGTTAATGCCGACCTCTTCGACCGTAACGGGATATGATTCTTGTCGCTCCTTGAGCCACATAAGTATCGGCTGTATATCGATGTCGTTCATACGATTTCAACTTCGGGGATGGGAATGATGAATTTTGCTCCGCGTTCGCGCAGCGCCTCTTCCTTCTTCAGAATAAACTCCCTGTAATTCCACGCAAGCAAGAGGATGTAGTCGGGCGTCTCGGTGGTGAGGATTAGGGGTGAGACGACCGGAATGTGGCTTCCGGGCGTCAAAAGGCCGATCTTTTGCGGCGTCGTGTCGGTCACGTATTTCAGGTCGGCGGCGGTAAAGCCGCAAAAATTCAAGAGTGTATTTCCCTTCGCCGGCGCGCCGTACGCGGTTACCGTCTTTCCCTCTTTGCTAAACCCTCGCACCAGCGAAACCAGCTCCCCGCGGATAGCGTCCACTTCCTTTTGGAACCCGCTGAAGCGCAGGGGGCCATGCAGCCCCGCTTCTTCCTCCAGTTGCAACATCATCGCAACGGAAGGATTGTGCGGCTTGCCGGACTTTTTACGCGCATAGACCCGGATCGAGCCGCCGTGTACGTCGACACGCCGCACGTCGAACACTTCCATACCGAAGCGCTCAAAGAGGTACATGAGTGGCTTTACGCTGTAGTAACAGAGGTGCTCGTGATAGACCGTATCAAATTCCCGTTTCGAGATGAGGTCGAGAAGGTAGTGCGATTCGGACACGAATACGCCGTCGTCGGTAAGGAGCGTCTGTACCGCGCTCACAATCTCATCGATATCGTCAATATGCGCGAATACGTTGTTCGCCGTCACAACCTTCGCTTTGCCGTACTTCGCGACAATGTTCTTCGCCATCTCGACGGTAAAGAATCCGTCAATCGTCTCGATACCCTTTTTGCGTGCCGCCTCGGCAACATTGGCGGATGGCTCGATGCCAAGTACCCGGCACGTACCGGTCAAAAACTGCAGCAAAATGCCGTCGTTGCTGCCTATGTCGACGACCAAATCGTTTTTCTGCAGGAAATCTTTCTTGAGGTCTTCTGCATACGACTTGAAGTGCTCCACCAAGGGCGCGGACGCGGATGAAAAGTACGCGTAGTTCTGATGGAAGAGCTCCTCCTGTGTGACGACGTCCAAAAGCTGCACGAGATTGCACTGCCGGCAAAAATACACATCGAGCGGGTAACGCTTCTCATTCTCAATATGCGCTTTGTCCGTAAAATTGTCCACCGGCGGATGCTCGCCGAGCGAAAGAAACCGGACAAGGTCTTCTCCTTTGCAAATCCGGCACTGCGTCTTGTGAACAAAGCTCATATAATCTTTTGTGCGTGCAGGTATGGCTCCCACTCTTCCCTCAAATATTCAGCGAGCGCTTCTCTCCACGGCCTCATTGTATATCGTTTCGATTGCATGGATTCGTTGGCCGGTAATCCATCGGCTGACTTGAAATGACCGTGCGCTACCGGAACAACGCGCAGTGCCGGTTTGAGCTGCGCTGCCATCGCCTCTGCGAGATCTGCGCGTGTTGCCTCGCCCCGATTGGCAATATGGAAGATGCCCTGCGCGCCCTCGCAAAGCAATGCTTTGATAGCCGTAATGTAGTCTTTACCGTACGTCGGCGAACCCCGCAGATCATCGATAGCCTCAATCTCGTCGCCTCCGAATTGCGCGAGTACTTTTCCAAAAAATTTATTATCGCGCGCGGGACCCCCGCCAAATACCCACGCAGTGCGGGCGATGATGTACTTTTGCGTAAGTGATGCGACGATGAGCTCACTGATATATTTGGTGCGACCGTAGTGCGTCTGCGGATCCGGCGCGTCATCCTCGGTGTACGGACCTTTTTTGTGCCCGTCGAAAACGCGCGAGCTCGAAGCAAGAACCATGGTCGCGCCTACGCTCTCGGCAGCTTGCGCCACATTGTACGTACCGCGCACATTGAGCTCGTAGGCATAGAGAGGATCCTGCTCGGTTTTCACCATGTCGGTCGCCCCCGCGAGGTGAATGATCGCGCGGGGCTTATGTTTTTTGACGAACGTCGTGACCGCTTCGCAATCGAGAATATCGAGTATCGTGCGATCGGTGCGGATCCCGAAATCCACGTAGGACCCGATCATTCCAGAGGCACCCGTCGAGAGGACCTGTCCGAAGTCAAACGACTTCATATGCTGCGCTTCGCAATCTCATTGCTCACATTGAGAAGCGACTCAAAAGTCCCCGCGTCGGACCAGAGACCCTTGATGACGGAGAAGGTGAGTTTCTTGCGCTTGAGGTAATTATTGTTGACGTCGGTAATCTCGAGCTCGCCGCGGGCGGAGGGCTTGAGGGTCTTCACGATAGAAAACACTTCGTTGTCGTAGAGATAAAATCCCGTCTGCGCGAGGTTCGACTTGGGCGCTTTAGGCTTTTCCTCGATCAAGAGAATTTGTTTTTTGCCCTTGTCGAAGACAGGGACGCCGAATCGCGTCGGGTCTTGCATCTCTTTGAAAAAAACCCTAGCGCCTTGCTTGAACGAGGACACTTCTTTTTTGAAATCTTGTCCAAAAATGTTATCGCCCAAGATGACGGCGACTGGCCCTCCGTCAGAGAAATCTTCCGCATAACGTAGCGCGTCGGCGATGCCGCCGTTGTTTTTGTCCTGCAGCGCATACGAGCATTTGACGCCGAACTCTCTTCCCGAGCCGAGAAATTGCATGAAGTGCCCCGCATGCTCGCGGCCGCAGACGATCATGACCTCCTCGACGCCCGAGCGCTTCAAGGTCTCGAGGGGATAGAGGATCATCGGTTTGTTGTACACCGGCAGGAGGTGCTTGTTGGTAATCTTGGTGAGGGGGTGCAAGCGTGTGCCAAGCCCGCCCGCCAATATCACGCCCTTCATCCTGTTGTGAAGTTTCGGTTTATTCAGTTTACGTTGTGTGTGCGCCATAGATCGATGTGAGGATTGAACACGCCGGTTTTGCGCCGTACACGTTCGATCCAGTGTATATTATCGCTATACCATCGAATTGTCTCGCGAAATGCATCTTTGAAGTGATGCCGCGGCTTCCACCCCAACTCTTTGCGAATCAGCGCGGCATCGATGGCATAGCGACGGTCGTGTCCGGGCCGGTCACCGACGAATTCAATCAATCGTTTGTCTTTGCCGAAGTATTCGAGGATCAAAGCGGCAATTTCGCGATTGCTCATCTCATTGTCCGCACCGATGTTGTAGACCGCTCCCGCCCTACCCCGTAAGAGACAAAGTTCGAGTGCGCGGCAGTGATCCAAGACATAGATCCAATCGCGCACATGTCGGCCGTCGCCGTACAGCGGAAGTTTTTTCCCTTCGAGCATCCGCAAGACGAAGAACGGAATGAGTTTTTCCGGATACTGGCGGGGTCCGTAATTATTCGAGCAGTGGGTTACGACGACCGGTACCTTCCATGTGCTGTGATAAGCGCGGCAGAGCATGTCGCCCCCCGCTTTCGTGGCCGCATACGGGACGTTCGGCGAAAATGCGGTCGTTTCAAAAAATTTCTTCTTTGAGCTAAGCGGAAGAGAGCCGTAGACTTCGTCGGTCGAGACCTGCACGAATTTCCGGACGCGTCCCGACGCCTTTACCGCCTCGAGAATATTAAAGACCCCGACGACATTCGTATTGATGAACTCAAGTGCTCCGACATGAATACTCCGGTCGACATGCGTTTCCGCAGCGAAATTGATAACGTAGTCGGGTGCGTATTTCTTGAATACGTTGCTCATTTTCCGCGCGTCGGCGATATCCCCGCGTATAAATGTGTACCTCCGGTCACGTGCGATATCGCGGAGATTATCCAGATTGCCCGAATACGTCAGCTTGTCCAGATTGACGATCTTAATGCGGGGGTATTTTTCAAGGAGCTGACGTATGAAATTCGAGCCGATAAATCCGGCCCCGCCGCAGATCAATACCGTCTTTCCGTTTAGCGTCGCATCTGATCCTTTTCGAGCGCGCCGCGCCTGTGTACTTGCCATGGTCGTGGCATTCTATACCTCCTCCTGCACTATGTAAATCGGCCGTTTTTTCGCCTCGTCGAATATTTTGCCGATGTACAGAGCCATGACGCCGAGCATCGTGGAGAGGAGCCCGAAGATGAACCAGAGCGAGCCGATAAGGAGCCCGAACGGTTCCTCCGTACCTGCAATGAGGGTGCGCACAATAATGATGAAAAGATACGCGCCTGAGATCGCCGTGACGATGACGCCGAATTTGATGATGAGACGCAGGGGCTTTTCCGTATACGCGAGTATGATATCCGTCGCGAGACTGAGCAGCTTTCGGAGCGAATATCCGGATGCGCCGCCCTTCCGCTTCGCGTGTTGGACGGGTATGGTTGCAGTACGGAAGCCGACCCAGCGCACCATAACGGAAAAATAGCGCATGTGGTCTTGCAGCGAAAGGATCGCCTCGATAACGCGTCGATGATAGATGCCAAAATTGGCGAGCGTGGGATCCTGATAGGTACCCGAGAGATAGCTTAACGTCGCATAGAACACCTGCGATACGAACGAGCGGAGACGGCTATCATGCCGCGTCTGCCGTGATCCTATCACCGCGAAGTATCCTTCCTTCGCCTTCGCGTACATTTGCTCGATCTCTTCCGGCTGGTCTTGTAGATCGCAATCCATAACCACAACCCACTCGCCTCGCGAAGCCTGCAATCCGGCGGTAATAGCCGGATACTGGCCGAAGTTGCGTGAGAGATTAAGTCCGCGGACCCGTTTGTCCCTTGCGGAGAGCTCCCGTATCACCTGCCACGCGTTGTCGGGGCTCGCGTCGTTGACGAGGATGAGTTCGAACGAGGGCGTAATCTTTTCTACCGTCGCAACTATGCGCTGATGTAGTTCCCGCAAAGCATTGTCAGAACCATAGACAGGGACGACGACCGATATTTCGGGGTGGTCGGCGTTCTTCATGCCAAGTATCCTACCACGTCTGCACCTTCAGAAAAGCCAATATCCGCTCCGCGCGCTTGGTCCATGTGTAGTCGGGAAGGAGTGCGCGAGCAGCACCAGCGCGGCGGGTAGCATCCTCGGTATTCTTGAGTGCCTGCATGATACCTTCCGCGAGCGCGCGGGAATCGTCTGCCGGGACGAAGAACGCCGATTTTTCGTCTACGACCTCACGGATACTGGGCAGGTCAGAAGTAACGATCGGCACGCCCGACGCCATGTAGGTAAAGAGTTTGAGAGGTGAGGTAAATCGCACGGAAATCTCACTTGCCCCGGTGTTGGGAAGGATAAGCACGTCAGCTGCCGCTTGATTGTCGGCAAGCTCGGTATACGGACGAGGGCCCAGGAAACGCACGCGTGGGTGTGAGGCGGAGAGCATCGATACGTCCTCTTTCTTTCCCCCAATGACCGCAACTATCACATCCTTTGGGAGCATATCTACCGCAGCATACAGTGTGTCCGACCCTTTCCAGCTGTCGAGGCCGCCGATGTACATTGCGAGCTTCGCGTGGGCGGGAAGACCGAGCCGTTTTCGCACTTCCTCTTTTGGTGCGGGGCAGAGGAAGTCCTCCAGCGAGACGCCGTCGGGAGCAACCCACATCTTCGCTCTCGGAATGCCACGCTCGGCGTAGAAATCAGAAAGACCCCGGGTGATTGGTATGAGCGCTCTCGCGCGTCGTGCGACAAACCGTGCGGCGCTGTTCCATGCGCCGGTATGACTTTCCCAGACGGTAGCACGTACCCCAAGAATCATGAGGAGCGCGAGTACCCATTCGTCGCGGCAATACACAACACCTTTTCCTGCATGTCGGCGGGCACCGAGTGCAAAGAAAATTGATTCTATGAGAAATCCGATCCGCCCCCACTGCACGATATCTGGCACGCGAACGCGGTGGATTGGAAACACGCGGCGGAGATGATAATACGTCTGCACATTCTCTGCTATACCGGTCGCACGATCCGTCACCACCAGTTCTACTTCAGCACCTGCAAGGGCGAGAGCTTCGCAGGTCTTGGCTATCTGAATACCGTGGGCACGCTCCGTTGGGAAACGAATATTGGCGATGTAGATGATCTTCATAGCGAGACATCGTACGTCTTTGCCCATACGCGCAAGGTAACCAACATCCACAACGTCGACATGGCATAGCGTCCTTTTGCCACGTGCGCATCGAGCATCGCGAGAGCGCCATCTGAGTGAAGAAGCTCGTCCGATCCTGCGTGATACCCACGCGAAAAGATTTCTTTGGCAAGCGAATTGACTTCCGGTCGGCGGAGCCATTTGGCTGTCGGAGTGAACCAACCGCGTTTTTTGGCTGAAAGGATATGCGCTGGCAGACGCTTTCCGAACGCTTTGCGTAATATCCATTTATTCGCCATAAGCCGGACGCGCATCTTTGTCGGGATTCGCGATGCGTACGCGACTATGTCGGGATTGAGAAGCGGCACCCGTGCTTCTAGCGCGTGCGCCATCGTCATCGCGTCGGTGCGCGCAAGCGCCTCGTCGGTAAGCCAACTGCGGCGATCGCTGTCCATAAAAAGCTGGGTGAAATCAACTTCATTCCGTCCGTGCAAATATCGCCCCTCGTACCACGCATACGGCGCACGGGTGAGGAACTCGCTCGCCACGACTCCCTTGAGCATGGCATCTTTCTCAAACAGGAAACGCTCGACACGTGCGATACCAAGAGGGGTGTCGAGCTTCGCGGCGTTCGGCAGCGTGCTCAGCACGCTGCGCAGCGGCTGCGGCAGCGTCTGGTACGCGTCCATCAGCCGCGAAAACCGGTATCGCGGATACCCGCCGAAGAGTTCGTCGCCGCCATCGCCCAAGAGGGCGACGACGACATGCTCGCGCGCCATCTTCGCGAGCGCGTATTGCGCGACCGACGTCGCGTTCGCAATCGGCTGGTCGAGCGCTTCGAGAGAAGCATGGAGCGTCGCGAGAAACTCTTTTTCAGTGAGAACAAACTCATGATGCCGGGTGTCATACTGTGCGGCCGTTTGCTTCGCAAGCGCGGCATCAGCATTGAATTTCTCGGCCTCTTCGCCCGCACCGAGTTCATAGGCGAGCGAAAATGTATCGAGCGCCGCTCCTGCACGCGAAGCGCTATCGAGCACAATACTCGAATCAAGGCCGCCCGAAAGAAAGAGCCCGATAGGCCGATCGGCGATCAATTCCTGCTTCACGGATGCATCGACCAACTCTTCAACACGTCGCGCGATGGTCTCGGCTGATCCCTCATGAAGCGGTTGCAGCTCGGGCAGGAAATAGTTGGTAATGACCAGCGTCCCTTCTCGCCACACCGCGAAGCTCCCCGGCGGCAATTTTGAGACATCTTCAACCAACGAATCCGGCTCCGGCACGTAACGCAAGCGCACATATCGCTCAAGCGAAGTGTGGTTGAAGCGCCGTGCGATTGAGCTATCCTTGATCGGCATTTGGGACACGCGTGAAAAGATGAGTCGCTCCGGAGTCGAGTGATAATAGAGCGGTTTAATGCCTGAATGATCGCGAGCCAGATACAATACCTTTTCACGCGTGTCCCAAATGCCGAGTCCGAATTGTCCGCGGAGCCGCGCAAACGCCTTTGTGCCCCATTTCTCAAACGCCGCGAGAATGACCTCCGTATCCCCTTCCGTTTTATATGGATAGGAAAGCTCACGCTTAAGTTCCTTGAAATTGAAGATCTCGCCGTTGAAGGTAATGGTGAATCGGCCGGAAGCGCTCGTCATCGGCTGATTCGAGCGCGGATCAAGGTCGATGATGGCGAGCCGGTTGTGGCCGAAGGTCGTATACTCATCCGCCCACACAGCCGTCCCGTCCGGTCCGCGATGCTTCGTTGCTTCATTCATCTGTGCAACGAGCATCCGGTCGTGCTCTCTGTGCACACCATCCCGTTTTGCGCGAACCAGCCCGTTGATCGCACACATATCGGCATCTTACCTCACTTCGGAATAACTGGTAGATGATACCTTCAGCTCAGAGTCATGCGCGATACCCCGGCTCTGTCTCGGCCCACGCAATAAAGCGTTTTAATCCGTCGCGAAGTCCGACGCTATGCGAATAGCCGACATGTGATCGCGCCTTTCTAAGATCGGGACAGCGCCGTTGCGGCTCGCCGGCGGGATACGTATCCGGATACGATATCGTCTGGAACGATGCACCCGGGACAAGTTCCGTGAATACCTGTGCAAGATCCTTCATGGCGATTTCGCTGTCGGGATTTCCGATATTATAGGCTTCACCACGCTTACCGTTCAGCAATACCTGAAGAAAGCCGGTGATTGCATCACTGATATAGCAGAACGTACGCGTCTGTCTTCCGTCACCATGGACGGGAATGGGGTTCTTGTTCAGCGCCTGGTAAGCGAACATCGGAATGACACGCCGGTCAGCGTGACCCATGCCGGGACCGTACACATTGAAGGGGCGGACGACGACTGTCGGCACTTTGTAGAGCTGATGGTAGATCGTTGTGATGGTCTCGCCAAGCCGTTTTGACTCGTCATAGCACGCGCGTGGGCCGACACTCGAGACATACCCGTGGTAGGTCTCCGGAGTCGGGACTGCCATAGGGCTCGGATCACCGTATATCTCGCTGGAGCTGAAAAACAAAAAACCCTCGAGCCCTTTATTCTTGCGTGCGAGCTCCAAGAGATTCTTGACACCGGTTACGGCGCTCTCGATAGTCTCCAGCGGATATTTCATATAGTAGACCGGTGACGCGATGCCGGCAGCGTGGATAATGTAGTGAATGTCTTCGCGCACCGGCAGCGGATGCACGACGTCAGCCCACACGTGCGAAATATTCGGGTCGTGCTCTCCGGTCTCCTGCGAACCGGTGATGTAGTTGTCGACGGAAATGACCCGCACCTTCTCCTTGAGGACCGACGCGTTCAAATGACGGAAGAATGCAAGGAAATAGCGGCCCAGGAAACCAGCACCTCCCGAGATGAGAACCGTTTTACCTGCAAAGCGATGCACATCACGCCCTAGCTTTGTGGTTATTGCCGCGATGTCTTCCTTGAGTATTGACGACATACGAGTGTGCGCAGTATACCCCGTGAGATAAATTTTCCAAACTTTCACAGCTCTTTGGATGTGTGGGGGCATCTGGGCGGGTCGCGAGATATTGAGTTGATATCTCACGGGGTATACCACCCCGAGGTTAAAAAAAGAAATTCAGTTCACCTCACGCGGCGGGATGGGAATGAGGTACCGGTACGCACCATCGGTCTTCTTCTTGATATCTTCGAAATATTCGTACGCGAATACCACCAGGATATCCGGCTTGTGTGATTCCAGGTACGGACGCGTGACGATCGGGATATGGGTGCCCGGGGTAAATTTGTTCTGCTTGAGCGGACTGTCGTCCACGGTAAATTCAACGAGCTCTGGGCCAATCTTGCCGTAATTACAAATGGTCGAGACACGCGCCGGCGCGCCGTATCCGGCGACGCGGAGTCCTGCTGCTTTGTATTCTTGCAGCTTATCGCGGAGGGCCGACATCTGTGTGTCGACAATCACTTTGAATTCTTGCATCTTCGACGATGTGAGAAGCTCTGCCTCTTCCGCAAGCTGACGCGCTACACGTGCACTTGGCTCTCCAACGCCTTGCCGCTGAATCGTTACCTGCAGTGATCCGCCGTGCGGTTCGATATGCTCGACGTCCGTAATATGCATTCCGTGTAATTCGAACAAATACTTCAAAGCGGTGAGCGAGTAATAGAAAATCCGATCCAAATAGAACCGCTCGAACTGAATCTGTTTAATGATGTTGCCAATATATTCAACTTCGATGATGAAACGACCGTCGTCGGTGAGAAGTAGTTTTACGTCTTCTGTGAATGTGTGAGGGTCTTCAAGGTGAGTGAAGATGCTACTCGCGACGATGACGTCGGATTTTCCATATTCTGCCACCGTTTTCTTCGCACTTTCCGCATCGAAAAATGCGGTGATCGTGGTGAGGCCAGCGTCATTTGCGATTTTCGAGACATTGATCGATGGCTCGATGCCAATTGCTTTCACTCCCATTTCTTTCAGTGGTTTCAGAAGGATGCCGTCATTGCTGCCGATATCGACGACAAACGTTGCCTCGGAAAGCTTCTTCGCGAGAGATTCGAAATGCCGAACGAGCCCCTGGTTCACCGACGAAAGATAGTAATAATCTTCAAACATCCTCTCGCGCGAGACAATGGTGCCAAGCTGCACGTTTTTGCAGGTCACGCAGAAAAAAACCTTCATTGGGAAAAAATCTTCAGACGCAAAATCAGCCTCGCGAGGATATTTGTTCGCAAGCGGCTGCAGTCCCAGGTCGAGAAACATCTCGGCAGTATCGTTCCGACAAATATGACATTGCATGGCGGTAGTATATCAGGCAGCCCGTGCGGTAGCACGGGAGATTATCCCAGACATTTCCCGGGTTATTTTGTGAGTGCGCCGAATTGCTCAAGCTGACGAACGATGTGGCGCATATGCGCATCCGTGCGGAAATGTGCGACGAACGCCGCACGTCCGGCGTGCTGCATCTCTATAAACTTCTCCGGTGAGAGCGAACAGTGAAAATCAGCGATTCGCTCAGGGAGACGTTTGATATCGCGAAAATCGACAATGAGAGAGAAGTCTTCGTATCGAATGACATCCCGGAACGGGAGATTGCGTTCAGTATCAAGAATGACCGGGATTCTTCCGAGGGAGAGTACCTCGTACAATCGCGTCGATTCGTTGGCATCTCCGCGCACATCGAGTCCATAATCACTTGCCAAAACGAGATCCACCAACTCCTGTCGGAGCTGGCGCATATCAGCGCTTGCCGTCTTCGAGCTCCCTGAAAACGTAGGTCGTTTGATGACGCGAAGTTCCACCTGGTCGGAGTGCTCGAGAATCCTAAGTGCGCGCTGTCGCCACAGGACGCCTTTGCGCATAGCGCGATAATGCGAGTCCATGACTCCGCGCAGACGTGATGGCAATTCTTTCGCTACCGTGCGGAGAGTCTGCATCGTAGTGAGCTGCGCCCAACCAGCGAAGCTGACGATCGGCTTCTTCCCTTCACGCTTCGCGCGTATCTGTACCCGCCCGTCCGCGCACCGCTCCAGGAGGTCATCGGCTGCCGCAGGAACTTGAATACGATTCTTCTCGGGCAAAAAACGATATCCGCCGATACGGAGCACATACGCGTTCTCTATGTTGACGGGAAATTCGACATCACCAACACCGTCGATGAGGAGCGGCAGACCTGTATCCCTGGCCTGCTGCACACACGTGCCCAAAAGCGCTTCATCGTGTTCCAAAAGCCAGCTGTGCCTGTAGGGCGGAAATATCATATCTGCCTCGTGGATCTCTTCTGTAACGGTAAACAAACGTGTGTTCATCGGATAACTATCGAACATCTCCTTTGCGAAGAGAGATACTTCCGTCGTCGGATTGCCCCAAAAAGGAAAGAGGAGCGGCGAGTAGAGCGCACTCGCGCGCCTCCACGCAGGATCAACGTAGAGGCGCAGCATTTGAGAATTTCTCATAGTCGGCTCGCGCCATGAGAGCGGCCAATTCTTCGAATGAGGTTTTCGGCTTCCATCCGAGAAGTCTTTTTGCCTTTGAAGCATCCCCACACAGAGCGCCTACTTCTTTCGGGCGGTAGAATTTTGGATTTACGCGCAAAATCACTTTACCCTTTTCATCCTTTCCAACTTCTTCATTGCCTTTGCCAGAAAATGTAATTTTCATGCCGAGCGTCTCAGCAGACGCGACCACGAACTCTCGTACAGTATGTGCCACCCCGGTCGCGATGACAAAGTCCTGCGGCGTATCTTGTTGGAGCATGAGCCACATCGCTTCGACGTAATCTCCGGCGAATCCCCAGTCACGCTTTGCATCCAAATTGCCGAGCTCGAAAGACTTCTGAAGTCCAAGTTTTATCTTGGCGAGCGATATGGTTATCTTCCTCGTCACAAAATGCTCTCCGCGGCGCGGCGACTCATGGTTGAAAAGAAATCCGGAGCAGATGAAGAGACCGTGCTTTTCGCGGTAGCCCTCCACGAAGTCCTCGTGCGCCTTCAGCTTGGCTTCTCCATACGGGGAAACCGGCTGGAATGGCGAGTCTTCGTTTTGCGTTGGATTGGTCTTTCCGAACATCTCACTCGTTGAAGCTTGATACACGCGCGTATCCGGTTTTATCTTCTGAATGGCGTTTACCAGCCGACCGACACCATAGTAATCAACCTCCGTGGTCTCTTCGGGATTCTTGAACGATATCCCTACATCCGACTGCGCAGCAAGATTGTACACTTCGTGGGGCATGCACTCTTGTATCGCTCTCTCAAGGGCACTAGTGTCACGCAGGTTACCGTATACAATTTTTACTTGTCTTTTGACTGCATCCGACAACCGTACAAAAGGGTCATTGCTCGAGCGGCGCACGAGTCCATACACTTTATAGCCTTTATTGAGGAGAAACTCTGCCAAATATGAGCCGTCCTGTCCGGTGATCCCTGTAATGAGCGCCTTTTTCATACGGTAGTGGCCAAGGCAAGGTATTCTCGTGCCGCCCTTGACCAAGAAAATAATTTTGCGTGTGCGAGACCTTTCTCTATGAGCGTGGTCCGGAGCGCCGAATCAGTATATACCTTTTCCATTGCCACACTAATTGCATGCGTATCCTTTGGGGGGACCAACAACGCCGCATCGGCCCCAACTTCAGCCATAGAAGAAACCGACGAAGTAACGACAGGAGCGCCGAGGCTCATCGCTTCGAGTATGGGCATACCAAAACCCTCGTGCAATGATGGAAAAACGCATGCGAGCGCGTTTTCAAAAAGGCCACGCAACTCTTCGGTACTCACAAACCCGAGAAAATGTGCGTCCTCTGTAAGCCCGGCGCGCGCTAACTGCTCATGCAGTTCGCGAGAATATGCCCCGCCGTGTGGCCCGGCGATGACCAATTTCACCGGTGCGTGTGTCCGTTTCTTAAAGGCAATGAATGCAGCGACAATGCCGTGTACGTTCTTGCGAAATTTTACGCGACCTGCGAAGAAAAAATACGGCTTGAGGGAAGATGCGGGGGGAATGCCCTGCACGTTTTCCAGATTTTGGAATCCATTGGGAATGACCGAGAGCCGCTCCTTAGGTATGCGATATGCCGCCAGTACTTCGGTTTTTGTCGCATTCGATGGAACGATACTGTGCGCAGCCCGCCGGAGCGAGAGCGGCAATAATGCACGTTCATGAGTAAACTCCACGATCTTCGTTCGGAGACCTCTCAGTGGTACGTCCTTACCTTCGAGTTCTTGTAATATCGGTATTGTTTTTGTGCCCTTTCGTATCAGGAGCGGCAAGAGCGGCACCATGAAAAAAAGGACGTCCACACTCAGTCGATGTATGAGGAACCATATGAACTGATGTATGAACCCCTTTGGTATAAGCACATTCTCATACTCGCCCTTTATAAAGGATCGATTGATCGGCACGCGCGAATAGAAGACGAACGTATGCGTGCCGCGCCCTTCGACAGTCAGGTGACGCATGATTTCCTGTACGGCATACCCCATGCCCGAAGCGCCTTGCTCCTCGTATGGCTCGGCGATAAATCCTATTCTCATACTGTGTTCGAGCCATCCTATCACTGCTTACGTGAGAACTCCACAAATATTCGCGGAATGAGTGATTGAAGTGAGTGGTGCTCACGAACGTATTCCGGCGAAAGTGGGAGTACCCTGATTGCGGGGTCGGTCGAGTCTATGGAGCAGCCACATGCGGCGGCTTCTAAGACCACTTTATCCAAAGAGCCGGTTTCGGAGCGGTGAACGAGTTTCGCCGCAGCGCGATACTCATCGCGCAATTTCTCTTGGGTGAGCCCGCCGAGAAAAGTAACATTCGCACCGAGCTCACGCACAAGTGCCGCAAGGCGTTCGCGCTCTGGCCCCTCGCCCGCTATCCGAAGCGGCACTCTCGCGTCATACGCCGCACGAATTGCAAGGTTATGTTGTTTGGATTGCATGAGCCGACCAACCGAGAGGAAGTGGTTACCCCGCGGCACGCTTGCATCAGGTGAAAAAAATTCCGCATCAATACCGTGCCCCACAATACGCACTTTTGGAGACGTGAGACGAAAGCTTTCGGGTGAGGCGGTGAAAACAACGTCGACCAGGCGCAGGGCAATGCGCAGCGTCCACGTAACGCTTTTGTGTACATACCAGAGTGCGATTTTCTTGCCTTGTGCGCGCCAAAAGAATCCGCCGAGCAGCACATACTCGGAGTTCATGTGAACGAACACGGCGTCATATTCGCGGCGGAGTCGCCACATGAGCGAAAGAAAACGCGACGCATATACAAAAGAGGAGTGTGTGCCTTTCTCTTTTCCAAGCGAATACACAGAGACATTTCCCGGCAGTTGGTGCGCTCCTTCCTTCAAGCAGATGACGGTGACGTGTTCGCAGTGCTTCGCGAACTCTTCTATCCAACGGTGGAAAAATCCGAGATTCGAGTCGTTTGCGTCGACGACCTGCGTAACAATAAGCGGTCTCCCGCGCTTATTTTCCATAGACACCTTCAAGCAGGTCCAGATCTTTGCGCGCATCGCGCAAGAGCTTCACATTTTTTTGCTCCATGCCCGATAGCGCCTCGATGCCTGCGCTGTCCTCCGAAAGGACTTTTTCATACATTGCCCTAAACGCCGCGAAATCCTTGATGAAGCAGTGCCCGCCCGCGCCGCGGCCAGGAGGCCCTCCGTGCCCGCTCGCGTGTATGGGGTCGAGGTGGCTTCTTCCCATGCGCGGGTCGGCCGCGAACGCGTCGCGCACGTGTTCGTAATTGCCGCCGAGCTTCCGCACGAGGTCGTAGAGGATGTTGATGTAGACGACCTTGATGTAGAGCCAGTTATTGCCGGCATACTTGATGAACTCCGCCTCCACCGAGGAGCAGACGAGCTCAAAGGGTGCGGGCGGAAGGATAGAAATGACTTTCTGCCCGAGCGCGTGCACCTCGGGGGTTTCGGTGCAGATTCCGATGATGTTGCGGTCGGGATGCGCCGCGTCGTATGCGGCCGTCGCTTCGCGCAGGAATTCAGGGCTGTGCATGACGATCTTTTTCGGGAACTGCGCTTGGATCGCCTCCGTCATGCCGGGGAGCATCGTGGATTTGATGACAGCCACTTTGCCATCACCCACGAGGGCCACTGCCTCGCGAACGATAGCGTCGCTAAATCCATCGGGCGTGGTGGGTGTCGGGACCGCGATGAAAACGATGTCGCAGTCTTTTATGTTGTCTTTATTTTTTCGGTACGGCTCTTCGAGCGAAAAGCGCACTACCGGGTAGCCGCGGCTTTCGAGCTCATCCGCATAATTTTTGCCGATGAATCCCTGCCCCACGTAGCCCACCGTCGGCCGCATCTCACTTTCTTTTTCGCCCGTGCGGGATTCGGTGCCCGAGACCGCGAGCGAAATATCGGCAAGCCACAGCTCGCGGTACTCGGCTTCGTTGGGAAAATCGAGCGTCAGTTTACCGCGCTTACCTTCAGAGAGGACGGCGATAGCGACACGCGGCATGCTCTCCGGCGTTGCGATAATGGCTCCCGCTTCGCGTGCGAGCCCGACGTCGTAGGAAACCACCGGAGATCCCGCAGCGAGCGCTTCGATAAGGACCATGCCGAAACCTTCGTACGATGAGGTGAGAAGGAGAAGATCAGCGGCCTTGTAAAATGGGAACGGGTCTTGCGCGCCTTCGAACACGACTTTCTTTTCAACTCCCAATTCCTTCGCCAGATTTTCAAGCGACACGCGCTCCGAACCGGAGCCGATCACGACAAGCCCTGCCGTCGCATCCGCTTTTGCGATCTCTGCAAATGCACGGATAGACGCCGTGACATTCTTTTCTTTTTCCAGCCGCGCGACGACAAGTACTATCTTCTTGAAATTCGGGTACCGCGCGCGTTTATCGAGCGGCTCCGCTTTCTTAAGATTTTCGAGGTCGATGAATACCGGCAAGACTGTTATCGGTGCTTTGACGCCGCGCGCTTTGAGCGAATCGGCGATTCGCTTCGAGACGACGCGGATCGATGTGGCCTGCGAGAGGAGAGATCGCGCGAGCAGGAGCTTCAAACGATTGCCGGGGGAATGTGACGTAAATTGTGTATCGAAAAGATCGGTGTGAATTTGCAGGTGGAGCTTGCTCCCGCGCATCCATGCGATCACCCACGCAATGAGTCCGGTAAAGAAAGGGTCTTGCGCCGACACCACGTCCGGCCGCTGGAGGCGCCAACCGGCCGCGATTGTGCGCAATGAGCCCAAAATGCGCCCCAAGCCAAAGCCCCGCACCGAGGCATTGCCTGATATCTGTACGAGCTGCTTCGGCCCGTGAGGCACGAGCACATCCATGCGCTCGACGGTGCGCGCCTGCATCCGCAAGCGCTTCGTGACGGCGCTCGTTTCGTTGAAAGCGTTCCAATCCGTGGAGAGTACCAGTACGCGCATGCGCGAACTGTAGCCGTTTTATGTCTTCTTTTCAAGGAGTTGTCCCTGCCGCAGAAATTCGAGGAAATCCCGCGCGACGTCTTTATAGGGGCGTATTGAGTGACTTGATATATTCTTCGAGGTCGTGTTTTACGCTCCACCCCAGCGCTCTGGATTTTGACGTATCAATCCCCGAAGACAGGCGGTTGCCGGGTCGCTCCGGCAGCATCGTTATTTCCTTCGAGAACATGTTTGCGACCTCGAGAACAGTGTACTCATGTTCGCTCCCGAGCCCGAAATCGTCGCCCTCACCCTTCTCCCCGACCAGAAGGATACCTTCAACGATATCGTCTATATGTGTGAAATTCCGCTTCTGGGTGCCCGGAGCGACGACTGTAAGCGGCCCGCCCCTTTCGTGTTGTTGATGGAAAATCTCAATGACCGTGCCGTAGTCGCCCGCACGCTCGCCCGGTCCGAACACATTGTAGAAATACGTTATTGCATACGGTAGCCCATACCATGCACCGTAGTTGCGCACCAACTCTGTATTCGTAGCTTTCGTCCACGCGTAGGGGCTCTGGTCACGCCCCATTCCGCCATCGCCGAATTTTGTCGAAGAACCTGCGTAGACAAGTTTGCACTTTCTCTTGCGCCAATACTCGAGAACACCGAATGTGCCTGCAACGTTCAAATCCCATACGAGGGCCGGTTCTTCGATACTTTTCTCCACCCGGGAATACTCGCCGAGGTGATAGATGGTGTCGGGAGTCTCAGGAATGCGTTTCTCGATATCCTTGGTATGCCCCTCACGATACTCGACCCCCGGCACGAGATTATCGCGCGAACCCGTGAAATAATTGTCGAGAGAGATAACGGTGTGACTATCGGCGACAACCCGTCGGCAGAGATGCGAACCGATGAACCCCGCTCCCCCAGTAACCAATATCGTCTTCTTTTGAGGGCTCATTCTCCACAGACTATCGCGTTTCGCCCATTTCCTCAATGTCTTGTTCATGACGACTTCTTCAAAATATCCTTCTTGAAGTGCTTCAGATACGCCACGATGATGAAACTGATGATGACCATGAGAAACCACGAGGTCACTTTTTGCGTCGAGACGACATTCCATGTCTGCACCTGATTGGGATACTGCCACGCGCCGACATAGGTGCCGATGTTCTCGGCTATCCAGATGAAAAACGCGATGAGGAAAAAGGCGATACTCAAAGGCATCCACCGCCTATGCTCGGTGACGGTGAAATACACGGTCGTCCGCCAGAAGAGCGCGAAGACGGCGATGATGAGAAAGATGCGGAAGTCGTAGATGAAGTGGTTGGTAAAGAAATTGATGTATATGAGCGCGCATAAAGCGACGCTCAATAGGTAGTGGTCGTAATGTTTCATCTCCAATTGCATCACTTTCCACGACTGACTGATGTAGCTCCCGATGGCCGCATACATGAATCCGCTATAAAGCGGCACCGTCGCGATCTTGAAAAAGCCGTCCTCCGGATAGCTCCACGAACCGACCATGGCACTCGTCTTGTAGAGCTCCAGCACCATACCGATGATGTGGAAGAGAAAAATGACTTTTACTTCGTCTTTCGTCTCCATTTTTGTGTAGTAGAGGACGACTTGGATGAGGACTGCGGCGATGAAGAGGAAGTCGTAGCGGGCGAGGCCGAAGAGTGGGATGTGCGAGGAGATGATAAGCAAGAACAAAAACGACCCCGCAAAAATAGCCGCCCGCGCCTGCTTAAGCCCGAACACAATGAATTCTGTGGCGTATTCCCGTAATCGAACCATCCTCGCATCCTAGCCGTTTTTAGGCCTTTTTCAAACTAAAATACTTCAGTTTTTCGGATAGACCTCCCATGACGCTCCGGAGTTCTTAGGACTCAAGAACGCATACCGTATTCCATCAGAATCTGGTTTCCAAAACTCATGAATAAACTTGAGAACTTTCTCTAAATCGTAAGTATTGCAGGTGGCTATAGAAACATCGATAAGATTGTGTTCCGGATAGTAGTAAAACGATTCATGAGAATGATCCAAGACGGTCAAAACGTTCGGAGCATCTTTTCTTGTCCACCACGTATAAGCATTCCAATCTCGCGGCTTGAATTTTTTGTTCGTGTAGTACGGGAGTAGTGAGTCATCTGAGTCCGGAGCAATAAGCATTGGGCCGCAAAATATATGCATGTTGCATATCTCCGCGAGTTGCTTTTGAAAAACTTGTACCCTTTCTCCCGTTACATCTGAAGGCGACGAAGGTCGGAGTTCTACCTCTAACCAAGAACGTTCAAGTTTAGGCGCTAGATTTTTTTCCATACAATTAAGTATATCGCTGAAATAAATACCTGGCACGAGCCCGAGTTCGGTACAATGTTGGAATTCGATAAAAACACTACCGAATAGACTTTCTGACAATCTCAGCGTGTTCGGAGACGACTTTGTCCCACGTTTGGTCCATGGGAAGCTCGGCGACGAGACTAAGGGCCGCGTGGTAGTGGATGGCGTTGAGCATCCGCTCCATCGCCTCTTGGAGCGAAGCGTCGCTCATTGGGTCGAATTGCAGAGAATCAGGAAGATTGGCCGAGAGGCCGTTGTCGCGGGAGATGAGCGCTGGCTTGCCAAGGGCGAGTGCTTCGAGGATGAAATTGGAGTTGAATTCGGTAAGTGCAGGCGCGAGGGCGACGGATGAAGCGTTGATGCATTCAAAAAGCGTTTTTTGATTCACCTTTGGCACTATCTCCACATTTTCCCCGAGGAGCGCGGCGCGGGCCTTGAGTGCCGCTTCATCGGGGCCTTCGCCGATGAGGACGAGACGTGCGTGCGGATATTTCTCGGCGATATCGCGGAATACTTTCAAGACTCGCACGAGATTCTTGTACGAGACAAATCTGCCGGCAAAGAGGAATGTAAATGTATCCTCTTCAATCATTGCAGGAGATTTTGGCGGGAACGGATTTTGTATCAATGTGATTTTTTCCGCACTCACACCGTAGAAGCGTATATACAAATCCTTAAGGAAACCGCAGGGGATGACGACTGTATCGGCCCTGCGCACGACAAAGCGGACGAGGCGGTACAGCGTCGGCCTATCTTTCTTGAATAACCCCTGTTCGTAGTACGCCCGCATGGGGATACTGCGCTCCCCTTTTTCCACGACGCGCTCCCAGAGAGAATCCCCCCCTATTCTCAAGATAAAAGGCTTACGGAAAATACGCGAGAAAAGAGCCGAGGGGATTCCCGCGGTCGTGAGGTCGAATGCGTATATAACGTCGTGTCGGAGTGATTCACGGGCGACTGCTATGCCATACAGAAGCCACGAGACGAGCTTGCCGGAGGCGCGGCTTATGCGGATCACCCGGTAGTCCTCCCCAGAAGCCTTGTGGTCGCCAAATGCCACGACCGTCACCTGCCAGCCAAGAGTCGCAAAGTGTTCTGCTATCTTCTGGACGTGTATCGCAGGCCCCCCCACGTCGGGAAAAAAGATGCCTGTGGTAAGAAGCACCCGCATGACTTGTATGCTACCGTAGAGTGCAATGGAACAAAAGCGCCTCAAGACGGCGATGATTGGAGTCGGCGGGTGGGGGAAAGATGTCGCTCACGAGCTTTCTGCCGTAAGCGAGCTTGTGTATTTCGCCTCCAAAGAGAACAATGCGGAGGTGCCGAATGCGAAACGTGCGACGGTAGAAGAAATATGCGCCGACCCTACGGTAGAAGCGGTCGCAATCGCCACGCCAATTGCTACGCACGCAGAAATAGTTCGCAAAGTATTGGAATCGGGCAAACACGTGCTCTGCGAAAAGCCGCTCGCTGAGAACTCGAAAGACGCCTACGCGCTCGTGGAGCTCGCGGGAGAAAAAAACCTCATACTTGCCACAGACTATATCTTTCTCTACCACCCTGCGTATCGTGAGCTAAAAATCCGCGCACGAGGCAAAACGATAACGCGTGTCGCATGCGTGTGGAGAGGATACGGCACGTTCGACGAATCTATTGAAATGAACTCTCTCGCCTATCACCTCTCGCTCGCCTACGACCTGCTGGGGATGCCGGAGACAGCTTCGATCGTCCGCCGCGAAGGGAGCGAGGCGGCAGGCGACAATATCGAGACGACGCTCACCTATCCCTCTGGCATATTCATTTCAGATATCGATCGGCTTTCGCAGGAGAAAATGCACACGACCACCGTGACCTTCGAAAGCGGCGAGATACTCACGTGGGACGGCACACGACTGACTCGGGGGGAAGAACTTATTCTCGAGAGCACGGACGCACCGCTGCAAAAAGAGATCGGAGAATTTCTCGATGCAGTAAAGGGAGGGCCTCTTCCCCCGACTGCGGGAGATTTCGGCGCCCGCGTCTTGGAAATACACGAGATGCTCCAGAAGTAGCGCTGTCTCTTCCTCCACCCACAACCACCATAAATGGAAAAGCGAAACGGGGCGCGCGTGCGCGTCCCCGTTGTCGTAGTCACCGACAGACCTCATCGATACCAGCATATGCAGTCCATCAAAACAAACAGTGGACGGCGTACCTCGTAGCACGACTTGAGGGCCCGTACGGCCGAGAACGCATCGGTTTCTTGCAGGCCGAGCGCCTTGTCCCACCCATCACAGAGCGGGAGTTTGGCCGCAAAACACGTATCAATCGTGAGAGCGGCCGGACCGGGAACCGAGGTTGTCATTTTTTGGTTCCTCCTCTCTCGCACCATCAGACACCCGAACCCTGTTAACTCCTAATGACTTGTCCCCGCTCCAAGGAGCGGCAAAAATACTTTTTCGCGCATGTCGCGGGCGACGATATCCCAATCATACTTTTCTGCGGCGAGCGCACGGGCGGTTGAGACAACGGCGCGTACTTTTTCCGGATGTTCCATAATGTCTTTGACCGCCTCTGCTACTTGCTCGGGAGAGTCCACGTCTACCGCCCAGCCGGTGATGGGCTTGTCGGGATTCCGTTTCTCGTCGAAAAGGAGATCCGCGATGCCGCCTTCTTGCGTCGCAACAATCGGCAATCCTGCGGCCATTGCTTCTACGAATGAGCTGCCCATTCCCTCTGAGCGCGAAGCGCGGATAAAGATATCGGACGCTTTAAGGTAGCGGGGCAGATCTTTGTGTGCGATCTGACCTAGAAACTGTACGCGATTCTGTACCTTGAGGTGTGCTGCAAGTTTTTTGAGTGCCGCTTCTTCCGGACCGATGCCGAGGATGATAAAGCGCACATTTTGAGGGAGCTGCGGAAGCGCCTTGATCACATCGTCAACTGCATTCTTGCGGACAAGCCGCGAGGTAGTGATGAGGAATACATCGCCCATTCTCTTGCCGAGACTGTCTTTCACTCTGTCGATAACGGCCGGCATTTCCTCGTGCGAAAAATGTGTGACGTCCACGCCGTTGGGGATGACTTCGAGCCTGCCTGTAAAGCCGCGCCGACGCGCCCAGCGTCCGAGGAATGTAGAGATTGCAGTCACAACATCTGCCGTCGTAAATGCGCGAGAAAACAGCGGCCAGAGAGGTCGCATTACGCGCTCAACATATTCGGGCGGATCACCCTCCTGGAGAGTCAGGACGTACGGAACTTTCGGATGAAATATCTTGAAGAGCGCCGCGGGAATCCCGCATGAGTGAGCCATCATAGCCCAAATGGTATCGTACCCATAGTGCCTGTGGAGCCAAATTGCTTTCCATGCGGCAGTGAATTGAAAGAGGTATTTATTGAGGTGAAGCGGGAAACGTTTAAGATCGACGATGGACGGATCAGGACGCCCGAATCCGATGCGATGCACCAACACGTTGCCAATCTTCTCGACTTTGGGAAGCTTCGAGTCGAACCGCAATGTAATCATGTGAAATTCGATCTCACCTGGATTAATGCGATCTGTTATTTCCTTGATTGCGATCTCTGCTCCACCGTAGTAGTGCGGGTAGTAGGCAAGCGAGAATATAAGAATGCGCTTCGTGTTTTGAGCGCTCATTCCCCACAGACTATCCTGTTTCCTCTCTTTCTTCAACGATATCCCACTCTTTCTTCCCGAAGCGGCGGGCAAAGACGAGCGAGCCGGCAGCAATGCCCGCGATCCCGAGCGCGCCGAGCCACCATGTGTACGAGGCGCTTGTCGGTATAATCCCCGCTGCTGCCACCTGTGCCGAGTCCGATTGCATCGTCGTGGCAGAGTCGGATTGTTCGACCGACGCACCCGACGTCTCTCTTACCTCCTCTTCAACGATTGTCGGTTCACTGTTTGTCGTTTGCTCGCGCGAGGCGGGCTCCAGAGTGAGTGGGGTGGAGGTGGAGAGTGGCGTCGATGTCGAGACAAGTGTTTCGGCGGGAGCGACGCCGAGCGCGAAGGTACCATTTGGATACGCCAGTTCGATATCTGCACCGCTCGAGAAACCGAGCGTCTTTTGCGATATGCGCAGCGTTGCGTTGCCGAGGACAAACGTACGCTCCGGAATGATGAAGTTCCGCCCCATCGAGCGGACGATCCAGCGGGAAAGATCGAGCGTGCGGCTTGCGCGATTTTCGATCGCGATCCCCCCATCGGACAGAAGCGAGAGCACGAGCTTCATCGGCTCCACCGTTACGATGACTTGATCGGGTACCGTGTCCTCTTGGTCTCGGACGTCGAGCACGACGACGTAGCGTCCGGGATATTCAAAGTGGTGGAAAGCGACGGGTGTCTCCGCGGTCGAGCCATCGCCGAAATTCCAGTGAAAACGCACGGTATCGATGATGTTCTTCTTCTGATCATATGCGCGCGCCCTGAATTCTGTATCAGCACCGACGACAACGGTGCGATCGCTCCCGCCATCGGCAAAAACGGTCGGTGCCGGCCCCACCGTGGTACGCTCGCCGGAGCTGCTTCCCGAGCCAGCTCCATCGTCTGTGGCCACCTCGTCGTTCGGATCGGTATTGTCTGCAGCGCCTGATGCAGTGAGCGTGCCTTTTCCCGGTGTGGGCGTTGCCGGAGCGAAGGCTCCTCCGACCTCGGTGCGCGCGAGTGATTTTCCGTCGCCGGCAGCTCCTTGGTCTTTGGTGTATACAATATTTTCTACCGTAGCACCCGAATCATCGATAAGAGAGATGCTGCCCTCCAGATTTGCCAAGCCCAATACCGTATCGATGACCGATGCAGAAATGCCACTATGGAGTGATCGAAAATCCGCGGCGTTGTCGACGAGGAGCACGTACGTACCGGGCTGTATCACAATAGAGCCGATGCCACCGTTTTTTGGCGGCACATTGAGTACGTGGTTCGAGCCGTCGCTTATTTTCCACTTGGTGAGATCGACCGGTGAGGAACCTGCATTGAACAATTCGATGTATTCCCGATCCGTGTCCGCGCCTTCGGCATCGTAAAGAAATTCAGAGATGATCACTTGTCCGAACGCAACATTTGGAGTAAACGCGAACAACGCCACGAAGAAGACGGCGACGGTACGTGGGGTGCTATTCGCCTTCTCCTTCGCCCCGCAGGACATGGCGAAGCACTTCAGGAGAGACTTCACCTGTCTGCGCAGGTTGCTCATGCTGGCTATTATCGCGCGGAAACGGGGGTCGCGGCGCGGGTCGGGCAGCCTGCTGTGGATTTTGCTGCGCCCCGCTATTGGCCCCGGCGGAGGGAGGCCTCACGTCTCCAGAGTCTCTTGCGGGAGGTGAGGGCTTCTGCGCTCGGCGTTCGCGCAAGATATCCGCGGGAGAACGGATGGGGGCTGCGTGCGCAGGTGCTTCGGGCGGGCGGGCCTGTGCAATAGCTGCGCGAAGCGCCGAGCGCTGCTCCACCTCAGGAGGAGCGCTTCGCGATAATGCTGCCGGACGAGGTTCAAACCCCCCTGATTTGGGCGCGAGGCTGTGCTGCGGGCTTGCAGCGAATCCGCGCGGGCCATCTTGCGCGGGTCGGGGAGCAGCATCAGAGGCACGCGGACGTGAGCCGTATGTGCTTTTTTCGCGCTCTTTTTTCTCTTTCGGCGGCGGCTGGAAATCCAACTGCTTTTGATTGACGGCGGCTTCGACTTCCGCACGCGACCTCCCGTAGAGCTCTCGCGAAGTCCGTACACAATCATCGCGATATGAGATGGGGGGTGTATCGATAGGCGGTATCGTTTCGGCAGAAAACGGCTTCGAGCCGACGCCGTCTATCATGAGCGTGAGGTAGATCTGTCCGATACCGAGCCCCACGAGGTCTTCCGGTGTAAAGGTCGGGTCAAAGACGGTCTCGAGCACTTCCGCATCGAAAGGACCGACACGGAACACGATCAAAGTACCGACGTTGCCGAAGACGGCATCGCGTACCTCTTCTTCCATCTGCTCGATGTACTGGTTGGCGAGCGTGAGCGCGAGTTTGTATTTACGCGACTCGGAGAGGATGTCGGCGAAGGCTTCGTTCATCATCGACTGGAATTCGTCGACGTAGAAATAAAAGCGCGGTAGCCTTGCCATGCGTGCGGCCGGCTCGTCCGCGCGCGACATCGCCGCGAGGTAGATCTTGACGACGAGCATTGAGCCCAAGAGACTCGCATTGGTCTCACCCATCCGCCCCTTGGAGAGGTTGACGATGAAGATCTTTTTTTCATCCATGATCTTGCGCAGATCAAAAGATGATTTGCCTTGCCCCACGATGTTGCGGATGAGCGGGTTTGCGGTGAATTGTCCGATCTTGTTCTGGATCGCGGGCGTCGCTTCGCGCGTGTAGGTATCGGTGAATGCAGCGAATTCCTCCACCCAGAATCCTTTCACGATGGGGTCGGTGATCTTTGCGACGACCGCCGCACGGAAGGTTTTGTTGGTGAGCATGCGGTTTACATCCAGAAGCGTCGAATCCGGATATTCGAGAAGCGCCAAGAGCGTATTTTGCAAAATGTATTCCATTCTTGCCGACCATGCATCCACCCAAATGCGCTTGAGTGCTCCCATGAGTCCCGAGACGACGAGGTGGCGTTTGTCGTAGCCCACGTCTTCCATCACATTAAATCCTATGGGGTGATCGGTATCAAAGGGCGCAAAGTAGACAACGTCTTTAATGCGATCGTGCGGGACGAAGTCGAGTAATTTCTCTGCCGTGCTGCCGTGTGGGTCGATAAATGCGATGCCTTCTCCATTTTGGATGTCTTGTATCGCCATGTTCTCGAGCATGGTCGATTTGCCCATACCCGTCTTGCCGATTACATAGATGTGTTTGCCACGATCCAGCCCGCGAATGCCGAACATTTCGCGCTTTCCGCGTGTGTGCGTCGCCGCAAAATACGTAATACGGCGGTCATCATCCTCCCGACCGGAGTTCATGCCAGCATTATACCTCTATTATATTATTGCGGCGCGAGGACTTGGCGCAGGCTGCGGTATCGATTCGCCGCGTCCCAGAACATGTAGGAGTCGAGTCCGGCGTCTTCGTTGGCCTTGATCTGTGCGGCGACCATTTCAGGCGTGTACGGTACGGGATAGTCAAAAGACTGGAGCCACGGGCGCATCTTGCTCGCCGGATACGAGGGCTTGCTGTAGAGGGCGGGAGTCGAGGTGCCAATGCGCTCGTATGCGAAAGAAGCAAGGATTGTGGTCGTCGCCACCGTACGCTTTACTGCTTCTGCCATCGAGGTGTACACGACTTTGTAGGGATCGCTGTTGACGTTTTTGAGGCCCGCGAATCCCGCGTTGTAATGGCTCGGATACACCATCGGTGCGATGTAATCAAAATACGGGAGCGCGCGCTCGAGTATCTGGCCGATGCCGAGGTCGTCGGTGTGCACCGTCACATAGCCGAAAAGGTCCGCCGACATGACGACCTCCCCTTGCCCTGAGCCCGTCGAAGGGATGGCTTTTACCTTGCTGTGCAGGTAGCGGAAAAACTCTTCGAGCGCCTCTCCCTTCGTCTTGCCGGCATTGTATGAATAGACCGCCGCTTTCATGTTGCCGTCCGAAGGAAAACGGATGTAGTCGTAATTGAGCTCGTCGAAGCCGAGCAGGTACGATTCTTTGGAAAGTTCGACGACGCTGTCCCAGTACGCCCTCGCCCCCACATCGACGAAGGCAAGTCCGTTCTTATCTTTCCATACGCCGCCATCTATGTGCTGCACGGCTTGTTCGGGATGGAGCTTGGTGTACGCGGGATTTTGAAATACCGTGATACGCCCGATGACGTAGATATCGTTGTCGTGCAAGAGTTTTACGAACTCCTTCATATCGCGCGCGCCGCATTCGTCGGAAACCATGTCGCGCAAAGACGGAGTGTCCGTCGGAAATGCGATCTTCCCGGTGTAGTCCCTGATGTCAATGATGATGGCGTTGAGCTCGGTCGTATTGAGGAGTTTGAGAAAATCGGTCCGGAAGGATTGCGTGCCCGCCGCGCACTGTGTCATGTAGATAGCGCGGAGCGGTACCGGCGTTGGCAAGTGTGCCACCGACGGTATTTCTGGCACCGACTCCGAGGCCGCAGCCCCTGAGCGGACATATGCGATCTTCGGCGCGATTGACTCAGCCGCGACCGCAGCAGCGAGCGCTATCACGAGCCCCGCCCCGACGATCGCGATGCTACTGCGCCAACGCCTGCCCCGCAGTAATTTCAGCATACGAATAATATAGAAAATCTGGGGCCAATACCATTAGTCTTGATACCGCAGCAAGGAAAAATCGTGAGAAATTTACTGCTCGGGGTCTTCATAGCGAGGAGCGCGTGTCGCCGACAGTTCCTCGTCTTTGAGAGCCCGGGTTTTTTGCCCAAGACGCCTCCGCACGACTATACCGAGCGCAATGATGAAAATTCCCGCACACAGGAAAAAGAATGTGTCCCAGCTATTGGGAAATCCCAAAAACGGAAGCGCGGCCACAAAGGCACCGGAGAGCATTATGAGAGCGTCGATGGTCATGCGGGCACAGTATACCACTACTTTTGAGACTCAATAATGACGACGAATTCGCCACGGACGGCTTTTTTCTTTTCCAACTTCTCTGCGAGCTCGAGCGGATCGCCTACGAGCACTTCTTCGTGGATTTTGGTCAATTCGCGCGCGATCGTGACTCGACTTTTGGGGGCGAATTTCCCGAGCTCGGTCAATAATTTCAATATTCGGTGTGGTGATTCGTAGAGGACGACGGGGAACGTGCAGTGAGCAATATCTTTGAGCGCGGTCTGTCTTCCCTTTTTGTGCGGCAAAAATCCGAGAAAAAGAAACTGGTCGGAGGACAGGCCTGCGATAGAAAGTGCGGCGGTCAAAGCGGAGGGTCCCGGAATTGCCTCTATTGTCGCCTCGGGCAGTTGCTCGCGCACTGCGGCGACGAGCCGTGCTCCGGGGTCTGACACTCCGGGTGTCCCGGCATCGCTTACGTATACGACGTGTTCCCCCGCTTCGAGGCGCGCAGTGATCTCAGGAACTTTCTTTGTCTCGGTCGCCGCGTCGAGCCGCAACACGGTCTTGCGGAGGCCGTAGTGTGAAAGGAGTTTGGAAATCACACGCGTATCTTCCGCGTAGATCACGGTCGCTTCTTTCATATTCCAAAGCGCCCGAAAGGTGAGGTCCCCGAGGTTGCCTATTGGTGTTGCGACTATTGAAAGCTTTCCCATACATTTATTATGTGTTGACGATCTTTTGTACCAACTCTCCTGGCTTTGTGACGACTTCTGCGCCGGCCTTTTCGAGCGTTTTTGCGTCGTTGTACCCCCAGCCTACCGCAAGCATTCTGATGCCGACCTTCTTACATGCCTCGACATCCCGTACCTCGTCACCCACATAGAGTGTCGTCGTAGGGTCGATGTTCTGCTCTGAGAGCATACTCCTAAGCGCTTGCGCCTTGCCAAAGATGCGGCTCCCCGCGTACACAAAATCCACCGGCATAGTAGTCGTTTGCAGGACTTTCGCAACAACATCTGCCGAATTCGAAGTAACGATGCCGACTCGGCATCCGACATTCCGCAACTGCGCAATGACTTCTTTCATGCCCGGGAAAACACGGACGTCGTCTACGTGTGCGGCAAAGAGCTCTCTCCCCCGCTTCTCAAGCTTGTATATTTTCCAGATATTCCACAGCGGCACGCGTAACCGCTTCACGACCAGCTCGCGCGCGCTCATTGTTTTGAGCTGTGGCATCTCTTCGGGACGTATCGGGTCAAAACCGAATTCGGCCGCGAGTGAGTTCGCTGTATCAAACATTATTTGCTGTGTATCCGCGATCGTTCCGTCAAAATCGAAGATGATTGTTTTGTGTAGAAGATCCACAACGAAGTAGTCGGGATTTTTGGGCATGCTTAATCAGCGATCTGCTCGGCGACTTTGTAGATATCTCCTGCCCCCATCGTTATGATGAGGTGCCGGTCGTCGTATTCGAGCAGTTTGTCGCGAATGACATCGAACGAATCGAGTGCTTGCGCGACGCCTCCGTAGCGCCGAGCGGTCTCCGCAACGGACTCGTTGGTGACAGACGGGTCGTGCACCTCACGGGCGGCATAAATGGGGGCGATGATGCTTTCATCTGCTGTCGCAAGTGACCTCCCGAAATCCTGCAAGAGAGAGCGAGTCCGACTATAGAGGTGCGGGTGGAATGCGACAACAATCTTTTTGTCGGGGAATTTCTCTCGTGCGGCTTCGATAGTCTTGGCGATTGCGGTCGGGTGATGCGCATAATCGTCGTAAACCATCGCCCCACTCGGCGTCTCGCCCTTGTATTCGAATCGGCGCCACGAGCCTTTGAAGTCGATAAGCGCGCGATCGGTGTACGATTCTTGGAGATGCGGGAAAAGCGCCCGCGCCGCGCATTTTGCGGCGCGGGCATTCTGTGCATTGAACTCTCCGATCTGCCGGAGCGCAGGGACTGTCTGTGTCGTGTAATAGAGTATCGGCGCGGCCGCGTCCGAGAGTACCGCCGCGATCGTGGGATCATAGGGATTGGTGATGATGATGCCGCGCGCGGGCACGCGCGCGACGGCCTTGCGGAAGGTCGTCTGCAGCGCTTCGAGATCGGGAAAATAATCTGTGTGGTCGAGTTCAATATTGGTGATGACGAGAATTTCCGGCGAGAGTTTCAAGATATGATCACGGTACTCGCACGCTTCGACGATAAAAAGATCTTCCTTGCCTGCCAAAAAATTCGAGCCGAAATCCCGCACGATGGAGCCCACGATAGCGGTCGGCTCTTTCTCTGCATACTGCAATATCTTCGCGAGCATTCCCGTCGTCGTTGTCTTGCCATGGGTCCCAGAGACTGCGACCGTGCGCGCTCCGCTCGTCACTTCACCAAGTGCTTCAAAATACGACATCTCCGGAATCCCCATTTCTTTTGCCCGCACGCGCTCGATGTTGCTCTCCGGCACTGCGTCAGAATAGATGAGGAGCTCGGTATCTGCCGGGATAAAACACTGCTCGTGCCCAACGACGACCTGTATTCCCTTTTGCACGAGTATCGTTACCGCAGGTGATTCTTCCCGATCGGAGCCGGAAACCGTGTGTCCTGTATGATCGAGATATTGTGCAAGCGCCGACATCCCAATGCCGCCAATGCCGACCATGTATATAGAGTCCGGGATGTGCATAGAGGCCAGTATACCGCCACTTGCACTATTGCGGTGAAATGCCATAAAGACGACGATGAACCCTGACCGGATCGGGAGGGCTCTTGCTCTTTTGATCCTTGAAAACACATGAGGTGACCTATGCATGCCCCACGCGAACCGGAGGTGGCGATTCAATTGAATGACTTGTCGCTCCGGTACGGAAGCGGCAAGCTGGCAATCACTGGCGTCACGATGCCGATATACCGGAATAGAATAACCGGTATCATCGGGCCTTCAGCGTGCGGCAAAACCAGCATTCTGAGGTGCTTGAACCCCAAGCCCGAACTTCGGAAGGGCATCCAGCACGGTGGCGAGGCCATTTTATATCCGGAAGGCATCAACGTCGTAGCGCCCACGACGGATCCCGTGTGGGTCCGACTAAAAATGGGAGTTGTGGCCCAAAAACCCGTCGCGCTCGGAACATCCATCTACAAAGATGTCGCAGCGGGACTTTACGTACGAGGCATTAAAAAGAAGTCGATCGTCGACGATGCCGTCGAGAAAGCTCTCCGACGTGCGGCGTTGTGGGACGTGGTAAAGGACCAGCTCACTGCTTCCCCCGGGTCGTTGTCGGGGGGTGAGCAACAACGCCTGTGCATCGCACGCGCAGTAGCGTACGAGCCGGAGGTCCTGCTCCTTGATGAGCCCACGTCGTCGTTGGACCCCATCGCTGTGGCGCAAATCAATGGGGTCTTGTTGGAGTTGAAGAACTTCTGCACTATCGTCCTCGTTACTCATAGGATGGAGCAAGCATTTGGCTTCGCCGATTACATCGCTTTCGTTTGTATCGACAAGCTGGAAAGGCGTAACGACGGTGAACAGCCGGGCACACTTATCGAATTTGGCCTGGCAGACGAGATCCGAAATCGGCCTCAGGACCGTCGTACACAAGACTACATCACCGGGCGATTCGGCTGATCAACGTCACCTACAGGAAGAAGAATGTCGCTCCCCTCGCATCGCGCTTGGGGGGCGGCTTTGTTTTGGGCTATCGTGTGGCAGCGAAACGATATACAATCAAACGATGGCAAAGGGAGAGAGAAAGCCGAAGTTTGATTTTGAAGAACTGAAAG
>Ga0209542_10002699_pt1 | contig 39263 bp, 39 predicted proteins | sample RifCSPhighO2_01_FD_184028 | JGI IMG/M metagenome (GOLD analysis project Ga0209542, IMG submission 184028) | Soil microbial communities from Rifle, Colorado - Rifle CSP2_plank highO2_0.1 (SPAdes) (version 2) | ecosystem: Environmental > Terrestrial > Deep subsurface > Rock core/Sediment ... | reverse complement strand
AGTCTTTGGTTTGATTGTTTTGTCATCGGCGGGGATTGTGGATGGTCAGAAAAAATTTGGTTCGTCTTATTATTATTTGAACCACCAGTTATTATATGGAGTGCTGCCAGGTCTTGCTGGGATGTTTATCCTTTCCAGAATAAATTACAGATTTTGGAAAAAAGTATCCTTATTCGTTTTGATTGGTTCGTTAGCACTGATGATAATGATATTTATGCCAGGTTTCGGGCATGGATTGAAAGGAGCAACTCGCTGGATTAATTTTGGTGTTCTTTCTTTTCAGCCATCCGAGATTTTAAAGCTTTCTCTCATAATATATTTGGCGGCCTGGTTTGGAAACAGGGATGAGAGAACTAAGAAATGGTCTTATGGGATTATGCCGTTTTTGATAATTTTGGCTTTTGTGGCTTTGCTTTTATTTCTTCAGCCTGACATTGGAACTCTGATTGTTGTTTCATTTATTTCTTTAGGACTTTATTTTTTGGCCGGTCCGAGCTATAAGCAGTTTGCAGGAATAATATTGGTTTTATTTTTAGCGCTATCGGCCATAATTGTTGTTGAGCCATACCGTTTTGAACGCTTAAAATCATTCTGGGACCCATCTGCTGATCCGAGAGGAAGTTCTTATCAGATAAATCAGTCTTTGATATCAATTGGTTCGGGTGGTTTATTTGGGGTAGGCTACAATAACAGCTCTCAGAAACAAGGAGGATTTTTACCAGAAGTGATAGGTGATTCAATTTTTGCCATTATTGCTGAAGAACTGGGGTTGATTGGTTCAGTGTTTACAGTCGGATTGTTTGCTGTGCTGTGTTTCTTTTTAGTTAATATAGCAAAAAGCGCTTCTGATAAATTTGGAGCATTGTTGGTAATGGGAATAAATCTTTGGATAATGTCTCAAGCGTTTGTTAATATTGCCGCCATATCAGGACTTGTTCCTTTGACTGGAATTCCGTTGCCATTTATAAGCTACGGCGGTACCGCCGTTGCGGTTCTTTTATCCGGAATGGGGATTGTCTTTAATGTTGCCAAAGATTCGTAGCAAAGCCCAGCACTTTATTTCAAGATAGCTCACACAACCTCTATGCATGCTGCGTAGCGCACTTTTCTGAAATACTACTGATTTCATAAAAGCACGCTACCTCCGCCGGTTGCTTGAGTGTTTTATGTAAATTGGCAATAAAAATTCAAACTCATCTGAAATAAAGTGCCGGGCAAGTCCTTTACTTTTTTGGAAAGTTTGTTATTATAGCTTAGGTTCTTTTTGTATTAGGAAAAACGATGCCACAAGAAATGCCTCAGACACTGCCCGAAGGCGTGAATCCGGATTATGTTGTGCTTATTGACGGTGTTTATTATGACCTTTGTGTAGGTGCTGGTTGTAAGACCAACACGGGTGTTCGTACTGATTGTCCGGTTGGTCGACGTAGGTACTGGGTTGATGGTTCTGGGCAGTTGTGCAGGAAATGCCATTATAAGATTTACGCATAGAAATAATGTCGCCCATGAGGCGACTTTTTGTTTGAATCAAAAAACCGCTGTTAAGCGGTTTTTTTCAAAAGGAGAGAAGTTTTGGACTTAAGACGGGAGGCTTTGTTTTTCTTTATGACTCCTGATTTGGTAGCCTTGTCTAATGTCTGGAAAACCCTGGGAAGCATCTTTTTGGCCTCATCTTTCTTGCCAGCGGTCACCAGTTTTCGGAAGTCTTTAACGGAAGCTTTGTAGGTGACAATTTTCTTTATATTTCTTGCTCTCCTTGTTTTGTTTTGGCGCAACGCTTTTTTGGCGCTCTCGGTGATAGGCATATATGTATATTAAAAATTAATTAGTTTAAAGCTTGATTATCTTACTACATTAAAGTATGTTTGGCAATAGTTATTTTGCAAGATAAGGATTCAATAAAATGGTCGTCCTATTCATTGTAGGCGTAATCATTTATGTCTTTGCTTTTAGTGTCAAATCAAGAGCGGGTTATTAGCGGAGGTTTATCGGGGCGTTTCTGATAACCTTTTCTATCCTTAGCATGAACTTCGGTTTTTCTTTGGCTTCTTGGTTTAGTTTAGACTGGCTTAGCGGGAAATAATCCCGCTTTTTTTGTTTGAACCCTTATTGCTAATTATCACCAACCACTAAAGCAACCGGCGGAGGGTGTGTGCCTTTTTAAAATTTAGCAAATATTTTTAAAAGGTACACCCCGCAGTCATGCATAGAGGTTGCGTGAGCTATTAGAATTTGATTTTAAACCGCGGATTCACTTTTTAATTTTTTAATCTGCTCTTTTAATCCTAACGCCGTTTCATAATCCATTTTTCGGATGGCTTTATCCATTAGTCTCTGAAGTTGTTTCATGGCGTTTTGTCTTGAGCCATTTGTAAAGAAAATTATTTCGTTACTTCCTTCGCCATATTTTTGAACTTCTTTTTGGTTGATAGGTAAATCAAAATTGCCGATGGCTTTTATAATTGTCTGCGGAATGATGCCGTTTTTAGTGTTGTGTATTTCTTGCTTCTTTCTGCGCCTCTGGGTTTCTTTAACCGCAAAATCCATAGACTTGGTTATTTTATCGGCATACAAAATAACATGGCCGTTAACATTACGGGCAGCTCGACCCATTGTTTGGATAAGGGTAGTCGCATTTCTCAAAAATCCTTCTTTGTCGGCGTCTAATATCGCTATCAAAGAAACTTCAGGCAAGTCCAGGCCCTCTCTTAAGAGATTTACGCCAACTAAAACATCATAATTACCAAGGCGAAGATCTTTTATTATTTTCAATCTATCAAGAGTTTTTATTTCAGAGTGAAGATAATTGACTTTTATTCCTTGCTCGGCCAAATGTTCCGACAAATCCTCGGCCATGCGCTTGGTAAGGGTTGTGACGATAACCCTCTCACCGTTTTTAGTTCGGGCTTTGATGCTTTCTACTAAGTGGGGGATTTGTCTTTCTGTGGGTCTTATTTCTATTGTAGGATCCAAAAGTCCAGTCGGTCTTATAAGCTGTTCGGCAATACCTTCTTTTCCGGCTTGTTCCATTTCATATTTAGCAGGTGTTGCGGAGGTGTAAATGGTTTTTTGGATTCTTTTCTGGAACTCCGGAAATTTAAGTGGTCGATTATCTATGGCCGAAGGCAGTCTGAAGCCGTATTCCACTAAAGTGGATTTTCTGGAATGGTCACCCGTGAACATTGAACGAAGCTGGGGAACCGTAATATGCGACTCATCAATTATTGTCAGGAACTCTCCTTTAGATGCGAAGAAGTCTAAGAGTGAATGAGGGGGTTCTCCGGCTTTTCTGAAATCAAGATGGCGGGAATAGTTTTCTACTCCATGGCAATATCCGGTTTGGCGCATCATCTCAATGTCCTGAAGGGTTTTTTCCTGAAGTCGGGAAGCCTCTTGGAATTTTTTGTTTTTCTTCAAATGTTTAACATGTTTTTGAAGCTCACTTTTTATATTCTCTACAGCCAGACCTATTTTATTATCAGAAGTCACCCAATATTTTGCGGGAAAGATGATGGTTTCAACCATCTTTTCGTATTTTAAATCTTTTAATTCCAATTCCTCTGGGTCGGAGATAGAGGCCCGCATTATTTTTTCTATTTTATCATTTTTAAATTTTACCTTAACAACTTCTTGGGCGCTTGGTGTGACAATTTCAATTTCGTCTGTAGTTTTTCTAAAGCAACCCCTTTTAAGTTCAATGTCGGGAATATATTGAAGACGCATAAGTCCGCGTACTAATTCTGACGAACTTATCTTTTTATTTTCAAACACCTGTAAGCCAAGATTTTTATAATCCTCTGGTGAGCCGAGGTTATAAATACACGAAACAGAGGCGACAATAATTACATCATCTCGGCTGACTATGGCTTGGGTCGCGGCGTGTCTTAGGCGGTCTATCTCCTGGTTTATTTTAGAATCTTTCTCAATATAGGTATCAGTGTGAGGGAGATATGCTTCCGGTTGGTAGTAATCATAATAACTGACGAAATAATGAACGGCATTTTTGGGAAAAAATTCCTTGAATTCTTTGTATACTTGAGCGGCAAGAGTTTTGTTGTGAGAAATGATGAGGGTGGGTTTTTTATAATGTTCAATAATCTTGGCCATTGTAAAAGTTTTACCCGAGCCGGTAACACCTAAAAGAACCTGATGCTTTTGTCCGGACTTTAAACCGCCAATTAGTTTGGCAATTGCAGTCGGCTGATCTCCGGTTGGCTCAAATTTTGATGATAATTTAAACATTTGACAGGACGTCTATTTATTGATAATATTATTATAATTAGGAAAAAGGGGGAGGAGTTCATGAACTGGAAGAGGTTGTTGGGAAATTCTGTATTGTGCTTTGTGATTTGGGAATGCCTGGACATAGTTTTTTTCGGAGACCCATTCAGGAAACTTTATTTCAACTTATTTTTCTCTCCTCTGGCGGCAATGTTAGTGCTGAAAACGACTACAGGTACATGGACTGGCACGGGGCGTTAAATACGCCCCTTTTTTATTTCTGTTTTCAATGATATTCTTTAATCAATGATCTCGTACTTGGAGGGCAAAATAGAGTATTTGGGTGACAAGTTCGTTATTTTGAACACGGGCGGTATAGGCTATAAGGTTAATATAGTCCCCAAATTACTGAATAGCTTATCAGAAGACAAGCCAGTTGTCAAGTTGTTTATTCACTCTCGATTAAACATGCGAGAGGGAACTTTTGATTTGTACGGATTTGAGGACAGGGAAGGATTGGAACTATTTCACCTTCTTGTTTCGGTCTCAGGAATAGGTCCCAAGAACGCTTTGAACATAATGTCTTCAGTGGAACCAAAACATTTGAAGGCGGCAGTGGTAAACAACGACCCCGATTACCTTAAAAAGATATCCGGATTAGGACCCAAAACAGCGCAGAGACTGATAATGGAATTACAGAATAAGGTTGATTATCTTGAAATCGGCGATATGAAGGGAATGGATCTTGGCCAGGAAGGAGAGGCAACGGAAGCGTTACTAACTCTTGGTTACACTCTTAATCAGGCCAAGGAAGCTCTTAAAGAAGACGCTAAAGGCAAAACACTGGAACAAAGAGTGAGAGAAGCGCTTAAATTATTGGGAAAGAATCGCCGATAAAATGAAAAAATCTTTTCTACAAACCCAGAACTGGTTAGATTTTCAAAAACACATTGGTCGCAAGACATGGAGGTTTGATAATGGAAAAATCAAAGCGAATATCATTCAGCATGACCTACCTTTCGGGAAAAATTACCTTTACATTCCTCACGGCCCGGAAATTTATTTTGGCGAGATTCAGAGCGGCTTAAAAAATGAAGTAGACAACTTTCAGAGATATTTAAAAGATTTAGGTAAAGAAAATAAATCCATTTTTATAAAGATGGAGCCCATGGATGATGTGGTGATGGAAATTGTTTACCGCAAGAACCTGAAAAAATCTAAAAAATCCATCCAGCCTACGAGGACTGTCCTTGTAGATGCATTCCTTCCAGAAGCCGGGCTTCTGGAAGGAATGCATCACAAAACCAGGTATAATATCCGCTTGGCGGAAAAGAAGGAGTTAAAATTTGAAGAAAAGGAGGATGTCAAAGAATTTTGGAAACTGCTGAAAAAGACTGCCAAGAACGATAACTTTTCAACTCATGGTTACGAATATTACGAAAAACTGATAGAATTTTTTTCTAACGATAAAGAACTCAAAACAAAAATTGTATTTGAAATGAACGAAGGAAAGATGCTGGCCGGAGCAATTTTATTAACTTTCGGTGATACGGTTTATTATTTACACGGAGCGATGGACCGCGACTACAAGAGCTGGATGGCTCCATATCTGATGCATTGGGAAATTATGAAATGGGCTAAAGTGCAGGGATATCATTACTATGACTTTTGGGGCATAGATGCTAAGCGTTGGCCGGGAGTGACCAGATTCAAACTCGGCTTCGGTGGCCAGGAGGTGGAGTACCCCGGCTCATTTGACCTACCCGTTTCAAAATTTTGGTATTTGATATACAAAATTGCACAAAAAATATTTTAAAGCATTCGTGTTGGCGCTTGACATTACAGCACTTACTGGTATTATTAGAAAAGTTCTCAATAATTAGGAGGCCGAAATGCGCAAAGCACTGCTTCTCCCTTTGTTTGCCCTGTCTATTTTTATTGCCGGATGCGGATATGATAATGGAACATTTATGACCTCGGCAAAAGTGCCGTCTAAGTTGAAAGTTAATATCGAAAGATTGCAGGCAGAATATGCAAACGAAAACCTGACTGTGTACGCAATGGACTTTCGCAAAGAAGGACGCACCTTAACTTTTGTTTGCCCTTGCCATATTCCCGGTTCGGAGGATGTCTATTTAAATGTCCGAGTAGAGGGCGATTCATTCAAACTAACCGCTCTTCCGGATGCCGAATATATTGTGACGGTTCAGTATTGGACTCCGAATACCGATGGCAACACAGAGGTCAAATTCCTAATTTCTCGGTAAAATGGAATAGTACAACCCCAACGGGGGTTGTTTTTTAATAATTAGCAACAATTAACATTGCTTATCTCTTGATTTTATACCCATATATTGATATGTCAGTATATTATGAAAGTGGTGCCCAGAAAATTAAGCAAAGACGTTAAAACAAAGTATTTGGATGTGCTTTATACCGCCATAACATCTTTAAGGTCACGGGATGAAGTTAAAAAATTTCTTCGGGACTTGCTTACAGAAAGCGAGAGAATTATGATCGGCCGCCGGATTATAATTGCTCAGCGGTTATTGGAAGATAAGTCTTATGTAGAGATTAAACAAGAGTTAGGCGTGGGAGTTGATACAATCATGAGGGTTCATAAATGGCTTGAAGATGAAAATTACGGATACGAAGAGACAATTAAGAAATTAGAAAAAGAATATAAAAACAGAAAGTGGAGCGAAAAAAATCCGGGGACTTCCGGATTTGCCCAGCTTAAGCGAAGATACCCTCTTCACTTTTTTCTTTTTAACTTGTTTGATGAGCTTAATAAGAAATGATTCCGTTTCGCAGGGTTATGTGGTGGTTGTGTTTAGATAATTTAGATTTTCATCCTCATACCCATATATTGATATATGGGTATGAGGATGAAGGATGGAGTATTTATTTTGTTGATGATATAATCTTTTTATGTTTAAAGAAGGCCTGATTGATAAAATCCTACATCACATCAAGAGACTAATACCCAAATCGGTATTTAATTTTTTGGCGCCGTATTATCATGCGGGGTTGGCTCATTTAGGGAGTATCTATTACGGAAATCCCTCAAAGTCCATAAAGGTTATTGGTGTCACGGGAACAAAGGGTAAGTCAACAACGGTTTATTTGATTTCAAAAATTTTTGAGGATGCCGGTATGCCGATTGCAGCAATCGGCTCCCTTGGCTTTAAAATAAAAGACAAGGAATGGCCGAATACATTAAAGATGACCATGCCGGGCAGGTTTAAATTGCAGAAGTTTTTTTATGAAGCCAAAAAGGCGGGGTGTAAGTATGTGGTGCTTGAAGTAACATCTGAAGGTATCAAACAGAAACGGCATTTAGGAATTAATTTTGATTGCGCTGTTTTTACAAATTTACACAAAGAACATCTTGAAAGTCATGGTTCATTTGAAAATTATTATCGTGCTAAACAGGAATTGTTCGCCAGAACTTCAAATATCCACGTTTTGAATGCAGATGATAAAAGTGTGGAATTATTTTCTAAATTTTCTTCAAAACGCACGATTTTTTACGGAATAGAAAGCGGGGATATGAGGGCTCAAAATTTAGAATTAAAATCGGATGGAGCTTCGTTTGATGTATATGGGACAAGGTTTAATATTAACTTTGGAGGCAAATTTAATGTTTTAAATTGTCTTGCGGCATTGTCTGTTTCGGCCATGTATGGAATTGACCTTCCAAGTATAAGGACGGTCCTCGGGGAAATCAAAAGTATTCCCGGAAGAATGGAATTTGTTCAGAAGGAACCATTTAGTGTTGTGGTGGATTATGCTCATACCCCGGAGAGTTTGGAACAAGTTTACCAAACTCTCAAAAATTCCAAATTCCAAATTCCAAATTCCAAATTGATTTGTGTTCTTGGTGCTGCTGGAGGAGGCAGAGACAAATGGAAGAGACCAGAATTCGGCAGGATTGCTGATGAGTATTGCGATGAAATAACTCTTACAGATGAAGATCCATATGACGAAAATCCCCACAGCATTATAAAAGACATTGAAAGGGGATTTCCATCAAAACACAAATCACAAATCACAAATCACAAAAAATACGAAATAATTCTTGATCGCAGAGAGGCAATCAAAACCGCATTGACAAAAGCCAAAGAGGGTGATACTGTAATCATCACAGGAAAGGGTTCGGAAACATCTATGGCAGTATCAGGGGATAAAAAAATCCCTTGGTCGGACCGAGATGTTGTCCGAGAGGCTCTTAAAAAATAAGGAGGACGGTGATGGAAACTTCAATCGTGTTTTGGTTCTTTGGTCTGCTACTTCCTGTTTTTGGTGTATATTGTATTTGTACAGCAAAGAACTCATTTGATAAGTTTTGGGGCGGGATAGCCCTAGTCATTTTCGGCGCCGCAACTTCTGGATTTGCTACATTTACTGGGGCTTCTGTTTGGATGCCAAGCGGACTACCCATGACAAGCATAGAAAACAGTACGAATAAAGTGGCGTTTGTATATATTGCCGGAGAAAATGTGAATGTTGGAGTTGAAAAAGGAGGAGGCAAGAACGAACGGCTCTATCTGTATCAATTTCCAAAATCGGCTTTTGATGGTAAACCAAACCCTGAAGCGAAGAAGCTGACAGTTGTGGAATCAGGCGGGTTCAGGAAATTAGTCTTAGAGTGATTTAATGCGGGCAATGTGCCCGTTTTTTAATTCTTGCCAAGTTAAATAAGTTGGTATATGATTGGCAAAAAAGAGCTTTTTTAAAAAAGGATAATCATCTGACCAACCAGCTAGTGCAGACGATTGAGGCTTTCTTGTGTTTTGACGCCAACTTGCCCGGATTGGAAAGGTGTAAGCCACATTGTGAATCCGCAGAGGGTACACTGTGTATTCATCGCTTCAAACATAAGGTCAGAGTTGAGTACTGCAACACCAAAAGGTTTCAGAGCTGGTCTGGGTTTGGAAAAGGTTGGTCCGATCTCAGTATATTTATTCACTTTCTAGGATGTATTTTTGAGGGTCTTGCCGAAGGTTCAGTGGCTTCAGATTGTATTTTCATGATATTAACAAAAGATCATAATTTTATAGACGATGTGAGAAAAGAATGGAGAGAAAAAAGAGCAGAATCATATCTCCCGCTTGTTTTTTCAGGCAATTTTATATCTTGCGGAGGTTTGGTTGTATTTGTGCAACAAATTGATTGTTTAAGTTATGGATCAAAGCGTGCGGACAATCTTAATTGTGCCTTTGAGAAGGTAAACGACTTTTTTATCCAAAATCAAAGAGTGTGATAATACACTCTTTTTGTTTTAATAAATTATGTTAATATTTAATAAGATATTATGGATGCTTTTGAACCACAACTTGCGGTTAAAAGAACAAAAAAGCTTCCGACGATTAAAGAACCCGGGCTTTTTTGGATGCTTATTATACTAACCCTTGTTCTTTTTGGCCTTGCCGTAAGTTTGTTGGGTAAGACTCATAATATTGGCACTGATTTTCCGACGCCATCGGAAACTGTTTCGGCTGATGTTAAATCGTCAAGAATTTACACAGTATCTTACAAAGGTGGAGTGTTCAGTCCTACTAATTTAAGAATTCACGCCGGAGATACGGTAAGATTTAAAAATGAAGGCATTTTTCCAATAAGAATAGTTTCCGGTCCGGACAGCAGTTTGGCGGGTTTTGATAGTGTGGGAGATATTCCGCAGGGAAGTTATTTTTCTTTTACTTTTGCGGCTAAAGGTATTTTTGATTATCACAACAACAGAGACCTTAAAGAAATAGGAACGATAATAGTTCGATGATGAATCCATTAACAACGCAAATTGAATCTCGGCTCGGCGCCGCTTACATATCTTTGTTGGCGATGTTTTTTATCGGCTTGATTTTTATAGCTCTTAAGAATTTTAATTCCGATACTATTGTTTTAGGCGCTCAAAATGCTCAGGTAAAAACTATTTCTAACACGGAGAGATATTTAATAGAGGGCTGGGTAAAAGAAAATCAAATAGAGATTCCGGAAGGAAAGGGGTACAGATATGTAATTCAGAAATACCCGTCTAAGCCGTGGTTCAGGTAAGTATTATGTATTTAGTAATAAGTATTAAGTATCTAGTATAAAATGAGAATTAAATTGGACCTTTATCTAAAAGAGGCAGTATTGTTTGGCGCAACACTTGGAGTCGGCGTTTTTTCAGCTTACCGGAACATTACCTCATCTGTGCCGATAATGATTCCGGAAGTCAGATTTGGCTGGGGTGATGCCATTTTCTTTGCCGTACTAATTTTGTTTTTTATACTTTCTTCAAAATATAAAAAAGTAACCAGTTTTTCTTTTAAATTATTTTTGGTTTTGATTGTTTTTTCCGGAACCAGTGTGGTTGCGGGTTCTGTATTTGGTCAGCCTTGGGATATTTTGGCTACGCTTTTAGTTACTTTTTCGTTTATGTTTGTTAGAAATGTTCTTATCCATAATGTCGGAATAATTTTGGCGGTAGCGGGTGTCGGATCCTTGCTGGGTTTGGCTATTTCTCCCACGACAGCAGTTGTGGTTATGATAATTTTGTCTCTTTACGATATTGTTGCGGTTTATGTCACCAAGCACATGGTTGTAATGGCAAAGACGATGATGGAATCCGGAGCCATATTCGGATTTATTATCCCATCGGAAATAAAAGGATTTTTTTCAAACAAACATCATGCCAGTGTCCAAATCGGAGACAGGTTTATGATATTGGGCTCAGGCGACATTGGTTTGCCGGTTGTATTAGTGAGTTCGGTGGCAGGATATTCCGTTAATAATGCTATAATTGTAGCAATATTTTCTTTGATGGGATTATTTCTTACCCATCTTATTTTTATTAATCAGAAAGAAAGGAAACCCATGGCTGCTTTGCCTCCAATTGCCACGATGTCAATTATTGGATACCTTGTTGCTTTATGGACATAAAGCTAATTTTCAATTTTCAATTTAAAATTTTCAATGAAATTTCAATTTTTAAATTTTCAAACATTTCAAATTCAATTTAAATTTTAAATTTAAGTTTTTAAATTATGCGTATTACTTTCTATGGTGGCGCAAAAACGGTAACAGGAGCAAATTACCTGCTTGATACAGGCGAAATTAAAATTCTTGTGGACTGCGGTTTGAATCAAGGCTCAAGATATTCCGAAGAAATGAATTATGAAAAATTTGCTTATAATCCGGCTGAAATAGACTTTGTATTTTTAACTCACAGTCACACTGACCATGTCGGAAGACTTCCTAAATTGTTCAAGGAGGGTTTTCGGGGACGAGTTATTGCTTCCAAACCGACTATAGATTTGGCCAAGAAAGCTTTGCCTGATAATTTGAATATAATAACCGAAGAAGCGAAAAGAGAAGGCAGGGAGCCAATATTTGAATTAAAAGATTTGGACGGAGTCATGGAGTTGGCCGAAGGTTTTAATTATGAAGTACTCATAGGCCTTGGTGATGGAATCAAGGCCGTTCTGCACGACGCGGGACACATATTAGGTTCTACCATTGTTGAGATACAATGGCAGAACAAATCACAAAATACAAATAACAAATCACAAACAAAAACGGAGAAGATTTATTTCACAGGCGACCTTGGTAATCCGCCGACCCCTTTACTCCAGCCGCCTTATTTCCCCAAAGATGCCGACTATGCTGTTGTAGAATCGGCATATGGTTCAAGAATTCACGAAGATAGAGCAGCCAGAAAAATGATTCTTGAAACCGTGATTAGGGAAACTTTGGCTAAAGGAGGTACCTTGATGATTCCGTCTTTTGCCATGGAAAGAACGCAGGAACTTTTGTATGAATTAAACCAGCTTGTAAACCACAACCAAATACCGCGTGTTCCGATTTATGTTGATTCTCCTTTGGCAACAAACTTAACCGAAGTTTATAAAAAATATTCTGATTATTTTAACAAGACCGCCCATCATGTCATAGAATCGGGAGACGATATATTTAACTTTCCGGGACTGACATTCACAAGAACTTCAGATGAGTCAAAAGCCATAAACAATGTTAGGGGTCCCAAAGTTATTATTGCCGGTTCGGGGATGTCTATGGGCGGAAGAATTCTGCATCATGAGATGAGGTATTTATCCGACCCCAATTCGGCTATTTTGTTTGTGGGTTATCAGGTTCAGGGCTCATTGGGACGCAGGATATTGGACGGAGAAAAAGAGGTAAGAATATTCGGAGAAAAAATTGCCGTAAATTGTCAGATAAGAGCCATCGGCGGTTATTCTGCCCATGCCGATCAAGCCATGCTACTTAAATGGATAGAAAGCGCCGGTTCCGGCGGAAATCTCAAGAAGGTTTTCGTGGTTCAAGGCGAAGAGGACTCCTCAACAATTTTGGCGGAAAAGACCAAAACAGATTTAAAAATTGATGCGGTTGTACCCTCGCAAGGCGAGAGCTTTGAGTTGTAGTTCGCTCCGCTCAAGTTTTTATAGTTCACACAACCTCTATGCATGAGGAGGGAGACGCATTTTTAAAAATTTACTGTGCCTCTTCGGCACATAGGCCGATGAGGCCTATAATTTTGTAAAATGCGTCTCCCTCCTCTGGTTGTTTAGTAAATTGCTTACGATTGGTAATAGAAGTTCAAATTTTCTATGAAGTGGTAAAGTCAACGGCTCATATGTGAGCCGTTGACTTTTATTTGACTTTATTTCAATTGTATAGTATTATAGCGCTTAATCGTCTCAGGATTTCCTTGAGATGAGCTCGTTTACAACCACAGAAGGGAGAGTGTATGCCACTATTTATCGTTACCGGTCTTTTGGGGCTTCTGTTTTTCGTGGGAGCTCTTGTTTTCGGGGACCATGATGTTGGCCACGACCATGATTTTGGTGGTGATCATGACCATGACGGATCGAGTGTCTTCTCGGTTTTCAATGTGTCGTGGTTTCTCATCGGATTTGGCGGTATGGGGTCAGTCATCAGGGCCAATGGCGTAGGGATGCCTGGAAGCACGATGTCCGGTCTCGCGACTGGTATCGTCTGCTGGGGCTTTGCTTTCTACGTCATGCACCTACTTACAAAACAGCAGGGCGATTCAACTGTGACGGTCGCACGCATCATGAATGCGACTGGCACGGTCGTGATGCCTATCCCCGCAAATGGGGTGGGCAAGGTTCAGTGCAGTGTGGCTGGAAGCTTGCAAGAGTTTCTGGCTCGCTCGAAGACATCGGTTTCGTTGTCGGAAGGTTCTCAAGTGAGAATCGTCGGCGATGCCGGTGGCGTGTATCTGGTGGAAGCTCAAACACAAGGAGGCAAGTAACATGGGGTTTCTCGAATCGCTTTCAGCAAACCTCGGGTGGGTTATCGGAACAGTTCTACTGTTCATGGCCATCCTTGGTTCTCTTCGTTACGCGGCAAGTCGGTACAAGAAAGTGCCGCCAAGCCGTGTCGGGATCATCTACGGTCGCAAGCAGGCCTATGAGATTCCGCAATCGGATGGAACCGTAAAGCAGGAGAAGCTCGGCTTCCGCCTGCTCACCGGCGGTGGCGCGCTTGTCTACCCGTTCGTGGAAGACTACGCCGAGCTGGATCTCAGCGCCCGTCTCATTCCCCTTGAAGTGAAGCAGATTCCAACTCAAGGCGGCGTGATGATCGACGCCAGAGGTACGGCTACGGTAGTGATTGGAACAGACACATCAAGTCTTATCACTGCCGCTCGCAACTTCGAAGGCAAGAAGGAACAAGACATCAACCAGATCGCCCGGGAAAACCTGGAAGGCCAACTGCGGTCGATTCTGGGCACACTGACAGTCGAAGACCTGATCGGTGAGCGCAAGAAGCTCAACGAGGCGGTATTGGAGGGTGCAGAGAGTGAGCTTCTGAAGCTCGGTCTGCGCATCTCCATCCTGACCATTCAGGAGATCACTGACCAGGTCAGGTACATCGAATCGCTGGGTAAAAAGCGGACGGCTGAAGTTCAGCGGGATGCTACCATTGGCGAAGCCGAGGCGCAGAGCAAAGCCAAGATCGCGGCAAGCAACGCCACGAAGGAAGCCGAGACTGTCGCCGCGCAGAACGACGTCAAGATTGCTGAGGCCAAGAAACTGCGAGATGTTCAGGTTGCTCAGTTCAAAGCTGAGACCGAACGTGAACAGGCAACTGCCGCTCAGGCAGGTGCCATCGCGGCGGCCGAAGCGGACAAGACGGTCCGTCAGAGGAAAGTTGAAGCTGAATCAGCTGAAACTACTGCACGTATTCAACTTGCTGATCAGGAAACTGCTCGCATCGAGAAAGAACTTCAGTTTCAGGTCATCAAGCCCGCCGAAGCGAAGAAGCAGGCGGCTGTGATTGTGGCGGAAGGTGCCAAACAGACGGGCATCCTCGACGCCGAAACCAAGAAGCAGACGCAGATTATCCAGGCGGAGGCGGCGTACGAAGCGGCAGCCAAAAACGCTGATGCCACTCGAACGACCGCTCAAGCGGATGGTGATGCAACAGCAGTGCGAGGAGAAGGCGAAGCGCGGTCCACTCGTGCTCGGCTTACAGCCGAAGCGGATGGTGAAAAGGCCAAGCGTCTTGCAGATGCTGCTGGTACCGAAGCTCAACTGAAGGCAGTAGCTTCCGGTAAGGAAGCCGAATTGCTTGCAGAAGCAAAGGGTGCTGAAGCCAAATTGCTTGCAGAAGCCAAAGGTAAGAAGGAGTTGGCAGCAGCATTAGCTGCTCTCGACTCCACTGGTCGGTTGTTGCAAGTGCTCGACGCAGCTCCCAAGGTTGCGGAAGCTATTGGCGAAGCTCTCGCCAAGGCACTCGGACCCGACGGCCTTGCCAATGTGTTCGGCCAGATGGCCGCTCCGCTCGGTAGCGTCGATTCGATCCGGATGTACGATTTCGGCGGAAATGGTAAGGGTGGCGACAACGCCGGTCCTCTGGCCAAGTTCGCCAACATCACTCCGGAACTGTTCTTCCAGTTCGTCTCCAAAGCGAAAGCGATGGGGTTCGGAGAACTTCTCGAGAAGATTGGACTGAATTCCGACATTCTTGACGGGATGCTTTCTTCATCTTCTTCGGGAACTGAAGAAGGAAAGAAGTAGTCAGCTTCGTGTTGGAAGAGGCCGGGTATAAAACCCCGGCCTCTATTTCAAAGAAAGGACAAAGAAAGTGAAGTATCCACTCTCGGAAGGTACACCGGACGCGTTAGTTATTCATTGTGCTGACCCACGCTTTCAGGAGGCTTTCAGGGCTTTTCTGAAAAATGAGCTTGGCATAAGTATGCCTATGGTCATTGCGCTACCGGGTGTGACCAGTCACTTCGGGATGCAGATGATGTTTCCGAAGAACTGGTACGCCATGAGGTCACACCTCAAGACCATGACAGATCGTCACGATGTGGCACGAGTGGTTCTCATCAACCACGACGACTGCAAGGGTTATGCTAAGGTTGCCGATAAGCTCGGTGGTCTGGTAAAAGTTCCCGATTGGCAGCGCAAGCACCTCCACGGCCTGGCAGAATTTATCCGAAATGAATATTTGCCACATGCCTCATTCGAGCTTTATCAAGCACACATTGTCGGAGAGACCGATACTCGTGAGGTCAATTTCGAACGAATTCTTTAATTGATTAAGCCAGCATCTGCTGGGCAACCCCGCACTGTGTCGCATCACGCGACCTCCAGTGCGGGGCTTTTTTATTTATTCCCCCACGGCCTCTTTTAAGGTGCAATATTTCCGTGTATTTATAATGAATCGTACGCACCATTATAAATACATCGCAAACTAAACATAGTATTCTAATCCACAACTCCTTGTGAGGTACACATGGTCATACGACCACTGCTCGCCTACGGCGGTTGTAGAGGTTGTGTGAGCTGTTAAAATTAGTTATCATGAAAATATATGGATGACAAAAAAGGCACAATGAATTTACCGGCTTCTAAACTGCCAACAAGCGGAGAGCCGGAGAAAGGCGATTTCAGAGGCTCCCTTCACTGGAGAGTCTTGAGGATAATGTCTGAACTCATTGAAGGCTGGCAATTTTTGGCTGACTTTGACAAGACAGTCACTTTTTTTGGTTCGGCAAGATTTGAAGAAGGTAGCAAATGGTATGAAGAGGCAAGAAAACTCGGGGCTATGTTGGCCAAAGAAGGTCTTGCTGTTGTGACCGGTGGAGGTCCGGGAATTATGGAAGCCGGAAACAAAGGAGCCGTTGAAGGTAATGGTGAGTCCATAGGACTAAACATTAAACTTCCGGTTGAGCAGAGAATCAACCCGTTTGTTAAAAAAAGCACCGCTTTTCATTATTTTTTTGTAAGAAAATTAATGCTTGCCTATGCCGCTCGGGCTTATGTATTTTTTCCGGGAGGACTCGGAACCCTTGATGAGGCTTTTGAGATTTTAACTTTAATTCAAACTAAAAAAATATCTGATAAAATCCCTGTTGTTTTTGTGGGAAAAGAATTTTGGACACCTATACACTCATGGCTTCACGAAGAAATGCTCGGCAAGTTAAAAACCATTGATGAGGCAGACTTACACCTCTATACAATAGTTGATACAGCCGAAGAAGCTTTTGAAATAGTTAAAAACGCGCCTCCCAGAGAGGAATTCTACTATTGATTTTGGATAAGTTTGTGGTACAATCTCTCTAAGTTTAATTATAACTATAATTTATGGCTGATTTTAAAACCAACAACATTATAATACCTGCCGAGTTGCCACTTATTGCCCTAAAAAACACGGTTTTGTTTCCCAAGGTGGTCATTCCGCTTATAGTTCAAAGACCTAAGTCGGTTGCTGCTCTTGAAGACGCTCTGGCCCATGAACGATTGGTGTTTTTTGTTACTCAAAGAAATATTGAAGATAACATCGGACAGAAAGATGTTTTTATGACGGGAACTATCGGCAGAATTGTTTCAGTTTTTAAACTTCCGGACGGATCTTCTAAGATTGATGTTGAGGGATTAGTCAGGGCGAGGATAACTGATTTCATAAACGAAGAACCGTTTTTCAAAGTTAAAGCCCAGCCGTTTAATATGATTTTAAGAAACAACCTTGAAGAAAAGGCTTTTTTGAGACGGGCAATAGAGCAATTCAGAACTATTTCGGAAGCTCGTTCTTTTCCGACAATTTTGCCGGAAATTATTTACATGATGCTTCAGCTCAAAGATACGGAGCAGATTTTAAGCCTAATGACGGTTAATTTAAATTTGGGAATAGAAGACCAGCAAAAAATTCTTGAACTTGAGAGCGCGATAGACGCTTTAAGAGAGATGAATGTTTATCTTGTCCGCGAAATGGAAATGATGGAGGCGGAGAAGACTGTTACCAAAGAGACCAAGAAACAAATAGGCAAAATGCAGAAGGAGCTTTTCCTTAGAGAGCAGTTGAAAAGCATTGAAAAAGAACTTGGCGTTGAAGATGAAAAAGATGATATAGACACCTTGAGATCAAAAATTGTTTCGGCGGGAATGCCGAAAGATGTTCACGAGAAGGCAATGAAAGAATTAAATCGTCTTAGTAAGATGCCACCGTTTAATCCGGAGGTTTCTTATTTGAGAACTTATCTTGATTTGCTTACAGAATTACCTTGGTCAAAGAAAACTAAAGAAACAATAAACTTAAAAGAGGCGGAGAAAATTTTAAACGAAGACCACTATGGTTTAAATAAAGTTAAAGAAAGAATTCTTGAATATCTTGCTGTACAAAAACAAGTCGGTAAGCTTAAAGGTCCAATACTCTGTCTTGTGGGACCTCCCGGCACAGGAAAAACATCAATCGGTCAGTCAATCGCCAGAGCTTTGGGCCGGAAATTTGTCAGAGTTTCTTTGGGTGGGCTGAAAGATGAGGCGGAGATTAGGGGCCACCGCCGAACCTATGTCGGTGCTATGCCCGGTAGAATTATTCAGGGAATTAATAATTCAAAAGTTGTAAATCCCGTGTTTATGTTGGACGAAATAGATAAGATTGGAATGGATTTTCGGGGCGACCCCTCATCAGCTCTATTAGAAGCATTGGATCCTCAACAGAATCATTCTTTTTCTGATCACTATTTGGAAGTACCCTATGATTTATCTGATGTGATGTTTATAACTACTGCTAACATTTTAGATACAATTCCTCCAGCCTTAAGAGACAGACTTGAGATAATTGAATTTCCGGGATATTCAGAAGCGGAGAAATTTCATATTGCCAAAAACTTCTTGTTGCCAAAATTATTTAAAGACCATGGCCTGAAGAAAAAAGCTTTGGTTTTTAACGATTCTGCGGTGGAGGATATTATCAGAAAACATACCCGCGAAGCCGGGGTCAGAGAATTGGAAAGACAGTTGGCTTCTATTATCAGAAAGGTAATCCGAAAACTTATTGAATCTCATTCCAGCAAACAAATTATTATAAGCAAAGTAGACATCCATAAATATTTGGGGCCAATAAAATATTCTCATCAATTGGCGGAAACTAAAGACGAAGTCGGGGTTGTGACCGGTTTAGGATGGACTCCTGTTGGTGGAGAAGTATTTTTCATAGAAGTTTCTAAAATGCCCGGTCGGGGAAAATTAATTTTAACCGGACAACTTGGTTCGGTAATGAAAGAATCCGCTCAGGCCGGTTTAAGTTATGCCAGAACATTTGCGGCAAAAAAGGGAATTAAAGAGGATTTTACCAAAGACGACATTCACATCCACGTTCCTTCTGGTGCAATAAAAAAAGACGGCCCATCTGCCGGAACAGCCATGACCACAGCTTTGGTGTCTTTGTTTTTGGGAAAGCCGGTTCGGAAAGAAGTTGCCATGACTGGAGAGGTAACCTTGCGAGGAAAGGTTCTTGAAATAGGCGGACTTAAAGAAAAGGTTCTTGCTGCTCATCGCGCTGGAATAAAAATCATTATTGCTCCAAGTGACAATAAAAAAGATTTGGAAGATATTCCTAAAGAGGTCAAAAGAGACCTTAAGTTTGTATTTGTCAAAACAATGGATGAGGTCTTGCGCGTTGCTTTAAAGTAGTGTATAGTTAATCTTCTGTCCTTTAAAGGAGGGTAGCTGTAGATGTGCGGTCATCAGTGCGACTGTTTTTGTCATAGGAATAGCGATATTCCTTGTGTTCGGTGTACTTGTCAAAAATGCCATGTGTGCGAGGACCATATTTTCGCAGGGTCTTTAGAGCATCATACAGAACATTGTCACAACATGGCCCAAGCTCGTGTATCTGTGTTGGGTCGGAGACCCCCTCTTGCAGATTTGGTTGCTGTTGCCGCATAGTATGTCCCCCAAGAGGGGGACTTTTTGTTTACAATTTTACTTGATTAAAATTAGATTTATACTAATATTATTCAATGGAACAATTTTTACTATATTTTGACTGGACAATGATAACCAGATTGTTAATGGCCGCTTTGCTTGGCGGACTTGTCGGTTTTGAAAGAGAACGCTCCGGAAAGGTTGCGGGATTAAGAACTCACACCCTTGTTTCGGTCGGCGCGGCGCTATTGTCAATAATATCCATCAAGCTTTTCCAAATTTTTCCTTCTGTGAACGGAGTTGCCGGATTTGATTATCACTTGATAGCAAATGTAGTTGTTGGTATCGGCTTTATAGGAGCGGGAACTATTCTAAGAAGAGATAATAATCGCATTGAAGGCACAACCACAGCCGCAAGTTTGTGGGTTGTTTCGGCGATTGGTTTGGCCAGCGGGTTTGGATTTTATCAGGAAGCGGTGGCAACCGCAGTTGTTGTATATATCGTTTTGGCCGGACTTTGGTTGGTAGAGAAATATTTAACACGGGACATTCGCTATAAAGGAGAGGGAATTTTTGGAGAACTAAAAAACAGTGAACTTAATAAAGATAATTCCTCTGAAAAATAATCGTTTCCTTTCCGCTACCGCTGTTCTTGTGGGAACTATGGTAGGGGTGGGAGTTTTTGGAATCCCCTTTGCTTTTGCCAAAGCTGGTTTTTGGGTTGGTTTTTTGTTTTTGATATTTATCGGTTTTATAACTCTTCTTATGAATCTCATGTATGGCGAGATAGTTTTAAGAACGCATGAAGAACATCAAATAACCGGTTATACTGAAAAATATTTAGGGTTTTGGTTTAAAAGGGCAATCTTCTTTTCTATGGCTCTTGGCCTATATTCCGCCCTGCTTGCATATATAGTTATTGCCGGAGACTTTTTAAATAATATTTTTTCATCTGTTTTTTATGCATCGCCGACTACTTACAGCTTGGTGTTTTTTATTGTTCTTTCTGTCTTGGTTATAACAGGGATTAGAAGAATATCGTGGATTGAGTTGTTTTTAGTCTGCCTGTTTGTGGTTGTGATACTTTTGATTTTTGGGGTTGGTTTCAACAAGATTGACGCGGTTAATTTTTCAGGAATTCAAAAAGAGTTTTGGTTCTTGCCGTATGGCGTCTTATTTTTTGCTTTTGCCGGATTCTCATCTATACCTATTCAGAGGAGCATATTAAACGGACAAGAAAATGACTTGAAAAAATCAATAATGTTAGCTGTTGTTTTGACTGGGGCGTTATATCTTCTTTTTGCTGTTACTGTTGTGGGAATATCGGGAAGCATTACTTCGCCTGATGCAATATCGGGGCTATATGAATTTTTGGGCGGAAAAATAATATTTCTAGGCTCATTATTTGGCATTTTGGCTGTCAGCACTTCTTTTCTAATGCTGGGTTCGGCGTTTTTGGACATGTTTCATTTAGATTATAGTGTCCCAAGAAAATTAGCGTGGCTTTTGGTTCTTGCTCCGCCACTAGTTTTGTTTTTAGGAGGCTTACGTACTTTCATAGACATAATAAGTTTGGCTGGTTCGGTTGCCATTGGTCTTGAAGGAATAGTTCTGACCTTTGTTTATATAAAATCAAAATCAAAAGGGGACAGAGTACCGGAATACAGTCTGGAACTCCCCAAATTTTTCTACTATCTCCTCATCTTCATGTTCGGAGCAGGGATTGTGTATGCATTGTTTATTAAATAAGTCGCTCGGCCTTATTGTATTTTTCAGCCCGTTACGATTGCTCCAGCGGCAATCTCCACTTGTCCTCACCACGGCGGGTTCTTCTGTCGTCTCATACTTCGATTAGATTATCATGCTCATCTGACGGAAAGCCTAAACCTTGAATATGTTTTTTAACCTACTCCTTCAGAACACCAAGCCCGCCTGTTGCGGGTCTGAAAAATACAACAAGGCCTCGCTCTTTTTAATTATGTAAGTTGGCTTATTCGTCATAAGTGAGAAATTTAGGCAAGGTCTTTCGCTAAACCTGCCTCATTCAAGGTGACGCAAAGGTGATGGAGCTCTACACTTGAATTTTTCCAACCATTGACAAAGGGTGTTATTGTTGGTATTTTATCTAAAATTAGTATTTTAAAAATGGAGTTGAGCTATGAAAGCTATTGTTAGAAAACTGTTTTGTTTTTTGGGTTATATGGTTTGTTTATTCTTGTTTTTGTCACCACTCCTAATTTTTGGGTTTATCAGTGGGGAGAGAGCTTTTTTCTTGGCTGGACCACTTCCGATTGCCTGCTATATAGCTTTAATAATTGTTAGAAGTAAGACAGTGTGGGAAAAACTTTGGTATAACTGTGTATTCTTTGTCGGACTAATCGTGGTTCATGTTTTTACTTGGGTTTATGTTATTCCTAAATATGTACCTGACACTTTTGAGTTAATTAAAAATAAACCCGAAGTATTAGAAGAGTCATTTGTAAGCCTAAGTGTCATTTATTTAATTTCAATTACCCTGTTTATTGCTGTTTACCACATTGGCCGTAACTCAAAATCTGAAGAGAAGGTAACCACTTAAGACTAGATAATTTGCCGACTAATGTCGGCTTTTTGTTTGTGAAAAATTGAGAAAGTGAGAAAATCAGGCAAGGCCTTTTGCTCTCCGCTGGTTGTTTAGGTAAATAGATGACTATTAGCAATAGCTAAAAAACAAGCGAAGCTCTGTTCCAAATGGGTATTTATCCACACCCATTGCCTTTTTATTTTAAAGGTGATAGTATACAGATATACACGCCCCAGCTAGCCGTAAGGCCCGCTGGGGTTTAAAATTGCCTTGTTTTTCAGTTTTTCTTTGCTACAATAAAACGAATGGCAATTCTACTCATTGATGGTGAAAACTTTAAAGCTAAATTAAGCGCTGTTTTTAAAGAAACAAAGAGGGCAAGACCAAAATGGCACGAATATAATTTTCAAGGTCTACTTGATAAAGTGTTGGCAGATATAAAAATTGATCGCAAGGTTTTTTATTTTGCAAAAATCAAAGAACATCCGGAGACCCTTAAGAAGTCAAAAGATCTTATTGAGGAACAACGCTTACTTAAAAATCATTTGGAGGAACAGGAGTTTGAGGTTGTTTTGTCCGGGAGGGTTAGGGGACAATTTGAAGATGGATTTTTTGGAAAGAAGATTTTGGTTTTTAAGGAAAAGGGTGTGGATGTTAAAATAGCCGTAGATATGGTTAGTTTGGCTTGTGATAAAAAGACAAATGAAATTATTTTAGGAAGTTCTGATTCAGATCTTCAGCCCGCAATTAATGAGATAAAATCTCGGTCAGTAAGGTGTGTTTATCTTGGTTTTGAAACCGGATATAATAAGGGTTTATCGTATAATGCAGGACGTACTATACTTATTCGCAATTCCGAGGTGTTAAATTTTGATAATGGCTCTTCTGGGTAAACTAGAGAAATTCTTATTTTATTTTCTGTTATTTGCTATTCCGTTTCAGACACGGAAGATTTTGTGGCATCAGAACTGGAATTTTAATGAATGGCAGAGTATAAGCATATATGCAACAGACTTGTTGCTCATGGTTTTGTTTGTTTTCTGGGCCATGTCCGCTTTACGCGGTAGGCAAATTACCAATTTTCAATTTTTAATTTTCAATAAATTACCAATTTTCAATTTTCAATTATTAAAAAAACCAAATTTCTATCTGCTTATTCTCGTTATTGTATCAGCCATTTCTATTAAGAATTCATCAAGCTACATCTTGAGTACATATAATGTTTTAAAACTTACAGAGTTCATCGCTTTTTATTTTTATATTAAAAGTTACGCGGTTTATAAGTTCGGTTTTACCAACTCATTATCGGTCATTATTGCTGGGGGGTTGTTTCAGGCAGTAATTGCAATTTTGCAGTTTTTAAAGCAATCAAGTTTAGGTTTAGGATTATTGGGAGAAAGCGTTATTAGTCCCAACCTGACCGGCATTGCATCTTTTTACAGTATGGCGGGAGAGAAGATAATCCGTGCCTATGGAACGACGCCCCACCCCAATATTCTGGCCGGGTATTTGTTTTTGGCAATTTTTGCCTTTTACTATCTTTGGCTTTATAAAAATATCAGCAGATTCTATTTGTTTGCTTATGCACTGACCCTTTTGGCTTTCTTTTTTACTTTTGCCCGAGTGGCGGTATTTCTGTTGTTTGTAAATTTTTTAATCAGAATTATTTTGGTGCGTCTAAATTTTAGGAAAGAATATTGGAACAAAAAATTAGCTCTATTGTTTTTAACGACTTTTATTGTTGTTTCAACTTTTTCTTTAGTTTATTGGCCTGAAGCGGTTAGTCGGATTAAAATATCTTCCGGGGAAGAAGCTGTTCAGCTAAGGATTTTTTACAACAAAGAATCTTTGAGCTCCTTGAATTGGTTTGGTGTCGGTTCGGGTAATTTTGTAAACTGGCTGATGGTTAAAGACCCCAATCTATCACGCAATCTTTATCAGCCGGTGCATAATATATACTTATTAATTTATTCAGAGATGGGAATTTTGGGTATTACCGCTTTCATTTTGTTTCTTATTTTTTTGATTAAAGACTTTATTGTGAAAACAAAAATGGAGAAACTGTATCACTACTCATTCTTGCTTGTTTTCCTGTCATTTTTATTTGTCGGTCTTTTTGACCATTTTTTGTGGACTCTTCAGCAGGGGAGATTTATTCTTTGGCTTAGCTTATCCATCTTGACTTTTTATTCAAAAGATGATAGAATGCAGGGACAGTCAGATTTGGGATTCAGGTATTAAGGTGAGGAAGGTGAGGGGTTGAAAATGGCAGATAAGAAGCAGGAAAAAAAGAAGGCTGGGGCACAGTCTTCCTCGTCTTCACACAAGGCGGGAATCGCCAGAACCTTGGGGCGGTTGAGTGAGAAAAAGCTCCGTCATGTTTTGAAGCGTAACGGTGCCACGGCTGCGTGGGACCATTCACAGAAGAGCAGTTCGCTCACCTGCCTTCGTAAAATCGCTGGTGAGCGGACTTTTGCGGGCAGTGTCGCTCGCGAGGCTCTCAACGACTAATCCGAAGAAGGGAGAAGGGACAATGGCAACCAAGCGCGAGATGCGTATCAAGCGACACCTGCACAAGCTTCACAAGTACGGCCAGTCCAGCCAGGGTGGCATGAGCTGGGCTCGGAAGCAGGCTGCTCGGCGGGCGAACCGCCGGCGGAAGTCGGAAAAGAGTGGCTACACGAGGTAGCCACCAGACCCGTGGGGGCGACGAGTGTCGCCCCCAATTTTTTAAATGGAGCACTTGCTCTGTTTTTTTTGTTATGTATAAACCAAAAGGGGTGGCCCCAGAGCGGGGACCCCGGTGCTCGGAGAAGGTTCCATCGGCCGGACGAAGTCCGTCGCCGATAATGGAATCTCTGTCGCGTGGAGGCCTAGCAAGACCGAACCCGTCCGGGGTGCGGCGGGAACAGGACCCCGTCCAAGTTGTTCACAACCCAAAATTCTTATAGTAAACTAGGACGATGAACAGAATCGAACTTTTAAGACAAATAAAAGACGAAGTTATAAATCTAAAGGAATCCCCGCTTTACAAAGAAAGAATAAAAAATAAAGTTTTTCCTGTTATCGGTGAAGGGAGCAATAGTGCCAAAATAATGTTTATCGGCGAAGCGCCAGGTAAGAACGAAGCTAAAACCGGAAAACCATTCTGTGGGGCATCTGGGAAAATTCTTGATGAATTACTCGTTTCGGTTGGTATAAGCAGAAAAGATGTTTATATAACAAATATCGTAAAAGACCGACCACCTCTTAACAGGGATCCACTACCTAAAGAAATAGAGATTTACGGGCCGTATCTGGATAGGCAGATAGAAATAATTCAGCCAAAAGTAATAGCCACTCTCGGCCGATTTTCAATGGACTATATTATGAAAAAATTCAATTTTACAGACTACTATACTGGTCTGACCAGTATAAGCCAGATGCATGGTAAGGTGTTTGAGACCGAAACCAATTATGGTAAAATCAGAATTGTGCCGTTATATCATCCTGCTGTCGCCATATATAATAGAAACACTATGGGTGTACTCAAAAAAGACTTTAAGGTTTTAAATAAATTTAAATAGACTACCACCCCGAATATGGAGAATGTAATTCACTTATTTGAATCAAGCTTCCCGACTCTTGTTGAGTATAAATACCTATTTCTTTTTTTAGGCTCAATTTTTGAAGGCTTAAATAGTATGGTGCTTGGAGGTTTTTTGGTCTCTGTTGGAACAGTCAAACTTGTCCCTATTTTCTTGATATTTACCATTGGGTATGTTTTTAATGGGTATTTGTGGTATACGGTTGGTTATTTTGCCGGAGCAAAACCAATAGATAAATGGGCCCGTAATGATAAAAAAGGAAGAAAGGTTGTTGAAAAAGTTGAAGAGTATTTTCATAAATATAGCGGACGAGCAATTATTTTTACAAAATTTACCTTCTCTCTCACAATTGCGACACTTATAATGGCCGGGTCTTTTAAATATGACCTTAAGAAATTCTCTTTGTATAATTTTATCGGTTCAATAGGGTGGGTAATGCTGACTTTGTTTATAGGATACTTCTTCGGCCAAAGTTATAAGTTTTTTATTGAATACCTTCAGGGCCTTTCTTATTTAGTGCTTTTCTTGGGCGGAGCTGTTGCTTTGGTATATGTTTTAAAACTTGTATTGGGCACTGCGTTTGTGAAGTCTCTTTTTTTGACGGAAAAGCTTAGAGAATTGAGCGACAAACTCAAAGATGGAATAGACAAACTCTTGTCGGATAAGGAATAGGTCGCTCCCAGCCCATCTCTAATTTTGATCACCAGTCCTCGTCTTCTAAAATATACTTAGCTCAATAAGGATTTATTAACCAAAATACGTTGTATATCTGCTTCACTCGGACAAACTGTAAGTAAGCTTACATTTGTCCTCACTCACAGCTATAACAGGTAACCCTCGCTTGCCTCCTCGCATATCAGAATATGCTCGGCGCTCGACCTCGTTATTTTGGATAAATCCTTAATTCGCTTTCATATATTTTCTTGACTGCGGAAGTGACAAAATCAGAGACGGGCTGGTCGTTTGGGGTTTTGGCTCAAAAAATGTCAATTTGCAAATATCGTAGAAGTGTGGTATAATAAAAAACATAGCTTACCTCATACCCCTCCACTACCGGAGGAAGGGGACGAGCTTTGGCAAGGAAGAAATCATGTTTGGGGCATTAACATTGTCGTTTTGGGGACAGATTGGGGTTGGTCTGCTCGGGCTTGCGTTCCTCGTTCTCATCTTCGTTCTATTGGTGATGAGGACGAACAGGGTTGAGCACTGCAAGAATCACCACCGCCCAATCATCTGTGTCTGTGAGGTCAACGGCAGAATTGGTATCGTGCTTCGTGGCGACTATGATGAGGCCTCTCGTCGATACTGGAAACAGTATTATGATGGGAAGTATTACGATGCCGGGCATGTCGCCGCTCCAGATGGACGTCGACTGAAGGTTGAACCCTTGTTTAACTTCATGGCATGGTCGCCGGAGTACTACACTATTTGTTGTGGTTGCTACGTCGAGAGAGCGACATTCGACGTGCCAGCCGTATACAAGAATGAACCTAGTCAGATCTCCGAAGCGTACCAGTATTTCCATGGAAAACCGTGGAGTGGCAATCTCATCCACTGGTAGTGCTCAACTCGCCCCACACGGAAGAGCTCCACGCTCTCATCTGTGTGGGGCTCTTTTGTTTTTAAAAAACATTTAAACATGAATTGGGAACTTTATTTCAAGAATAATTTGACCTTTTATTGCCAATTGCAACCTATTCATCTAAGCAACCGGCGGAGGGTGTGTGCCTTTTTAAAATTTAGTAAATATTTTTAAAAGGTACACCCCGCAGTATGCATAGAGGTTGTGTGAGTTGTTCAGGTGTGGGGTTGAGTGACCTGTGGATTGCTAGTTTGGTCTAAATTTGCTATTATTAACCCTACATGATTACAATCAAAAAGACCGCATATTTAGCCATAATTTTAGCACTTTTATTCACGGCTCATTCATCCAACGCCGCCTCAGACGACACCCGCTACTTCATTAAGTCCACCTCCGGTTGGTGGAAGAAGTCCTTCGGTGTCAGGCATAATTTTGATAACGGATTCACTTCCGACTTAACCGATTTTCAACTTCGCCTTGCGAAGGTTTTTGGCGTTGAGGTTGAACCTGTTAAAAAGTTAAATATTTTGCCTGATTTATCACAAGCACCAATAACGAGCGGAAGAGTTCAGGCAAAGAGAATTAAGCCATCAGAACAAATTCCTTGGGGCGTTAAGGCTGTTTATAATGATTCGTTTATTTCAAAATCATCCGGTGGTTTGGGAGTTAATGTTGCAATATTGGATACGGGAGTTTTAAAGACCCACCCTGATCTTAAAAATAGAATTAAAAAGTGTAAAGACTTTTCAGGACCAGTCGCAGTTGCGGACGGTAAATGTGACGATAAAAATGGCCATGGAACCCATGTTGCCGGAATAATTGTTGCTGACGGTGGTTCGGATGGTCTTGGCATTTATGGAATGGCTCCGGAAGCAGAACTCTTTGCCTATAAGGTTTGTTCAAACAATGGTACTTGCTGGGCAGATGACATTGCTGTTGCCTTAAGAATGGCCACTGATGACGGGACTAATATTATAAATATGAGTTTGGGTTCCGATAACCCGAGTCCTTTAATAACCGATGCCACTGCTTACGCAGTTTCTAAAAAAGTTTTGGTTGTTGCTGCGGCCGGCAATGATGGGCCATATGTCGGGAGTATTGATTATCCGGGGGCTGACATGAATGTTGTTGCCGTTGGGGCCGTTGATAAAGATATCCAAACTCCCGATTGGAGTTCTCGGGGCATTAACTTAACTACCGAGCCTTATGTTGTTGAAGAAAAAGACATAGAGCTTACTGCTCCGGGGGTTGGTGTTGAATCAACATGGAAAGACGGCGGATATGCTATTTTGTCTGGAACATCCATGGCTTCTCCTCATGTTGCGGGATTAGCTGCTAAATTATGGCAAAAAGATTCTTTAGATCCAGCTTCAGATACAAGAGAAATTCTTCACAGACTCGTCACTGATTTGTTGCCTATCGGCGACGACAATAATTCAGGATTCGGATTTCCGCACTTATAATATAACTTATTAATATGAAAATTTTACAATACGATATTTTGGAAGACTAAACAAAAAAGAGAACCCTATATTTGCAGGGTTCTCTTTTTTTGTTTAGAATATGGTAATGAAAATAAATCATGTTATTCGCACACTAGTTGTCTCGGATTTTTTTATTAACTCCGGTTTCAGTGTGTTTGGTCCCGTGTTTGCGGTTTTCGTCACCAAACAGATTAGCGGGGGGTCTTTGGAAGTAATAGGTTTTGCCACTGCCATATTTCAGATATTTAAATCAGGTTTACAAATACCCATTGCAAGATACTTGGACAAGAATCACGGTGAGTATGATGATTTCTACTCCATGATACTCGGAACCTCTTTGATTGTTTTGGTTCCGTTTGCTTATCTTTTTGCCACAACAGCAAATCATATTTATATTATTCAGGCGGTTTATGGTATCGGAGCAGCTTTCACTATTCCTCCTTGGTATGCAATATTTTCAAGACATTTGGACAAAATGCGGGAAAATGTAGAGTGGTCAATGGACTCTATTGCTATCGGTATCGGTGCTGCTACGTCAGCGGCCATAGGAGGAATTCTTGCCCAAAAGTTTGGTTTTCAACTTGTTTTTGTTATTGGTGGCATACTAGCGGTTTTTGGCGGGGTTCAACAGCTTAAAATCTATCGGGATTTGAAAGGAAAAGTCCCGAGAGGTGGTGTCCAGCCACTGCCCGACAGGGCGACATCTTAACTTCTGGTTATATATGAATAAAGAAATCTCAAAAATTCTATATGAGATGGCTATTTTGCTTGAAATGAAGGGGGTGGAATTTAAGCCCCGCGCGTATGAAAAAGTTGCTGATGTGATTGAGTCTTTGGCTGAAGATGTGGGAGATATTTATAAGCACGGCGGAATCAAAGCTCTTGAGGATATTCCTGGTGTGGGGCAGAGTATTGCAGAAAAGATTGAAGAATATATTAAAACAAAACATGTTAAAGAATACGATAAACTTAAAAAAGAGATTCCGGTTGATATTGAGGGCTTAGCGTCTATTGAAGGTGTTGGTCCAAAGACGATTTTACGCCTCTATAAAAAGTTGGGAATAAAAACAAGAGACCAGTTGGAAAAATCTGCAACTGCGGGAGAGCTCGTAAAAAGCGGATTTGGTAAAAAAACTGAGGAGAATATTTTAAAAAGTATTGGCTTTTTGAAAAAGGAGCACGGCCGGTATCTTTTGGGTGACATAATGCCGGTGGCGGAGAAAATCCTTGAAAAAATAAGAGCTTTACTGGAGGTTCAATCAGCCGAGTTCGGCGGTTCTCTTAGGCGGATGCAGGAAACTGTCGGTGATTTGGATTTTATAGTTTTTTCAAGCAAACCAGCCGAAGTGATTAAAAAATTTCTTAAATTTTCTGAAATAAAAAGTATTCATTCTCAAGGCGAACACAGAGCCTTGGTTCGCTTAAATATTGATACTGATGCAGATATGTCGGTTGTATCTCCTGAGTCACTGGGTTCTGCTCTTATTGCTTGGACAGGAGATAAGCAACACAATATCGCCCTTAGAACATTGGCTGAAAAGAAAAGCTGGATGCTGAACGACTATGGGTTATGGGAGGGTAAAACACTATTGGCATCAAAAACAGAAGAAGATGTTTATAAAAAGCTTGGTATGGATTGGATACCGCCCGAAATTCGTAATAACACAGGCGAGATTGAGGCGGCTCTTGAAAGTAAACTGCCCCACCTTATTGGTTATGATGACTTGAAAGGCGATTTACAGATTCAGACCGACTGGACCGACGGCAAAAATTCAATTGAGGAAATGGCGGAGGCCGCCCAAAAACTTGGTCACGAATATATTCTTATTACTGACCATACCAAATCTCTTGCAATGACCGGAGGAAGCGACGAAAAACGCTTGGTAAAACAAATGGCCGCGATTGATGCGATCAATCGCAAGTTTAAAAGTTTAAAGTTTAAAGTTCTTAAAGGAGCTGAAGTTAATATCATGCCTGATGGTACGCTTGATATAGACGATGAAACCTTGGTCAAGCTTGATGTTGTCGGCGCCGCGGTTCATTCAAGGTTCAATATGTCTGAGAAAGATATGACTGCGCGTATTAAGAGGGCGATGGAAAATCCTAATGTAGATATAATTTTCCATCCGACCGGGCGTTTAATCCAAAAGCGCGAAGCTTACAAAGTAGACATAGATGAACTCCTCAAAACCGCAAAGAAAACCAAAACCGTGATGGAAATTGATGCTTTTCCTGACCGCTTAGATTTCAAAGACGAATATATCCGTAAAGCTGTTGAAATGGGTGTAAAACTTTCTATTGATACCGATGCTCATTCTATTGCACACTTGACCTACCTTCGTTATGGTATCGCCCAAGCCCGTCGTGGCTGGGCCGAGAAGAGTGATGTTATCAATACCTATTCTTGGCAAGAGATGATAAGGTTGCTAAAGTAATAATATGGCTATTTTTGAAAAATCAGGAACTTTTAAGGAAGATAATGGTGGAAAAGAAATAACAACCAAAACAATACCTAAGAAAGAGGGAGAAGATGTTTTAGTTTCACAAAGAAAAGAGTTAAGGGAAACTGAAATTGAAAAAAGGGAACGTTTTGAGGGGTTGATTATGGAAGTAGCGAATAAAGCTGATTTTAAAATTCAAGGCAACTGGGAATCTTTTACATACGATTGGCTCAACATGGATTATCCCCTAAGCTTTAAAAGATTAATACTTGAAGAAAGAAAAATTTGGTTTTTAATGAAGAAGGAAGGAAAGTTCTTTCAGGATTCAATTAAAGAAAAGATAAATTCAAGTAAAAATTCATCTGAACTTTTTGGGCTGATTCATACTTATTTGGGATTGGGCTATGAAGATACTGAAGATTTTTTTGGACAGATATTGGGTAAACCAGAGATATGGAATTGTGTTGATGGAAGTAGTGCACACACTCTTTTGGAGTTTCTTGAGGCAAGAGGAAACCAAAATAATGCGGAAGCTGTTATCGGATATATAAACAATATTGTCAAGCCTGGATATGCTAGACAGGCGCATCTTGCAAATGATTTGTACACTGCAACTATGGTTTTAAGAATGATTTTGGGTAGCATAGAATCTAACATAAGACTCCAGTCTCTTGCCGAACAAGATACGACATTTAATGGTTGGTTTGAAAAAAGTAAATTATCAATCTTTGACTATCCTTATTCTGGGCCTCAAAAACAAAATTTATTTGAAGTTTTTGATGAAGAAAAAGAGTCAGCCCGCCTTTTGGAATTGGAAAACCAATACAATCAATGGCTGAAAGATCGACCACAAGAAACCTTAGACAAAGATTATATACATCAAGACTTAGATGAAAATTTTTACTCCAAAAACCAGCCAAAAAACCCGAATTTTGATTTTTTGTTGTCCAAATCAGCCAGACTTTGGGAAAAAGACAAACTCGTTAATTTCTATGGAAGATTTAGGGCAAGAACCAAAGACAGTGTTCTTTTAAACGGAAATAATTATTTGACGGCATTACGCGGTACAGCAGAAATATCAGGTGGCGACGAGGGTTTGGATTCTGATCTGCGTTTACTGTCGGGTGCAGTTGAGGACAAACTTTTATTAGAAAAAAAGCCGGAGAATTTGGATTTGCGGGAAATTTACAAAGTTGTTTCTTTGGGGGTAAGCGAACTTTTATGTCGGGCTGTTTTGGATAATAAAAGAGAAGAAGCGCTGGAGGATTTAGAAAAATTAAGACAGCTTGTTAATCAAAATGAAGAAATAATCTCAGAATCACTTGTTGAATATTTTAGTCAGAAATTAGATTATTTGGGAGATTACTTAGCAGAGGATTCCAATTTTAATTTTCCAGAACTTCCGAGGGGAGCCGAATCTTTTTTTATGTATCATGCTTGGTTTAACAAGGCCAGAGAACTGCCTGATTTTAGAGTTCTTTTGGCGGAGAAAGTTCGATGGTTAATGGCTAACGACTTGTCCAATAATTTAAAATCCATTGAGTTTGATACAAGAATAGGCCTTCCGATAAGTGGACCAGATTTAGGTAGATTTTTTGAAATCATAGAACAATATAAAAAGGGTTTGGAGTTATATAAAACTGTTGAAAAGGAAGACACCCCTATTTACTGGGAAGCGATTGATAAACTGGAGGACTCCGATGCAAGAAGAATAGTAGTTTTTGGTCGGGATGGCCGTTTTTTCTTTACAGCATTAAAGGCCTCTATATTTGGCACGGATAATAAAGAAGTTAAATATGTGGTTGTAACAAGAACCATGAAGGACAATGAACCAAGGTCAAAGATTACAAAGTATTTAAAACAAAATGGCATATCGTTGGATTTCACTTTTGTTGATACCGGTTTCAGAGGGACCATACCAGAATTGGCAATAGAATATCTTGCTGACGAACAGGGGGTAGAATTATCTAAAGAAAAAATAGACGAGAAGATAATGTTGTTAGCAAGTGCAGATTCAAGTAGGGTAGAGCTATCAAGAAGGCGTCGGAGTAAAGATGTTCAAAAAGATGCCGTAATGAGAATAGAAGATCAACGTCCACAAAACATGAATAGTCCGGCTGAGCTGAAAATAGATGAAAGAGGTAAATTAAGACCAAAAGGCGATATTAATTCTGTGTTTGATCAGCTTGGTTACTGGGTGGTTGAGCATGCTTCCTTAAGGAATTTTGTTCCGAGACTAAATCCTGATAAAAGAATTGAATATACCAGACAAAATCCTCTTGAAGGCCTAACCTTCGTTCAGGATTACAGGGGAGAATCAATAGGAACCCATCCGATAGAATTATGGGAAGACAAAGACAAAAAAAGATTTTTAATTAAAGGTGGACCCGAACATACATTGAGGGCAGATTTTGTTGGACAGAGATTTTTATCTGAAGCTGGACTAAGAGCTCCAACAACAGAGCTTTTGATGGTAAACGATCAACTAAGGTTGAAGATTAATTTTTTAGAGAACTACAAGGTGCTTGGATTAAATCTTCCTGCCGAACTCCAAAATAGCAAGACTATTCAAAGTGCTGTATTGATTGATGCTTTTCTTGGCCAGTATGACCGCACTCCTTGGAATATTATGTTTCCTAACGATGAATTTAAAACAAGAACAGATGATTCTGTAGCCTTTATTGATAATGGTGCCAGTTTATTTTCTAGGGCAAGAGGTGGGCACAAAGGTTTTCCGGAGCATTTTGATATAGAGCAACTGACGGAAATATTGGCAAATCCTCAGTTTATCGGCCAACCGGTCAACGAGGCGTATCACAATTTGATTGAAATTAAAGATGGGCAGATAGAGATTAAGGACAATCAAAGGTTTAGGGATATTTTCAGGGCTTTTATCAAAGTCTCCAGTGACAGAAATATCGATTCCATAATTGAACAAGCGGGATACCCAAACGGCAGAAGATCGGTGTTTTATCTGGAGACGATAATTGAAGAATTAGAAAAAGAAGTTAGGGGTTTACCACCGGAATCATCAAACCACAGAAAGACTCAAGCTGCCATAGAAACATATAAAAAGGTTATTGAAGCAGGAGGAGAATCGGCCTATCTTAAAAAAACTCTTAGACAAAGGAGAAACGATATTATAGCAATGTTTAAAAAACTCGGCTTTCAGTCAAATGCGCTTTGGTAAAATATAATGAGAATTAATGTTAAGGCAAAACCCTCACACTTACCAAGTATATATTTCTTAAATGCTGTTTTGTTTAGGACACGGTTTGTGGGAACGGGGATGTAGGTAATTACTTAATTTTTAATATGGAAACTAAAAAAGGCAGATACTTGGTAAGTGTGAGGGCAAAACCAAACTCAAACGAAAACAAAGTTGAAAAAATAGACGATTTTAATTTTGTTGTGTCCGTGAAAGACCCACCGGTTCAGGGCCGGGCGAATCGGGCGATAATTAAACTGCTTTCGGAATATTTCCACACTCCAAATGTTCGGATTGTTTCGGGCCGCATCTCAAGAAATAAAGTGGTTTTAGTTGACATTTCGCCATTTTAATGCTAAAATATCAAGGATACATGAGATTTTTCTATATAACACTACTTATTCTCGGGACGATTTTTATCATTCCTAATTTTGCTTTGGGGGCAGATCTGCCCTCGGAATGTCCGGCTGGAGATTATAATGTTGTTGTGGATGATGACGGAACCAGCGGTGATGATTTTATTACCATAAGCGCCGGTAACTCGGCCAATATTGACGGCAACGGCGGAAACGACTGTATTCTTGTCGGAGATGGCAACACGGGCGTTATTTTGGGCGGCACCGGTAACGACGTGATAATTGCCGGAAACATCAACAACGGCAAGATAGACGGCGAAGGCGGCGACGATATCATAAAAGCCGGTAACAACAACTCGGGTAACTTGCTTGGCGGTACGAGCATAGACAGCATCACGGTCGGCGACAATAACCTCGGCCAGATTAAGGGCGAAGGCGGAAGTGATACTCTTGCGGTTGGGAATAACAATTCGGGCGATGTTTTTGGCGGAACCGAAGCGGACAGCGTCACGGTCGGCAACGACAATTCCGGCTGGGTAAGGAGCGAGGGCGGAGACGATGCTGTTGTTGTTGGAAACGACAACTCCGGGAATGTATCGGGCGGGACCAGTACGGACACCATCACAATTGGCAATAACAATTCCGGCGATGTTGAAAGCGAAGGCGGCGACGATATCATAAATCTGGAGAATTTTAATTCCGGGCTTGTTGAGGGTGGTACCGGCATAGATACGATAACCATAGGAAGCAATAACTCCGGTAATGTGGAACTGAACGGCGGAGACGATACTGTTACTTTAGGAGAGGTAAATTTCGGAAATATTACGGGAGATGATGGCGATGATACCGTTATTTACGGATACGGCAACACAGGCGCGATTGATGCTGAAAATCAGATAGCTATTCCTCCCGCTCCGTCGGCAGATCCTTTGCCGGAGACATTTAATTCTATCCAAAACGTAACTCTGTCTTCCGACGGCGCGGAATTAATTTTTTACACCACAGAAGACGATGTTGTTCTGGTTTGCAATGAGGATGAGGAAATCGGCGAATTTTATGAGGAACCAATCCCGGTCTTGTCAACTAAAACAATAACCGCCATCGCTTGCGCGGAAGAGGGGTATTCTTCTCCCGTTGCCTCTTTTACTTACACGATTGAACTGAAAACCGACTCGGCGGGTCTGTCATCTGTTTTGGAAGCAGTATTCGCACCGGCTTCCGGTGAATCTATTTCACTTACACAATCTTTGACACTTACTCAAGATTTAGAAATAAATACCACCGCTTCAGGGAGCAAGGTTGTTTTAAACGAGGCCACTGTAATTACTCGGGTTGATATTCAAGCTTTTGACGCTTCTACGCTTGTGTCTTCTGAGACCGCCATCAGCTCACTTGCCGGACTTACTGAAGGTCAAGTTGTTGAAGCTGCTTTACGGTGGGGTATTCCAAATATCAGTTTAGAATTTAATCCGGCTATTTCAATAAGTATTTTTGTGGGGGATTCCCTTAGTGGCCAAACACTCAATGTTAATCGTTCGATAACCGGAATTGATGGCTGGACCACCGATGGAATTGTTTCTCCGGCAACTTGTCTTGTTGTGGGGGGAATATGTTCATTTCAAGCAACCAAAGCGTCTGTTTATGCTGCTATTACTGTGATAGCACCGATACCAGCACCTGCTCCAGTAGTTTCTTCGGGGGGCGGAGGGGGTACAATTTGGTTTCCTTCATTATATAATCCAGTTTCCAATACTATACCAGCTCCTATTTCAAACGATGTAAAACCAATTGAATCTCCCGTTTCAATTCCTCCTCTTTCTACTCCTCTTCTTTCAACGCCAACACCAGTTGTTAAAATAGCTTTAGCACCAAAGCCGAAGGTTGTTATATCAAAAAACATACAGAGAAAAATTATACAGGAAAAAAATAACGAAGTTGCCATAATTTCAACGACCGTTTCCGAAAACGCAAAAAAGTCATTTGTTTTATCCTTGATTGCTTCTATGGGCCGTCTATTTTCTTACCCGTTTTCATTTTGGAAGTAATTAAGTTTGTTTATAAATTAAAAAACCCGGATTTAGTCGGGTTAGTTTTTTGTGAGCTTAGTTTCGTCTATGTCTTCCAAAATTCTCATAGCCTCGGCATCAGACAAACTATCTCGTCCGCTCTTTATGTCCTCAGCGTTCTTTTTGAAAACCTCTTCAGTGACAAAGATGGGGCAACCCCTAACGACAGCAACAACCAGAGCATCGGTGACATGAGTATCAACAGCTTCTGCGTTGCCTTCCTGTGTTATGAGATAAACATGTGAATGAAAGGCTCCATTCACGATGTCGTCAATGACAACCTTTTGAACATCAGCTCCAAGCATTTGGAGCGAGTGAACATAAACCTGATGAATAATCGGCCGTGGCGTCTCTACTTTGTGGACAACAATACTCAAGTTGTTTAAGGATATAACATTCAAACTTATCAGCAATTCTCTCGGGCCATTCCTTTCTTTTAAGAGTGCCATAGGATAACCCGGCGGAACAAGTATAATGACAGGACTTTCTACGAGGATTTCCACATCTGCTCCCCATTAAAAGAACTTATTAAAAACATTGTAAAATTAATATCGGTTTATGGCAAGGTCATAGGAGTTTTTTGGTCTGGTCTTGATTTTTGCCGACATTGTTGTATAATTCTATTAAGTTGTTTACCAATTGGAGTTAAGATGACATTACGGCCGGAATTTGAGCGCTTAGAGGCTCAATCCCATGAGCTTTTTTGGAGCAAAGAAAAGGATTTGGATTTCTTGAACAAGGCAGAAGACCATATCAGGCTGTGTGAACAAATAGCGGAAACTGATATTGAGTGGATTGCTATTGAAAAAGCCAGATATTGGCTAAAGAGGAGATTATCTGAATTGGTGAACCCTAATGTGGAAACAAAACTTTTACCGCCCTCTTCTTTGCCATCTGCTGTAAATGATTTATTTGTTCCTCACTCATATGATTTTACGGAACAAGACCACGAATTTCTCCGGTCTTTTCACACCACCTTGGACAAACCTTCTGGCAACAACGATGATGGCGCCTGAATAAGGCGCTTTTATTTTCTCAAGAATTTGATAAGATAAAAGTATGTCTTACAGAATTTTACTTCTCGGGGGCGGTAGCGGAGGGCACGTCTTTCCACTGATTGCCGTTGCCAATGCCTTAAGAGAAAAATCCCAACAAGCGGGAGTTCCATTAGAGTTGATGGTTTTGGGCGAGGGTAAATTTATGAAAAAGGCAACAGCAGAAGCCGGATTGAATTTTAAACCTATTTTGGCCGGAAAATTAAGAAGATATTTAAGTCCGCTTACCATCCTTGATGTTTTTAAAATTCCAATCGGTTTTTTTCAATCTCTTTGGTATATTTTTTGGTTCATGCCCAATATTGTTTTTGCTAAAGGTGGTTATGCATCCTTGCCGGGAGCTTTGGTGGCGAAGCTTTATTTTGTTCCTTTGTTTGTTCACGAGTCTGATTCTGTTCCCGGTCTTGCCAATAGAATTTTGGGTAAAATAGCTAAAACTGTTTTTATCTCATTTGATTCAAGTCAAAAATATTTTAAACCCGGCAGGGCTGTTTTAACTGGAAATCCGGTCAGGAAAGATTTGATGACCGGCGACAGGCAGTCGGCAATAAGCAAGTTCGGATTGAATTCTAACCTTAAAACCATACTGGTTACCGGAGGCAGTCAGGGCGCCCAGAAAATAAACCGGATAGTTTTGGACTCCCTTGTTTTATTGGTAAAAGATTTTCAGATAATTCATCAGTGTGGCGAGGGTCAACTTGAGTCAGTAAAAGACGAATTGGAAAAAATAATTAAAGAAGGCGAAGGTGAGTATGCGGATGCGGTTAGTGCAAATTATAAATTATTTCCCTTTTTTGATGCGAATGATATGGCCTTGGCTTACGCCGCAGCAGATATAATTATTTCTCGTGCAGGAGCCAGTAATATTTTTGAAATATCCATGCTTGGCAAACCGGCAATTATAATCCCGATTACTAATTCCAGTTCTGGCCATCAGCTTGAAAACGCTATTGAGTTTTCAAGATTCGGGGCGGCTATTGTTGAAGAAGAAAATCTTACGCCTCATATAATAATCAATCAAATTCAGTCGCTTCTTGAGCCGGAAAAACTAAATTCCTTAAGTGAAAAATTAAAAACTTTTGCTACACCGGATGCTGCAGATAAGATTGCTGAAGCAATCTTAAAAATTACCTAATTGCTCTAATTGACCTAATTTTTAAATTGATTAGGTTAATTAGAAATTAGAATAATTAGAAATTTTGTATGTGGACTACAAAAGGACACGAAAAACAAAAAATATACTTTGAAGAAGCACTAAAGCGGAATAATTTATCTCATGCATATTTATTCGGTGGGCCTGAGGGAATAGGGAAGAAAAGGTTTGCCTATGATATTTTTCGTCTAATAAATCAAAGAGAACCCGAGGGTGACCCTGATTTTAAGTTGCTTACTCCGCGTTTGGAAGATGATGAAACTAAAATATATACCGAAGATATCCGCGACCTCAAAGCCTATTTAGCCCTGAAGCCATATTACGGACCGTACAAATTCGTTGTGATAAATGATGCC
>Ga0209542_10002698_pt1 | contig 39269 bp, 40 predicted proteins | sample RifCSPhighO2_01_FD_184028 | JGI IMG/M metagenome (GOLD analysis project Ga0209542, IMG submission 184028) | Soil microbial communities from Rifle, Colorado - Rifle CSP2_plank highO2_0.1 (SPAdes) (version 2) | ecosystem: Environmental > Terrestrial > Deep subsurface > Rock core/Sediment ... | reverse complement strand
CCTCTCTTTGTAACTACAGACTTGCCTTTAAGCATCTTGATTCAAGCTGAAGCCTTAAAATTTAAACCTTATCGGTTAACCTGGATTGTCAAAGTACTTATTACGCAATTGATCTATTACCCCATATTGCCAAAGTATTTTTGGATAAGTTGTTTCAGGACAACCCAGTCTTGGATCTTGATGAGCAGGAAAGAGGCGACCTTTATGAAGCGGTAGAGGATATCAAGTCCGCTATTTATAACCAGCTGGTTAAGGAAAAATTTTTCCCCAAAAATCCGGGAAGCGTCAGAAATTTTTATAAAGGAGTAGGGGCAGCGGCTTTGTTTACGATGAATTTACCCTTATTAATCTCGGTGATGATTTTTGGCCGGATTATGCCGATTAAGACTCTGGCCGGGGCCATTGCCGCCAATGTTGCCAAGTCGCTTCGTAATTTTTTAACCAGTCAGGAGCGCCAGCTGGCTTTTCAAGCTAAAAATCAGATATTTTTTGAAAAATTACTGCCTTATGCCATTGCCTTTGGAGTCGAGAAAATCTGGGCGCAGAGATTTAAAGATATTGAAATCCGGCCGCCTGATTGGTATGAAGGCCAAAATGTCAGTGCTTTTACCGCGGTTTATTTAACCAGCAGTCTGCATTCATCGTTTAATCAGCTGGGCACAGCCAGCAGCTCGCCAACCACATCAAGCTCCGGTTTTTCTTCCGGATTTTCCGGCGGCTCCTCAGGCGGTGGCGGAGGCGGAGGCGGGGGAGGAAGCTGGTAGGAAATAGTTGTAAGTAGAAAGTCGAAAGTCGAAAGTAGCAAGGGACAAGGGGGAAGGGAAAGCAGAAGAAAGTATTTAGTATCAAGTATTAAGGAGAAAAACTAAAAGCAAATTAGCAATGAAGCAATGTATACCCACCGTATCCCGCCTTTGGCGGGAGTACGGAGGGTGATACCGCTGAAAGATGGTGTATTTTTTGGCAATTTCATCTGAAAGCGGTATAACAATTGATTTATGAATTCCTAATTCCTTATTTGTGATACGCGATTCATGATTTAAGATATAAGTTGTGGTTTTGAATTTTGAGATTTGAGTTTTAAATTGTTCTCCTCTTGGCGCTTGGTGCGTGGTAGAATATAGATAATCAGGCGCAGTTGGTGTGATTTGCACCTATAGCTTAACCGGATAGAGCAGAGGCTTGCGGAGCCTCAGATCCCCGTTCAATTCGGGGTAGGTGCACACAAGGGGCATAGTTCAACGGTAGAATAGAGGTCTCCAAAACCTTTGATGGGGGTTCAATTCCCTCTGCCCCTGCATTTTCGGCTGGTAAGTCGGGCGGACATGCTATCTTGACAAAATATACATTTAAATGTATATTTAACTGTATATGGAATACATCACTACTACCGAACTTAGAACACAATCCCCCAGACTGATAGATTCTTTAAAAAAAGGGAAAAATGTTTCTCTTATTTATCGTTCTCGAGTCATTGGAGAAATCAAACCTAAACAAGAGACAGTAAAAACCTTTTCTAGCAGACGGGTGGGGAAAATTGTCAATAAAATGAATCTTACACCTATCCCTCAAAAAGAGAGAAAACGAATTTATGAACAGCGTCTAAGAGAAAAATATGGAAAAAATATTTCTTGATGTTAATGTTTTCATTGATATTGCTTACAGAAAACCACTAAGACGGATATCGCTTGAAAAAAAAGACGTCTATATTTTTCCAATATCTGTCCATATTCTGTGTTATTTAAATAAGATAAAAGTTCCTAATCAAGCATTGCAAGATTTTCTAGAAGAATACAATATTATTACCTTGACTCAAAAAATATTAGATAGCGCTTTGAAAGGACCGACCGACGATTTTGAAGATAATGTTCAGTTACATAGCGCCGCTCAAGCCGACTGCGATCTTTTTCTGACAGAAGACAAGAAACTACTAAAATTAGCTTACTTCGGAAAAGTGGCGATCGTCAGTAAGGTGGAAGCTTAAAACCTAATAAAAATCAGCAGGCCAATAAGGGCGATCACCACTCCGACGATTTTTATCGGGCTTAAGGTTTAGAGATAAGCTCTAGTCTTTCGGACATTTGTACACATACTATATGTAATAGGGCACTTTACCTTACGCGGGTAATATTTACTATAGGTAATAAGCGAGTGGGCGCCCACTCGCTTAGTTGACGATTACCTATTTCAGACTTTCCCATAACCGGTTAAACTGCAGTTGTAGGTTGGCGGCCAGATCACGATCTTCCACCACTAAAGCATAGGGGTTATTTTCCCGATACGAGACTAATATAATTTTGTCTCCCGCCAGCATACAGTCGCTGTCAACAGTCTGCTGCAAAGCGAGAAACCGTACCTGGTTTTTCGCCGCATCTTTACTTTTTGCATACTGCCGGTTTTCTAGAGTATCTGGTAGTATCTCCCGGGTTGCCACTCTGCCGTAAAGCTTTAGCGCGTATTCCTTCTCAAAGAAATCGCCGGTGATCTTCTCGTAATTGGCAGTCAGACAAACAATGTCTAGCTTGTCCGCCTCAAGAGTCAGCCGGTAGGCTGATTTTACTCCGTCAGTGCCATTTAGAATATTAATTTTTTGCATATTTTTTTCACCCCCCTTCTGGAAAATTAAAAAATTGATCAGCTTTTTCTCAGAAACGGTATTGGAGCCAGAGAATATTTTGTTAATATAACTAAACAATCTACGATTCTATGTTATAATCAAGCCATAAATTAATAAAACTGTTGACCAAACTATGAACAATAAACCATCGCTTTCCGGTCAGGCCGCTGATTTTTTACATCATCTGGGTTTAAACTCCCAGGAAATCCGGGTTTTTCAAGCACTCTCGCGGTCCGGACCAGTCAGTTTGCTTGAGCTTTCCCGGCTATGCGGGATCAACCGTACCACTTTATACAGGGTGGTGGAGGGGATGAAAACTAAGAGCATTGTGGAGGAGCAGGTGGAGGAGTATCGCCGGAAAGTAGTAGTGGCGCCGCCGCAGATTATCGAGATGCTGGTGAAAAAAGAAGAAGAACGGGCGAGTTTTTTAACCAAAAACATTCGTCCGTTTATCGATCTGTTGACCGGTACTGCTGTCAAGTCCCAGCCCGGCACCAAAGTGTTGTTTTACCGTGGGTCAGACGGCATCAAGCAACAGTGCTGGAACACGCTTCAGGCTCAAAAAGAGTGCATGGGTTTTACTTATCGTATGTTTGAGGAGATAGTTAGCCGGAAGTTTGCCCTAAGCTGGCGGGACGAATGGCTGAAAAAACCGCGGTATTTTTATGAGCTGTACTCAGATTCGCTTTTGGAAAGCAAAAAAAATCCGCAAGTGCAGCCGGTGACCTATGCTTCCGCGTTTTTTCAGGAGCGCTATATACCGGCCTGCGTGTTTAACCTTAACCACCAGATTGACGTTTATAACGACGTGGTGTCAATCTACAACTGGCATGAAGGGGAGACTTTTGGCATCGAGATCTACAACCACAAAATCGCCGATTTTTACAAGCAGATATTTTGGGTGTTGTGGAAGATGGGAAAGAAAATCTAAAATCAGTTTTTGAATCTGTCTAATTTCCGGTCAAAGGAAAAGAGTTCCGCTTTTTCTTCCTGAGCGGTAGTGACCAAAAAACAGTCAACAAAACTGTTGGTAGAGATAGCATATAGAATCAGCGCTGAAAGGAATATCTCTCTGGATTCCACATATAGATAATCAGTTGAGATCAAGACTTTTAACCGTTCGACGATCTCCTCTTTTTTGAAGTGATAATATTTATCCAACACAAAACAAAGTTCAAAAATAGTAATCTGCGCTATCAGGAGCTTCACTTTGGCCTGTTTAGCCCGAAGAAGTAAGGCTTCAACTGCCTTTTTTTGTTGAGGAAGATCATTGAGAAAAAACCGCAATAGGGCATTAGTATCGACGACTATCTTTTTCATTTCTTTTTTCTGAATTCATCTGTTGCCGACTGCTCCACAAATTCATGTAACTGTTGATTAGACAAAGCCTTTTTAGTAGTTTTTAGAGAACCACCTAGTTCAAGCAAATCCTTTACCGGCTCAATTATTACTCTCCCTTTCTCTAATGACAGAAGGGCTTTTTTGGTCTTATCAAGGTCCAGAATTCGCCTAATACTAACGGGAATACTTAGTTGTCCTTGTGAAGTAATGGAAACAGTATAAGTCATACTCCAATATTACACTCATCCATTAAATTTGTCAATATGTATTATTTTTAAGTATATTTAATGGAAAAATGAACTTATTCAAGCAGATATTTTGGGTGTTGTGGAAGATGGGAAAAGAAATTGCAAATATCAAAAATCAAAGATCAAAATGAAGAACATTAACGAACAAATAGTTTTCCAAGTTTAAATCTGATCAGTTCAAAATCAACCTCGGGAGTTGAATATATTGTTATTATCCCACGCATCCAGAATCAAATTCCCCATCCTGATTTGAGCGTAATTATTGGCAATTCGTTGGATTCTGGAGAAGCTCGCCTCGCTACGAAGCGGGCCAGAATGACGAGTCGCTTGCAGTAATAATCCTAACGAATTTCGTAATTCGCATTAGATAGTATTTTGTTTTATAAAAATTTCCATTTATAATTGGGAAATATTATGGTCAAGGAAAACTTAGCGAGACTGGCGTTGGCCTCGGCACTGGCGGCATCGCAGTCTCCCGGAAATACAGTCTATCTGCCAGCAGTTTTTCGGCAAGGACCGCCGGTGGTGACCACCTGGGTTGAAGGTTGGAATAATGATGAAGGAGTGAAGTTGCGGTGGAATCGGGTGGGCGGGGTCTGCTGGCACGTCCCTCGGCCGGGTTTGCTGGAAATGGTGTGCGAAAGTCAAGGTCTGACCTCAATCTCACACTGGGATCTGCTTCATAATATCACGGTCGAGGGGGAAGTAATGGGAGAAAATGAGGTGCCGGCCCAAGACGGCGGTACCGCCTTCTGGGCAGGATTAACTTTATTTGACAGACATATAATTAATGTCGACGAAAACAACGACGGAAAGCTGGAGGAAGTTGATGATTCCCGTTATGCTGAGCTTACTCATATGGCCTGGATGCGTCCCGGTGATCCAGCTCATTTCCCACAAATTGCTAGCCTTACCAATGAACGCTACCCTTATCCTGGCCGGGGAGAGTTCAGAACACTGCAATCTGCACCGCCCGGTAGCAAGCATCAGTTTAAGATAGTCTATCAGGCAGCGGAACAACAGTATTTATATTATGTCGACGATATGAAAAAACCGGTTCATCATGTCCCCGCCCACATGCTGGAAGACCCTAATATCTTTATTTTATGTGTGGCAGTCAGATGGAATAATGAAGTGGTTACTAAAGCCCGGGCTCACTGTGAGTTTGGGCCGATCACCGTGACTGGCGTCCGGATCCCTTGACAACTGAGCCTGGGTCATAATTCATTTCGGTAACCCGTAAGACCCGGCTTAACTTTTAAAATTGCCGGCACTTTAACAATAATAATCTTATCAACTCCCGAGGTTGATTTTCCCTGCCGTGCTTAAACCCGATTAGTAAGACCGCAGTCAGGTCAAAAAGAAAAATATAGATTGGGAAGCCGTAATACTGAAAACGCCAATCATTAATCGTCAAAATCGCAATCAAAGCACTCAGGCACGAACAAGCAAAGACTAGGTAATTTTCCGTTTCCGGATAGCGATAGGCCTTGATTAAAGTAGGAACTCCGGCCAAAAAATCGGCCACGATGCTAAACGCAATTGCCACGTTTCCCACCTTGGTCAGATACCAACCAACTAAACCGATTATTGACAGCGCCCCACAGGCCATATCCAGTCTGCCAAGCCGCCAGTAAGATTTTTTATTAAAAAAAGAAGCGATAAAAATCGTTAGCGGCATAAATCCAACCATGAAAGTCATCAACGATTGAATTCCCACACCTTGACTTAGTTGGGCGCTAAAAGCGATAAGAGGCGCGACCGCCCAGATACCCCAGCTGACTCGATTGGGTTTGACTTTCCCTTTTAAAGTGTCGGAGAGGTAGGTCAATCCGCCAAAAAAATTAAAAGCAACGCCAAGCAAAACAAAATAGGGACTGATCATATTGTTCTTTTTACCTTACATCCGGCTGTGGTATAATTCAATCTGATGTCCGATCAAACAGACAAATATCTTCATCTTCTATCCGTATTTGGCCTGGAGGAGGCTGAGGCGCGGATTTACCTGTATTTACTGGAAAAAGGTTATCAGCCGGCGCTCCACTTGAGCCGTAAACTGCAGATTGCCCGCACCCGGGTGTACCGCCTGCTGGACAAACTTTTAGATAAAAAATTGGTCCATCTGAAGCTCGAGGACCGCGGCATGAAGTTTGGCGCTACCGATCCGCAGAAATTTCAGCAGATTATTGTTGAGAGAGAACAGCAAGTAGATCTCTTGAAAAAACTGTTGCCTGAGCTTTCAGCCAGTCTGCAAAAAATATCGATAGTTACCGGTCACAACTCTAAAGTGCTGTACTACCGCGGAGTGGAGGGCTTAAAGCAAGTCAGTTACAACGCCCTGAAAGCCGAAAAAATCTTGCGGGTGTATGAGGTGGAGCATATCTCGGATTTTCTGCCTCAAGAATTTTCTGAATATTTTCGGAGAGAAGCGGTGAAGCGGGGAATAATGACTCATGATCTGACTAATAAAAAAAGTTTTCCGGAGTTTACTAACGTAACTGAGATGATCAGAAACTACAGCCAGTTTCGCTATATTGATCCCCAGAAACTGACTATCAGCTTTGAAGTCTTAATTTACAACGATGTTTATGCCACATACAGTTATAAAGAAGAAGAGATATTTTGTGTGGAAATTTACAGCCAGGAACTGGCCCGGATGCAGAAACAAATATTTGATTTTATCTGGCCTGAAGCCACTCCCTTGAAGTTCACCAGCGATCGGGGAGCGGCGAGTATCGCGACCTAATCAAAAACATACACCGGCGTTCCCACTTCGACAAAATCATACACCTGACGGGCCGCTCCGATATCCAAAGCCACACAGCCGCCGGTATGGGGCGAGCCTAAAAACTCCCGCGGCCGTTGGATCTTCTGGCCGTCACCGGCCACCCAGTAGGGCAGTTCATGGATGCCAAAATAAGCATTAAGTTTGGGGCCGTAGTAAAACGCCATCCAAAAAGGCATCCAGACATGATAAAGGTCAGAATAGGCATTAAGCGCCTTATTGAGAATTTTAAACTGGCCGGTTGGCGTAGGATAGTAAAGACCAGTGGAGATGTTATGGCGCGAAATAAACTGACCGTTGGCAAACAGATACATTTTTTGCTGGCTAATATCAATCTCCAGATATTTGGGCGCCAGATTACCTTCAGAGTTGGGAACATAATCAATTTTTGCCAAAACTGTGTCAGTTGAGGCGCCCTGCAGACGGGTGGTAAATGCCGATAAAACATCAGCTTTTAGCTGAGAGGCCGAGACCTTTTTGTCGCGATCTTGGGCCAAAAGCAAGGCGTTTTTTTGATAAAAATCAGTAAATACCGAAGAGCTGACTTGGACATCCAGCAAGTTATCATTGCTTAGGTAATCAATTAACATTAGGTTCTTCAATTCAGCCGGAATAATCGTCAGCGTTTGTAGTTCACCCGCTTTTTGAATTACGATCTTCAGCGGTTTTTGAAAAGCCGCGGCCAGTTTCTGGTTCTGAATGTGAATATTTTTTTTTAGATCGTTTTCTAATTTATATACCTGTGGTTTCAGGATATTTTTGGTGCCGTAATTCTCGGTAATAAGCGATTTGAGGCTTTCGGTATCGATTTTATATTGTTGGGGATTTTGATAAATAATTGTTTTATTGATCTGGTCGATGCTTAAACTTTCCGGCTGTTTTGACAAATCAAAAACAGTAGACAAGGTAAAATGATAAAAATCCTGGGAAAAAATCAGCGTTGGTTTAACGGTACGCGTCAAAAAGAGAGAACGGACAAAGGTCAAGACAGATTGAGGCGCAAAGAGGTCTTTTAATGTTTTATCACTTTCTACGATCACGCCGAGTTTGCTTATAGGATATTCATAGACCCGATCTTTCAGGAGGAGTTTAATTTTTTCAACTGCGGTGATCTGCTGTCGTACTTGTTTCTGGGTGAGGCCGGCCACTGGGAGTTTTCCCAGATAAGTTTGCGGATAAATAAAATTGGTTAGATAAAGGTGGGAAAATGTAATTATTAAGGTCAATAAAATTACAGCCAGAATTTTATTCATGCCAAATTCTCAATCAGTTTTAGATACTAGGTGGTGTTGTGGGTGGAGGCGGTGGTGGGTTATCGGTTGGACTTGGTGTGCCGGGAACCGGTTCACTGGTTGGGGGAGCAGCCGATGCCATCGGTGAAGCGGGTGCCTCGTCTGCTTTTGCCTGAAGATTATTGATAATGCTATCAAGCTCGTTTTGCGGATTAGTGGCAACCGGCGGCGCATTACTCACTGGCTCGGCACTGGCATCAACGTTTGGATCTTGGACCGGTGCTGCCGCAGGTTCTTCCGGTACAACTGCTGGTGGGGTAGTGGGGGTTGTTGTAGGTTCAGTTGGAGTCACAGTAGGCGTGGCGCTGGCTTTTTCGGCGGCTGGTTGTGTTACATCTGCCGCCGCTGCTTCCAAATTTAAAGTTTTATCAAACTCTTCTTTGGTAAAGCCTTTTAAAACCACACTGGTTCCGTCGTCTTTTTCGATTTTGGTCACTGGTGTGCCGGCAAAGTTATTGGATAGCGCAAGCATCTCAGTTAAGAATTGGCGGTTAGTTTCCAGATTTTTTTCTTCAAAAGGAAGGTGGTGTGAGGTTAAATAATCTTTTTCCTGCTTGGAGAACTGACAATCGGTTATGGAATAAACAATAATTTTCATATAAATTTATTATGAAGAAATAAAAAGGTTTTGTCAAGTGATGAGCTTTTTCCAGTCAGCGACAAATTTTTTTAAGCCCTCATCAAGCAGACTGCCGTCTTTTTTTTCAATTTGGTACTTGGTACAATCGGGGTGATATGGAATATCTTCATAAACCAATGATTTTAAACCTTGGGAATCCGGCCGATAATGTTCGTCTGGGAGCCATCTTTCTTCTTCAAGCCATTCATAAATTATTTTTATGGGAATGGTAAGGATATCAGCGCCCAAAAAAATTGAGGTATAAAAATGGTCAAGCGTGCGAATGGATGCACCAAGCACCAGCACATGCGGTTTGGATTGGCGGTTGAGTTTGCTGAATTTCCGGTACATCTTGACGATATTTTTCACCAGATCAAGGCCATAGTAGCCGCGGTCGTCCCAACGGCCGATGAAGGGGGAGACAAAAGCTGGTTGTTTGCTTGGTAAGGTGGCGGCATAGACGGCGCCAGCCTGATTTTGATCAAACACCAGAGTCATATTGACGCGGCCGCCTTTTTTAACAAACTCAGCCGCCGCCCTTACACCCTCAGGAATGGTGGGAAACTTGATGTAGATATTCCGGCCCCAGCTGGACATATTTTCCGCCTGTTTTAACATCTCGGCGGCTTTAGTTTCCCAGTCGGCATAAACTTCCACCGAGATTGCCCCGGCGATCTGTTTTTCCATCTCGCCAATAATATCGCGGTAAAATTTCAGTAGTTCTTTGGAACTGAGTTTTTTTCCGCTCTCTATGAATTTTTGCACTTCCGGATTTTTGGCAACTAAACTGGGGTTGGTGGTCTGGCCGTCTAAAAATCCAAGTAGACCTTTGGCTTTTTTGGTATCTTGCGGATTGCCCGAGTCAAGAAAAATTTTGGGTAGTTTGATTGACATGGATTAATTATATATCAAAAATTAAAAATCAAAAGGTAAAATTAACTTATGAAGAAAGTTATCTGGGTAATTCTGGCGGGAGCGTTGCTTTTCTGGGGATACCGATTATGGGCACAGGCTAGGAAGAGTCAACCGGCTACTGAAAAAATGCTAATCGCTCCATCTTTTTCTCCAACAAAGAAATTGGTTGTCGCCAATAAGGAAAAATCGCTTTTTGTCCCTTACTGGTCCTTCGGCTCTGCTCAGGACAAGACAAATCTTGAGGATTTATCTCCAAAATACGACCGGTTGATATATTTTGGAGTCGCTGCCAATAAGCAGGGGATTGACCGGCAGGACAATGGCTATCAACAACTGGAGTCTTTTAATAAAATGGTGAATGGAGAACAAGAGAAGTTTCTCACCCTGCGTCTTCTTAATACTGCAGACAATCTTAAAATATTGGCGGATTCTACAACACAACAGAAAATCATCAAAGATTCAGTGGAGCTAGCGCAACGATATCGCTTCCAAGGCGTCGTACTGGACTTGGAGTTGTCGGTGTTATCATTTGAGGACACAGCCAAGCAAGTGAATCAATTTGTAGCCAGTTTTTATCAACAGACACAGGATCGTCAGCTTAGACTGGCAGTTGCCCTGTACGGCGATGTCTTTTACCGTAAGCGGCCGTATGAAGTAGAGATAATTGCCAACAACTGCGACGAGATCATGGTGATGGCCTATGATTTTCACAAGAGCTACGGCGAGCCGGGGCCGAATTTTCCTTATCTGGGGAAAGAAAAGTACGCTTATGATTTTCAGACGATGATCGGTGACTATCTCAAGGTGGTGCCGCCGGAAAAATTGAGCGTAATTTTTGGCCTGTACGGCTATGACTGGACTTTGGGGCATCAAGGCAAGCCTTTAAAAAGCGCTGAGGCAGTCACTTTGTCTCAGATTGAGCAAAAATTTGCCGACCCTTGCCCATTTACCGCCTGTCAAAAATCAACTGACAAGCATTCGCAGGAGTCAACCATCACCTACCAGGACGAGGATGGGCGCAAACACAGCGTTTGGTATGAAGACCAGCGGTCAGCCGCGGTCAAGACTGAGTGGTTAAGCGAGCAGGGGATAGGTAATATCGCCTTCTGGGCGCACGGATATTTTTAAAATCTAATGCTAAATTTCTAACCTATCTATGAGGTTGACTTTTGCTGACTTTTGCTCTATAATTACTGTTATATGAGCACCACCAATCCGTCGACATTTCAGGTCAAACTGGCATTGGATGAGGGATTAAAAAAAACGCTTATCGTTTTAGAACAACAGTATGAAGCCTTAGACAAAGCCTCAATTGTCCGGCTGGCCCTAAATAATCTGGCGAAAACTGTAATCAAATTAACATCAGCTGAAGAAAACGAACTCTTCCAGTATTTTGCCGATTTGATAAAAAGCGGCAAAGGAATGACGGAAAAAGAGTTAGCTGACTGGTGGAACAAAAACAAATCGTCTCTCTGATGAAAAAAATCACCTCGACGCTCAGGGATTCGAAAGACAATATTTTTCTTCAACTAGCCATCGCTTCACAAGCAAGTTATATTATTACTCTTGATAATGATTTACTTGATCTTAAATTTTACGGAAAAACGAAAATAATCACCCCGCAAGGGTTTATGAAAAAACTAACCGGTTAGAATTCAAGTAACTTTTTATGCAAACTGTTGGCGATGTGTTAAAAAAGTTCGACCCGCGCCGCGACCACTATATCTCCCGCGAATTTCAAGCGTTTGGCGTTCATCTGGCAGAAAAATTGGAAGACCTGCCAAGAAAAAGTCTGTACATCAAGCTTGCTAAGACTCTTCCGCGCCCGCTTTTGGAGCAGGCGCTAAGATTTGTGGTTGACTCTCATGCTCGCAATAAAGGAGCGCTTTTTATGTGGAAACTAAAGCAACTGGGAGTAATCGGTCGAAAGCCAGTTAAAAAAAGCTGAAGCGGTTTAATCAGTCATTATACGCTCCTCGTTTTCCGGTATTTATCTATTACTTCTCGATACACTTCTTCATACTGGTCCACCATTTTTTCTACGGTAAAATTTTTCTCAATATGTACCCGGCAAGCCAATCTCATCTTTTTATATTCTTCTTCCGGCATCGAATAGATACGTTCTACCGCTTCACATAACCCGTCAATACCGGTTTTTTTGATAATCCAGTTACCGCGGATATCATCATCAGATGAGTTCACAATAAAACCGGTTTCTCCGTCTTTGACAATTTCCGGTATTGAGCCTCTGGCGTAGGCCACAATCGGTGTGCCACAGGCCATAGATTCAATCAAAGTCAAGCCAAATGGTTCTTCCCATTGGAGTGGAAATAGAAATAACTTGCTTGTTTGATATTGTTTAACCAATTCAGATCTCCGAACATCAAAATCAAGATTGATTCTTACTACCTGATTGATAAGATTTCTTTTTTTAATTATTTCCTGATGAAACCACTGAATATATTCCTCCTTGATAATAGGAAACACCTTTGCTTTTTTCCGAGTTCTCTTCACGACCTGTAAAACCACATCTAAGCCTTTATCAGGCATTGCTCTTCCTGTCCAGATGATATTATTATCACCAACCGGATTAAAGCGGAAACTTCTTTTTATATCAATACCATGGTAGATGGTTTTGATGTAGTTTAAGTTGGGTATTGGTTTTCGCTGGCTATTACTTATCGATACGAAAAAAATATTCTTTACGTCCTTAAATAGTGAAAAATATTTTAATTTATGTTTTTCTGTGAGAGATCCATGCATTGTTACAAGAATTGGCTTATTTACAAAACGAGCGAATGGTAGGATAGTCGAGCCTTCTCCGATATTTACGTGGTAAAGATCAAATTGTTTATGCATGGTTAATGCCTTTGATATAAGGGCTAACTCAAATATTAGGCTGTAAGTAGTACCAATACATTTGTCTTCAGTAGATGAATAGTAGTTTACGCTTTTTATTGGCACCGGTAGTTTGGAATTTCCTGACGCGAATGCCGTAATCTGAATATTGTTTTTTTTAGCTATTTTTGCTAATCCTGAAATGAGAATCCGGTCAAAAATCTCACTGCCCTTTTTGGTATTTTTACTGATAGACACATAATTTGAATTTAAGATAGCAAGCCTCATATGGTTTTTTTTGATAAAACTTGATAATATACTTCCTCATATTTATCAACCATAATTTCAACCGTAAAATTTTTTTCTACATGTGTACGGCAATTTTTCCTCATTTTCATATATTGATCTTGTGGTAGAGAATATATTTTTTCAACTGCCTCGCAAAGTCCTTTCAGACCAGTGTTTTTTATGACCCAATTGCCGCGGATATCATTGTCTGAAAAATTAACCAGATATCCGGTTTCCCCATCTTTGATGACCTCGGGAGCAGAGCCTAATGCAAAAGAAACTAATGGCGTGCCCACAGCCATTGATTCAATCATTACAATACCAAAAGGTTCATCCCAACGAATGGGAAAGAGAAATAATCGGGCATTACCTAAAAATCTTGATTTTGCTTTGATATCCTTAATTTCTTCAAAATGCGACAGATATCCTTTGGTAAAATGAGGCTTAATCTCTTTTTCATAATAGGGAAGATCACCTGTATCAATATAGCTTGCAATTGTTAGTTTCTTTTTTAATATTTCCGCAACCTTGATTCCGATATCAACTCCCTTGGTATAGTTTATGCGCCCTATCCAGATCATATCTTCACCGCCTGTGCTATCAAAATCAAATTCGGAAATAACGAGACTATTATATATTGTTTTTACAAAATTCAGTTGCGGAAGCCCTGCTCTTTGTTTGTCGGATATTGATACATATGGGTGATTTTTAAATTGCAGTAGTAATTTGCGTATGGATCGAAGAATGCCGTAATCTTTAAATAAATCGTCTGCATTGTCATTCAATGTGCCATGGACTGTCATAACCATCGGAATATTTGTTAAAGCGGCAAAATATAAAGCAATTTCTCCCATGTTGTCATGAACAATATCAAAGCGGTTTTTGGCATTTTTATAGAAATGATACATGTGGTTCAGTAAAAGATACGGGTTAAGTTTGAGATTAAGGTGATTGCCAAGAGCATGAGGATATAAATATTCCAGGCGTGAAGAGACCTTGGAATCTCCTGTTGCGTAAAGCGTTACTTCATGGCCCTTTTTTTTGAATCCTTCGACTATGTTGCAAACAACTCTTTCTATGCCGCCATATCCTTGAGGAGGTACGGAAATCCACGGAGGAGAAGTAATCGCGATTTTCATAAGTTCATTTGATTAATCGTGCGTATTAACATTTTCTTTAATCCATTTCTTTTTTGCACGGCCTCTTTTTTAGAATAATCATAAAAAGTATCCATAACAAGCGATTTTAAACAGAGGTAAATAAGATTTAATTTAAATAACCTGTCAAATTTATTATGCAGGCCTAACGAAAGCTGTTTTCTGTATGCAGCAGTTATCCTATTAGCAAAGTCGTCTTCTTTAAATAAATGAACATAGAAAAAAGTTATGTCATAGGCAAAATTATTGATATGAAAATTTTCCCAATCGACAATTCTTATTTGTGCATTTTGATTACTGGTATTAATAAAAATATTTCCGCTATAAAAATCACCGTGTGTAGGATATTTACTTTCTTCAGATATCAACTGTTCATTTTTTTTGATGATATCTAGCGATATTTTAAACGATGATTCATCTAATAAGGTATGAATGGATTTATTTTGATAATATTTTTCAGATATTTGATTATATAAAGAGTTAACAATATTGAAAGTAGGTATTGATAATTTGTTTTGGATAATGTCTAGAGGAACCGTCTGCAATTCGTTAATAACATTAACTAATAATTGAATTTCAGCATCTGTTAGGGTTCTTGTTAATCTTCCACGACGATCTTTATCCTCAAGTACGGTTGTTGTGTCGAGATATTCAAGCAGAATCCAAGGCAAATTTATATCAGTTGAAAATTTTATATAATTCAACAGATATTTTTTAAAAGGGACAGCAGAATTCTTAATTATTTGCATTAGTTGGATTTCTCTTGCAAAATCACTGTTTTGGATTAGTTTTAAGTTCACTAAGGATCGAAAAAAATATTTTTTGTCTTGATTTTTATCAGCACACACAGAATAATATTTTTGTGTATGTCCTTTGGTCAGTCGAAAAAATTGCTGAGGTGATAATTCTGGGATTAAATTTAAAGATTGAAGAATATTGCTGATTCTTGAATATCCTTTTTTCAATTCTGTGAGGTTGACATCTTTAGACCAAGGGATATTTTTTTGTTTTAATTTATTTAGGAATTTTTCCATGATTACTTGTTAGTCATACAAAGTCTTGTTAATAAATTCGATTGCCCAGCTGTAAATATTCCGTCGTTTCAGTTCTTCGCGCATCTTTTGGTTGCGCTGTTTTTTTTCCTGTGCTGTCATGGTTAGAGCCTTATAGATAGCATCAGCTCCTTCTTCGATGTTATAAGGATTAATCAAAATCGCCTGTCGGAGATCTTTGGCCGCTCCGGTAAATTTGGAAAGCACCAGCATGCCTTTATCTGCTTTACAAGATAATACAAACTCTTTAGCTACCAGATTTAAACCGTCATCAAGAGCCGTTACCAGACAGGTGTTAGCAAATTTATAGTAGGCGATGATTTTATCACGCGCCAGACTATCGGTTTTTATAACGATCGGTGTCCAATTATTTCGATAATATTTCCAGTTGATTTTTTCGGCCAAATCGACAATTACTTTGCTATAGCTGCGATAAGCGGGGATATGGAGACGGGTAAAAGGACTGATGCCAAAATAGACAAATTTTTCAATAAATTGCGGATATTTTTCTAGGAAACGGTCAACCATTTTTAATCTTTCAATTAAGCCCTTGGTGTAATCCATTCGATCAACACCAATCGCCATATACTCTACCTTAAATCCAAGTTCATTTTTCATGAATGTTTCTCGCGACTGGCGGGTTTTATTGCGGATCTCTAAAATCTCATCATAATCTAAGCCGGCAGATAAAGCTTCCACTCTGGTCTCGTGGTCGTTAAAAGTTACTCGGGAAAGATCAAATTCAATCTTAGCTGGGATCTCTCTTTGGATACAATGAAGGAAATTTTCTACCTGATAACCTTGGTGAAATGCTAAAAAATCCCCGCCCAGTAAACCGGCGAGAATTTCTTTTGCCCAGGGATTAACGCGGAAAATTTCATAGGTCGGCCAGGGAATGTGCCAGAAAGTACCAATTTTTAGATCTTTACCGGATTCTCTGAGGAGTTTTGGTAACAGACTGAAATGATAATCATTTACCCAGATAAAACCTTTTCTGTCGCCCAAGACATCAAGAATTGCTTGTGCAAATTTTTGATTAACTTTTTGGTAACCTTCCCACCAGGCGGGGTTAAACTCCGGCTTGACAAAAACCGCATGTGACAGCGGCCAGAGCATTTGATTAGCAAATCCATAATAATAGTTTTCCAACTCTTTTTTGGAAAGAAAAACTCTTTTTAGAGAATAAAGTTTTTCTCTCGGAGGCATCTTAACAATATCATCTTTGTCAACAACTTCTTTGTCAGCGCTACCATGGCCAAAAGCCACATAATACCCATGAGAAGCCTTGGCGACAATATTGAGCAGGGTGTGTACGCCGCCGCTGGGTTTAGTAAGTTCGATGCCATCAAGAGTATGAATATGAGCATATGGTTCGCGGTTTGTGACAATAAAAAACACCCGGTCTTTCAGATTTTTATTGATAAATTTTTCTAACGATTCTTTATTGACCTGTGCCATAAGATTAATATAAATATATTAACCGATATTTTTGAATAGCTGCTCATAATTATCTACCATCCGAGTGGTAGAAAATTTTTGTTCGATCGTTTGGCGACACTGCCGGCGATCTATCTTATCAATTTGTTTGATTTTTTCTACCATCTGGTCTAAGCTGTCGACTAAAAATCCATCAGAGCCGTCGGTAATTATTTCGGGCGCGGCTCCTTGGCGATAAGATATTACCGGTGTGCCAGCGGCCATTGCCTCGGCCATGACCAGACCAAACGGTTCGTTCCATTGAATAGGATTTAATAAGCCCAATGCCTCGCGATACAACTGGTTTTTTTCAACATCATTTTTCTCCCCAAGGAAAATAATATTTTTATCATCAAAAAGGGGAGCGACTTCTTGTTTATAATAACGGTAGTCGTCACTTTCCAGAGTGTCGACAGTGCCGGCAAGTAAGAGTTTTACACCAGCTTTTTTGGCGGCTAGGATCGCTTCTCGTGGGCCTTTATCCGGATTAAATTTGCCCAACCAGAGAAAATAATCTTCAGGCGTTTCATTAAATTTATAAAGGTCAATATCAACTCCGTTGTAAATTGTCTTGATCCAATTTAAGTTTTCGCCGCCCTTACGTTGAGAATTGGAAATAGATATATATTGTAAATCTTTATATTTCTGAAAAACTTCAGTATTGCCTTTCCAAGTATAGTTGAATTCATAGGGAAAATGGAGGGTGAAAAACACTTTTTGTTTAATCTGTTTTGCCAAAGGAAGGGCAAGAAAATCACTCCCTTGATTTAAATGAACATGAATTATGTCAAATTTTTTTTGCGCATCAAAAGCGGCGGTAATATTTAATAGGGGATACATAACGTTCCACCAAGGAATGCCGTCGCGGAATAATGGGCGAGGGTAAACGGAAACCAGTTTAGCCGATGTTTGGCAGGTACCAGCGGCAAATAAGGTGACGTCGTGTCCTTTTTTAGTTAAGCCTTCAGTTAAGTAGTAAACTATTCGTTCCGTTCCTCCATATTTAGCAGGCGGAATACTCTCCCACAAAGGCCCAACTTGAGCAATTTTCAGTGCCATGGTTGATTATTATAGCAACTGTGATTCTAAAAAGCTAACTATGCTTTCCGGTCCGACTTTACCAGGAAATGCCAAATCGCCGATAACGACCGATCTTGTTTGCTGGTACCTAGTAAACTTAAAACAACCCCTTTTACCGAGAGGCTGTAACTGATTTTTGATATCTGATAAATCTTCACCAGCGAAATCAGTTACAGCGTTTTTTAATAAAAATTTAGTTAGTCTTGAACCTCCAACCAATAAGAAAGTAGTTTTAGCAGCTGGGGTATTGGCATAAAAGCCCATTTGTAAGTCTGGCCAGCTATCGCCAATGAGTAAAATCTGCAGTTGGTTGATATTGATTTTTGCATCAGTCTGAATCAGTTTGGCAAAAAACTCTACGGCGGTAATTTTACCGTTAGTTGGTGTCAGATAGCCGGTAAAGATATTGGTTAGCGGGTTGCTATCATCAGTAAAACATAAAGATAGGATAATCGGATCAACTTGATTTTTTTTAGCTAACTCAAAGGCGAGTTTAAACCGATGTTTGGCTTCTTGACTGGCAAAGTAGAGCTGAATACGATAATCAGGCGGAAAGATATTGGTTATTTTTTGCTGGTAATTAAATTCTGACTCTAGTGGGGACAACCAAACAACGTCCGATTGAGCTAATAAAGGCTGTAGGAATTGCCTAACGTTGTTTCTCCAGATTGGCGGCGAAGGAAGATTATTCATAAAATAATGGTCAACAGATCGGTAGCTGTTATCTTTTTGCTTCAGCAGCATACTGCTGCCGGTACTGGCAATGATCACCTCTGAGTCAAGAATACCGGCTGGCTCGACTTGGCGGGGGTCGTGGGATATTTGACCAGTTTTGATATTAACAAACTGTGGAGGCGGTCGGCTAAAAGAATGTCGCCGCCGACTGAGGTGGTAGAGGGGTTCACTGATCATCATCTCGGCAGTTCGGGAAGTTATCACTACCATGAGATAACCCTGTGAATTGAGGAGATTTTTTACCCGGCCAATCAGTTGCGGATCACCGGTGCCGCTGCCATCGCCGGTAAGCGTGTTGTCAATGTCAACAAATGCCAGTTTGACACTAAGTCCCAGGTTAAGTATCTTGGCGATATGTTGATGGTAAGAATCGTTTTGGTTGTCTTGGGCTATTGACAGATCATTCATATCAGAGGAAACTGCATTATAATCTCTTTTATTATAATCCTTTTTACGATAGACTGATAATAATGGATAGTATTAGTCAACTGAGGTTAACAATCTTAGGTAAAAGCAAATCGACAGACGATTTAAGAGAAAGACCGGAAAAATTTGATTTCTTGGGAGTTGACAAGAAAACGAGAACCAGAACTTTACTGGAAAAGACCATTCCTAAAACGGCAGTTATTTCTCAAACGCCTAGTGAAGAGAGGGAAAAGATTTTTTCTTATATTATCAATTTTTGGGAACGGTCGTTACTGGAAGCTGATTATTTGGCCGATACTGGTAAAGGGCTGAACTTAAGTAAGAGGCCGTTTTTAGCCCCAAGCCGTATCAACGACGGTTTTAATTTTGCCCAGCAGTATCGCTGGGATACCTATTTTCAAAATAAAGGCCTCATCATCGCTGGCGGTTATGATCTGGCGATTGATCAACTGATCAATATCGTTGAGGTGTTTTCTCAGTTCAAAAGAGTCCCAAACGCGCTTACTACCTGGTTTTTATCCCATTCACAGCCGCCACTGGAAATATTTAGCGCGTTTGATTTACTGGCAGCGGGTGTGGCGCCTAAAGATTGGTTAAGCCGAGTTATTCAAATGGTGGAAGAAGAATTAGTTTCTGAATGGTGGGATTATGAAAGTGGTAAACAGCAACCCAGGCAAACAAAACAAATGTTTGAAAAATATGGCTTAATGACTCGCTATAATTCAATACATTTTCATCCCTTATTAGACAGCTGCGAAGACGGCAAGGATCATAATTGGGTCACCGCCACTTATGGAGCTAATTATCTACCGGTTCAGATTAACGCCATTATTTATGGAATATTAGATCGACTTGTCCGTTATTATAGTAGTGAAAAACTAGGCAACGATCAAACAAAAACTAGGCAATATGCAATTTTTCGTGAAAGGTTATATCATGACTTCAATCGGCGCTTCTGGTGTAAAGAAGGCAAATGGACGGGCTTCCGCAATTATTCACTTATTGATGGGGAAGGGTTTATCCGCTATGGCGACCTCGCCGCCGAGGTCTGGCCATTATTTGTCGGCCTGGCCAGTAAAGAGCAGGCAGAAGTAACCAAGAATAATTTAGAACGTTATTATGCCGGTGATTATGGATTGGCCTCAACCAGTCTGGTATTGCGCGAAGGCGGTTCTTTGACAAAGCCGCCGGCTGGTTATCAATCATTCCAGTGGGAATATCCTAATTGCTGGCCGCCGTTAATGCTGGTTGCGGTAGAGGGTTTAAAGAAATATGGCTATCTGGAGGAGGCGCGAAAATATGAGCATAGGTGGGTACAGTATCTGGAGTCGGCGTTTAAACTAACTGGATTTTTTACGGAAAAGCAACCATCTGCGGCACATGTCGAAGTAAATAAGGGTTATTACGGCAATATAAAAGGTTTTGGTTGGACGATTTCAGTCTATCTGGATTTTCTTAAGGATCTGGCCCTATCTAACAATCTGGACTTTTAATCATTAGCGGTCGTTAATAAATAGGCTGCGCCGGTAAGGTTACTATTGGCGATATAAACTATTTGATCATCGGCAAGTGGTTGTTTTAGTGCTCTACAATAATGCTTGATAAAATTTAGATACTCCCATCCTTCCCAGAATAGATTACCTTCCATAATAAATTTTGAATTAACTACCCCTTGTTGCTCTTTGAAACGTGATAGAGCTGCCATTTGGCATGCGGCTAAAGAAGCTGATCTTTCGATTATTTGGCGGGCAATGTTGGTCAATGGCGGGGCATTGTCGCCGGCAATCTTAGATAATTCTTCGGTTGATTGAATATGTTGGTTGGTTATCAGATTAAAATGCTGATAAAGGTAGGCTCCGGCCACTTCTTTTTCAAATATTGACTGACCAGGTGATTGTGAGTGTTTATCAACGAGCTCACCCGTAGGAGTTGGTGAAAATCTATTGAAATTGGCTGATTCTAAATTAACAATCGTCTCTCTGTCAAGGAAAAAAGCAAAGTTGAGCCCTGTCCCGATCACTCCGGCAATTAATTGTAAAGACGGGGCTTTAGAAAGGCCGGATAATAATAAACAAATCGTATCGTTGGCAATTGTCACCCGAATTTTTCTTCCTAGATTTTTTTGGAAATCAATTTCTAATAGCTTAGCAATGGGTTGATCAATTAGATCGTCCAGTTGATGTTCTTTGCTGCCGCTAATTAATTTACCGTCCAGCCACCCTTGGCGAGTTATTGGTTTGAGTGGGTAAGCGAAATTGATTGCCAAATAAGTTATTCCCGGAAATAATTCTTCTTTGATAAGTTTTGCCAAAACAGCATAGCTTTCTAATCGGGGTAGTGCCTTAGTTTTATTATTTGATAATACGAATAATTTGTTATTTGATGGTTTAATCAGAGCAGTCTTAAACAGACTACCGCCAATACTGATAACTTGGGCCGTCACTCCGGCAGAAATGGTTCTGAAAGGCATACGTTGTTTGATAAAAGGTAAAGCCGTTATTTTACCATTTGCTGAGTCGAGTATCTCATGATAAAAATTCTTACTGATGTTATTTAGTTGATCCAATGAGTATTGTTTGAGAAGTGGAAGAGCAATCATAACTTGATCACTTGAGAAAATAACTGATGATGAATTGTTTCAAAAATACTGTTCAGTTCTGTCGTTTCTTCTTTAATGAAGTTACTTAAGACATATTGTTCACCGGCTTGCCTGTTTAGAGCTCCCCGATTATCCACCCCAATGCGGATCCGCCAGAAGTCTTTAGTTCCCAAAGCCTTTTCAATTGAGTCAAGGCCGTTATGAACTTTCGGTCCTACTCCGGCTTGGATTTTAAATTTGCCCAAGGGGATGTCCAGGTCGTCGTGGACGACATACAAGTTAGTAGTAAGTAGCGAGTAGTAAGTAGTAAGTTTTTTGACAGAAAAGCCGGAGCGGTTCATGAAGGTTTGAGGCTTCACCAATGTAACATGTAACTTGTAACATGTAACATTTAAATCAATCTTAGCGATTTCTGAGTCTGAATATTTATCGTATTTCCAGCTTTGTCCAATATTTTTGGACGAATCTGGGGCTTTGAGTTTTTCCAGCAAAAAATCAACAAACATAAATCCGACGTTGTGACGGTTATTTTGGTACTGCGGTCCGGGATTTCCTAAGCCTATTATGAAAATTTTTGTCATTAGTAGTATTATAGAGGAAATAGTTGGAAATAAATTGAAATAAATGGAAATAGATTGCTCAAAAACAGGATATTAGTTGAAAACAATAATAGTAAATTGTTATTCTATTGACATGAAGAATACTTACATTAGTCTTTCAGATTTGGAAGTGTACCAATTGGCAAGAGAGTTATCCAAAAAAGCTTGGCAGATTTTTGAATCCTTAGACTGGGAAACTAAGCGGGTGATGGGTTTTCAATTCATTGAAGCGACTGATTCAGTAGGAGCAAATATTGCCGAGGGTTATAAACGATTTCACTATCTTGATCGAATTAAGTTTTATTACAATAGCCGAGCATCTCTCACCGAAGCAATTGATCATTGGTTACAGTTACTCTTTGAAAGAGGTAAAATAAAGGAGTATGTTTATCAACAAATGGATATTATTGCTCAAAAAGAAGAAATTAAATTAAGCAATTTTATTAGTAGCACTTATGCAGCAAATAAGACAAAAAATTCTAAATGAATTTCACAATTTATTTCCAGGTATTTCTATTTATTTCAATTTATCTCTTCTAATATGAGTAAGTACGTCCCCGATATCCGTTCGCGCCGCTGGGTGATCATTGCGCCCCAACGAACCGTCCGGCCGCAGAGCTATGAGGAAACCAACGACCGCTGCGAGCTTTGTCCGTTTTGCCCGGGGCATGAAAAATTTACGATCAACGAAGTCTATCGGGAAGGCGGAGGCGAAAAAGATCAGCCTGGCTCGCCTCGCTGCGAAGCGGGCTGGAAGGTGCGGGTAATCACTAACAAATACCCGATTACCGATATCCACGAGGTGATCGTCCACTCGCCGGATCACCAAAAAGATATTCATAATCTGCCGCTTGCTCAAGTCGAGCTACTGATTAAAGCCTACCGTCAGCGCTTCAACAACTATCGCAATACCGGACAGGTACTGATTTTTTGTAATCACGGAGAGCGTTCGGGAGCCTCAATTGCCCATCCGCACTCACAGCTGGTGGTGATTCCTTTTCAGATTAATCTGGACACCCTCACCCGCGAACCCTTAAACAACATAGTTGACGAAAACAAGTTTTTCCATATCTACTGCCCGGATTTTTCCCAGTGGCCGTATGAGGTGTGGATTGCCCCCAAAGAAAGTAAAAGCATGTTTGGCGATATCACCGATGAGCAGATCACCGATCTGGCAGTAGTTTTTCAAAATGTTCTGCGGCAGCTGGAAGAGATTCATGAGTCAAGCCACTTATCGCGGGAGGTATTCGGCTACAATTTTTATATTCATCCCAAGGAAAACTGGTACTTACGGGTGATCCCGCGTTTTATCCATCGGGCCGGGTTTGAGCTGGGGACAGGGCTTTCAGTCAATGTGGTCGATCCCACCCGCGCCGCGCAGGAGATCCAGAGTTTAAAATTAAAAGTTCCTTCTCCGTTAAAGCCAGCAAAAGGCAGTCAAATATCTACATCAACTTCCGTTAATCATCTGCTTGATAAACACCAACATCAGGAAAAGATGGAGCAGGTGGTGAATCGTCTGAAAAAACTGGGGGGGAGTTGACAAATCCCAGAATTAACAGATGAAGTAATTTTGACGGTGAATAAGCGAGTGTAAAAGAGTGGTGTGAGTTTATTGTTTCTCAATAAGCTCTGAGGGGGTGAGAGAAGATATCTGCTTGATTTTCTTAAATTCTTGATCATATGTCACCAAGGTGCAGTTGATTGGGAGTTGCGTGGCAATGAGACAGTCCTGAAATTTTATATTAATTTGAGAAAAAAGTTCAAGAGATCTTTTACTGTCAGTCTTTTCAATGACTGTCATATTTCTTAATTTCAATAACTTATCGATTGCCTCTAATACAGCTTTTTTAGGGAATTGATAGAGCCGATTCAAGACGAAAATAACTTCAATGATTACAATATTAGAAATATAGGGTCGTAATCTGCCTACTTCTATCTGGGTAAATAACTGAACACAAGAGTGGTACTTCTTTTCATCATCACGGGTTAAAAAACGGATAATGACACTGGTGTCAATGAAGATTTTATTACTGATTTTATTCATGGCGAGAGATCAATCTTGTCTCGAATTTTTTCGGCGGCGATCGGCTTTTTGACAGAAAATGCTCCGCCAAGCGCAAGAAAGCCCGGCGGAATTTTTTCAATAATGATTTTCTCTTGCTCCACCCGAATAAGAGCGCGGCCATGGCTTGTGATACCGGCCTTTTTCCGAATGGCCACCGGCAGATGAACTTGGAAATTGGGGGTGATAGTAGTTTGTTGGTACATATTTAATGACAAATATATCTCATTAAGCTTTGATTGTCAATGGGATTTTTATGATGGAGATACTCGTTAATCGGCTGAAAAAACTGGGAGAACTTTAATTAGCGTTTTATAAGAAATTTTTTGCCTAAACGAATCGCTTCTTTCTCAAAAAATTGTTTAACCTCTTGCCAATTTACCTTTTCAATCATCTGCGGCTCTGGATCATTTTCTGCATCTTCAAAATAAACTAAACTTTTCAAAATATGAATTAGATTATAGTTCACTTTATGGTATTTTTGACTGAATAGCTCAATTATCTTATCAAAAGAACTCTGATAACAAATAAAAAATAAATCGATAAAATCTCGTTTTGTTCCTCGTTCAGAAATAGCCACGATTTTCATACAAGCAATGTCCAGAACACTCGCTATTTTAATTCCTTGAAATAATAATGGTTTAAATAATAAAGGGTAAGGATAATTAAAAAAGCTTAATTTAATCCCGTTTAAGCTCCCATTGAATGACCCGCTATCATTTTGTAAAATTTCCAACCGACCAAGATCCAACAAGTGTTGACTGATAACTGCCGGAATTTCCGGTTTTTTACTAAAAAAATCAAGATCATAAGAAAAACGGTGTCCCAGATGAAGAGATAAACCTGTGCCGCCAGCCAGGTAATATTTGGAAACAAAACTTAATTTACCCAACGATTCCAAATTGTCCTTTGTTTTTGGGGAAAGCCCTTTTGTAAGCATAAAATTCTTTTAGGGTTAATCAGGTAAAAGTGAGCATAGAAATTGGCGCTTTTTGGTGATAGTCGGCGTGTCTTGATAATTATTTTTTTCAAATAAGTACGACCATAGGCATTTTCCAGCCAATGGATGGTTTTTGCATCTCCCCATTCAAGCAGTCTTTCTACCACATAAACAGCATTCTTTTTTGGGTTAATAATTTTTAGATCAGTATCCCAAAAATACTTCTGAAAACCGAGCGGTAGTGAGTTGGGCATGAGTTTATTATAACAGTTTTTATACGGTTGAGGACAAGATAGAGCAGGTGGCGGATCGTCTGAAAAAACTGGGGGGAGTTGACAAATCCCAGAATTAATGCTAATATTAGGAATATGATCCCAAGATTGATAGAACCGGTTGTTTTGGAGAAAGCGGCAAATTACGATAAAATTATCCTGATTTTGGGTGCCAGACAGGTAGGAAAAACCACCCTTATTCAATCTCTGACTGAGAAGCTGGCCAAAAAAGGTAAGCGATTTCTTTATCTCAACTGTGATCTGGAAGAAGACAGACAGGCGCTTGACACCACCTCTCTTACCGTGCTAAGAAACATTACTGCCGGTGTTGATTATTTATGTATCGATGAAGCCCAGAGACTGAATAATCCCGGATTGACGCTAAAAATTATTCATGACAATTTTAAGAGTACAAAAATAATCGCTACTGGTTCTTCTGCTTTTGAACTGAAAAATAAACTTAGTGACGCACTTACCGGCAGATACTTGGATTTTCATCTCTACGCTTTATCCTTTTTAGAAGTAATTAATGCTTCGCAGCCGCCTCATAAAGCCCTGCTCAAAAATATCGCCAACAGCATTTTAAACCAAACATTAACCTATGGTTTATATCCGGAAGTGCATTTAGCCAAAAAAGAAACCGATAAAAAACTGTATCTGGAAAAAATTGGTGAAAGCTATTTATTTAAAGATATCTTAACTTTTCAAGGTGTGAGAAACACCAAAGCGATCCGGGATCTGACCCGGGCGATCGCATACCAAATCGGTTCGCTGGTGAGTGAAAACGAACTGGCCAATCGGGTAAAAATTGATCGGAAAACCGTGGCTTCCTATTTGGATATTTTAGAAAAATCATATATTATCATCCGTGTTTATCCCTACTCGGCCAACCCTCGTCGGGAGATCGGTAAAAATTACAAGATATATTTCACGGATCTAGGTCTGCGCAACAGCTTAATTGGCGATTTTAATCGGTTTGAATTACGCCAAGACAACGGACGCGTTTGGGAAAATTTTCTGATTTTGGAAAGGCTAAAAAGCGCTGCCAACTGCGGCCAAACCATTGACTATCACTTTTGGCGAAGCTATAGTGGCGCTGAGGTAGATTACCTCGAAAAAGATCCATCGATCAAAGCATATGAGTTTAAGTTAAGTGAAAAAGCAGTCAGCCGGAGCGCTGCGGTTTTTGTCAAGACATACCAGACGCCGGTGCAGCTGGTTAACAAAGAAAACTATCTGGATTTTATCAGCCGGAAATAATACCTTGAAATTCGCTCCGTCGACTCTCAAGATAAGATCTGGCAGGAGAAGATCTAAAAGGTGGCGGATCGGCTGAAGAAACTGGCTAGTTAGATTTAGTCGCAGACATCAGTAGAGCTAAGGCAAGGACCAGACCGCCGATACCGCCCCATTTAGCAGCCCCTTTTGCGATATCTAATAATTGGTTTTTGTGAATCTTTTGATCGCCGATGACGACAAATCCTTCTTTTTCCGCGCTCGTAATCAGCGTTTGCACTAACTCGGTTGGATTTCCGGTAGCAAGAGCGGCATTGAGACCGGCCACCGCTTCTTTTTTCACCATTCCTCTATCAATTTTATTAAATAATTGTCCAAATCCACCATTTTCACTGGTTAGTTCTTTTGAAAGAACCGTGACTAAATGGAGGTGTGTTTTTATTAGTCCGATATGTTTCTGATAAGCTTCTTTGATTTCCGGATCTGGTCTTTGTGAAGCAGTAACTTCAAGTTGCTGAGCTTGCCTGGCTAGATCAAGCCGCATCCCTTCAACATCGCCTCCGTAAAGATTTTTTAAACAAAACTGAAAATCTTCTGCGGTAAGTACGGTTTTGCCGTCCAGCCGGGCGAGCATTGCATCAAGTTTATCATTATTCGCTTTTTGTTCCACAGTCAGCGTTTCTCCAGGTTTGGCGACTGCTCGTTTGAGGTTGATATGATCGCGCATGGCCTGTGTTTCCATTTTACCGGCGTGCTTAGCGGTCTCGGCTATCTGATCGGGAGTCAGATTATTTGCCGCTACACCTTTATCACCTTTTAGTTTAGCAATCCGCGCTTCCACTACCGCCCTGTCGGCTGTTCCTTTTGCATAGAAATTGGTGATATTGTCACTTTCAGCCAGAAGCTGGGCGTCAAGCAGGCTGGCCGCTGGTAAATCTTCGGTCTTGCCATCTATTGTGCAGTGGACTGTCACTGTTCCGTCATCTTTTTTTATTCCACCAGTCACTGTCTGAAGCATTACCGCATCTTTATCGCCTTTCGAACACGCCTCCCAGCCGCTGCCGGTATTTTTAAAAAATAAGGGTTCACCTTTACTGGGATCTTTGCCATCGACATTGCCAATCACAGTCGGCGGGTCGCTGGTAAAGGTACCTACGGTTATTTTCCGAGCTATGTCAGCATAGGCGTGGACAGATCGCGAAGAGTCGCTGGCCATGACGTCGGCATTGGTTTTCATCTCTGCCGCGCTTTGTAAGTTTAGTCCGTCGACGATGGTGGCTACTTCGTAATCTCGAATCTGTTCTTTGGTTTTAAGATTCTCCGCTGATAGAAGCGCAGTGATATTTTCCGAAGCATTTTGATCTCCTGTGGTCACTTGATTATCGGGAGAAACAGATGCTATCGTTGCAACTTGATCTGGAGTTTCTGTAAGTTGTGGTGTTCCTTCGGCAGGATCAGCCGCGGGATTAGGTATCTCTGTAACTGGGGCAGCAGATGTTAATTCAGTTCCTAACATATGTATAGACATTCTAGTTGTATTTTTTTAGAAAATCAATTAGCATAAATTAATATGGCACAGTCGACGATACCAGAAGGCGGCGCAGCATCTCCTGATCTTCTTACAGCCGGAGTAGTTAAACCGGGCGAAATAACAAAAGCTACCCCTTTTGATCGTAAACCAACTGTTGTTAAGCATCGCCGTCCATTCTTATTTATTAACAGAGATATTAAAGAAGCCCCCCCGCCAACTCCACACGAGGCAGTAGTAGCAGCGCAAAGAAAAATACCCGCCGAGTTTGCTTATGCAGAGCAACAAAAAGAGCCACCAGCCATCACCGATACATCTAAGGATATGTTTGCCGAAGCACTTCAGCGCCAGTATCGGTCATTATTGGATGTCGGATTAGATAAAATTCCTCCAAGATATTGGCAGATAACTTTTTACCAGATTTTAGAAAAAAAATACGAGATTGATAATCCTACAGCAAAACCACTACGCGAGTTATCCAATGATGAAATCATGGCCTATACTAGACAGTTAGTTAATGAAGAGCAGTTTCAGACTTTGGGAGAAAAGGTGGTTGAGTATCATAAGACACTGTTACAAGCTGGAGCAAACGCTGAGGCGGATATCGCCTCGATGCCTGAAGAGATTACGTATGTTTCGGAATTTAAGTCCGTAGACTCCAGTGGAACATCAGAACCAGTCACTCGAGAAAAGTTAAGAAAAAGTTTGCTTCGTCCACGTCATTTTGATCCTGCTTCTGGCGAAGCTAGAAAAGCGAGAGCAGATGAGATTGATGCTTTTACTGCGGAAGGCTCCAAGAAGCGATTTTTTATTGGCGCCGCAAGATTGCCGGAAACTGCATTTTATAAAGCTAATGTGGAAATCGAAGGAGAAGTATTGAATGATTTTGATAAAGCGCTGTTGCAGCAGTTTACCCAGGTAGAACCGGATAATATGATTCAAGCTGGAGCCAGAAGAGTAATTTGTGAATATTATGATCGGGGTACTTCCGCGCAGATTAATTTTTATAATCACTTAGACCGGCAGCCAACCGAAGCCCAGGTGTTTAATTTACTTAAAAAAGGCTCAAAACAAGGAGAGTTTTTATTTGCTGCCCCGAGTAAACGCCCCAATATATTTCTGGAAGAGGCCGGTTTCAAAAAACCGCCAGGGTTAAAAACGCGGCCGCAGATTGCGGTTGGTATCGGGCCAGTTGATTTAGAACAACAGATTCATATTATCCAAAAAACTCTCCAACCGGAACTGGAAAAACTGGTCGCTGAATTTGAACTTAAGCAGTCTGCTCCTACCTCAGCTTCAGAAATCGAGGCGAAAATTGTTGAATTAAAAGCTCATCTGGAAAAACAGGTGGCTCCGGAAGAGGAAGAGGCAATTCAAAAAGAAATTATTAAGCTGCAAAAGAGCGTGCAAGCGGCAAAGGATGTCAAGGCAAAGAAAGAGGAAACGGAGACAAATATAAAAGCATCGCAACAGACTCAGGATGAGATAAAAACAGCAGCAGGGATAACGACTCCAGATGTTACTACATACCAAGATTTATTGGGGCATCGTAAAGATTTAGCTATTCAGCAAAGAACAATTACAATCTTTGAGACCGATATAGAAAAAATTAATAAAATGCTTGGGGTATTACCGAGAAAAACGGAAAAGATATTAGATAAAGATGGTAAAGTCACCGGAGAAAAAGATATAGGTGTTCAAGATGCATATGACCAAAGAGAGCAAGACTTATTGGCAGCTTTAGACGCTCTAGTAAAAAATACTGATTATGTGACCGCAGTATCTAATAACTTAACCTTGCAACAATCAATTTTGAAGGAAGAGCAGACATTGGGTACTGAAAAAATACAAGCTCTTGATAATGCAGCAGCAGAAATTAAGAAACAGGAAGCGTTAACAAGAGAAATGACCGATCATAAAGCAAGACGCATAAGCCTAGTTAAAGACACAGGCGGAATCGAACAGGATGAGAAATATTGGCAAGAGCAGCTAGAAAAGAAACAAGGAGAGTTAGCAAGTAAACGGAGCGATTTGGTGATTCAGAGGCAATTGGAAGCCTACCAAGCCCTGCAAAGCAAGATATCGCCGGAAGCCTGGGCAGAGATCCAAAACCGGGCAATGCAGACCAAGGACATGGTGCAGTATCAGCGCCAGTTAGAGCAAGCCAAAGCAATATACCCCGGTTATACCGATCAGTATTTGCGCACACTGCAGGTCATATTTGGTACTCAGGTGACCCAAGCCACTGTAGACGGCAAAAATATGTTCCAGCAGGCCGCCAATTTACTGCCGCCAGGCAAATTTGGTGTCATTTATGCTTCTGTAAAACCGGCGGAGATTGATCCCGAGTTTATTGATCAGGTGATGGACGAGTTGCGGGCAGATGCCCATAATGGCAATCTTGGTCATTTAGAATTGGCAGACATTGATGCCATTAGAAAAATAGAGTTTGAGACGCCAGTCGCAGATACGGAAAAGTTTGATAAACAAGTTGAAACAAGAACAACAACAGTCACAAACGAGACTACAACGAGTGAAACCAATATTGCCACTAGTATTATAAAAGCAGATAAGGCCATCTTAACTGCACAAAGTATAGATGTGAAATTTGTAGCTGGAGTACGAAAAGCTTTTAATGATAATGAGGGTAAAACTGACCCTGAAATTATTGCAGCTTTAAAAGCGGTTGATTCAAGTATCGATGATTCAAAAGCAACGGCGATTCTCGCAGAGATGCGGAAGGTACCCGCTATTCAAGCAAAAGAAGTTGGTTATGCTTTGGAGCAGGTTCTCAAAAAAGGCGGCAGCTATGAGACGGCATATAGTCTGGCGGCAGTTACTGCCTGTGCCAGCACCGAGGAACTTAAAGCATTGCATCCGCAAATTTTAGCCACTACCGATACTGATCCAAACGCGATCATTGCCTCGATAACCGACACAGCCCTCCAAACGTCATTGAAAAATATTTTGACTAAAATCACAGCAGAAGTGACGGCTAAAAAAGGAATTAATACAGCTGAAGATTATTTGAGAACTCACGTTGCTAGCGTAATTGGAGCAGTCTTGCCAAGCTTGAGTAAAGATGCCACTTTAGCTGTTGTTGAAGCGATTTATTTACAGCCTATGATCAATGCGATTGTCGACAAGGAAGATGATCTTCGTACAGTTGATCAACTTTATCGGGAAACGCAGCATGCCCAGACCGTTGGCGAGATTGGCTTGGCAATAGCCATAAGTCAGGGTTTAACTGAAAATGAATTTAAAACTGCCAAAGTATTTGCCTTAGAAATTGATAAGCGCCGGCAGGCTTTGGCACCCAAAACAGAAACAAAGATCTAGACTAAGTAATTAATAGTTGCCTATTTCTATGAGAGAATTGACTAATATCGAGGTAATTAAAGCGATTCCGTTTGATCCGGTTTTCAAACAGAAATTGCTCAGCAATTATCAAAAATATAACGAGGGCCAGCAGTATGAAATTGCTCGTTTGTGCTGGAAAGCTTTTCACCAAATGCGCCGGCTGTTAACAGATTGGAAAAACGAAGAGTTTTTAAGAGAAGTGGCTGAGGGCAAAAAAACCATTACACCCACTTTTAATCAGGAAGTAGCAGAAGCGGTATGGCAAGATATTGAAAATATGATTTCTGGCAAAATGCAAGAACAGCAAAAAATCGAAGCCATTCGCCTACATCTGCAAGACATAATTAGCAGCCAAAAATTAACAGTCAACGACTGATTATTAACACTCCTATTCTATGACAGAAGAGGCGATTTCAAGCCGGTCTAATAGTACTCCACGGCCCGCAGCAAATGATTTAACAAAGGCGAGGCAACGGGTGGAATTTTGGCAAGGAGAGCAAAGGCCGATTGGTGGTGTAGTGGGCGATTTGATTGGAGATAAAGCATTGAAGGAATATCATCAACAACAAGCAGAGGTGAATGCGCAGAGATTGGATAAATTAGAATCAGAACTGGAAGAAGCAGCCGCAGATCGCGTGAGTCAAAAAGCCTTAGTTCCACCAAGCAAGATCACGTTTGCGAGTATGAGAAGAGTGTTGATTGGTGATAAATTACTGGTATTAACGGAAAAAGAGGTTAAAGCCGAGATGCAACGCGAACCTGAGCCGGATGTTGAACTGCCAGAAAGAGAACCAGCGCCAACTGAAACTGCTGACCGACAAACTGCAGGTGAACAGGTGCCTAGCCGGGCAATAACTCCTGAAAGACGAGCCGAACTTGAGCAAAATTACCCTTTTTTACGAAAACTAAATGTGGTAAGTACGGATACACTACAAAATGCTCCATATCCACACGCCATAAGTTCAGAGGATTTGTCAACATACAGAGAACTTGTTGACATGATTAATGCGGCGTTTGATCAAGGGACGCCATATTCAGCTACACCCACGGAGCGGCAATTATTAAATCGGGTGGGAAAAACTTGGGATGATTTTGTTAAACGCCGCCCTCAGGAAGCTGGAGAACCAACCAGACAAGCGTTGTCAGATAGGTCGCAAGTAGAAGCAGCATCGCCATCGTCAGGTTCGGAAGCAGGAGAGGCGGTCGTAGAAGGAGCAGGAGGAGTGAGATTAACACGAACTGCGAGAAATGAGATAACAGAAGATGGGGGAGAAGTCGATATACCAGTATTACATATTACAGTCCCACAAGGTAGAGGGAGAATAGAACAATTAGACTTAGATATTAATCCAGAAAGATTAGGATTATATCGAGATTCAGAGGGAAGACTGACTATTACCCAACCCGATATCGCTTTGCGAATGATGAGATTACCAGAAGAGATAGAGCAAAGCATTATTGAATCAATAGAGACAGCAGTAAGTAGAGGGTTGATAGAAGATCCTCCAAGACAGAGAACAGCACAGAGAGTAGCGCCGGAAGTAGTACGGCCGACACATTTAGATAATCCAGATCTGGTGGAAGACGCATTAGAAGAGCAGTTTCCTCCTCGAGAGTATTTTACTCCTTTGCCTGAACGAATTAGACATAGATTAGGAAATACATTAGATGATTTGAGATATCATACTCAAAGGAATTTTTACAATGCTAGAAGACTAGGTCACAGAATAAAGGATATTATACAATCGGAAAAACAACGCGCATTGATGCAACTTAATCCAACAGAGAGAGCAGATGTACAACCAGGTTCTGACGAAGAAGGTATTCACGAAGAGTATGTCAAAATATTTTCACCACCAGATCAAACAGGTGCAGGAGCTGAACCATCCGCAAAACCCGTTGAAGCGGCAGCTGCCGAAGCGCCAACTTCCTTAACTGGAGAGCAATATTCAGAACCATTTAAACAAGTTTTGCAAAATGTGGAGAATCTTAATAATCCAGAATTAAGAATGGATTGTTCTGTAGGAGAAAAAGCTTTTCTAAAAATGTTAAGCATGGCTAAAAATGCATTAACATACCAACCTGATAAAGTGAAGCTCAAGCTAGATGAATTAGAAAAAATTCCTAATGAGGCAGAGTTGACGAATTCTCAACAAGAAACATTAACTATAGTTGTTGAAAGTTTAAAACATTTTTGGTTAATAATACTTCAAAAAGACGAGGAAAAATTTAATACAGATATAGAATCAAATCCGTGGTTGATAGAACAGATTAGAAACTGTCACGGAATGGAGATGTCACCGTTACTCAAATTAACAAACGATCCCAAAATGAAGCGTACAATAGCCACGTTGTTAACCGTCGCCACCGAGATGGTGGCGGAAATGCCGGCTTCTTTGTCGGCCGAAGCACCTCATTTAACACACAAAGGTCAGTCTGAATTAGATACGATAGAGCGTCAAGGTAAGTTAAACGACACTCAAACAACAGGAGAAACAAAACCATCAAGTGCCGATTCCGCTGATATATCACCTGAATCCGATCATAAACCTGACGATCTCCAAAAAAATTTATCACCAGAACCACCACACTTTGTATTATTTCATCAAAATACAGCGTCAATATCGCGACCAAGACCAGATGGTATCGAGATTTATGACAGACCTGATACATTTGACCCTGAACACACGATTATGTTTACAGAACTTCCAGATTATGTATTTTTTAATCCTAGTGGAGAATTAGTTTTTTTACCGAAAATGAACGAATTATTATCTAGTAATTCACCTGAAGTGCAAGAGCATATTAGAAAAAAGCTCGAAACTTGGTTAAAACAAATGAAACGTACAGATCCGATCGAAGCGCAAGAGTTGTTGCCCAGGATTACTAGAAAGGAAGAAACAAGTTAAAGCAAATAATTTTATTTTTTAAGTAAAAACCATGTCAACAGGAGCAGAAGCATTACAAACAGGATCAAATACCGCCGGGCAATTTTTTCCCCGTGATGATCAACTAAAATTAGATACTGAGAAAATTGCGGGAGAAGCATTACCCGAGGATTTCGCCGGTGATCCGGTAGTCTCTTTTTTATTCAAAAAAAGACAGCTAGCCGCACAAAACATTCTTAAAAAAGAATATGAAGCAGCTGCTGCATATTCTTTGCAAGTAAAGCCAGAAACAAAACCAGCCCCAGCCGATTACGGGGCAGTTGAATTGCCAGGAGGCATTAAGGCTATATCTTTGCCTAATAGGGTAGAAGTAGGCGAACCAGAGACAGCATTTGCCCGGCTAGCAGGAACATCACGAGAAAAACTAGAAAAAACAGAAACAATATATGTAGACACTGATTTTATGGAAACTCCTGGGGCGAAAGATATTCAAGTACACGCAAACGGCCGTTTAATAGTAACTCAAGCTGTTTTAGATGATATAGATCAAATAACCAGTGCTAATGGTGCCAGATTATTTGTAATTGATGATCAGATGAAAGCACAGCTTGATCAAATATTAGTTCCACGTTCAATAGTTGCGGCTGCAGCTGCTAAGGTTGCTTCACGATTCAAAGGGAAAGAGATATCTTATAAAGGCCAAGGAGTTCAACCGATTTTCTTAACCGATGCAGAAAAGAGAGAACGTCAACTAGCCATTGTTCCTGCAAAACAGATTCTACCCTACGAAGAAACAGTCTACGTGTTAGTTGAAAAAATAGATTCCGGTTATAGTTATCAAAGTCATTGGACTGATAAAGATAATCAGACCACTTTTCATATTGGTAATGATCGCTATGAGATCAAAACAGAAACAAACCGTGGAATGCATTTTTCTCAACCAATGTATACCGAACCAGTTGAAAGCCGATTTGAGACAACGAAAGGCGAAGCTGGTAAAAAACAGTGGATAACAAGAATTTATCATCCCAGCGAACGGAGTTGGCGGCGGCCAGACGATAATCCTGAAGCTGATATACTCCGAACCCCAAATGTTGAAGGAGTAAGCGTGAGAGGGCGATCACATGGGGTGGATGGGAAAAATCAGGATCGGTACCTGGTAATTGAGCGCGCCAATCAGCAAGATCCAAAACTACGGACAATTAATTTTCTTTTGCTGGACGGTGTTTCTTCGGCTTATTTATCCGATGCAGGAGTTGCCAGAGTGGTAGCAGACCGAGAAGTCCAAGATTTGTTAGCAAAAGGCTGGTTACAAGGCGCAATAAACAGGGCAAATACTATATTAAATAGTTTAAATTTTGCACGAACTGATTCTAATGGATTTGAAAGATGGTTACAAGAGTTTACTACTAAAAATCCTCAATTTAAAATTGATGATTTAAGGCGGGGCAATCTTGAAAGTAGTATTCAAGCGACTGCGCTTTGCGGATCAGTGACAGTAAATGATAAACGAGCAAAAGCCAGTATCCTGACGGTCGGGGACACAAAAGGATATAAATATCCAGGCAAAGGAAACTCAAAATTAGATCAGATAACAAAAGATTCGATATTTGATCAAGAAAGACCAGATCAACCAGTGACTCTTGGGGCTAGGAGTTTTTTACAAGGTTATCGTGAAAAAGATAAAATATATGAACCGATAAAATACACAGAAGTTGATCTTCCACTTTCAGGAGGGGAGATGCTGGTTGTTAGCACTGATGGTTTAGATAAAGGTGCTGAAGCACAAAAACCATTAAAAGATCTTGAAAGGCAACTGGAAGACGGTGGCACCTCTTTTGCTGATGCTGCCCTAAGAGTCGCCGCTCAAGATTACGGCATTGATCCAAAAGGAAAGACTAACCGGCAGTTATTATCTGCGTTAAACGATGAATCCCAATGGGGAGAAGGAGGAGATGAGTATTTGTGGGATGATATGACAGTGCTTGGTATTCATCTTACTCCGTGATTTAGAAGAAATGAAACCTGATTTTCTCGACAACCTCGGGAGTTGATTCTGGCCAAATAGATTACTCTCCCGTTTCTCCAAGAAGTCTTAAAACCACCTTTTTTTTATATCTTCTGTCGTTGCGGGAGTGCGGGAGTTGATGCATTACTGATAATGCAGATTTATATCAATGATCTCTGCTTTTTTATCTGGAGTAAGGATAAAGATTGCGCGGTATTCTTATACACTGACGATTTTTTTAAGCTGTTGATAATATTTGCGGTAAATTTTTGGCTGTGTCCGGATTCTAGTAAATCCCGACGGATCTCCGTTAAAGGCCGTTTTTGAAAAGGGACCAGTTCAATACCGGGCGCCGGTGTTTGAAATGAAAAAAACACCCGAAGAGCAGTTCGCACTACTTCGGAGCGGGAAGAATATTCATTTTGTCCAAGCAATTTTTCAATCTGAACGGCCAAACTATCAGGCAGGGAAATATTGACTGTTTTCATATAGCTTTGATTATAACTTACTTGCCAAGGTTTGTCAATTTTTGCCAAATTTTGGGAGTTTTTTTCGTCTCTGCAGAGAGTTTTTACTCTTCCCCGGTCTCACCAAGAAGCCTTAAGACCACCTCTTTTTTATATCTTCTGTCACCGCGGGAGTTGATACGAATCGCCGGCAGCTTGCCCTTTTTTCCCCAGCGTTTAATCGTCAGCGGCGAAACACGAAGGAGCGTGGCCACTTCTTTAATCGTCAATAGATCGGGCAAGTCGGAGAGTGATATAGAAGGTTTGGCTTTGGTCGTAACTGACATAGTATGCGGGGATTATAAAAAGTAAATTTCCAAATGTCAAGACGTATTTAGGTAATTTTCAATTCTCAATTTTCATTCAAATCTCAATTTCCAATTTTAAATTGTAAATTAAACAGTGATTGAAAATTAGTTATTGAAAATTGAAAATTTATATCCCCATATTCCAGTTGATTTATCTCCCAAAAATAGTTACCATAAATACAAGTCAATAATTCTCCATTGTTTGCGATAAGACAATGAGATAATAGAAATTATGCTAGAGTCAATACGCCGGGTAATTAATAAATTTACACCCAAAAAATTACTCTCCAGCTTGACTGGTGCGCACCGCTTGCGATTTTTACTTATTCTGCTTGTGGCGTTTGTGGTGTTTTATTTTTTATGGATATATATAAATACTTATATCTTCAAACCCAAAGCCGGAGTTGATGATGTTAAATATGACATGACAGCCGCCGCCAATAAGGTGAAGGTGGGCGATGAGTTCACCGTAAGCGCTATTGTTGGCCCGGACGACAGCACCAAGCGGGTTTCGGCGGTAAAGCTCGACGTTGCTTTTGATGATGCGGCAGATCACGTTGACTATCTGGACTATTCCCAGGTGCCGGAGTATTTTACCGAAGAAGTGATTAAAATTGCTGAAAAAAGTGCAACGGGAAAAACATTACATCTGGTATTAGTAGCGAAAAAAACTACTGCGGCGCTTCAGGAGTCGTCATCTTCGGTGCAGTTGACGATGAAATTTAAAGCTAAACGAAGCGGGATAGTTCATTTTAAAATAAACGAAGATACTGACCAGGTGGTCGGCACCAGCAGCAACATCGTCTTTTCGCCAACCGGCACCCGGGAAACAACAGTGGTGATCTGTGATGTCAATGGGGACTGTCCTACCATTACTGTTACTCCACCGATTACCGCTATACCGATTACACCACCGGCAGATGGTATCGCGCTAGCGTTTTCTGATTTCCGTTTCCAGGGAATCGTCACTCAGCCTGCCTCTGACGTCAACAAAATCAAGGCAAAAATTACTATAAAAAAAGAGGACAACACTTTAGTTGGTGAGCAGGAAGTGGAATTTATCGCCAGTTCATCCGGATTATGGAATTCAAGTCCGGCAATATTTAACCAACTGCCGGCGGGTAAATACAAAGTATTTGTCAAGGGCAATAAACATCTGCAGATGAAGCTGTGCGCTAAAGTCAACTCAGCCGGCCAAGACTGCGAAATTGGCATTTTTACTTTTCAGCCGGCTAATCCTTATGTGATCAAGCCGCCGTCAAACGAAGTATATAATGTATTTCTGGCCGGTGATCTGCCCCGCTACGAGCACCAGGACGGCGTGATTGACTCGCAGGATCTGGTTTTTCTGCGAAACAATTTGGGTTCAAAAAATGACGATAAAGTGAAGATTGCCGATCTGACTTTAGACAAGATCGTTGATACCCAGGATCATTCGCTGCCGATATTTGTCTTGGGGCTTGGTATCAATCAGGATACGGATGAATGAAAATCAGTGAAAATTAAGAATTTAAAATTAAAAATTGATTGAAAATTGAAAGTTATAAATTGAAAATTTGGACTTTATGGAACCGCAAGAGCAGTCAATGTTTTCCGGAATGAGATTTCTTTATCGGATGATCGTGGTGACGTTTCTGGTACTGTTAGTGGGTCTCGTCTCTTTTTTCTTTTTCAAAAGCAGTCTCATTACCAGCAAAACCAATCCCGATGGCAGTGCTATTCAACCGAGTGTCGGAGCGGCGACGCCTAAGTTCTTTACCCCAACGCCGATTATCAACAACTCCAGTCTGACTGTCGAGGTCCGGGGCGGGGGAAAAACTTTTAAGACCGGACAGACGATCAATCTGCAGATTAAGGGCAGCTCCGACGGATTGGAAATTGACGGCTATGACATTTTACTTGGTTACGATCCGCAAGCTATAGAGATTGGAAAAATCAGTTCTAATCTGTCGGCGTTTCAGATTTTTCAGTTTAAAAATAAAAATTATCTCACCGTGACCAGCATCAAGCGCTTAAATTCTCAAGAAAACACGATTCTTCACAACACGGTCTTGGTGAAGTTTACCGCGGTTGCTAAAAAAAGAGTGACGC
>Ga0209542_10002697_pt1 | contig 39273 bp, 32 predicted proteins | sample RifCSPhighO2_01_FD_184028 | JGI IMG/M metagenome (GOLD analysis project Ga0209542, IMG submission 184028) | Soil microbial communities from Rifle, Colorado - Rifle CSP2_plank highO2_0.1 (SPAdes) (version 2) | ecosystem: Environmental > Terrestrial > Deep subsurface > Rock core/Sediment ... | reverse complement strand
GCATCGTCGATCAGGCAGTGACCAAGGAAAAACAGGACATGGTCGCATGGGCAGATCACGAAGTGAAGACCATTCTTCGCCACCACGGACACTACGACAACATTTCCCAACTGGTGGTGGCAATCGGCTGCCGTTCGGTCGGCGTCAAAGGCAGTAAGCGCTCCTACGGCCACATGGTAATGGTTCGACCCGTCGTCACGACGACCTTCATGACCTCCCGTCCCTACAGCATTCCTGAGGATGTTCAGGACGAGATCATCGCCAGGGTCACCCAGCATGATGCACTAAACCGGGTTCTCTTCGACAGGACGCCAAAGCCTCCGGGCACCACGGAATACGAATGAACATCACACACTCTCCTTCGCGGAGAGTTTTTCTTTGTCGTACCTTTACTTTTAGAAGCTTCTTATATAGGCTGTGGGCAGATCCCTGCATCCGCAGGAAAAGAACCAAAAAAGAAAGGAATAGTATGGTTAAAAGTAGTAAGTCCTTTGACAACAGAGACATTGATCCGTTTTTTGCAAAAATGGATGAACTCGGTTTAGCGCTCGCTTACGAAGACGTCCGGCTTGAGACCGGACCTTCAGAAGTACTGCCTAAGGACACTGTCCTTACGACGTACTTTTCACGGAACATTCCCTTGAAAATTCCGATCGTGAGTGCGGCCATGGACACCGTGACAGAGTCAGCAATGGCCATCGCCCTTGCCTCGCAAGGAGGTATCGGCATCATCCATAAAAATCTGACGCCCGACAGACAGGCGGAAGAGATTCTCATCACCAAGCGATATCTTAACGGCCTGATCGAAAAGCCGATCACTGTACAAGAGTCACAAACGCTTGAGCAAATTGAGAACATGCGCCGGGAGTCTCGATATCGATTCGAAACATTTCCCGTGCTCAATAACGAAGGAAAGCTCGTGGGCATCCTCACGCATAGTGACTTTGCCACCGCATCAACGTTGTCGGTCACTGCCAAGCAGGCGATGAGCACCAAGCTCGTGACGGCGCCGAAGGGCACGTCGCTCAAACAAGCTCACCGGCTCATGACCAGCACTAAGAAAAAAGCAATCCCCTTGGTAAATGAAAAGGGTGACTTAGCTGGACTCTATATCCTCTCGGACTTGCGACGGATCATCAAACAGGATGAACATTCCTGCAATGTCGATAAAGACGGACACTTGCGCGTCGGAGCCTCCATCGGCACCAGCGACGAATCATTGCTTCGAGCAGAAAAATTGGTAGCGGCCGGCGTCGATGTGCTCGTCATTGACACAGCGCATGGCGACTCCGCACCGGTGTACGCAACTCTGCGCGACATCAAGCGGGCCTACCCCCACAAAGATGTGGTAGTAGGCAACATTTCATCGGCTCGCTCAGCAAAAAAACTGCTCGAGGCCGGTGTTGATGGCATCAAGGTCGGACAAGGGCCAGGCTCAATCTGCACTACACGGGTAGTGACCGGTTGCGGCTGTCCCCAACTTACAGCAGTGTATGAATGTGCCAAAGCTGTGCGCGGGTCGGGTGTACCGATTTGTGCCGACGGCGGCATTTCATATTCGGGACATCTCACCATTGCGCTCGCGGCGGGTGCGAACAACGTCATGTCCGGATTGTTGCTCGCGGGAACGGATGAATGTCCGGTACCCATCGAGACGTTGAATGGCATGAAGGTAAAAAAGTACCGTGGCATGGGCTCCCCGAGCGCCATGGCTGCAAACAAAGAATCGAGAGAACGATACCGACAAGGCGAAGCCGCGGGCAATAAAACCGTGGCCGAGGGCGTTGAAGCTTATGTTCTCTATCAAGGGTCACTCGAAGAAGTCGTGTTTCAAAACCTCGGCGGCTTGCGGGCGGGGCTCGGATATGTTGGAGCAGCTTCCATAGAGGAGCTGCACGAAAAAGCACGTTTTAGACGGATGACACAGGTGGGCTTGAGTGAGTCACACCCGCACAATCTCATCGTCATCGAGAGCGCGCCCAATTACAGGAGTAAATCATGAACTCAATTGAACGGTTAGTAAAAAACCATCGCACCATCGCAGTAGTCTGCAACCAATGGGGCGACTCGGGAAAAGGAAAAATCGTTGACTATCTTGCCGAATGGGCGGTCGTGATAGCAAGGGGCACAGGAGGCGCTAACGCAGGCCACACGATCTGGATTAAAGATAAACAATTTATCTTTCATCTCATCCCCTCGGGAATCTTGTATGATTCGGCTGGGAAAGTTAATGTCGTCGGCAATGGCACCGTCATTGATCCGTGTGTTTTCTGTGACGAACTTTCCATTCTCAATAAAGAATCGGTTAGCTTCAATCACTTGAAGATCGCGCTCAATGCCAAGTTGGTGCTTCCTCACCACGTCCTCATGGACTTGGTACAGGAACAAGAGAAAGCCCAGGGTTCTGGGAAGCTTGGAACTACCGGCAGAGGAATCGGTCCGGCATATGTCGACCATTACGCCCGCACAGGGCTCGTCATCGGAGATCTGTTGAACAAAGACCTGCTCCGAAAGAAGCTCGTGAGCAATCACGAAAGCAAAAAACACTTCTTTCGATATCTCCTCCAACAACAAGAGTGGATTGATATTCCCAAAATCATGGGTAGCGAACGTCTGGGAAGCGGCATGTTCTACGACAACGTCACCGTCATCGATCTCGATGCGGTTATCGAAAAATACACACGATGCGGGGAGGTCATCAAAGAGATGATCGTCGATACCGACACCTTGATGCGCAAGGCCTTAGGAAGAAACAACATTCTTCTGGAGGGTGCTCAGGGAAATCTTCTCAGTATCGACTTCGGAAGCTACCCGTATGTCACGTCGTCTGATTGCTCAGTCGAAGGACTGGCAAAAGGCGTCGGCCTTACTAGCCGTGCAGTCGATCTCACACTAGGACTGGTGAAGGCCTGCTACATGACACGAGTTGGTAGTGGTCCCTTTCCTACCGAAATGGGAGGAGATGAATCAGCCGAGTGGTGCGACTCGGGAATTCGTCAGGCGGAAGAAAAGAAAGCTGCAGTTGATGCGATCGCGTCTATCAACGACGAACGAGAGTTCTGGCAGGGCGTAAGGGTACGCATGGAAGGTGACGAATACGGCGCCACGACCGGGCGGCCGCGACGAACTGGATGGCTCGACCTTCCCCTTCTGCGATATTCCCGCATGATGAGCGGCGATGATATTGTCATCACTAAGCTTGATGTGTTGGATGCCTGCAAAACAATCAAACTCTGCACGGAGTATGAATACACCGGACCTACCTTAAGGCTCGGGGAACGCATGCTTCACGCAGGAGATCGTCTCCGTACGGCGATTCCTTGTGCCGAGGTATTGTCTCATTGTCGTCCCATCTACGTAGAGTGTGAGGGGTGGCAGAGTGATATCACCAAGGCTCGAGTGTGGGACGACCTCCCGCACTTATGTCAAAAGATCCTCCGTCAGATTGAAAAAGAATCCGAAACCACCATCAGGGTGGTGTCCGTTGGTCGAGAACGAGAAGCGACCATTGTTCTGTAAGTACACAACCACAGCGTTCGCGCTGTGGTTTTTTTAATATACTTCTAATTTCTGCTTCTTAAAACCGAAATGCTCTTCGTTGATGAGCTCGATAAGTTTTGGTTTGACCACATACCACGAGTCACCTTGCAGCACATCATCGGTCTCTGTAGGCAGGGGTTTTTTTCGTTTCGCGAAATGTTTCGTGGCAAGATCAAAGCGCGGACCGTCGATCCTTTCTGCAACACCGGAGAATTGGATAGCTAAATTTTTCTCCCCTTGTCCGCTCACGGTGATGGTCCCAGCAACCTGCGGGTTTTTTAAAACCGCCTCGGAGTGTCGCACGTCCGGGTCCGACATCCAATAAATGTTCAAAGTATCATCAAAAATATAAATCACCGGCGCGATCCATATTCCACCGTCATCGACGGTAGCGAGGTGCAAAAGATAGCCCTTCTCTAAAACTTCCTTTACCAATTCTTTAATTTTTTTCACACAATTTTACAAGGTCGAACCTTGTATTACACACCATGACACTTTTTAAATTTTTTGCCACTGCCGCATGGACAATTATCATTCCTACCAACATTCCCATACTGGCTTTGACGTCCCAGTGCCGACATTGCGAGCCGTTGAGGCTTGGTCCCCATGGTACTTGTCCCAAATGGGACCTGCTCCAAAGGAGCCGCAACATCGGCAGCGGGACGTCCCATGTTCGGCAACACCCTGATGATCTGGCTCGTCGTCGCCTCCTGCATTTCTTTGAAAAGCCTGAGTCCCTCGCGTTTGTATTCAACCAAAGGATCACGCTGGCCGTAAGCTCGCAAATTCACGCTTCCTCGCATATAGTCCATAATTTCCAAGTGCTCCACCCAGAACATGTCGATGGTCTGGAGGAAAAGCTGTCGTACCATGTTGGTAAAGGATTCCTGTCCGAGCGTTGTTTCTTTTTCTTTAACAACTTTTTGGAGGGCTTCATCGCCTACCACCACCTCACCCAACCTTCCCTTAACTTCTTCTGGAGTACCCAGCAAAAGGGCTCTACGTCGTTCATACACCACTTTTCGCTGAAGGTTTAAGACGTCATCATATTCAAGAACGTGCTTTCTTGTATCAAAATTGAAACCTTCGATTTTTGTTTGTGCTGTCTCGAGCGCCCTCGATACTAGTGAATTCTCGATCGGCTGATCTTCCGGAATGCCAAAACGGCCCATCACCTTTTTCATCATGTCGCTTGCAAACACGCGCATGAGTGAATCCTCAAGAGAAACATAAAATTGCGTCGCGCCTGGATCACCCTGCCTACCGGATCGGCCACGGAGCTGGTTGTCGATGCGGCGCGCTTCGTGACGCTCGGTACCGAGTACAAAAAGACCGCCGATGGATTTCACTTCTTCATATAACTCTTTCGTGCCCGGGTTGCCGCCGAGTTTGATGTCGACGCCGCGGCCCGCCATGTTGGTAGCGATAGTGACGGCGCCCTTGCGTCCCGCTTGGGCGATGATTTCCCCTTCACGCTCATGGTTCTTGGCGTTCAAAAGCTCATGAGGTATTCCCTCACGCTTGAAATACTCCGAGAGCACCTCGTTTTTTTCGATGGATACCGTACCAACAAGCACAGGCATCCCTTTGGTATAAAGCTCTTTGACGGTGCGGGCAATGGCCTGAAATTTTCCCGATTCGGTCTGGAAGATAAGGTCGTTGTGATCCTTGCGGGAGATCGATTTGTTCGTCGGCACCACGATAGTCTCAAGACCATACACTTTATAAAATTCCTCGCTTGAGGTCTTGGCTGTACCCGTCATACCGGCAAGCTTTTTGTACAACCTGAAATAGTTCTGGAAAGTTATGGAGGCAAAGGTGCGTGACTCTTTCTGGATGGACACACCCTCCTTGGCTTCGATAGCCTGATGTAGTCCTTCGCTCCATCGTCTACCAGGCTGAAGCCGGCCAGTAAACGAATCAACGATAATTACCTCATCGTTTTTAACAACATAGTCCGTATCGCGCTTAAAAAGCGCCTTAGCACGGACGGCGGTCTCAAGATGGTGCACGTATTTGATGCCTTTTTCAGTATATATATTTTCCACACCGAGCGATTTTTCCGCTTTCTCGATACCCGCATCTTTAAGCGTGATCGCTTTAAGCTTCTCATCTACTTCATAGTCCTCGTCTTTGTTAAGTCCGAGAGCTATGCGAGCGAACGTGACATAGAGACCTTCCGACTCTGTTGTTGCGGAAGAAATAATAAGCGGAGTCCGTGCCTCGTCGATCAGGATGGAGTCGATTTCGTCAACAATGGCATAGTTAAATTCTCGCTGACGGATACCGGTAGCATTGTACTCAAGATTATCACGGAGATAGTCAAAGCCGAACTCGTTATTGGTGCCGTAGGTGATGTCTGCATGATACGCTTCTCTTCGTTCACAAGGCCTTAGAAATTCATGCACGACCTTAAAGCTTCCTAGTAGATCTCTTTCTTTGTCCAACACATCCCCTTCCGTATTTTGCGCTTTTAGCTTTTCGTTTTTTGCTTCGCTATGCTCCGCATCATAGCGATAACTCGATTCATGATTCACCACTCCCACCGTTAACCCCAAGAAGTTGTAGATCTGACCCATCCACGCCGCGTCTCTGCGAGAGAGATAGTCGTTGACCGTAACGATGTGTACACCCTTTCCTGTAAGTGCGTTCAAATACGCGGGCAATGTAGCGACAAGGGTCTTGCCTTCACCGGTGCGCATTTCAGCAATTTTTCGTTCGTGTAAAATCGCTCCGCCGATAAGCTGAACATCAAAATGACGCTGACCAAGAGTTCGTTTCGAAGCTTCACGAACGGCTGCGAACGCCGCAGGAAGGATTTCTTCAAGGGTTGCACCACCTTCGATTTTTTTCTTGAATTCAGCGGTTTTATTTTTTAATTGCTCGTCAGAGAGCCCCGACATGTAGGGCTCGAGTTCGTTGACTTTAGCAACAATAGGAGGATACGCTTTAAGCGCTTTTTCATTAGGGTCGCCGAAAATTGTAGTCATGAGGGACATGAGCACAATATAGCATACCGCTCACTCAATCTCAAAAATCGCTCCAGGAACAACCCTCGAAGAAGCCCTCAGGTATTCCTAAAAAGTGGCCGGATAATTTTTCTGGTGAAAAATTTCCTAGGACTCCGCGCCGGTCGCGCTGCGTAGCCACATTTTTAGAAACACCCTCAGGCTTTACTCTTCGAGGGTTGTTCCTTCGCTGTGACGAATTTTTGAGATGAGTTCGCTTTAACGGTTCCCGATGAGAACAATGAACTTAGTAAATTTAAAAGTTACTGACACTGGAAGAAGCGCTTTCAAAAGTAAACGTGTCGGCGACTGCTTTGAGGGGCATCGGCCTGCCTCCGCATGAATGGTATGAAATATTGTATTGAGTCAAACCCTTGAACACGATTGCTCTCGGCCCATATGCCGATTTGTCAAAATAAATTTTTCGAAGATCACCTGTCGTGTCGTCCTTTGTCTTCGCTCCCCCTTCTGCGACATAGGTTTTCTCCACCTCATCCACGAGCTGGTCAACAACTTTTTTGCTATACCCTTCATTTCCAAAGGGCGACGTAGCAATGATGCTCACGTAGTCGGCAACGCATGTCTCACCTAATACGGGGACTTTTAGAGTTTGAGTAAGGAACACCCAATTATTGCCAGCATGCACAAATAAATCCGAAGGATATTTAAATTCGAACCCATACTTTTCGCTTGTATACACTTTCCAATCCGAACCGGCGACGGTTTTATCCTGGAGTTTAGGGGATTTTTTCGCCTGTTCAAGAAGCAGCTGTAGTGACTCCTCCTCGTCATGTTTTTGGATAAGTTCTTGTTTCTTCATGACCGCAAATCCCCCACCGCCCAAAAGAAGAGCGATAATAAGAGCGATCAGGAGAGGCGCAGCGCCTTTTTGTGTAGTCATGATCTATTTTTTAAACACCTCCTGTTCGAGATTTTCAATACGGACATTAATATTTTTGATTTCCATTTTGATCGCGGAAACATCGTTAACAAGAGGCGTGAGTGTCTTTTTTACCTCTTTCATATCGGTTTTTAGTTCTCGCACATCGGAACTTAATTCAAAAAAACTCTTTTCCGCAGACCGCTTAAAATGTTCAAACTCTATTTTTAGGTCATCTATCTCAATTCTCAATTCCTCGATCTTTTTATCTACATGCTTAAAACCGCTCTGAATGATAATTGCCAGGTGATCAATGCTTAATTTTTTTCCAACGGACTTCTTTTTCATAATTTTCTTGATGGATCGCTAGATAATCCAACCTTTTCTTCAAGTGCGCCAATACGTTTCTTTAAATTTTCCAATTGCCGATCTAAAGGAAGATCCATAAATTTTTCTTCACTGCTCATTTCTTTTTTCGAGATTTTCTTCTTCATGTGCATTTATTATACGCCTTCCCCATAAAAAGCAAACTTTCCAACCATCTGCACTTCGGGTTCGATGACGATGCCGGTTTTTTCTTTCACATCGTCAATAATGGCTTGAGCAAAGCTCATAACCTCTTTCGTGGTCGCTTCGCCGTAATTGACGAGCACTAGTGCCTGGTTGCGGTAGGTTCCCACATCCCCTACCCTCTTGCCACGGAAGCCACAAATGTTATCGATGATCCATGCGAGAGGAATTTTAAAAGCTTGCAGTTTGTAGCTGGTAGCTGGTAGCGGAAAACCTGGAAGATCTGGGTATTTTTTCAGCAGTTCATCGTAATGCTCCTTTGAAATAATAGGGTTTTTAAAAAACGATCCGGCAGTACCTAGCATGTGCCAATCAGGCAATTTATTTTTTCTGATATCAATAATAGCTTCCCGGAGAGTCGCCAGTGAAAATTCACCGATACTATGTTTCCTCGCATACTCCCCGACGTCTTTGTAGCTTGTGTTGAGCGTCGCGTGTTTCTTTAGTTTGAACACCACCTCGGCCACTACGAAATGTTTACCTTCAAGTTTTTTAAAGAAACTGTCGCGGTAGGAAAAATTGCATTCTGCATTGGTTAATGTTGTTACTTTTTTATTGTTAGTATCAAATACGATCACGGACGCAATAAAATATTTTACCTCCACACCGTACGCACCAATATTTTGAATGGGCGCAGCGCCGACTGTACCGGGAATGTATGAAAGATTTTCCAAGCCATAGAGTTCTCGCGAAACGCACGCGGCCACAAAGTCATCCCAGTTCTCCCCGGCACCGACGGTGACGAGTGCATCGGCCCCCGACGTATTCCATGTAATTCCCTTAATCTCAATCTTCAAGACGAGTCCGTTAAAGCCTTCGTCGGAGACGAGAATATTCGAACCGCCTCCCAACACCAACATGGGTAGGGTATTTTTCTCGGCGAACAACACCGCCTCACGTATGTCATCAACGGTCGTCGCCACAGCAAAAAAACGGGCTGTGCCGCCCGTACGAAACGTCGTTAGATCTTTAAGAGAAATATTTTCCTGTATCGTCATACTTCCACTGAGTATTGAACGGCGGGTGTTAGCTCCAAAACAAAAAGTAATTGTGAGTACAGCCGCCGTTCAATACTCGGCATAAATAACTCTAGTAATTATAGCAGAAAAACACAAGCAAACGGGGATATCGACACACACACCCAGAGGCATAAGCTCCGCACCATATCAAAAAAGTGTGCGCTCCGGGCCGCTAGGCCAAGTCTTACCCACTTTTTTGATATGGTACTGCGCTTATTTATGCGGTGTTTGACTTTTTCACCAGTTCGTGTATACTGGTAGATGTGAGTACTAACAGTGGTTAGTTCTTAAAATAAAAAGGCGTAAGGTCCCGCCTCGGCGGGACTTTTCGTTGTTATATAAAAGAAGGGTGCCGCAGAAGGAAGTATTTGATGAAGCTATGCAGACTATAGAAGATAGTTATATAATTACGAGCATGGTGAGAAAAAAACTTCGCACACTGGTTCATCTTGACTATCGTTGGGCATTCAGGTATTACACGAAAAAGTTAAAATTATACGTGCATTATTTCTGGTCCATACTACTCCGAAGAAAGTGCTTTACAGTCGATATCCGCGGCCTGAAAATAAGACTCGGTTTCAATAACTACTATCAGCACCACATGGCATACAACATCGCTCACGGTGGCCATGAGCGCGAGATGTTCGATCTGTGGCGAGAGGCTTCAAAAAATGCACGTATCATTGCTGACCTAGGCGGATATGACGGCATCTTTAGTATTATCGCGGCTCTCTCAAATCCCGATTCCCATACCTATATATTCGAGCCAGAGCCGACAAACATCAAACAGATCAAACGTAACTTAGCCCTCAATAACATATCGAACGTAACCGTAGTCGAAGCGGCAGTTTCCGACACGAACGACACCGTGCTCTTCGACCGGCACGTGGGCGGCACTGGGGGGAAAATAGTGAACGATAACGGATACGAAGTAACAGCGACGACACTCGACAGTTTTTTTGAAGGTAAGCAGTACCCTACCCTCATGAAGATTGATGTGGAAGGCGCAGAGCAAAAATGTCTCGAAGGTGCCACGAAATTACTCAAAGAAAAACCAAGGATTCTTTTGGAGGCGCACTGGGCATTTCTGCCTCGATATGGCAGTGACCTCCAAAGTCTCCTCAAACTGGTGGAACTCCACGGCTACGAGAAACTTTGGCTCGACGAAACTCACGTTGCCAACCACTATTGGCTAAACTAAAAATTACTTCTGCGGTGAATACCATTTAAATTATTTAGCCGCTTGAACCTTTTGTATGAGCGGATCGATTTGTCCTTTCGCTCCAGGATTGACAGCGACGGCTTTATTCAACGTCTCAAGTGCTTTGGCGCTGTTGCCGATATGTATGTAGGCATTCGCCAAATCAATATAATTATTCACATTATTCGGCTCATTGGCAATCACAACATTCCATATTTCAATCGCCCTTGCATACCGTCCGATATTGAAATATGCACGAGCTAAATCGGTGTCATATTCCAGCCGATATACTCCAGGAATATGTTTAGGAGTATAGGCATTGTTTATGAGTTCGTCCGCAAACGGTTCCCGTTCATAAAGTGCCGTTAATCCGTATACTTTCATTGCCTTGAAATTAGTCTTGTCTAGTTCATAGGTGTACCTTAGAACCTCAAGGGCTTTTTTCCCTTGGCCGGAATTCAGGTAACTTTCCCCCAGCGTAAAGAGGATGATCTGCTTTTCTGGAGAAAATTCTCTTCCCTTCTCGAGGTAAGGAATCGCTTCCTTGTATAATCCGAAAGCAGCTAAGAATGAACCCTGAAAATAGTACGCGCGAGCATCGTTGGGTGCGGCGGCAATCTGCTTGTCCAATTCTTCTTTAGCGAACGTCAGAAACTCCCTTTTAGCACTCTCCTGACCTACAAATTGCCCTATTTGGATGGCGCGCTGGAAAAGCTGTTCCCGGATTTCCTGTGTGCCGAAAGTTTCATACGCAAGCGCTTTTTGAAAGAGAGCCTTATTCGACTCGATGCTTGCCTGCTGGGGCTGGATAGCCTTTAGAAGAGTGCGATTGGCTACATACGGTTTCCAGTTCACCCCCCATAAGAGCACGACAATAATCACCGCCACAATTCCAGGTGCGATTTTCTGCAAATAATCATTTGACTCGAGTTTCTCAAAACTCTTGATCTCTGTCGGTTTTGAGTTATGGTGGACATACGCTAGGAAAGCAGCGAAGAAAAGATAGCTAACCAGGTTGTCGAAGACAAACATGTTGTGGAAGAAATAGGCGGCAAAGAGACCGGTCAAAATACTCTTTTCGACAAAAGTAAAGGTTCCCCTCCTCCATATAAGTACGAGCACTGCCACAAAAAGCGACAGGTATGACAGTGCGCCGAGAATGCCCGCCGCAATGAGCCAATCAAGAATGATATTGTGCGTGCGGTCAAACCACTGCTCCTGATCCATGAGCGGATTGTAGTGCTTGTTGAACACAATATTGAAATTCTCCTGTCCCCAACCGAGTATCGGTCGTTCCTTAAAGCCCTTAATAGCCATAGGCCAGATAAATCCGCGAGCATGTGTTTTTGTTTCGCTCCATGAAATACTGGCGAAGCGGGAGAGCACGGGATCCTTGCGCACGAAATCGGTATTTCTAAACGCGAAGAAGAGAAGGACGAGGAGCAGTACGCCACCCACTACGCCAAGGGCGGCCTTCCGATATCCACTCCAGCCTTTGCCCCAGATAAGAATTATGCATGAGGAGAGCGATAATCCGCCAACAAGCCCCAGTACCGCTCCACGTGTGGCGGTGTAATAGAGAATGATGGTGTGAATCAGTATGAGTGCGACATAAACATATCGAACATTTTTTGATTTTTCACGTACTAAAAGAAAAACAGTGAAGAATATGTTCACCAGAAGAAACCCCGCAAAATAGATAGCGTTCCCGAGCGTCGCGTCAAGCCGAAGCCCCCCTTGGTTAATGGCAATTCTGCCTGCAAGCTGGAAAAGGCCGTACACGCAAAGAAGTGTGCTCACCGAAATGCTCGTTTTGAAATACCGCATCCATAGCCGTTCGTTCAACACACTGGCCGCCACAAAGAAGTAGGCCGCAACATGAGTAATGGTGACCCACCCTTCCATGCGCTCATAATTGCTCCAGATGCTTTTCGCCGGATTGACGCCGAAAATGTCCGCGATGCCGACAATGCCGATAAACAGGAGCATCAAGATGGAAATCCATGATTTTTTCGGCAGATAATTACGATCACGAATAGCGAGAAGAACCCATGCACAGAAAACAATCTCAACAACTACTCTGAAAAAGAATGCTTTACCAGTAATAAACGGGAAAAAGAGCGACGTCGAGACGATAAGCGGAATAAGAAGCACGGCAAAAAGGCCGGTGATGATGAGACTTTTCAAAAAATTATTCGTTTCCATAGCGTATACATAGTATCACAAACGGAAAAAATCAAGAAAAAGAGCCGTGTAGTCGGCTCTGTGCTATCGATTATCGTTTGAAGGCGAGAATTTCTTTTACAACATTTCCTGTCGCGTCTTCCGGCAGAGTAATCGGCTGCATCTCTCGTTTGAGCTCATGCGTCACTCTCCGTGGAGAATCGCCGATTCCTCGTATCAGACGAGCCAATTCACCTCGGCCATAATACGGAATAGTGATCCTAAGCTTGTTGGTGATCATGGGGTCTTCTTTGCACAGGTTCGGCATGTAGTAGACCGCTGGAATACCGAGTACTGCCGCATTCTGCACGGCAAGCGTGGCCACTCCTATCACCACATCGGCGGCAAGCAAGGTTGGAATACCCATCTCGTACTGTCGCATGTCGAGGCCGACGCTCGGACATATGCTTTGTATGAGCTCGGTTATCCTTCGTGTGCCGTGACTGGGTTTTTGGCGGATGAGTCCTCGGATCGAACTGTTTTTCCGGCTCACCTCTCTCGTGGCTTCGAGATATTCCATGATGACATCCTCCTCTTTGATCCCCAGCCACTCAGGATGTTCCGGCGAACTATTTGCTTCTATGTCAAGATCATTTGTGGTGACGAAAAGGATGAGCGTTGCGTCAAGAGGAATCCTATATTGATCACGGATCTCTTTTCTGTACGCTTCCCGACTCCGGGCTATTCGGACGATCTCGTCATTAACAGGATTGCCCGTAACAATGATGGCTAGAGGATTGAAGCCTTGGTCGATGAGTGTCTGACGAGCTATAGTATCCGTAATGAACAAGCGATTGGCTTTTTTATACAGAGCGATTTCTTCTTCAGAGTGCGTACTGAGCCAACGATCTGGCCAGGTTTCAAATAGCACTGCCGAGGGAATTCTGAACCTGAACGCACAGTCAAGAGCAATCCTGTCAATGCCCTTAGTACCGCCTCCTGTAATGCCGACCAGTACGAAATCAGGCTTTTCAGTATGTATGGCGTGTGCCGTTTCTTCATATGCTGGTGGAAAACCAGCTTTTAAAAAAGAGTTGCTTGCTGGAGTGTCTGCCCATGCGGCGGTGACTACCTCCTCACCGTTCTCTTTCAAACGTCGTAGTACGGGCACCATGGTGGATGCCGCGCCAAAATCGGTTGTTGCTCCCAAAATTTTCATTCATATGCCTTTCTTTTTAATACATTCCTTCGTTACAGTAGTATAGAAAAACACTCGTGTCAATTCAATCGAGCGAAGCCGCTGTGAGCAACGGGGCCTTCGAGAAGACTTCCTACGGTACCTTCTTTAATCGCCCGAGCGATGATGTTGAAAACGCCATCAACCGCTTTCAGATACTTTTTAACATCCGAAGAAGTGTGGGCGTAGGTAACATAGATTGAAAGCTCGGTTAGGAAACCACGCTTCAGCATCTCCTGTACGAAGAGTGTTTTCAATTCCTGCTTATTGCTATCGTTGAATGAAAGACCAACCATGGCATACGGACCCTCGGTGGTAATGGCGATGCCGTGCTTGCTTGCGAGTGCGATCCATCCGGCTTCAATCTCCTTGCCGATTTTCGCCAGATGAAGATGTACTTTCTTTTTTATGAACTTATGGATAGTGGCGAGCGCCGCGACTGGACCCACTCGTTCAGTCCAGTAAGTACTCGATATGAACGTACCCTGTGCCGCCTCCATCACTTTTTTCGTACCGATAATCGCCGCCATCGGATATCCGTTCGACATGGCTTTGGCGAGAACTGCGATGTCGGGGTTCACGCCGTACAAAAGATGAACTCCTCCGGCATTTCTCCGAAACGCAGCCGACACTTCATCGAATACGAGCGTGGCGCCCACTTTCCGCGCGATCTCTTTTACTTTCTGGAGAAAACCTTCCTTGGGTTCTTCGTGCCGATACGGCTCAATAACGATCACCCCTACATCGTGCCGTGCGACGATAGCTTCAAGCTCTTCGATATGGTTATAGCGAAAAGGAATGGCTGTATGGATAAGCCCGCGCGGTACTCCCTTGGGTAGAAGACCGGGCAGAAGATGGCCGTCGAGATTCTTGTCGGAAGCAAGGTTGCCGGAAAGATACCAGTCGTGCCAACCGTGATATCCGCAAAACGCCACCGTGTCTTTTCCGGATGCCGCCCGAGCGATTCGAACGGCGATGGACATAGCTTCCCCACCGGTGCGCGCATAGCGCACCATCTGTGCCCACGGATGGAGCCGGATCAAGATTTTCGCGAGCGACACTTCCTCAGGCGAGTTGAGTGTCGACATCGAACCGCTGTCAATCGCTTTCTTAACGGCGCGGTTCACATCCGGGTCGGCGTAGCCCAAGACGCATGAACCGATGCCCATGCGAGAAAAATCGAGATAGGTTCTACCGTCAAGATCGGTGACCTTAATGCCTCTCGCTTTTTTAAAATATGCAGGCCACTGGTCGGGTGCGAACATTTCCGCCCGTTTTGAAAGAAGCTGGTTGCCGCCAGGAATAATTTTTTTCGCCTCCTTCCAGAGATTCTGCGACTTTCCTTTGTTCTTTTTATCATTCATAGATCTTCACAATGACTTATGCTGCCTTCCACGATATGTTGCGTTCAAACGCTGTAGTAAGTTTTTTTATTTCGGGATGGGTATTGAGAAATTCCAGTATATCACGCATGGAAAAAATAGGATTTTTGGGGTAGAGCGCCTGATACACCGCCTTCAAAAGCTCATAATCCTCGGGATAATCTAAGGTCAATCGATATCCTGCCTCACCCTTATTCTTGTTCACATACCGGCCGATCTTGAAAATATCGGGATTCTTCCAAAAATAAAAAGTAACGTGCTCGCGGTGTGAGGAGCTCGTGGCCTCTTTCCATGCTTTTTCAAGGGCCTCAAATGAAAAAACTTCCGTATCCATGCCGTCCGGATAGGTATAGGGCTCGAGATTATTCGATGCGTAGTCAAAATCGTGTTCTTTGTAGAACCTGATCGTCTCGTCAATAACCACCGGATCAATGAACGGGCAGTCTGAAGTCATCCTGACGATAGTGTCCCCCGTCTTCGCGCCGAACGCTTTCGCCGCGCGATAGTGGCGATCAAGTACGTCATGCTCACTGCCAACGAAACAAGGTTGATGTATCGTCTCATTGTATTCGATCAATGCTCGATCATTGGGATTTTCCGTAGTAGCAACAATAATTTTTTCTATCTCAGAGCTTTTTCCCACCCGTTCAAGCATGCATTCAAGCATGGTCTTTTGCGGTGCTATCCTAAGCAATACTTTGCCGGGCAGTCTCGTGGAAGAGAGCCTTGCTTGGATAATGGCGATGGTTTTTATTTTTCGCATCATGATGTTATGAGCCATTAATCAGGCCCTGCAGCGTATCGAGCTTCTTCTTATGACGTCTCATATCTTTAACGAGCGAGCCTTTGCCGTCCGCGATGCCCACAATGCGGGAAGGCTTTTCAATGTTATCGACAATAATTTCTCCGTATTTGCCTAAAAGACCCATGGAGACCAATGTGATACCTTCATCCTCCATGACCTTCCTGCCCATTGATTGGCCATAATGCAACTTAGTCTCAAGCAGAGCGGAAAAAATATGCTTCTGCGCGATGGAGACATCGGCGCGATATACCGTGTAGGCATTGTTCTTTATCACACTCACAGTAAAACAGCCTTTACCCACGTCAATAAGGATCGCGGGACGACTCTTGTCCATTCCCGTAAGCGTCCGTTCATTAACGATACCTTTTTTATCAGCGCACGCAATGACGATAGAAGCGCCATCACATGCGTCCCGAGCACTTTCAACTGCCGTGATCGAAGAAAGAGTATCCTTAGATTTTATTTCATTCAAACCGTCGACAATCACTTTAAGTTTCTTTTGATCGGGACGATACGCCCGAATAGCCGCGCCGCGCTCAACAAACTTGAGAGCGATTTTTGAACCGAGGTTGCCGCAACCCACTACGGCGATGGTCGCACCCCCAATGTCGGCAACAAGCTGTCCGAGGATATAATCAACAGCTTCCATGGTCAAATCATTGCCCTTATAAGTAATGATGTTTGATTTGAAAATCTTACTCCTGACTTCTCGTTCGATGTTGCCGGCGTCGTTGTTGCCATAATAGCGTTCTTTTATTTTTTTCTCCGCGTCTACGAAAACATAATCGACCATTCCGTCAATAATAAGGGCTACGGCGGCAGCGGCGGCTACGTCGCGCACAATTACTCCTGTGTAGATGAGTCGTTCGGTTTCCCGGATTGGAATGAGATAATAGCGTTTATTGCCGAATGAGCCGGAAGTATTGCCCACAACGAAGGCGGTGTGTCTGCCCCGCGCGTCTTTCACGATTTTCTCTATCGCTCTGTTGATTGCTTTTTTCATGACTATATATGATCCCAGGTGAGTGGGTGATCCATTTTTAGGGATTTTTTAGCATGTTTACCCACAATGATATCGATGTGTTTCGGCAATATTCCGCCACCAGGACCCTTGATCGAAAGCATGTCTGCGGTGATTTTTTCTCCCCGTTTGATGGCAACTTTGGCATAGAGGCATTTTTTGAACTTGTTGACGGCCTCAATTTCGCTTCCGACGATGCTTTTTTCACCGCGTCCCTCAATAACCGGTATAAGATTGCTCAAACGCACCAGCTCCCGCATTTCTTCCACATCTGAAGAAAGGATGTGGTCGGGACCTTCCATAAATCGATCCAGCGTAAAATGCCGTTCGATTACTTGTGCTCCCTTGGCGATGGCCACGGTGGCGACGGTCAAACCGATGGCATGATCGGAGAGGCCTACGGGCACGCTGAAAACCGTGCGGAGCGTATTCATAACCGAAAGATTCATATCGTGCGGAGACGCGGGATATGAGGAAACGCAATGCAGGAGGATGACATTCTTGTTGCCGGTATTTCGTATCGTCTGTATCGCGTCTTCGATCTGGCCCAGGGTGGACATGCCTGTCGACACGATCATAGGTTTTCCCGTCTCGGCGACCCTTCTTATAAGGGGAAGATTTACCAGGTCCATCGAGGAAATTTTGTAAAATTTACAGCCGAGCGATTCGAGCAGCTCCACGCTCTCAAGGTCGAATGGGGTCGAGAAAATCTCTATGCCTTTTTCCTCTGCATACGTGAAAAGTTGTTCATGCTCTTTTCTGCCGAACTCCAGACGATCAAGCATCTCGTACGTCGTCTCCTCAGTATCGACAAGTTTTTCCGCGTACCTGTTACCCTTCACCTCTTTTGAAATCCGATTCGCAGCCCGATACGTCTGGAATTTCACCGCCGAACAGCCGATTTCTTTCGCACGGTCAATAAGTTCCATGGCAAGCGGTAGACTGCCGTTGTGATTGAGGCCGATTTCGGCAATAATAAATGCCGGCGCACTGGCGGACACCCTCTTCGCGCCAAGCATGACCTCTTGGTTAAACTCATACCACTCGTCTTTTTTTACGAGCTCCCGCTCTTCCTCGGCATCCTCTGAAGTAGCGAGCCGATCGGCAAGATCAAAACCTTTGACATTTAGAATCTGAAGATCGGCATAGTGAAAATCGCCCCCCGTGCCGATACCGTAGAGCTGTTTAAATGCCGAGAGCTTGCTTCGCACCTCAACAAGTTCTTCTTCGCATTCCTTGGTAAGAAGCGGGTACACATGTGGGAGAGAGATCATCCGCGTGTCATACACTTCGTTCTTTTTCGCCAGTCCCACAGTGACAAGATCGAGCACGGCGCGGTCGATGATTTTTTTCTCGTCTGTTTTGTCCAAAGCATCCCCTTTAGTGTACGCGATTTCAAGAGTGAGCACCGTCTTATTCTTTGGAAAGCCCGCGGAGCAAAATTTCTTCTGTTCGCTCACGCGATGAAAGATGATCTCCGGTGCATCATAATAGAGAAAATTGAACGTATCGGGAATGGCCACAGCTTTTTTAAGCGCCACGAACACTAATTTCGCTCCGCGATATTTAAGATTGTTTTTTATGCCGACATGTTCCGCCATGATCGGAAACGGGATGGTCGATACTACTCTGTCCGCAGGGGAAATTGGAATCTTTTCCCCATCGTTAAACATGAGGCTCTGTATAAGCCGATCTGAATGTTCAACACCCGTAAGCGTTTTTTGAAGAACGAGTTTTCCGCCCGCTTTTTTGAATTGTTCCGCCATCCTTTCAAGAATTCTTCCCGAACCGTACTTACCAACGGCGCTCCATTGGCCCGCATGAAAATGCTCGTCCTTGGTACGAAAATTTATCCGCTTGGGCGCCCAATTAGCGGTCATTTCTCCAACCGGCACTCCCCATAATTTCTGCGGATAACGGATGAAAAACGTCTCCATGAGCGTGGGTCCGACGAGCTCGCGCACATATTCCGAATAATTTTTCGCCTTAGCTCTTTTGGTCTCGTCGAGATGAGCCAGCTCGTACAGAATCTTTTTCCTTACTTCTTCGGGGAACTTTTTAAGCGAATCGAAGGAAAGCGGATAGTCAAAAAACTGGTCGAACCTGTCCCCTTTGACATTCTTGCCCCAGAATTCGTTTTGATGGAAAAGGTCACCATATTCTTTCTTCCATATCTCTTCGAGATTTTTGTCAGGCGTATGATAGATGTGGGGGCCGTAATCGAGATTTTTAAATTCTCCCCAGGTGAAAGAGCCGGCAAGCCCTCCCACGGTCTTTTCCTTTTCGATGACGATGGTTTTAATACCGCGCCGAGCGAGACGGAGTCCTGTGGCAAGCCCGCTCATTCCCGCTCCGAGTATATATATTGTGCGTGATTTCTTTACCATATCGTAAATCCGCCATCCACAAGAATATTCTGTCCCGTAATATATGACGCGTCAGAAGAGATTAAAAAGCAGATCGTGCCGGTCAAATCGGAAACACCAGCCATTCTTCCCAAAGGCGTTTTGTATTCGTATTTTTCGACGAATGAAGGATCCTGACCACTGTATACCCCGCCTGGACTGATCGAATTGACTTGAATGTTATGCTTGGCGAGATAGGCTGCCAGGTATTTGGTAACGTGAATGATCCCCGCTTTAGTCGCTCCGTATATTTCAGAGCTATTTCTGCCCGAGTCCCCGTAAATCCTAAAATCCGGCGTCGTTATTCCGTAGATGGATCCGAAATTGACAATCCGACCGCTTTTTCTTTTGGCCATTCCTTCCGAAAAAACTTGGGAGGAGAGGATGGTGCCTTTGAGATTGATGTCGATGACGTGGTCGAGCTCTTTCTCGGTCCGCTTTTCAAACGGCGTGTATACACCGACCCCGGCGCAATTTACCAACGCGTCAAGGGGACGCGTCAAACCGCGAGAAACCTTCCTAAGCGACGCGAGAGCAGTGACATCCATTTCCTTGTACTCGTAATCGGTCAGTTTTTTTTCTTGGAGTTCTTCTTTAAATTCCTTGGGAAACGTGCTCGTGGCATCGGTGATATAGACAAACGCTCCGCTTTCGAGAAGCGCCGTGACCAGGCCTCTGCCGATGTGGCCGCAGGCGCCCGTAATCAGCACGGTTTTCCCTTTCAAATCATAGGAATTTGACATTTTTGTATAATATCATCTCATTTAGGAACGCGCAATATTTCCTTTTTACCTCGCGGAAATTGCACGCGTATTCCCTAACGAGGTAACGTTTCACCGCAATATGCAAAAAAGTGTGCGTCATCCCAGTGCCGACATTGCCTAGCCGTTGGGGCTTGGTCCCCACGGTACTGGTGCCTTATGGGACATGCTCTGAAGAGCGGCAATGTCGGGAGCGGGACGGCCAAGTCTTACCAACTTTTTTGCATATTGCGGTGTGCTTTACTGAATTAACTCGTCAGGGAATACGTGTGGGAAATTGCCTCCACTATTTGATATTGTGCGTATTCCAGAAATATGAATTTTTATCCCGAAGCAGGTCCGCCGGAACGCCTGTCTCAATAATTTTTCCCTTATCAAGGACGACGATCCTGTCGGTGTTCATGATGGTACTAAGCCGGTGAGCAATGATAATGACGGTAAGCTTGCCGCGCAGATCCTCGATGACCTTTTGAATTTTTGACTCCGACTCGTTGTCGAGCGCGCTCGTCGCTTCGTCAAAGACCAGTATAGCCGGATTCCGAGCAAGCGCCCGAGCGATGACGATGCGTTGCCGTTGCCCTTGGGAAAGGGTGACGCCTCGTTCGCCGATCACAGTGTCATATCCTTGCGGCAAATCGGCGACGAAATCATCGATGTATGCCGCTCGCGCCGAATGTTTGATCCTCTCGTCGGTAATGGCTTCATCGTAGAAACGGATATTACTCGCGATGGTATCGTTCATCAGAAAAATATCCTGCGGCACATAACCGATATTTTTTCTCCACAAAGAAAGATCGATTCCGTCCGCGGTACTGCCGTCAACCATGAGCCGACCTGCCTGGGGAGTAAAGAGACGCAACAAGATGTCGACGAGTGTCGTCTTGCCTCCGCCGGATGGGCCGATGAGACCGATCATTTCGCCTCGTTTGACTGAAAATGTCACGTCGTCGAGCACTTTCCGCGAATCATCATAGTCAAAACAAAGGTGATCGAACCGAATCTCTTTCTCGAACCTGAACAGAGCTTTTCCGTCCCTGTTTTCGGCCGCTTTTTTCGAGTTTTCGGTGAATTCCAAAATGGCCTTGAAGTATGGATAAGAATCATTGATGACGTGGATATGCCGTTGAAACTTCTGCACATAGAGAAAAATTTGCTGGATGAGATACACGGTCGCCGCCATAGCGGCCAGATTGAAATTCGGCGTCTTGTAGGCAAAAGCGAATATACCCATCACGAATATGAGTCCGAGGGGCTGCATCAAGGAAGGCGGTAACACTTTCAAAAGGGAGGCCTTGATCTTATAGAGCTTGAGGGTGTTGAAATACGAATAATCTTTGGCGATGATATTCTCTTCCACCCCCATGGACTTCAACGTTTTCATACCGAGAATATTTTCGCTGATATGGTGCGCGATGTCACGATTCACCGCTTCCGCTTGTCTCGCGATCCGGCGAGTTCGAACGAGCAGCGGTTTAGCCACGAAAAGAAACAACACTCCGACCATGATGGTAAGCACGGTGATTGGAAAAGAAATATTGATCGCGACCGCGCTGTACATGATGAGGCTTGCGACGACGACGATCAGCGCGCCGAAGTTGTTAAGCAGTAACTCGCAATACTCAATGTTGGTGAGCACCATGGTGTTCAAATGCCCGAGCCGCTCTCGGAGGAGGTACGGCCAGCCGGCTTTCATGGTGTGGCGAAGGACCCTCCGTCGTGTCTTTTCCGTATAATCCGCGGTGATTTTTATGGAGATATAATCCGCGAACACCACCATGAACGTTTTCATCACGAACAACAAGACAACGAGGATAAGCAGATACTTGAGGCGGAATTCGATATTAAAGTATTCGAACGCCTGAACAATGGTTTTTGAAATCACGTCGTCGCCACTGTTGCCGTTTCCACTGATGAATGAAAAAATTGGAATAAACGCATTAATACCGATGCCCTCTAAGAGCGCGCTAAAAAACCCGGCGACCGCGAGCAGCGTGATTTTCCATTTATACTCTCCGAAGCCTTTATGGAAGGACTTTAAAAATGCGAAAAAATTGGTGCGCTTGAAATATGCGATCAACATGATGTCGATAATACCCCGCTTAATCTTATTTGTCAAACCTAAACTTTGAATTCTGGCCTGAGGTGCAACGCACCCTAGCGAACGCTCATCCTGCTTACGTTATCCCCCATGAGCGTCTCGTGAATATGCCGCCATTTCGCGTCATAAGGGAAATCGTACGCGCTCAACATTTCGTTTTTCTCCCGACGGTGCTCGGCATTCGAACTGAAAAAATGGGTATCGCTGAACGATTGCATGAATTCAAAATAATCGGCGATAATATTCTTTGATGTTTCTACCAGGGAGTGAGTGTTGATGAACAGTTCGATATGTCCGTATCGTGGCAATCCTGATTTCAGAAAACGCTGATAGTTTTTGAAACTGACAAAAATGATATATTTCCCGCCCTCATCGAGGGATCGCAATTCCTCCAAAGACTCGAGGTACACCAGACCGTATCCTTTAGCCGATCGCGAATTCGATAGATATGTCATGGCTACGGAAAGCGTTTCAAACAAGTCAATAATAAAATATCTCGAGGTGTTGTTATTGAGCAGAAAAAATTCGCACATACCTCCATACCCTCCCCCGATCTCGCAAACATTCTTAATAGTGTCGGAAGCGGCGTGTGAAGCTATGAAATTGTTGAATATGGCATATTTTCTGATGTTAGCGTTAAAAAAGAATATGCTTGTCCCTTCCCGTTCCTTTCTTCGGAAAGAGTAATAGAACTCTGAATGGACGGGGTCAAACGCCGGAAACCGGAGACCCGAGTCGCATAAGAGATCGAAATCTCTGCGGAAGGCGGATGCTTGCTTTTTCTCCAGCAGCGATATTTTTGGCCATAGATATTTTTTTAAAAAGAATCCGACATGCAAAGTATCGTACGGGTAGGGCCTCGGTCTAAGGTTTTTTTCAGGCGGTTCAATAAGCCCTGCGCGAAAACTATTGTTATAAAAATGGAGCAGATCGGCAAGATCATGTCTGTCCGCTTGACGCGGATCCCACGTGCCAGTGTTGCTGAGATCCAGTTCGCCATCATATTTTTTTTCTATGAACGCATGAACGATGTCGGCAGTAATTTTCATAAAAATTTCGAGTATCTTAAATTATAGCATTACGTTATCGCTCCATGCAATTTTCCCTTACGCATGGATTTTGTCATGATACGAAACATAAAATGTTGAACACCGAGTGTTCAACATTTTATGAATATTTGGCAGATATGGCTTCAGTTGCTATGATGCTTGCATATGAAAATATGCTTCTTTTTACAGAGACGCTTCGCGTCGATCGGACACGCGCTCGCGTGCAACCTGAAAGAGCGTCATGGCATCAAAGATTTCTGCGCCTATGTCAGTATGCGAGAGAGCTATGAATTTCTGACCAACCAGACGGACATCGCCTACACCTCACTCCTCTCCGACGAAGATATTCACAAAAAAATGAAAGACGAAAAACTCGATATGGAGTATCTCAAGAACCTCGAACGAGAATATGGAAACCCCAATCTGTGGCCGTATCTTTTCATCGACCGAATCGTCATGCACGGCCAGCTTATCCGCGAATACCCACACGACCGGCCGCTCTACACCGAGGAAGAAATGCTTCGACTTCTCCAAGTTACCGCCAAGGAGATTATCGGCTTTCTCGATCGGGAGAAACCGGACGTGCTCGTTATCTCCGTAGTGGCTTCCCTTGGAAGCTCACTCCTCTATTTCATCGCTCAAAAGAAAGGCATAAAAACCATTAACCTTGAACAAACAAGGATCGGCAATCGCATCGCTCTTTCGGAGAGTTATAAAAATTTCACCTGGGCGACCAAACGCGCTCGCAATAGAGAAGTGATCTTCGCGCCGTCAGTTATGAAAGACGCCCGCGCGTACATAGAACGGTTCCGCGCCAAACCGACCGCATACAACTCGGTATACGATCCCGAAAAGAATCAGGTCAACCGCCGCTCGCAACTGCGATTTCTCCGCCCCGCCAATCTAGCATGGAGCATACTCTGGCACGCCAAGGAACTGTATCGCGATATCCGAAAAAAAAATCGCGATTTCGACGATGTGCGAATATGGTGGCTCCTGTGGGACAAAGTCAAACGCAAGGCAAGGACGATGCGCGGATATAACGACCTCTACAGCAGTGTTGATTGGAATAAGCCGTTCGCCTTTTATCCACTACATGTTGATCCTGAAATGGCCACCATGCTGCTCGCTCCGTGCTACACTAATCAGCCGGAGCTCATCCGCCAGATCGCTAGGGCGCTCCCTGTCGGCTACACGCTCTATGTTAAAGAGCATGTGGTGATGTCAGGATATCGGCCACGCTCCTATTACAGAGATATCGTCAAAATTCCAAACGTAAAACTGGTGCATCCGGCAGTGCGGGGATTTGATCTCGCCAAGGCGGCGAACATCGTTGTTACGATTTCAGGCACGGCCGGTTTCGAGGCCGTGATACTCGGCAACCCAACAATCACCTTCGGCGAAATATTTTATAATGACCTCTCATTCGTCAAGCGGATCCGAAGCATCGAAGAACTTCCTTTCGTCATACGAGATCAGCTGAATCATTTCAAATGCGATGAAGAGGAGCTGACGCGGTATGTCGCGGCGCTTTTTGAAGAGTCCGTTGATGTTGACTATATGGACTTATGGCTCAACGCGAAATCAGATGAGGAGATCAGGCGCAATGCGGGAATAACGCGGTTGGCCGATTTATTGGCTAAGAAAATACTTGCGGTGACGGACAATACAACTAAATTATGAAAATCACCTTCATCACCCCTAAAATAAATTTCGTCTCGGCCGGCGGCTCGGTCTTCGATATTGATCTTAAAATGAAGGCGTTTATGAAAATGGGAGCGGATATCCGATGCGTGACGCCCTTTTCCGACGACAACGACATGCCACAGAAACCGCCCTACCCCGTGATCGAAGAGCTCATCGCTAGACGAGGGCTCGCGGGCATCGCATGGGGCGTATATAAAATTTTGAAAAAATACGAAAAGGGCACGGACTTTTTCCATATTGACGGTCATATTTATTTTTACGGCGCGGGACTCTACAAACGTCTCGGCGGGAAAGTTCCCATCATTGCCTTTTTCAACCGCGAGCAGCCCATCTGGGGACACGACAACCCGAAATATTCATTTGGTATGTTCGACGAGCCGGCGGACGCGCGATGGTGGAGAAAACTGTGGCTAAAACTTCGGTATCAGATTGAGTCAAAAATTGGCACCTGGCTCGCCAACGCGATTGAGATCGGCACCTTCCATACCCCGACTCTCCAGAAGCGCTACAATGATTTCGGATTGCATATACAGTATCAACTCATCAATCCTGACTTGGCGGGCATTGACACCAAAGGTGCTTCTCGCAGTGTCGCCTCTTTCACGCATACGCCACTTCGGCTTGCCGCGGCGGGACGGCTCATTCCCACTAAAGGATTTGATCTTCTCTTCAAAGCTTTCTCGCTTGTACCACGCCGACAACGATTCACGCTAACCCTTGCCGGCGAAGGGCCTGATGAACCGCGCCTCCGAAACCTCGCCAAGGAATGGGGTATTGAAAAAGAAGTGAGCTTCACCGGCTGGCTAACCCATGACAAACTCTTCCCCTTCTTTGAATCATCCGACGTGTTTCTCATGCCGCGTTGGCGGCCGGAACTTTCTTCGGTCGTGCTTATGGAAGCGATGTCCCACGGACTGGTGGCAGTAGTGCCGAAAGGTGGCGGGCTCGAATGGGCCGGCGGCAAAGCCATCGTCGGTTTTGATTTCGACGATCCGGAGAGTCTGGCTCGGGCAATTGATTCTCTCGGCAATCCGGAATTTTTGGCGGAGAAATCCGCGGCCATCGGCAAGCGCATCGAATTTCTGCATTATGAAAATTGGTTGCCCGTCACCTATCTCTTTATGAAAAAAGTGTTGGCTGAAAAAAACAAAACAAAAAGAGCAGGACGCTAAACGCAAAATTGATTTCTAGTCGCCTGTCCTATATAGTAGTGGAATGTCAAAAGTGGCTCTCATTAGCGGTTCAGCGGGTTTAATTGGCTCTGAGGCAGCCCGATTTTTCGCATCTAAAGGATTTCTCATTGTCGGTATCGACAATGATATGCGCGCATATTTTTTTGGTAAGGAAGCGAGTACAGATTGGAATCGGGTGCGTGTTGAAAAAAAACTTGGTAAACAATACCTCCATTACAATGTGGATATTCGAGACAACACTGCCCTCGAAAAAATTTTCAAAAAACATCAATTTAACATCATCATTCATACCGCTGCACAACCTTCCCACGATTGGGCAATGAAGGAACCTTTAACCGACTTCACGGTGAATGCTCTTGGTACTCTCCATATGCTCGAACATATGCGCAAATATTCACCCAAAGCCACCTTTATCTTTACCTCGACCAATAAGGTGTACGGCGATCTGCCAAATGAGCTACCACTCATCGAAGGTGAGCAGCGTTTCGAGATCGACAAGAACCATTCATATCATAAGCATGGTATCGACGAAACAATGAGTATCGATAACTCTATTCATAGTATTTTTGGGGCATCTAAGATAGCAGCGGACATCTTAGTGCAGGAGTATGGAAAATATTTTAAATTAAATACTGGCGTGTTTCGAGGAGGCTGTCTCACCGGACCCTCACATAGCGGTACAACACTCCATGGATTCTTATCATATCTAGTAAAATGCATTGCAATAGGTAAAAAATATACGATTTTTGGCTACAAGGGTAAACAAGTGCGTGATAACATCCACGCCTTTGACCTTATCAATATGTTCTGGCACTACCACCAGAAACCACGCAAGGGCGAAGTTTACAATGCTGGCGGCGGTAGACATTCAAACATTTCGATGAAGGAGGCGATTAAAAAAATTGAAAAAATATTAAGGAAAAAAGCTATTGTTGAATACCATGACAAGCCGCGCACAGGTGATCATATCTGGTATATTTCAGATGTCAGAAAATTTAAAGAGCATTATCCGAAATGGTATTATAGCTATTCGATCGACGATATACTCGCTGAACTCTGTAAAGCGTATACGGTCAAGTCGCCAAAGCGGAAAACTTCCACTGGTTTAAGTGAGCGCAAGAGGCGTAGATCGAAGGGTCGTGTGGTGACAAAATAATCTATCCTGTATTTTTTGAGCTCCTCACCGAAATCGTTTTTTATGAACATTTTGTATCGCTGTAGGAGTTCTTCGATCCGCATCGTTGACTGCGGATCGCGCTCTCGTCTGAAGAGATGGTTCCAGTCGGTGAAAAAATACTCGCGTACATCCACTTCATGTGATTCGAGGTATTCCCGCGCTCCGAGAGCAGTCACTCCCTCAAGCTTCATTTTGACCAAAAAGTTATGATAAAGTCTTTCTTCAGGAGGTACGGCGCCGAGATAGCCTGAAAGATAAACGTTAGAGCGCGTAAATGCGGGTACGAGCCTCATGAACTCTTCCTTCGGCTCGTCCGCAAGAACCACAGAGTCTTTGGGGGCATGAAGTGAGAGGTAGTCGAGCACCGGCGTATAGTCCTGCATTGCTCTGAAATGACCCATGGAATAGCTGTAGCTTCGCACACTCGCTATTCCATAGAAAAGACATGCTCCGATCACGAGTGCCGAAGAAAGGTACAGTAACCAGGGTTTTTTGTGAATCATTCTAAAGTACACGACCGAGAGTACAATGTATGAAATCGGAATAGTGTATTGGACGAAATGATAGGGCCATATTGTTCTTCCGGTAATCAATTGCTGACTGAACACAACAATAGAAGTAGCGGCGAGCGCCAAAGAAAAAACAATCCATTTTTCTTCCAATATTTTTTGCACCGTGCTTTTCCGATACAGCGTGACCAGCCCGATGATGAAAAGTACGATCGTGAGTGTTGCCACTTTGTTAATAATCGGCGCGTGCGTGAGGATGAGGCCGTTCATTACCGCGGCGCGTGCGTCCTCTCCCGCTTTCGCCATGCCGAGCACATAGACTCCATCGACCACAACTATGGACAGGACGGTAATCAGGAAGTATCGGAGTGTTAGCCACTCCTTGCGAATAAGTACATACACGATAAGGAGACAGAGGACGGTGAGCGCGATGGCCCAGGCGAAAATATAGCCGATACATGCTCCGGCGAGCAATCCGGCACCGATCGCGATAGGTACGGATGGCTTTTTAAAAAGCTTCCAAAGCATCAGGAGGTATCCGAACAGAAAAAGTGCTCCGGTGATCGGGTTTACCGGTCGCGTCCACAGACTAAGCTGTGTGTCGTGGAGCGAATCGGTTACTACGGCAAGCGTTCGATGAACATCGACAAAGTCGTACCCCAAGACCACCAGGAGGGCCGCGGAAAGTGCGGCAAGTGTTGCGATGCCACGGGACATCCCCTCCATAAGCTTACATACCAGAAAATAGACGAGCAAGAAGAGCAGGGCTGGAAACAGGAACTTCGCCAACACGATGGCGGAAGCGAATGAAATGCCGAGCATCTTAGCCATACTGACGTAGAGGAATTCACCGATGGGCGGCACCATTGCCGGGCGATCTTTGTATTCATAGAACACAGGGGAAGCCACGGATGCGTGACCGTCGGCAATTTCTTGCATCCGCGCCAGATAATATTCTTCGTTATTGAGATAGAAAAACGGAATGCCGCGATACTCGTTGCCGAGTGCTTGCGGAGCGAGCACTGCCGGCAGCACGCATAGAAAGCCCGCGATGAGCGCACCGCACAGGACGGGTAAACATTGTTTAAAATTCTCTGACATTAACTTTTTTGAAGTCTGACATAGAGCATATCCTCGAGCTTTATAAAGCGGTCCGGACTTGGAATGACGTTTAATTCCATGATCGGATATTCTTTAAAAAATCTTTTATTCTCTTCGAGCGTCCGGATGAATCTGCCCTGATCGTTTCGGATAAAAAGCTTGGTGATGACATTGTCTTTTTCCGGCTGTGATAGAGGATCGAAAAAATGCAGCATTCCTCCTTTTTTCAATTTTGAAAAAAGCACCGCGAGAATGCTCCTCCACGCTTCGTCGGAGAGATGGTGGCCGGCGCAGGCAACAAGCACATGGTCAAAGTCAGTCTCCGGAAACGGCTGTTCTAAAATATCCGCGCACACAAAGCGGATGTTCGGGTACGTACTCCAGTTTCTCGCCGCGGCGGCGATCGCTTCGCAATCAACATCAATTCCCAAGTAGTCGAAGTCGGCGAAAGCCGCAGTGCTGTTGCCCATCGAACAGCCGAAATCGAGCAGCTTGCCTTTGGTGTGAAAAACAGACGGATACAGCCCAAGCTTCCACGCGTTGGCTCCGACGAATGTCTGGAATATATTCCAGACGAAAGGAATGTTGAGGATTTTTTTAATGAGAGACATGAGTTATATACCAGAATGATAACGCTCTGCCGCACCATGCAAAAAAGTTCGCGCTCCGGGCCGCTGGTGTAGGCAACGGCATCTGTAGACGAGCCGGCAGGCCACCGTCTACGAACTTTTTTGCATGGTGCGGATTCGCTGTACTGAATTATCTACTGAAGAGGTGCTTTTGTAAAACGCGAGGGTCTTTTTTAAACCAGACTCGAAAGAAATTTTTGGCGACCAGCCAAGCTCACGTTTGATTTTCGAACTGTCGAGCGAATAACGGAAATCATGCCCGGGTCGATCAGTGACGTATTCGATAGCCCCTTCATCCCTATCCGTCAAAGCGATGAGTTTCTTGGTCAAATCGATATTGCGTATTTCATTACTCCCACCAATATTATACACCTCGCCACTCTTCCCTCTCTGCCATACAGTGTCAATGGCATCAATATTATCCTCGACATAAATCCAGTCGCGAACATTGTTTCCCTTTCCGTAGACCGGTACTTTTTCTCCCTTAAGAAGGCGCGTCATGAAGAGCGGGATGAGTTTGGTGGTATCCTGCCTCGGACCGTAGTTATTCGAGGACCTAGTGATAACCACATCCAGTCCGAAGGTTTTAAAATACGACCGCGCCAAAAGCTCTGCGCCGGCCTTCGAGGCACTGTAAGGATTGTTTGGAGCGAGTATACTCTCTTCGGTGAAGCTCTTTTCCCCTTCCTGAAGCGAGCCATATACTTCGTCGGTGGACACATGCAGGAATCGCGAGACACCGGTTTCTCGGGCAATGGACAGTAGATTGCCGGTACCTGCTACATTCGTTTCGATGAAGATCCCGGGATTACTGATGCTCATGTCAACGTGGCTTTCCGCGGCGAAGTGAATCACTCCATTGGGCTTGTGTTTTTTAAAAAGTTTTAAAAGTGCGGCCTTGTCGCGGATATCAGAGCGCTCGAAGGAAAAATTTCGGCTCTTTTGTATTTCCAAATTTTTCAAATTCCCCGCGTAGGTGAGCGAGTCCACGCACACGAAGTGAGTGTCCGTCCGCACAGGGACGTACTTATTAAGATAGTTGCTGCCGATAAAACCGGCTCCGCCGGTCACGAAAATAACAGATCCAGGTTTACTTTTTGCTTTTGATGTCATTGCTTTTTTCCCTCATATAGAGAGACGCGTCGAGGAGACTATCAAATGTGCCGATGTCGAACCACGTCTTTTTGAGTAATACTGATTTCATAGACCCTTCTTTTATGTACTTGTTATTCAAATGAGTGATCTCATACTCACCCCGCTTGGAAGGTTTTTGACCCTCCAATTTCTTAAACACCGTATTGTCGTAAAGATAGAGCCCGATGACGGCGAGGTTTGATTTCGGCTTTGCCGGCTTTTCCTCAATTGACATGATGGCGCCGTTTTTATCAAGCTCCGCGATACCGAAGCGCTGTGGGTCGACCACTTCTTTCAGAAACACCACCGATCCGCCTTTGAAATTTTTCACCTGCGGCGCAATATCATCTTCGATAATGTTGTCTCCCAAATAGAACAGACAATCATCATTACCGACATACTCTTTAGCAATACAGAGGCCGTAGGCGAGGCCGTTGGCTTCATTCTGGATTCCATACACAATCTGAATCTGTCTGCCAGTACGCTTGGACTTAAATGCCGCTCCAGAGCCCAAGAGCTTTACGAAATTTTCTATGTGGTGGGGAGAGGTTACGATCATGATACGGTCTATACCGGCTTCCACTATTTTTTCAATGGCATAGTAAATGACCGGCTTATCATATAGCGATAAAAGATGTTTATTAGTGGCGAGAGTCAGTGGCGCGAGCCTGGTGCCGTTGCCGCCGGCAAGGATGACTGCTTTCATGGTTGTTTTTTCTTATGGTCGTTAATGATGTCTCTGATTATAAACCGCGGCCGGCCTTTTGTCTCCTCGAAAATACGGCCCACATATTCCCCCACAATGGAAAGTGTCAGGAGCTGGACCGCCGAAAAGAAAAGAATGAGGACGATGATGGTGGAGATGCCGCGCGGCGCGTCAGTCAAAAAGAATGAAACGACGTAATACAGCACGCCGATACATGCAAAAGCGGTAGTGCCAAGCGCCAAGTACGTTACCATCTCAAGCGGTTTGTAGGAAAAAGAGTAAATAGCCTTCCTTGCCCAACGAAAGCCTCCAAGGAATCCTTTCACCGAGACCCCCTTTCGGCCGTCGTAGCGCTCCGGACGCTCATAAGGAATGCCTACTGACCGATATCCCACCCACGCCCGCAAACCGCGGATGAAACGATCCCGTTCAGGCATGGCGTTTAGGTGATCGATCACCACCCGATCCATGAGCGAAAAATCTCCCGCATCAAGCTGTACTGGTATATACGCCAGACGACTGAAGATAATATAGAAAAGATGATAGAAAAGCCACGCCTTAACTTTCCCCATGCTCGGCTCCCTTTTTTTTCTCGTGCCGTACACCACACTGAATCCCTTATTCCATTGCTTGACGAACTCAACGATGAGTTCCGGCGGATCCTGCAAATCGCCGTCCATGATGACAACCGCGTCGCCGGAAGCCTGCGCCATACCACTCGTAAACGCCGCCTGCGCGCCGAAATTGCGCGAATGATTCACCACCGTCAGGGCGCTATCCTTGGCAGCCAGATCTCGAAGAATCATTTCCGAATTGTCGGGACTGGCATCATTAACATAGATGATTTCATACGAGGAGGTGATATCTTTAAGCACGCTCGAGAGCCTCTCATAGAGAGCGAGAATATTGTACTCGTCATGATAACACACCACCACCACTGAAATTTTTTTATGCGTCAGTTTCATTTAAATAGGATATTTCGCAGTCGCGCGTACATTCGATCCGATAGGACGCGGCTCATGCGGGCAATCATCGTGGAGAAGAAAGGAATGTAATAGGTACTGCGACGAGAAACGAGGATCTTTGAAATTTTTTCGGCTGCTTGCTCCGGCGTAATGACCGGAAACCCCGCCTTGCCTTCCCACATTGGGCTCGAAACAGGCCCCAGATACACTGTGGAAAATAGCACGCCGGTGCCTCTCATGGCAAGGCCGAAGCCTCTGCTCACAAGTGATACGGCTGCCTTTGTGGCAGGATAGGCAATACCACGCGAGCCTGGCCGGAATGCGGCAATGGAAGAAAGGATGACGAAGTGTCCGTTTTTCTTGGCAAGAAAATCGTCAAGAAACATCTCGATGCAGTGCATGACGCCAAAAACATTCACCTCAAAGACACGTTTCCCTGCCGCAAAATCATGCCGGCCATCCTTTAGGTCATCATTGAAGATTGCCGCGGCGATAATGACCGCGTCAGCAAGAAATCCCTTCGACCGCATTGTTTCTGTGGCGCTCGCCATGTCTTCTACTTCAGAAATATCTCCGGCGCTCCATTGAAACGAGCCTGCGGGAAGGCTTCTCTCGAGCGACTGCAGCGCTTCCTTTCTTCTTGCGATTCCCCATACCCTATGACCCTCCCCCGCCAGTCGGCGTGAAAGTGCTAATCCTATCCCCGATGAGGCGCCGATAATGCAAATGTTCATGGTTTTTGAGATTTTAGTAGGGTCTTGATTTTTTCCACCATCGCTTCGGGATGGAGACCTGCTTCTCGTAAAAGATAGTTTCGATCACCGACGCTTTTGATGAAACGATCGGGAAAACCGAAAGCATGGAATGATTTCTTAGGGTTTGATGAGGCGACCAAGAGCGACGCTACGGCGCTTCCAAGTCCTCCGATGACGCTATGTTCTTCGATGGTGCAAATAACTCTTGCAGTTTTTGCCCGATCCAGAACCATTTCTTCATCGAAAGGCTTCACCGAGGGCATACTCACCACCGCGACGTTTCCTATCTTTTCCTCTTCGAGGCGATGTGCGGTTTCCAAAGCGCAATCAAGGACATTGCCGGTGGAAATAAGGAGAATGTCCGTACCCTCTTTAATCACGAATCCCCTGCCTACCTTGAAAGAAAATTCCTTTTTCGAATAGTCGAGCGGAGGATTTTTCCCAAGCCGGAGATACGCTGGCCCCTTTTGCTTCATCATCGCTTTCGTCGCTTCCAGCGCCTCCCACGAATAGGCTGGGGTGATGACGGTCATGTTTGGCAGCGCGCGCATAATGGCGACGTCTTCCACTGTGTGGTGAGTCACCCCGTGATGGGCATAGTTGAAACCCCCGCCGGTACCGACGATTTTGACGTCGAGATTATGATAGCAAACATCGGTGCGGATCTGCTCGAAGGGACGCATCGAGGCGAATGAAGCAATTGAGTAGGCGATCACCTTTTTACCCTCCAGGGCAAGCCCTGCCGCCACGCCAACCATGGTGGCTTCGGCGATGCCGATATTTAAAAAACGGTCAGGAAAATTTTCTCTGATCGGTTCGAGCGCGTTGAAGCCAAGATCGGCGGTAAGGAAGATAATCGAACGATCGCGTTCCATTTCCACGAGCATTTGTTGTACGAAATCTTTTCTCATGCGTTTTTTCGAATCTGCCGTGCGGATGCTTCGTCGGCCACGAAGTAATGAGCGGCGAGGGTATTTTCGATCAGGGGCACTCCTTTACCGGCAACAGTCCGCGCGATGAGCACTGTCGGCCGTGTCACTCCCGCAGCCTTACGGAATTTTTTTTCGAGATCCACGCAGTCATGTCCGTCGGCGTGCATCACCTCCCAGCCGAATGACTGCCATTGCGCGCCGAGGTCAAAGCGATTAGTTTCCCCTGTGGCGCCAAATCCTTGAAATTTATTGTCATCCACAATGGCGATAATATTCGAAAGTCCTCTGGAGCCGATGAAGAGCGCGGCTTCCCAAATCGAGCCCTCGTTGCACTCTCCGTCTCCGATAAGCACATACACCTTTGAAGATGTCCCCGAAAGAGCGAGCGCCATGCCTGCCCCTATAGCAAGGCCATGACCCAAGGAACCGGTAGAAACTTCGATTCCGGGAATTGTTCCGAAGGAAGGATGGCCGTGAAAGAGGCCGTCGTTTACGCGATAGCGCAAAAGATTCTTAACAGGGAAAAAGCCACAAAGCGCCAGGGTGGCGTAGAGAGCGGCTGCACCGTGCCCTTTGGATAAAATGAACCGATCACGTCGCGGAAGTGCGGGTTTTTTCGGATCGATGGAAAGTATTCTTCCGTACAATACCGCCAGAATATCGCTTATGGAAAGAGCCGAGCCCGTCTCGCCCGACTTGCTTCTCCATGACATTTCAACCACCAGAGAACGTATTTCCTCTCCCATAGCCTCGGGGGCAAGGGCAAGGGCCGCCGAAGATTTTTTTTTGGTTTTCACTACGCGCATTGAAGCTATGCTATACGAGAGCGACAGTCCAGTCAACGCGCACGCGACCTGTTATCGAGCTTATATATAGTGAATCGACCGTCGTCGTATACGAGCGAGGCGTTCGACAACAGAGACGGCTTGAAGTGTCCCGTGTCGGTTTCTTTATCTGTAATACCATACGCAACCTTGTACGTCGTGAGTAACTCACTGATGTTCGGCCGAATATCACGCTCATAGCGGCGGTATAGATCGTCAAAATATTCTTCGCCCGCGTATCCCACCGCTGTGGTCATACTTCCACAATCTCTGAACCAGTCCAGGCGAAACATGCGACAAAGCTTTACCTTCCGGTTATACGTCCTGTATTTGTGCTCCGAATTCCCCACTCCCGCGTATTCTTGGTAGTCAAGGAAGAGATCGTTTTTTGTAAGATGAAAATAGTTCGCGGTAAGATAGCGCTCCTCGACCTCTCTCGATGACAGGAGATGTAGTGCCCCGCCCGCTCGCCACAGTACGTAATGGGGTGTAAGCATGGTGACATAGCGTACGATTCTACCATGAGGATCTCCCCATATGACCGAAGGTTCTCGCACGTTCTCCCGAAGCCATGAAAGGGGCTTTTCGAATCCTTGAATGTTCTCTGAAAGTTCCTTGCCGTAGGAGCTTAGGGGAATAACCGACGGACCATACTGGATGAGATAGCGAACATTGGCGACGAGAAGAAAACCGATAAGAACGGTCACTATCGCCAACTGTCGCGGTTTAAAAAGTTTGAGGTCTCCCCTCCTCTCCCACACAAGAGAAAAGAGGCAAGCGGTAGCAAGCGAGAGAAGATAAATAATGAATCGCTCGACATGCTGAGGCAATTCAAGATCCTTGCCGGTAATAAGGTTCGACCATGTGACCGCGACGGCGGCAAGGCCCACTATGGAAAAAAACAGCGCACTTTGTCTGTCTATCATCCTTCTGAACATCAGCCCGACCAGGAAAATTATCAGAACGGGAAGGCAGGAATAGAGAGCGGCCGCCGTAGGTAGATGGGTATAGAGAAGACCGATCCGATCCATGGTCTGCCAATAGTCGGGATGGTTGAGTTGTTTCAACGTATACATGATAAGCGGTAGTGAAGCGAGGATAAAAATGCCGAAAACCCTGAACCATGCGGTTAAAAGATTTTTCCGACCGGAATACCAAAAGAGTGCGGCGGTGAGGAGAAACGCCACGACGACGATCTGCCATGCGTACGTATAGACATAGGCCGAAGAAGCTCCGGCAATACCGAGAAAGAGCATTTTCTTGCGACTTTCCGGCTCTCTAAGCCAGAGGGCATACGCAATGAGAAAAGCGATGAAAAAAGGAAATATGACCTGCATCGAAACAGGGCGGATGATAAAAAGGTAGAGTTCGAGATAGCAGAGCATTGAACCCGCGAGAGCCGCCTTCCTAAAACCGAGGACGGTTATCAAAACGTAGGTGAGCAAAAGAAAAATAAAGGACCACAAGAAAAGGTTGACATGAATGGCAGTCATAAGCGGTAGACCGAGGATGAGCGGCACCGCGCTTATCCAATCCGCCGCAAAAAAAGCCGGAGCTGGTGCATCACGATGTTCAAAAAAATACGGGTTACCGAGAAAAGGATGGCCGTCCGCGACTTCCTGCATGCGGTCGTAATAGTAGTCGGTATCATTGTAGATTCCGACAGGCACGCGGGGAGATGCTCCGAGTGTTAAAAAGGTATGGATGAAAGGCAGTACCGTAAAAAAAAGTGCTGTAATCGCCAGTATGATGAGGTGTTTTGAAGATATGAATTTCATTTTTTTCTAGCGATAATGAACATATTATCACGAGTGTTGAGGGAAATGGATATCCGCGAAAGCGCTCCCCTCCGGAACAGAAACGAGAGACGTTTCCAGAGTGATAATCCCTGCCATTTATATAGCATTTTGAAAATGTACTGTAGCGTAAACTGTTTGCCGATCGTGGTCAAGAGCAGTGTATCAAATCCCGCTTTTTCTAAAAGTGTGACGATATTTCTACGGTTGAAATAGTAGAGATGCTCAGGTGGCACGATGAGATGCCATCTTTTCCCAAAAATTCTCGCCACATTACTACCTGCGTCGGGAGTGTTGATAACGAGAATGCCGCCCTCCGAGAGCAGCGCATGCGCTGCTGCGAGCTCCTGGTGAGGATTCTCGACATGCTCGATAAGATCAAGCATGGTGATGGCGTCAAACGAGACTTCTTTGGGAAGGGACTGGAGCGTGCCGGTAACAACATCGAGTCCTTTCTTCCTCCCGAGCGCCGCCGCATGCTCGGAAACCTCCACCCCCTTAACCTGCCATCCATCCTTCTGGGCAAGATCAATGAAGAATCCAGAGGCCGCACCGACGTCTAGCAGCTTTTTTCCGGCAGGGACATATGACCGAATAAGGCGAAGATACCGCATGAAGGTCAGGATCATAGGCTCCTTGTCCGCATCGTAGTCAACGTAACCGAAGCCTCCTTTTGCTCCACCGAAATAGTCTTCAGAATAAACCATAGCCGCGTCCACGGTTGTCGGATAGACAAAAAGAAGTCCACACGATCCGCACTCGAAAATATCGCAATTATTTTTGCGAACAAAAAATTTGATGGTAATACTGCTACAAACAAGACATTTCATACTCGTTTTCGGAAAATCATTTTCCACGGTGCAATGATACCTTCACGAATAATGTGTGAGCTTAATTTCGACTCCCCTTCCCGTCGCCGTTTAAAGACGATGGGCACTTCACTCATGCGGGCACCCTTCTTCCACAATGCGTATTTAAGCTCGATCAGGAAAGCATAGCCAGACAGGTCAATACTTTTAGTGAAGTTGCTGTCAAGCATCGTTGTGCGGATAAGCATATAACCAGCAGTGAAATCCGTAAGTGGCATTCTAGTTACAGCCCGACAATAGAAGCTTGCGAGCCGCGACAACACCCTCCGCCACAACTCCCATCCTTCCGTTCCAGAACCACCGCCAACGTACCGTGAACCGATCACCATGTCGCTTGTTTCGGCTGCCTTGAGTATTGCGGGAAGATAGGAGGGGTGATGAGAAAAATCGGCGTCCATCATGACAATATGCTCGATGCCGACATCTTGAGACAGCTCCTCAAACGCGTGAAGATACGCCTTGCCCAGACCTTCTTTTTTCTCTCTCCAGAGGAGCGACACCTGCTTGTTCGAGGCGGCGATTCTTCGGACGACATCGGCCGTGCCGTCGGGGGAATTGTCGTCCACCACCATAATATGAATATGGGGCATCAGCTGGAGTACCTCCGGAATAAGCGCCTCAATATTATTTCGCTCATTATAGGTCGGAATGACGATGACCGTTTTCATGCGAATCAGTATATTCTATTTCCTCCCCACCGCCAAATGTTAAACACCGAGTGTTGAACAGTGTTGAACAAAAAGCTCCACACCCCGACAAAAAAGTTCGCGCTACGGGCCGACAGGCCTCCGTCTACGAACTTTTTTGTCGGGGTGCTCCACTACCTCTGCTTTTTTGTGATCTGTTGTTGGAGTTTATACCCCTCCCCATGCTTCAAAAGCCCGAGATAGGAAGCGATTGTTGCTGTGCTTGGTTTATCATAGCACCGCGCAAACATTCTCCTCTTTGTTGTCGTTCTTAACACTCGGTGTGTGGGGAAATGCACCCAGCCGAGGAAGTCCACGCCAGAGGCAAGGGTTTTTATGAATACTTTGTCAGGGTGAAGTGACAATTTCAATCGTTCTGAAAGAAATGTGCCGATCTTCACTATCAGATCTTCTAGGTATGCTTTACTGTGGTGCAGAATGACGAAGTCATCGGCATAACGAATGTAGTACTTCACTTTCTGTGTATGTTTCACCCACTGATCGAACTCGTTCATGTAGACATTGACTAGGAGTTGGGAGGTGAGGTTGCCGAGAGGGAGACCAACTCCGAGAGTAGCACTATGGAAACTCTCGATGATATTCTGAAGAAGCCGAAGGATGTCGCTGTCGGATATGTGTTTTTCGAGAATTGAGAGCAATATCGGCTGATCGATAGAGGCGAAGAACTTGCGGATGTCGCATTTTAATACGAAGCATGTCCGATAACCACAATCCTCCACCCATGTCGAAAATGACGTAAACCTTCGGAGTGCTTTATGCGTCCCCTTACCCAACCTGCATGAATATGAATCATAGATAAATATTTGGTTAAAAAATGGATATAGCGCACGGAACACTGCGTGATGAACTATTCTGTCTCTCACACTTGCCTTATGGATGTCTCTCGGCTTCGGATCATTTATTTTGAAATGTCCGTATCCGCCATGTTGATAACTTCTTGATGATAGATCTTGTTGTAATGACATAAGATTCGGCATGAGACGGAGGCCGAACTCTTGAACGTCCGCTCTCTTCGTTTTTCCTTTTAAAAAAATTCTCCACGAGGTAAGTAGATTTTCCAAAGAGATGATATTCTTATACTGATGAGTAAAATAAACTTGATGCATTCCATAAATAGTACCCCCCCCCCG
>Ga0209542_10002695_pt1 | contig 39295 bp, 47 predicted proteins | sample RifCSPhighO2_01_FD_184028 | JGI IMG/M metagenome (GOLD analysis project Ga0209542, IMG submission 184028) | Soil microbial communities from Rifle, Colorado - Rifle CSP2_plank highO2_0.1 (SPAdes) (version 2) | ecosystem: Environmental > Terrestrial > Deep subsurface > Rock core/Sediment ... | reverse complement strand
GGCGTTCGTATTGTTTTTCAAAATAATCCAAGCTCTCTTGTCTTCCTTTTTGATACAGATCATTGATCTTCGGATCGCTCTTGTCGTAAAGCTTCTTGTTGAGGGCGGTAATATCTTCCTTGGCTTGCGGATCTTCTTCATACACTTTGTTCCCCATCACGTACGCCTCGCCCGAAGAAGCAAATCCCTGCTGAATACCCCAAACAGCTTTTGCAATGTGCAAGCCGATATCTCCTTGCCAGTTCACCCGAAGAACTTTTGCCCCGACCGCCTCATGCAATCGAGCAATCGCCTCGCCAATGGCGTTACTCATGAGATGTCCGATATGAAAAGTCTTGAATGGATTGGGGTCGGTGTACTCGACCATGACGGTCTGGCCTTTGAGCGATTCGTGTAGCGTGTAGCGTGTAGCGTCGGACATTCGCTCAAGTTCGGACTGCACAAAATCGGGACTCAAGAAAAAGTTCACAAATCCGGCTTTTGCCTCGATTTTCTCTATTTCCTCTTTGCTTAAGGCTGATAGCTTTTGACTGACAGCTTCCGCCTCCTTGCCGACAAACACCGCGTAATCCCCTAACTCCGCTTTCGGTGGTTTTTCAATCTTAAGTTCCCGAATGACCGATTCGGGTGCGATCTCTTCGATCGCTTTTCGAGTTATGACAATAATTTTTTCTTTAATGCCTTGCATCATCACCATAGTACATGGAAATTAGACAAATTGCACCCTCAAGCGCATGACATTGACACTATCATTGCTATATGCTATGATCTGACTATTCTCAACTTCCACCAACAGGAGACCGAGAACATGTACGTAAGACTCACTAGATAGCGGCGCGTGCAAGCCAACTCGAAAGAGAAGAATTGCACGGACGGGAAGGCTGAACGATTCCCGTCGACGATGGCATCACGATGAGGCCGACCGCGGCTCGAGCGACTCTGGTCGGCGCGTCCGTACGCTCGCCGCACGCTCGGCCTCTCCGCCATTGTCCTGTTCCCGCCCCTCCCTTCGACGACCGCTACCGGCCGTGGTCGAAGGGAGGGATTTAATTTTTATAGACTATATGTCTTGGTTGTTTCCTAGAACTTCCGATATGTCTTTTCCGAACGGCGCTCAATTGCCAAGATAAACACACCTCGTGCCGTTATTCGATAGATCACTCGCGCGCTCCCCTTTCGCGCTCGGAAGATATCATCATGCCCGATGAGTTTTTTTATATCAAGATGCTCAACTTTATTCGTCTTAACATCCGACAAAAGACGCTTGATGACAGAGCGCTCACGCGACGACAATCGTGCGATTGCTTTCTCGATTTTGTCCATTAGAGACGCTTGAGCAGTTCATCAAGCTGTATGCCGCCTCGCCGAATAGACGTAAAATCAGCAACCTCTTCCCATCGTCCTTCATCTTTAAGCGGCGCGATGCGGAACAGCGGCTTGGATTGCTTCACAACAACAAAGCTCCTGCCTCGCCTGGCAAGGTCGGCATACTTCTGCATATTGAGGCGAAGCTCCTTGAGACTGACGATTGAGTTTTCCATGACTTAAAGTTTATCAAAAGATAACCCTGGGGTCAACCTTACAAAACAAATCCCGCCGTACAGCGGAATTTGTAGCTAGATTGTTGTTTCAAAAAACCTTATTGAGCCACTCTGAATGGATCTTTACGGCTTCAGGATAAATCTCCACTTTTTGTCTTTGTAGGGGCCGGCGTAATCAATACCAATCCGAGGCGTACGTTTGATACTGCGAGATGGTATGCGTAAGCCTCGATCCTCAATCCACAACTCGCGGCTTGCTGTGACGTCAATTCCGTTGAGATTCTTGTCAATCTGAAAATGTCGGGTAAGTTTTCCGGGTCCATCAATTTTTATTTTTGACTTGAAATTTTTATTTTTGAGATTTGATTTTTGATCTATTTCGACTCCTCGTATCAGCACCGCCGCCGGATACTCTTCCCGCTCGGTCACCACATTGAGACAATAATACATGCCATAGATCAGGTAAATATACGCATGGCCTGCGGGGCCAAACATAATTTCGGTGCGCTTCGTTCTTCCCCGCGATGCATGAGACGCGAGGTCACGAAATCCGTGATAGGCTTCAGTCTCGGTAATCATCCCAGAGATGATCTTAGTGCCAATGCGGTGAATAAGATACTTCCCCAGCAGCTCCCGCGCAACAACAAGCGTCTTGCGCTCAAAAAATTCCCGCTTCAGTTTTATTTTTATTTGATTTCCAAACACACCGAGTTGATAGTTTATTTATGTTAAGGAGAATGATATACTTTTCTTATGGAAAACACTACTCCTCCGCTGGCGGGCATGCCGACACATAGTTCGAAAGCAAGCATGATCGGCCTCGCGGTCGCGATGCTCGTAATCGGATTGGTTGCGGGATATTATCTGGGCAATAGCAAATCAGGCGACGTCACGTATCAGACGGTTAGTCCAACGGTGACGGCAACACCAAATAATATAGCAGGACCAGATATGCCAGCACCAAAATATACGAATACCGAACATGAATTTGAATTTCGTTATCCAGATCACTTGATATTGCCGGATATGAGGGGTACCGAGGGACAATGGACAGAATCATTCAGCGTTGCCAATCCAGAGACGCTGGAACAATGGGAAAGAGAATGTAAGCAAGGTTGCATGGGTTCACCATACGTATTCTCTCTGATAGTATATTTCGGTCAAAACCCTACGCTCGACCAGTATATGCAATCGCAGGGAAGCTCTCCTACTCGAGTGCGTACAACACTCGCTGGCAAGTCTGCCTACGAAGAACAACGCGGAGCGTATGATGAATATCAGATCACCACAGAGAATGGCGGAAAAATCTATGTTTTGAATTTTCCCGGAGCCACCGGAAAATCTAATTTTACTAAAGAACAAGAGGTTATTCTCTCGACCTTTCGCTTTACAAATTAGCTCTCATTTCTCTTCCAATTCCAGACAAACCAAATTAATGCAGTAGCGCTTCCCTCCTTTATCGGCAGGACCGTCGTCAAAGACATGGCCGAGGTGCGCGCCGCAGGTTTTGCATTTCACTTCAGTACGATTGCCGTCTTCTGCAAGCTCAATATGTTCGAGATTGCTGGGATCGGTAAACGACGGCCAGCCGGTGCCGGAATCAAACTTGGTGTCCGACGAGAATAGTTCTGTCCCGCAAATCGCGCATTTGTACATGCCCACCGTGTGCTTATTCCAGTACTTCCCGCTGAACGGTTGCTCCGTCCCGCCCTCCCGCGCGACCTTTTTGAGTTCTGGATTGAGTTCAGAGTCTTGTTTCATATGATTATTGTTTAATTAACTCAACTTTTTAATAAAATCATTAATATTCATTTCTGGCCTAAAAACTATGGTATTCTCGTCTATTGTCGGAACTTCCAAGTCTTTCATTACTTTCTCAAAATTTTCCGGTTCTACATCATGTCTATCTTGTGAACTTCTATTAGCTTCTTCTCTGGCTCTAATCACATCCAAAGAAGTATCCAAATAAATAACAACTGCTTCTGCTCCCGCTTTTTTAGCTACAACTCTTAATTCTTCTCGGTGTTCTTTTCTCGGATTATTGTCGTCGTATACCACAGATTTACCGGCCTGAAGATAATCAAGCACATTTTTTTGAGCTAAATCCCGAATGTATCTCCATCCTTCGGCACCTTTCGGAACTGGTTTTTCTTTGTCTTGTTCTACCCATAATTTATCAAAGGCAACCAGTTTATTATCAGTATGTTCCGCAATTTTTCTAGCTAGTGTACTTTTTCCTGAAAAAGCGAGGCCACACATTATGTATAATTTTGTCATTTTATTAGTTTAAAAGTTTAATAACTCATAAAACTTCTCTTTCAATTTCTCCAGCTTCGGGCTGATCACGATCTGGCAGTATGGCTGATCAGAGTTGTTTTGATAGTAGTTGCGGTGATAGTCTTCGGCTTCGTAGAATTTCTCCAACGGCTTCACTTCAGTGACGACCTTTGAGTCAGGAGCATCAATTTCTTTGATAAATGCTTCGGCTTCGCGCCTCTGGTCTTCCGAAGTGTAAAAAATAACCGAGCGATACTGCGTCCCAACATCATTCCCCTGCCGATTGAGTGTCGTCGGATCATGGACGGCGAAAAAGATAGTCAATAAGTCGCGATATGAGATACTAGCCGGATCATACTCAATCTTTGCAACTTCAGCGTGACCGGTGCGACCGGAACAAATATCTTCATATGTTGGGTTGGGCCTTACTCCCCCGCTGTATCCTGGCATGACAGATGTCACGCCCTTGAGCTCCTGATACACAGCTTCCGTACACCAAAAGCACCCTCCGCCGAATACTGCCGTTTGTTTTTCCATATTACTGAGACTGCGTCGGGGGCGGCGCAGTTGTGCCTACAACTGTTGGTCTGGAATCGCCCGCATGATTGATCCCGACCATCACAAGCATGATGACAGTGAATGAAAGCGGAAAGAGCGTCACTGGAAATCCAATCATCAAACCGACGGCCGCTATAATAATCGGCAGGGTCATTGCATGGAGACCGATTTTGTATGCGATGCCATAGTTTATTTTGCGTCCCATAATTGCGAGCAGGGCCCATACTAGAAGCGCAAAGATCAGCAAGTAGAGCATGCGATAGGCAAAGTAGAATAGTCCGGCAATGAAGATACCCGGTACGACAAAGAACGGAACAATACGAAGGAATGGCATAAACCGCGCGCTGAGCTCCGACACTGAATCACGCGTAATAACGGTGTCGGGAACCTGCGCAAGCGAAACAAACTGAACCTGATTTCCTTCTGAGTTCTTGTATACAGCAAGCCCATCCTTCATCAACCACGCCACGGCCTTATATTGCGCAAACGTTTCCAGATCAAAAGGGTGCTTTGTATCGATAACAATGATATTTTTAATATTTTCATCTTGAGAATCGCCCATCGCCTCAGCCGGCATAGGAATGGTATATGGCTCCGGCTGATTAATTGAGACTTTTCCTTTTGCAATAGTGATTTCGAGATCTGCCGGATACGTCTCTACAATCTTATTTCCAAATTGCACAAGCGCCACATTGACGGTCGGAACAATCCGAAACGAGAACACAATCGTCGCCGCAAGAGACACCAACAACGCTAACTTGAGATAATATACAAACGAAGACCCGAAGGACTTGGCCGCTACCTCTTCATAGTACGCCTTGCCATAGATACTGGACCCGATCTGTCTAAAGATGTTCATCCCCACACCAAACGAGCTTATATCTTTCGATGATAGTGCCTATCAACGAGAGATCCTAACTCATTTGTATTACATGCTTCTCTGTCTGGTATATCCTCCCCACGAAACTCATTCTGGTGTGGGAATTCATACCATCTCAATCGTATCACATTTCACAAATCCAACAACACAAAACAACTCCCCGCAATATGCGGGGAGTTTTGATTATAATGATAATAAGAAAATCGACTACTGCCCGCTTCTCAATTTGGGCAAAACATATCGATCAAGACCCCACCAGCCGGCGATGCGGCGAGCGGCGAGAAGTGCAATGGCAAGAATCAACAGTTGAGGATTGATACTCACAGTACCAGCTAGCAAAAAATTGAGATTCATGAAACCCCCAAAGAATGCCGCAAATGCCGTCAGGAGACCAAGTATCAAAGCAATGCCGACCAAAAGCTCTCCGTATGCGACGAGCTGACCCCAAAACGCCGTATGCGGAAGAACAATATTCTCCAGGAACGAAGCATACCAGCCGGACACATCGGGGTGCGGACCGCCAACCTTGGCGAGAGCGCCTTTGATGAAGCCCGCCAGCGCCGTCCCCGACTGCGCTCCAGTCCATGCAGGATTGCCGACCTTTTCCCATCCGGCTTGAACCCATACCCACCCGACATACACACGTACAACCAACCACAGCCACGCCATCCGTTTATCACGGAATAGGAACTGAGTCACTGTATTCATCCCATCGGTGGCAATAAAAGCAATGAGAACGGAGGATGCTAGTTCCGTGATCACAACGATTAGTACCAGTCATGTTTCAGATCCCAAGAGAATTTTTTCTGTCGGGATTCAATCTTCAGTATACAACCCTATCGTCGGCGCTGGAAGCGTCGGAAAGGGCGAGGACCTGTGGACAATGGCTGACGCGCTTGCGACTCTGCTGCGAATCGCGGAGCGAGCGGACGTTCTTGCGGAAGTTCGGGAAGCTTGGTGATTGGGATCCAGAAGCGAATGAGGCGTTGAATGTCTTGCACTTCGCGCTTTTGTTCCGGCGATGCGAACGTGATCGCGCGTCCCTTCTGCCCCGCGCGAGCCGTGCGTCCAATGCGATGGACGTAGTCTTCCGCGTGTTCGGGAACATCGTAGTTGATGACAACTTCTATATCAGAGACGTCTATCCCCCGCGCGGCGATATCGGTTGCCACGAGAACCCGGTATTTGCCGGATTTAAAACCTTCAAGCGCATCCTTGCGCTGGCCCAGCGATCGGTTGGAGTGAATTTCCGCAACACGATGGCCCATGTTTTGAATAGCAAGTTTGATCTTGCGCGCGCCGTGTTTTGTACGAGAAAAAATCAGTACTGTTCCCTTGTAGTCGGAAAGGAGCTTATCAAGCAAACGCATCTTATCGTGGCGATTGACAACGAAGAGTTCCTGCTCCACGTTCTCGGCGGTTGTGCCCGCACGGGCGACTTCGATGCGGACCGGCAGTTTCATATAGCTTCGTGCCATCGTGAGAATCTCATTGGGCATGGTCGCAGAGAATAGCATCATCTGCCGTTCGTGCGGAAGTACCGCAAGAATCCGCTTGATCTGCGGAGCGAATCCCATATCGAGCATGCGATCCGCTTCGTCGAGCACCAATATCGAAATATTATTCAACGACAATGTCCGCTGTTGGAGATGGTCATTGATACGTCCGGGTGTTCCAATGATGATGCGGGGATGAGCTTGGAGCATCCGTATCTGCTGATGAATGGGCGCTCCCCCGATAAGCACGGCAGTGCGAAGTCCAAATGCAGATCCCAGCTTTCGCAATGACTCATCCACCTGCACGGCAAGTTCGCGTGTCGGTAATATAATAAGGCCCTGTGCAGTACTTTCAAGAAGCCGTTGGATCATCGGAATACCGAAGGCAAGTGTCTTCCCCGTACCGGTCTGCGCAATACCAACAACATCCTTACCCTCAAGGGCGGTCGGGATTGCCTTTTCCTGAATTGGCGTCGGCGTCGTTATCTTGAGGGTTTGGAGTGCCTGGAGAAGACGAGGTGTTACGTTGAGTTCCTGAAATGTCATGTAGGCTATCAGTATACAGGACAATGAAATATAAAGCAAGGCAAGGGAGTAAAATACTCATTTTGTTTGACTGATTTATGCGCTTATGCCATTCTTTTCGACAAGCCAAAGGAGGCTGACATGAAGCAGTTGTGGCGGGATATCGCACACCTGAGGACGTGGAGCTTCGGTCTCGCGATCGCCACAGCGATCGCGACAACCAATCCATTCACCTTTCTCCTCTGTATGGTGATCTCCATCGCCGTCCAGAGCTGGCATAGTCGGCGGGAACACCCTGAACAATTCCTCGCCTCGAGGACGTTCCTGGTTGCTGGCGTGCTAGCCACGCCGCTCATGGCCCTAGCGATCGGCTGGAATTGGTGGCTCGTGCCCGTGATTCTCGGGACATTTCTCTGGGATGTCGGCATCCACAAGCTCGTGCATTCGATGTATCAGAAAACCGGCCTCATCACCGTCTGGGTGGCGACTATCGTGTTCGGCCTCACATTCAGCGTGGTCGTCCCCGGGGCGATGACGCTATCAGATTACATCCACCATCCATAAGGAGGGAGCCATGGGCTACCTGGACGACGGATACGCTAAAAAAGGTCTCACATGGAGCGCATTGCCCGCTCCGATGCTTCGGGCTAGAGAGCCCGGGGAGACCTGCACGCGTTGTGGCAACTTCCATGAACTGGCACCCGAGTGCCCACTCATGGAGCTGGTTCACCGTCACAACGCCGAGCAGGACAACGAGGTGCCAGGTGGCGCCTAAGAAAGGAGAGTACACCAGACCGCCGTGATGGGGGCCGCCACAAGCGCCTTCCCTCCCGGCGGTTCCTCATTTTTATAATCAGCGTTGAGATGATATACTGTAACTATGTTTGATATTGAAAAGCAGACAATTGACGTTGTGAAGAAAACTGCTCCGGCGGTTGTCAGCATCGTGATCTCCAAGCTCATGCCGCAGGTGAAGCAAATGGCGCTTAAGCCCGACTTCAAGGCACACGGACAGTTCGGTATTCCCCTGCCGGAGGTGCCTCTTGAGGATGACAAGAAGCCGCATGGCAATCATCCAATAGAGCTGCCGGGCCACGATCATATGGTGAAGGTTGGCGGCGGGTCGGGATTCATCGTGCATCCTGACGGATTGATTTTGACTAACAAGCACGTTGTCTATGAGACTGACGCCGAGTACATGGTGTTATTAAACGACGAACGCGAGTTTCCGGCCAAAGTCCTCTCGCGCGATCCAATCAATGATGTTGCTGTGCTCAAGATTGAGGCATCCAATTTACCCATCGTGAAGATCGGCAATTCTGATACCATCGAACTCGGTCAGACTGTCATCGCAATCGGCAATGCGCTGGGACTATTCACCAATACTGTATCCAAGGGTATTGTCTCCGGCCTTGGCCGCAAGATTTCCGCATCACTGGGCCAGGAAGGAGTCATTGAGAATCTCCGCCATGTCATCCAGACCGACGTCGCCATTAATCAGGGCAACTCCGGCGGACCGCTCGTCAATCTCGAGGGAGAAGTCGTCGGCATCAATACCGCCATTATCTTCGGCGCGCAAAACATCGGCTTCGCGCTCCCGATCAATTGGGCAAAGCGTGATCTGGACGATCTCGTACGCCTTGGCCGCATCATTCGTCCCTACATCGGTCTTCGCTACGTCATGCTCGACAAAGAACTCAAAGAAAAATACTCTCTGGCCATCGACTACGGCGCACTTGTTATCAAGGATCACATGCCTGCATCCAAGGCTGTTGTTCCCGGCTCCCCCGCCGACCATGCCGGTATCAAGGAGAATGATATTATCCTTGAGATTAACGGTGAGAAGCTCACCGAGAAGCAAGAACTCGCCGATGTTGTCGAACAACACCAGGTCGGCGATGAAATCACTCTGACTGTTCTCCGTGGCAAAGAGACCTTAACAACCAAAACGAGACTCGAAGAACGAAAATGATGTTTATTAGCAAATTTTTCGACAAACTTGAAGATAAGATTCGGCACCGCTTGAGCAAGCACCCGGTCCTCTATTCCTTAATTGCGGGCTTTGCAGTCGTACTGTTCTGGCGAGGCGTATGGGATCTCATGGATCAACTCGAATTTATGACTCCCATCGTGTCGCTTATCATCAGTGTCACGATTTTGCTGTTAACCGGTACGTTCGTATCATTCTTTATCGGTGACCAGATTATCATTTCCGGTATCAAATCGGAAAAGCGTACTGACGAAAAGACCGAAGAAGAAATCAAGACCGAAGAGGTGAAGCTTTCGCACGTAGACAAAGAACTTGAAGAACTCAAGAGAGAGATAGAAGATCTCGCCCACGAGTTGCACGGCAAGAAAATCCAATGATTCCGCTCCCCAATTTTCGCGGCACGTGCTAGCATAGTGGCATGTCCTATGCGGAAAATTCACGAGCACGCTTTGATTATGAGATCCTCGAGAAGATGTCAGCAGGCATCGTGCTTGCTGGCTACGAAGTCAAGGCGATCAAGGCGGGCAAGTGCTCAATTAGGGGCGCCTACGTCAAGATTCTCCAGAATGAGGCTTGGCTTGTCGGCGCGCAAGTATCACCCTACCAACCCAACAATGTCCCCCTTACCTACGATCCCCAGCGCACCCGCAAGCTTCTCGTCAAGAAAAACGAGCTCAAGTATCTCCTCGGCAAATCCCAAGAAAAAGGCCTTACCCTCGTCCCCCTCAACCTCGTCGGCGAGCATGGCCTCGTGAAACTCGAATTCGCCATCGCCCGCGGAAAAAAGAACTACGACAAACGCGCAACCACCGCCGCCCGCGAAACGAAACGGAAGGTGCAGAGAGCTTTGAAGGGCTGAGAGCGCTGGGGGGGTTGCATTTTTTACGGAAGTATGCTATCATACCCCTACATTAGATCGGGTCTATCCCCGTTAGGAATCTCTAGTTACCGAGTAGATTATTCTCATTAGAACAGTACTCATAGGTTGTTTGCAGATTCCTGACGGGGCTTGACCGGCTTTGATGAGAGTACGTTTACAACAGGTGCGCGCCGAGATCGTTCGCTACCTCGCAAAACTGGCGGACAAACTTCAAGTGCAAAATCAAATTATACTTCGGCCTACGCAAGTGGGTACGGAGCGTTTGCAGTAGCGTAAGAAATTACGCTACCGTCTATCCCCCGATTCTCGCTGAGGGGCATAGGCGCCAATAGCGAGGAACTCTGATGGCCTAGCTTCTATACTGGACCACCTCCGTAATCCTTGTAGAACGTCATGGACTTTTCGCTTGCTTAGCGGTCTATGATGTCAATAAAGCAAGCTACGCGCGTAGTATCTGTGTAAATTCACTTTCAGACGTGGATTCGACTTCCACCAAGTCCACTGTTTCACAAAACCGCCCCTATGGGCGGTTTTGAATTGCTGTTCGATTCTCCGGGCTATTTCGGTTTGCACGTACAAAACTCATCATTAGTAGTGCCTCCCTTCGGACACACACACATGTAATTCAGGGGGCACGACTTTCCAATAATACCCCCACAAGTTAGCAATGTGTCACTGCAGATATGATCAGTCGTAAAGGCCTCCGTCACACTACCCTCTCCGTTTGTCGTCATTTCTTGAACTTTATACCAATTATATATTCCTGCTTTTGGAGTCATGGGACTGCCATCCTTGTTTGTATCCGACCAGCTATATTGGCTTCCCTCCCCCATAGAATAAATAAATGGACTGGCTGTCGAATAGGAACCCGTCTTGCTATCGCTCCATGTGACGAAGAACCCCACAGTATTGATTTCTGATGTTGTGCTCCAATCAATCTCGATGGATTTATCCGGTCCGCAAATGGCCTTGTACCCACCCCAGTTAACCGACAAACTCTGGCATTTGTTTGTGCACCCTGTTGTACCGGTATCGTTCCAACCGTCTGGCTTACTGCAGGTATTCAGATCTCCAGAACCAGTGGCAAGTTCAAGATTAAAGTCCAATATTTTGTTGTAGCATACTAGATTGCTACGTATGATATTCGGGGAATTAATATTTCCCGTACCATAGAGATATACTCCGTACTGGGTGTTATTGTTTAAGGTGTTACCCTCTATGGTATTGTTGCCGTTTGATTTTGTTGTTATCGATAGTCCATGCAGATTGTTGCTGATGGCGTTGTTCCTTATAGCCGTACCTCGCTCCGATATGATAGCTATTCCGCCTCCTTTGTTGTTAGAAATAGTATTGCGAAGAATCTGATTATTTTTACCATTCGTGGCGATACCGCCTCCATTCCTTAGAATTTGATTATCGGCGAGAAGGGTGTTCTCGGGATTACCTTCAAAACCGAGACCGCTATTGTCTGTAATTGTATTTCCCTGGATCGTGTTTAACCTTCCATAGATATCCTGCAATCCATTGCTTGTATTATTGCTCATGGTATTGCCGGTTATCTTGGTTGTCCAAACCATCCGTATATTAAGACCATCCGCGTTTCCTGTGAGTATATTCCCGGTAACAGTATTGGCGTAGATGGGAGACGCCCCGGCTGACCAATTTCCAAGAGCTATCCCTGCGCCATACCCGCTTACCGTACAATTACGAATTGTCACACCGTCATAGTCAACATTTCTCACTCCATTTCCAATGCCGGTGCCGATGATGCTCTTTCCCTGACAATCCACGACGCGGTTATTGGCGCAAATTGCGATACCATTGGGAAAATTGTAATTTTTATTCAGGATAAAATCCTGTTTCGTCACATTGCAGCCGTCAACCGGATTGATGGCACATTCGGAAGCAGTTGGACTGCATACCGCACTGGCTTGAATCGACGTCGAACCGGTACCGGCAACGTTAAATGTATTATTCTTGGCATCACTGCGAGAAAGAGAGACTGATCCGGCAATATCCCCGGGGCTTGTATTGGCAAATGCCAATATCCCAAGAACAAGTATGCCCATAACTAACCACGCCGGACCATATCGGCGAAGTTGTACACTACTCGTTCCGCTCGCAGACTGCTTTGATGTGGTCACTTTATGGAAATGATAACATCCTTACCGGTCTGCTCAAGCAGAGGTGTTCATATCCTGCTTTTGCTCTGCCGAGAGGACCTGCTACAATGAGCACAAGGATAGCTTACTAATCGCGCCTGCCGCACGAGCTTTTTTTAAAAAAATACTCTTTGCGATCGGCACGTATACCATATGGATGACATGAATCAGCAAGGCATGGGTTCTGGATCAGTGCCGCCATCACCGGCTATGGGAGGTTCGGGAGATGACGTGAATAACAACAAGGTCTTCGCAATTATCGGCTATCTTATTCCGATATTATTCTTCATTCCGCTTGTCAGCGACAGCGGTAAGAAGAGTCCGTTTGCGATGTTCCATGCCAATCAGCAATTGAATTTACTGTTGCTCTGGATCGTGGGATCGATTCTCTATGTCGTTTTGATCGGATTCTTGGTTCATATCTTTGCGCTCATCTGCACGATCATGGGTATTATCAACGCCGCACAAGGAACCATGAAGCGTCTGCCCCTCATTGGTGGAATTAATATTCTTAAGAGCTAATCAAGCCAACCCCATCCGCTATGACTGTTAAAGATTTCATGACAGCAAATCCCATGACGGTGATGCCTGAAGACTCGCTTATGCATGCGGCGCAGATTATGTATGAGCATAACTTCGAGGGATTGCCGGTTGCGACGGAGCACCGCAAAGTCATGGGCATCATCACCCAGTATGATCTTGTGTCCAAGGGCGCCAATCTCCATCTTCCGACGTTTCTTCAGCTTATGAAGGACTTTCCGATGTATCAAAAAGACAAGAGCACGCTCAAGCCGGAGCTCGAGAAAATCGTCTCGTTGACGGTTAAGGACCTCATGAATCCTGACCCCTTGACGGTTAAGGGAAGCCAGACCCTTGAGGAAGCGGCACAATTATTTACCGAACATCATCGCGTCAATCCTATCATTGTCGTTGACGAAGTTGGCCGGCTCGAGGGCGTCATCAGCAGATACGATATTATCCGTTTCTTCACAGGGTCGGCGGCCGCCGCGACGACCCTGACACATGAAACGTCGGCGGACAAGAAAGTCGATGTATTCGTGAAAGCGTTTGAGAAGAACTTTGTTGTTGTCTCCAAGTTCCGCACGCACTTCTGGTTTGCCGCAAGTCTGTCATTTGCGATCATCGGCTTTCTCATTGCCATGTTTTGGCTTATCAGAATTGAGCTGAACAACTGACGCCTCTCGCAATTAAAACACCCCCCGCTAAGCGGGGGGTGTTTTGTTTAGTGCTTCTTGCCGTGGAACCCCGCACCAGAACCTTCGGTTTGGTACGGGGCATGCTTCTCTTATCCCTTCTTTCCGTGAAATTTCTCATGAACCTCGCGCAATTGCTTGTCGGTCACATGTGTATAGATCTGGGTCGTAGTTACGGACGAGTGCCCGAGCATCGCCTGCACGGAGCGAATATCCGCGCCATTGCGCAAAAGATCAGTGGCAAAGGAATGACGAAGACTGTGCGGGCTAACCTTCTTGCCGATGATGCCGGCTTTAATTGCATATTTTTTAATAATGCGCTGGATACTGCGGGTCGTGAGCCGGAGCTCGCTGTATTTTTCAAACTTCTCGTCCTTGGGAATACGAATGAAAAGCGCCGGATCGGCATCGACCCGCTTGGAGAGAAACGCCGATATCGCCTCGCGCGCCTTGTCGGAGAGGAATACAACCCGTATCTTACTCCCCTTCCCGCGCACAGAGAACTCCCCCCTCTTCAGATCAAGCTCGTCGCTGTTGAGCGAGCAGAGTTCAGAGACGCGCAAGCCCGTCGAGAACAGCGTCTCCAATATCGCGCGGTCGCGCAAATCGGCAATGCCATTGCCCTCCGGCGATGCCATGAACCGCTCCAACTCCTGCGGCTCCATAAACGTCACTTCTCGATCCTCTTGCTTCCCAAGCTCTATCTTTTCCGCCGAGACGGTCTTGATGTCTCGCTTGGCGAGATACTTGAGGAAGGCCCGGAGTGCAATAATATGGTAGTTCTGCGTGACTTTTTTGAGCGGTTTGCCATTCTCGTCCGTCATGCGATTGAGCTGAAGCCTGAACTTGCGGATCAGATCCTCCGTCATCTGCGAGACGCTCCCGATCTTTGCGAATTCAAGAAACCGCTTGAGGTAGTGGTCGTAGTTCGTGATCGTCCGTGGCGACCGGTTCTTCTCAATCTCGAGATACTCGAGAAATTCATTTTTGAGATCCGCGATGGTCATTGCATATGATTATACTCTCGATAATCACGTCGCACAATTTCATTTGCTTATCTTGACAAAAATTAAATATAGTTTAATATGCGCGGACAGGCCGTGCCCCCTTCGCGGCACATTAGGAGAGGGTCATGAAAGCGACGTTGGCAGTTTTGTCGGTTCTGGTCAGTCTGGTAGGCATCGCGCATGCTGGCGGTTTCTGCCAGCCCGTGCTCGAGTGGGCGTGGGTCGGCGTCATCGATGCTCCGGAGACTCCATGGATCCAGTTCACCCCTATGGTGGCTGATCTCAATGGCGACGGCATCGCCGATGTGGTCTTCGCACATCGCAACAGCGGCGACACTGAGATCGTCATCACGGGCCTTGATGGGAGGACCGGCTCCGTGATACTTGACATCGACGGTTTCGACGCCAACAACTCACTCGCCCTCGGTGACATAGATAACGACGGGCTGATTGAGATCATTGTGATGAACGGGGACAAGACCCGTCTGCTGGCGTTCGAAAACGACGGGACGCTCAAATGGACGAGTGATCCCGTGAGTTTGCAGGCGGAAGTATACATCCCTTCTCCCATCGGGATTGCCGATATCGACCAGGACGGCAGTCCGGAAATGATTTTCGGTAATGCTGTTTTCGACGCAAACGGTACGTTGAAGTGGAAAGGATTTGCAGGCAGTGGCCGTGCGAGCACAAGCTACAATGTCCACGCAAGCAATTGCGTGGAGTTGGACGCAAACTCTCCTGGTTTGGAAGTGTTGGCGGGCAATACAGTGTATGCCTCCGACGGCCAGGTCATCTGGAACCGGTCCGATATTGGCGATGGCTGGACAGCGGTGACCGACTTCGGCAACGACGGGAGTCCAGAGGTCATACTAAACTCCGAGACGGTCTATCCGATACACGAACTCTACGTCCTGGATGGTATAACGGGACAAACCATCGGAACCCCGTATCCCCTTGTCAAAAAAGGGTGGGCACAACCGGTAGTAGCAGATCTGGACGGGGATTGTCGGCCAGAGGTCTTGCTCGGAACATTGGGAACAGGCCCCCTGACAGCTCTCAAGTGGGATGGTGCTAACTTTTCAATCTATTGGGAAACAGTACCAATCGACCTCAGCGGTGTTGCCACTCCATCGGTCTTCGACATCAACGGGGATGGCTATCCCGAAATACTCTACCCGGGAACCAACGAGTGGGTCATTCTCGATGGGCGGACGGGACAGATTATCAGTTCAACGCCCCACAGGTCAACGACGGCAGATGAGAATATCGTGATCGCCGACCTCGACAGTGATGGGCACGCCGAGCTCATCGTGCCCTCGCTCGGTGGCTCGAACACCGATAACCAGATCGCTGTCTATAGTTGCTCCATGTGGGCACCCGCTCGGCCCATCTGGAACCAGTTCGAGTATCACGTGACGAACATCAACGACGACGGGTCTGTCCCAGTCGTCGAGAAGGCTCCGTGGCAGTACGGAGTCGGATGGTTCGAGCAAGCTCGCGATGAGGATATCGCCCACCCGAGCCCAGTGGGCAACACACTGCATGGCGTCAAGACCCTTCCTACTGACGTCACGTTTTCTTGGGCGCTCGTCGGCACGACGCAGTACGAGCTCTACCGGGAGACGACCAAGGGCATATGGACGGTTCCGTATCTCACCGTCCCCAGCACAACCGCCCAGCTCTTCGGTGATCTGCTCAGTCCGCCAAACCCGTACTACTACCAGGTGCTCGCGGTCGACTGTGTCGGCACGGAGCGGGCCGCCGAATAAGTTTCGCTCTTCTTTTCGAGGAGCTTGCCACCTCCCCCGCCGGCAAGCTCCTCGTTTTTTTATTCAAGCAAACATTTGCAAAAGTTTTGAATCTATGCTATTCTTATCCCGCAATGCTTACAGGACAGCAAAAGCAAAAAGTCATCAAGTCGACCGCAATACACGACAAGGACACGGGTTCCCCTGAGGTTCAGGTCGGTATTTTTACGCTGGAAATCGAGCGTTTGAGCAAGCATCTCAAGAAACACCTCAAGGACAACAGCTCCCGCCGAGGACTTCTCAAGATGGTCGCCAAGCGCAAGCGCCTGCTCGACTATTTGAAGCACGACAGCCCGGAACGCCACGCCAAGTTGACCAAGAATCTTGGTTTGCGCGCATAGGCTTAGCGCAGGTTTGTATTTTTCATAATTCCGCCTCTATATTTTCATGACACCCAACGGCATTCCTCGGAAGCCATCTCAACCGATACACAAGATCGAATCAGAACACCAGCGGGTGGGCGTTTTTGTTGATGCGCAAAACATGTACCACACCGCCAAGAACCTCTACCATGCCAAGGTAAACTTCAAGCGCATCCTCGAAGAATCCGTCGGCGCCCGCAAGCTGATCCGCGCCTTCGTCTATGTCATCAAGACCGAGACGGGCGAAGAATCAGCATTCGTGGAAGCCCTTGAGAAATCCGGCTACGAGATCAAGATCAAAGACCTCCAGGTATTCGCCGGTGGCGCCAAGAAAGCCGACTGGGATGTCGGCATGGCCATGGATGCGGTCATCTTGGCAGACAAAATCGACGTCGCGGTGATTGTCTCCGGCGATGGCGACTTCATCCCACTTGTCGAATATCTCAAGATCAACAAGGGCCTCAAGGTGGAAGCGATGTCATTTGGCCGCAGTACCTCCGGCAAACTCAAAGAAGCCGTAGATGTCTTCCATGACCTCGAAACCGAAGTGAAGAAATTTTTGATATACTCATAGTGCACCGCGGAATTATTTTCCTTTCATTAATGTTACTCGTTATTGGCGGTATCGCCGGATATTTTTGGGGATCGCAAAAGCCTCGGCCTGAAAATACTCCGACACCAAGCAATATCTCTGGCTGGGAAGCTTATCAAAACGAACAATATGGCTTTGAGCTCCGATATCCTCAAAACGATTCGCCATGGAAAAATCGCGCCCTTGAGGATACTACCTATGGTTCAGCCGTGTATGTCTCTGTGGAAGACGGCCATAATCAACTTTTCAGCGTAGCTGTTGACGCACTGGGACACGGTGGACCATGCGCTATGGATGCGGATATTATTCAAAACATACAATCTGTCGCCGGCATCCAAGCACAGCATACAGCCTGTTATCTCAATTCGGATAATAATACAGAGATGTTTTTATTTTCACACAACGCTCATCAATTTGAAATCACGTTTGGTTATAGTAACGCCGTGCAAAAGGAAATTGCATATCAAATCCTCTCCACCTTCCGCTTCACGAACTAACCATGCAACCAAAACCACTCAAAATCGCAGAAGTAGTCCTCGCCATCATCGGAGCGGCGGGGCTTGGGTATTGGATGTTCAGACAACCCCTGCAAGTAGTACGGGTAACGCCGACAAATACCGGTCCTGCCACATCAATATCCGCATCTCCCCTCCCCGAATCCATCGACACCTCCGATTGGCTCACCTACACCAACCCGACCTATCACATCACGATGAAGTATCCGCCGTTTTACAAATACACAAAGCGGACGAATGCGTTTGAGGCGCAGGATGTGCCATTTGATGAATCTGGCCAATCGAATTACAAAGATGCTCTCAATAATCATTTAAAAATTAATGTCTATACAAGAGCATTGGATGGCTACCAAGATACAAACATGGATTATGCTGGTGGTGGAGGGGATTTTACATATGCATACCGTATTGCAAAAGGCTGGTACGCAGTAACCACTTGGTCGAACCAGGAAGGATATTTACAGGATATTCTTCCAAAAGAATATCTTACCAAGGGTGGAATCAAAACGCATGTTTCTGGTACATTTTCTCAAGGAAGCGCGGGGGTTGGGTGGCCCAAGGCAAAAGTTGCTTATATTGAGTCACCTGATAAGTCATTCATGATGAGATTGGAGATTGATTTCCATTTGGCGGAAGATCCCGCAAAAGTCACGGACCAGACCATCTACCAAATCCTCGATACGCTGGAGATGGCAAATTCGTCAGTTATATATCGCAATGATCAGTACGGATTTACGCTTACATTGCCACAGAGCTGGGAACCATCATTTGTAATTCTTGATACGTGGGGTGGGAGTACTTATGATGCAAGTGGAAACACAACCGCATCTTATGGGGGTCCGGAAATCACGATTCATCATACCGATGATTATCACGATCGGTGGCAACCGGTTCCCATCATGGTTTTCACGCCCGCCCAATGGAAACTCATAGAATCCGAACAGCTGATCGTGAGTGCGGCTCCTTATGGCCCCGGAGAAATCGGACGAAATAGCAAATATATCTTCGCTGAACCACCGCGCTGGATTGGATTCACTGATAGCCTCGGACAAGACGAAGCTCGGGCGATTATGGACAGTTTTAAAGCATTCTAGCTATGCAAGCGCCACAACAAATCAAGGGCTTCTCCGTCATCGCCGTGATCATCGTCATCGCCATTGTATTGGTGGGCGGATACTTCCTGCTCAAGACGCCGATCAATGTCTTGAAAGTGACACCAACGGCCAGTCAAACAATACAAACCACGCCGGCGAATTGGAGCACGTATCAGGACAAGAAGGGCTATTTTTCAATCCAATATCCATCATCTCTGCAGACCTTCCCGGTCGACCTTGATGATAGAAGTCATGGCGTTGAAATCAAGGATGTCGGCAATCCAAAGGTTGAAGTTCTTATCAACGTGAGGCCCGATAGTACTATCCCATCCCTTGAGACATACGTAGTCGCCCTCTCAAGGCAATACGAAGAAGATGCGCAAAATAGTGCGGCCGGGGCGAACTTTACTATCGAACCGATTACCGCTGATGGCGTTGGTGGCTACGTTCTGTTTTCCGCTGAAAGTTCGGCCATGGGCAATGTTGATGTAACCTACTATTTTCTGAAAGGCGGAGTGCTCTATACCTTCAATGGACATTTTGACGATTCGACGTTGAGTCTTAAGAAAACTATTCACGACATGGTAACAACGTTCCGATTTCTGAAATAACCATGGAGAATCGATATCTTCAACGCGGTTTTGTCGGTGGATGGTTGGAGGGCATTCTTCTGGTTGTCGCAATTCTGATAATCGCCGGATATTATTATTCAAAATATCCCGAGCAGGGCAAGAAGTTCTTTGCCTCATTCAAAACAACTCCGAGTGTCAGCGCATCGCCTACGCCATCCATGACACCCTCGGCAACGGATGTAGCGCGCCTCATGACGGCGTGCCAGGCGATTCCCAACGGCCAGAGCGCTGTCGTCAGCCCGCGAAGTCAGATATTCATTAATTTGCCTAATGATATCTATCCGGAATCGGGTTTTACATTCGCAACGTCGGGCACCGCAAGCGCTGTCACGGCAGTTACGGGCCCCAATTTCTACAGAAGTACCGACTACGCCCGGAATCATTGCTGGGGACACTACTACGAACTCGCGGGCCGTGGCACGGTGACTTTTTCCGCCGTCAGCATCTATCCAAGTGTCTCGCGCTACCAAATCACGTTCAAAGTGCAGTAGGTCCAGAGCTTGTTGAGAAACCATCGTTCGTGGCGAACGCAGACAGGCATTGAGCGAGGCGAGACGAAATCGAGGAGGAATACTATACGTATTCCGACGAGATTTCGTGAAGCCGCAGCTGATGGCTGGCGCGTTTCGACCGAACACGGGGTTTTGAAACAGGCTCTAGTATTGTCGGAGGTTCTGTGGTACCTTCAATGAAGTAACCATCAACGCGCGCAAGCGAGATGAGGAAAAGCAGTGGGGCACTTGCCGAAGCTCTTGAACTATCGAGGGTTGCGGCCAATACCTTTTACTCTCCTCTCTTCGCTGTTGGACATTTGCTATGGAAGTGAAACGATTTTCTCGCGAATTTGCGGGACGCACGCTCACGGTTGAGCTCGGGAAATTGGCCCAACAAGCCAATGGTTCTTGCTATGTGCAGTATGGCGATACGGCGGTACTGGTAACCGCTGTCATGTCGCCCAATCTGTCCAGTGCCAACTATTTCCCCCTCTCGGTTGAATACGAAGAGCGGTATTATGCCGCCGGCAAGATCAAAGGCTCCAAGTGGATCAAGCGCGAGGGGCGACCGTCCGATGAAGCCGTTCTGTCGGGACGCCTCATAGACCGCGCTTTGCGCCCACGATTTGATTCCAATATTCGTAACGATATCCAAGTTATTGCGACTGTTTTGTCGTTCGATCGTGTCAATGATCCCGATGTTTTGTCGCTCTTCGGCGCATCGTTGGCGCTCATGGTGTCCAATATTCCCTTTGACGGTCCCGTCGCCGGCGTTCGCGTCGGACGCGTCGATGGAAAACACCTATTCAATCCGACCTATGCAGAACGGCTCAAGTCTGATTTCGACATTGTCATCGCGGGTACGTCCGAGAAGATGAATATGATCGAAGCAGGTGCCAATATCGTACCGGAAGCTGATATCGCATCAGCGATCACTGCAGGATTCAAAGAATTCCAGCATCTGATCAAGTTTCAAGAAGAAATCGCCAATGAATTGAAGCCTGTTAAGCGCGATCTTACCATCGCGAAGCGCGACGAGGTTCTCGCCAAAGTGGTGAGTGATTTTGTCACGCCAAAACTTGAAGAAGTCCTCTACACACCCCACAAACAGGCATATGTCGAAGGACTGCGGCGCATCTCTGGCGAGTTGGAGACATTTCTCAAAGAACAGTACACGGGCAATCCCGACCTGAAAGCGAAGCTTGATGAGTCAAAAGTGATCTTTGAGGAAAAAATAGACCATATTGTCCATAAAAATATTCTTGAGTCGGAAAAACGTCCCGATGGGCGTCGTGTTGACGAACTTCGCGGTCTCTCATCCGAAGTCGCCGTTCTCCCCTACTCACATGGATCGGGACTCTTCAATCGCGGGACCACTCAAGCACTTTCGATTCTCACACTTGCCGCCCCGGGCATGGAACAGTGGGTTGAAACAATGGAGATAGAGCTCACGAAGAAGCGCTTTATGCATCATTACGCATTTCCGCCGTTTTCCGTCGGCGAAGTTGGCCGTCTTGGCTCGCCGAAGCGCCGAGAGCTCGGCCACGGCTATCTCGCAGAACGGGCCATGGAACCGCTGTTGCCTCCAAAAGAAGAATTCCCCTACACAATCCGCGTAGTGTCTGAAATTCTCTCGTCCAACGGCTCATCGTCAATGGCATCAGTCTGTGGATCGATTCTCGCCATGATGGACGGTGGCGTACCGCTGAAAGCACCCGCCGCCGGTATTGCCATGGGTCTTATGTTTGATGATAAGGGCGAGAAGTTTAAAATCCTCACTGACATCCAGGGACCGGAAGACCACCATGGTGATATGGACATGAAGGTCGCCGGTACAAAAGACGGTATCACAGCCATGCAGATGGACGTAAAGATCGATGGCATCAATGAAGAGGTATTGATCAAGACGCTCGAACAGGCGAAGCGTGCACGACTTGAGATCTTGGAGGTTATGTTCGGTGCCATCAAAGAACCGCGCGCGGAACTGTCTAAGTATGCGCCCCGCGTCCTGACCATCCAGATTAATCCTGAAAAAATCGGTGCGCTCATCGGCCCGCAGGGTAAGGTCATCAATAAAATCATCGAGGAAACCGGCGTTGCAATCGATATCGAAGATGATGGACTTGTCTTCATTACATCGGACAATTCGGAAGCGATGGAGAAGGCGAAAAAGCTTGTTTTGGGCATTACCTATGAAGCAAAGGCTGGCGATGAATTTGAAGGTCGCGTCACAAGACTGCTTGATTTCGGAGCACTCGTCGAATACATGCCCGGCAAGGAAGGATTGGTACATGTCACCGATATCTTGACCGAAGAAAAGATTCGAAGACCATCCGATGCGTTGAAGGTTGGCCAAGTTATCAACGTTCGTGTGAAAAACGTCGACGAATATGGTAGAATCAATTTGACCATGCGCACATAGTTGCGCGGGTGATTGTTTCTACACGAAATGGCTGACCCTCTGCAATCATCACAACCATCGGGAATCGCCACGCCCCCAAAGCCGGTATTCCCGCAGCCAACACCTTCGGCCATACCTCCGCGTCCTCCGATGCCAGGACCAACTCCTCCGCCAAATCTTCCAACAGGGTCGGGCATGCCTCCTGTTCAAGCTCCAACATTACCTCCTCTGCCGACACCTCCATCAACACCTCCACCTCTCAAGCTGAATGACACGAACTTTGGTTCCGTGACGCCATCACCGTCAGCCTCGACACCTCGGCCTGTTACTACTCCTCCTGTGGAACCATCGCTTCCGCCAATTGGAACTATGGCCCGGCCGATGCAAGCACCTACTCCTGCGCCAAACATTCCTTTGCAGCAGCCGATACCTCGCACAACACCCCCGACAGCTTCATCATCAGCGCCTGTGTCGCCTGCGCCCTTGCCCCCAAAACCTGCTTCTCCCGTTACGCCACCAACCCCTGCCCAAGGCATCGGCTTGTCTCAATTCCCACCAACTCCGCCAGCACCAATGGCCCCAAAACCATCAATACCAATTCCACCAACACCAATACCCCCTTCAATTCCCTCATCTCCGGCGCCAACATCCGGATCGGGTTTTAAAATCCCTGCCCCTTCGGCTCCGCGCGCCACACCCCCACCCCCGCTCCCGCCGCCTCCCGCTCAACCTAAGTCATCAGTTCGTACTATGCAGGATGACCTTGGTAAAGCACCCCCGCGACCGGCAACTCCACTGCCGCCGCCAATTTCGGCACCGCAATCAGCAGGGTTTTCCGTTGCCGGAACCCCCTTGCCAAGACCCCCAACCCAACCAACAACACCGAGCGGTACATCTCCCGCCCGCATGTCGGCGCCGCCTCCGGTCTCTATCCCAAGCCAGCGGAGTGGCGGATCTGCTCTTAAGATAATTATTCTCATTGTTGTGCTTTTGCTTATTATCGGCGGAGTTGCTTGGTTCTTTTTCTTCCGCTCAAGTACGCCAAGCCCAACAACAACGCCTGAACCAACGGAAATAACCACCGAAACACCGACCACTACGCCTGAACCGCCTTCACTCGAAGAAAATCTCGCCCCCATTGAACCACTCGGATTCACTGCAGGAAGCAACGGGGTCTCGGCGCTATCAACGGCTCTTAATAGCCAAACGGTGAGCACTGGACAGCTACGAACGTTTGGCATTACCGATCAGGCTACCCCACCGGTCGCATATACATGGAGTACCTTCAGCACGGCAATGGGATTTCACCCGCCTGCAGAGCTCAACCAGGCCATCGATCCTCAAGCTCCAGTGTATATTTCTTTGTTTGGAAAATCAGACGGCACAACAGGTCGCGGATTCATCGCTAAAGTTTCCAATCCCGGATTGGGACAAACGGGTATTCAGCGCTGGGAAACAAATGAATCGGATGACCTTAAAAACCTCTTTATTCTCAATCTTTCGAAGGCGTTTACTCCGGGATTTAACGACAACACTTACAATGGCGTCGCTATACGATTCAGGAATTTCCCGGAATCCATACAAACCATAGATTACGCGCTCATTACCGCCCCTAACGGTGAGACGTACGCGGTCTTCACGAATTCAAAAGACCACATATTTGTTCTCATTGATGCCATTCTCTCCCAAACAAAAGGCAAGTAACGACTCCGGTTGTTGTGATTTCTGTAAAATGCTATACTAACCCCTCGCTTATAGCGTGTGGAAATGTTTTTATATGGACCAACAACAGCTCGCAAAACTAAAGCAAGACCTCCTCGAAGAAAAGGCTCGTATCGAAGAAGAGCTTCGTGGTATCGCCACGCCAAATCCCCTCGTTAAGGGCGACTGGGTCGCATCTGCAAGCGTCAAAAGCGATTCATCGGAACCGATGGATGATCGGGCGCACAGCGTAACCGATTTCGAAGAACGCCGGGCTGTTGAACAAAATCTCGAATTGCGTCTCAAGGATATTAATCAAACCCTTGCTCGGATTGATGCCGGAACATATAGCGTCTGTACAAATTGCAAATCTTCCATTGAGCCCAAGCGCCTACTTGCCATACCTACTGGAGCGCTTTGCATGAATTGCTCTCAAAAAACAACACTGACCTAGCCACTTGTGGCATCTGTACGAATACATTCTGCGACAGTAGGAGGACTCGACGCTTTGCCAGTTGAAGTTGAGGTCGATACTACTCCCGGCCTACACTTCTTCAATATCGTAGGGCTCCCCGATAAAACCGTCGAAGAATCACGGGATCGCATTACGTCAGCTCTGCGAAACAGCGGATTCATCTCACCGAAACAGAAAAACAACAGAATCATCGTCAATCTCGCACCAGCCGACATTCGCAAGGAAGGCTCGGGCTTTGATTTGCCCATAGCGCTCGGCTACCTTCTTGCTACAAAACAACTTAAGAAATCTGTCAATTCATCCCTTTGTATTGGCGAACTTTCGCTGGACGGTACGCTCCGGCGCATCAATGGTATCTTGCCGATCGCGCTTTTGGCAAAGCGAAGGGGATTCAAAGAACTCATTGTTCCCATGGAAAATACCTCGGAAGCGAGTGTAGTCGCCGATATCAGCGTTGTCGGAGCCTCGTCCCTAAAGGATGTCGTTTCGCATCTGGACGGTACCGCTATCCTCTCTCCCGCCAAACCGATCGATTATTCGGAACTCCTATCTGAACAAGAATCAAAAGAATTGCTAATCGATATGTCTGATATTAAGGGCCAAGAACAAGCCAAGCGGGCACTTTTGATTGCGGCATGCGGTGGGCATAATGTACTGATGCATGGCCCTCCCGGGTCCGGCAAGACACTGCTTGCCCGTGCTGTTGCGGGAATTATGCCTCCCATGACACACGACGAGGCTATTGAGGTCACAAAAATATACAGTGTTAGCGGACTCTTGGGCGATGCGACTCTTATGGTACAGCGCCCGTTTCGCAACCCACACCATACGACTTCGGCTATCGCCATTGTCGGGGGTGGGAGCTGGCCTCGTCCCGGTGAAATATCCCTTGCACATCGGGGCGTGCTATTCCTCGATGAATTTCCCGAATTTCCCCGAAGTGTTATTGAAGCACTCCGCCAACCAATGGAAAGCGGTGAGATAGTGGTTTCTCGGGTTAATAATTCGACGAGTTTTCCGGCCCGTTTTATGCTCATTGCTGCCATGAATCCCTGTCCTTGCGGCAATTACGGTGATGAAGCGAAGGAGTGCATCTGCTCCCCCGCTTCTGTCGCGAAGTATCAAAAACGGCTTTCAGGGCCGATTCTTGACCGCTTGGACATACAAATCAATGTTCCCCACGAAACATATGAGAAGCTTCGCGACTCATCAAAAAGCGGAAAATCAAGCCCTGAGATCCGCTCAACCGTACTTGCAGTACGAAATCTTCAATATACAAGATTCAAAGGCACGCGACTCATAACAAACAGCGAGATGGGACCCAAGGATATTGCTAAATACTGCAAACTCGATGCTTCAGCGGAATCTCTAGTGAAGAATGTTGTTTCAACTCATAATCTTTCTGGGCGCGGGTATCATAAAATACTCAAGATATCCCGAACTATCGCCGATCTCGAAAATTCGCAAGAAATTGGCCAAGCCCACGTCGCCGAAGCGGCAGCATATCGGACAAAGATAGAAAATGCTAGCTAGTGCCAGTGCCAAAATTGAACTTCCTAGTGCCAAATTGAAATTGGCACAAAAATGGCACAGTGCCAAAATCTATCCTAGTGCCAAATTCAATTTGGCACTGACATATTGAAATTGGCACACTTTTGGCACAAAGTAAAAAGACCATCATATATGGTCTTTTTACTTATTCGACTTGAGTTGTGCCAAGGGATTCTTGGCACCATGAACCTCGAAGTGAAGATGCGGACCCGTAGATCGTCCCGTTGTCCCCTCTTTGCCAATAACATACCCTTGTGGCACATATTGGCCGGCTGTCACCAGGACCTTGCTTAAATGCCCATAGAGAGTCTCCGTGCCATTGGGATGAGAGATCTTCACATATTGACCATATCCCCCATTCCAGCCCGAATCATCGGAAACAATGACCGTGCCTTCTGCGGCGGCGTGAATTGGTTCACCTATTGAATTTGCCCAATCAACTCCATTGCGCCCGTGGATACCCTGGGTTTTTGCTCCACGCATAGGAATAATAAAATACCCATCAAGCGTAGGAAGTTGAGAAAATCGCTCGACTGCAAGCTTGGCTGACTTAGTCGACGCGGATCCTGCCGTCTTTTGCGCAGACTTTATTATCCCATCAGGAACAACAATTTGCTGGCCTATTCGCAAATCGCCGCTCAACGGCAGAATATTAAACGCAATAATTTCATTGCTCTCAGCTCCATATTTCTGAGCAATCGTTGAGACGGTATCCCCTTTTGCCACGGCATGTATAACTCCGGTAACTGGAGGAATCTTGAGTGTTTCACCCGGTGAGAGCGCATTTATATTCCTTATTTTATTCGCCCATATCACTGCATTGACGCTTACGCCAAAATCAGATGCAATCGATGAGATCGTATCCCCCTCTTGAACCTCGTAATCAATAACTTGGTTGCCATGATCGCTGGGACTTTCAGCCAAGGACGAAACAATGGATGTCGCAGGTGTCACAAAAGAATCCCCAATAGTTTGAAGTATCGTCGCCGTCATAGCTTTCTCGCTTGCCGGCGGCAATGTTGTGACTTCAGCGACATCAACACCAACCGCGGGGATAGCCGAATATGCCGATGTTTCCTCGATATATCCACGAACAATACCGCTAAACATGCCACTATTAAAAGAGCCCGGCAATGAACCAGACCCTTTGAGACTAATTAGAATAGTCGCAATGGCAATGAATAAAATATGCCCAAAACGGCTTGTCCCGCCGTTTTTATTATTTCCTGTATTTCCGAGACCTAGGGGCGCTCCGGTTGTAGAGTGAGTATCAATGGGATTAGAATCAATACAGTCCTAGAAAAACAAAAGCCCTTTCGGGATTAATATAGAGTATATGATAGCTCTCTGGAGAGGCTTGAGTCAAGCAATTATGTTGATAACAATATATATAAGTTTCTGTCAAGAATTATCCGTGTTTCGCGCGAAACATTTAGAGAGCGGAGTTTCACTATGAATAGCAAGGAATTTGGCTATTTTGCTGAAAATATCGCCGGTCGACATCTTGAATCCAAGGGGTATACTACGGTCGAACGGAATTATCAAAAACCTTGGGGTGAGATTGATATTATTATGAGAGACGGCTCTGTGGTGGTTTTCGTGGAGGTCAAGGCAAATATGCGGGAATACCCCGATGGGTTCAGCCCGGAGATACGCGTGGACGAACGAAAACTGTCTGCATTGATCAAAACCGCGATGCTCTATATGGAATATGAAGCGAAGGACATGGAGGCGGAATGGCGCATCGACATCGTTTCAGTTACGATCAATGAGATAGCGCAAAGCGCGAAAATAAAGCATTATAAGAACATTGCAGAGGCTTTTTCATAGGATACAGATGTTTCGCGCGAAACATTTTATAAAAAATTGATAAGGGGGCCCAAAAAAGCTAGGATTGGTAAATGGTTATTGATTCCTCTGGCACACTTGATACTTCCCGAACAGCCCACGATCTTGCAAAAACTATCATTGAGAAGCCATTAAAGAACCGCGCCGTTGTAGTTGCGCTGGAAGGTGAGCTTGGTGCCGGAAAAACCACATTCGTTCAAGCATTTGCAAAAACCCTGGGAGTTCAAGAAACGATAACGAGCCCTACGTTTGTCATCCTGAAACACTATACGCTACATGCTACACGCTACGCGAATCTCGTCCACATCGACGCCTATCGCCTCAAAGACCATATTGAACTTGAGAAACTTGGCATTAAGAACTTGGTCGCCAACCCCTGTAATATTATTCTCATTGAATGGGCTGATCGGGTACGTGAAATATTACCCGAGGACACTATCTACATCCAGATGGATCATATAGATGAAAAAACAAGGAAAATAAGCATAAACCAACTATAAAGCGATACAAGCTATAAAGCGATAAAAAGCTTTGTAGCTCTACGGCTTTGTAGCTCTACGGCTATCAGGAAACTCATCCTTATTGATGGCAATGCGCTTGTACATAGAGCATTTCACGCATTACCCCCACTCACATCTCCAAAAGGCTTAGTAACCAACGCTGTTTTCGGGTTTTGTTCGATTTTGATCAAGATGATCAGGGAAATGAAGCCGGAATATATTGCGGCCACTTTTGATCTGGCCGGTCCGACATTCAGACATGAGGATTTTGCCGGTTATAAAGCAAAGCGGGTTAAAGCGCCTCAAGAGCTCTACGATCAGATTGCCTTGGTAAAGCAAGTTCTTGTTGATTTTGGAGTGCCTATCTATGAGAAACAGGGCTATGAGGCTGATGACCTCATAGGAACGCTTGCAACACGAGCAAAAACAGAAAATGATCTTCAAATAATTATTGCGACGGGGGATTTGGATACGCTCCAACTTGTAGATGGCGACAAAGTGGTTGTATTTACTCTGCGCAGGGGTGTTACCGATACTGTTATATACAATGAAGGAGCTGTCTTTGAGCGATATGGCCTTAAACCGTCACAATTGAGCGATTATCGAGGGCTGAAGGGTGATCCGTCCGATAATATCCCGGGGGTCCCGGGAGTGGGGGAAAAAACAGCCTCGGAGTTAATACAAAAATACGGAAGCCTTGAGAAATTATATGCAAAACTTGAAAAGGACCATGGAGCGGGGGAGAAGAAGAAAAAAGAAAAAGAAGAAGGAGCAATAGGGGATAACCTGGCTGAAAAGCTTCTTGAAAATAAAGATCAGGCGTTCTTTTCCAAGCAGCTCTCTGTTATTGTGTGCGACATCGAAATAGATTTTTCTCTTGAGAAAGCCCAATGGAGCACACACGTCAATGTTGCCAAAGTTGCTGAGCTGTTCAAGGAGTTCGGCTTCGAAAGCCTTATCAAACGCCTTGACCAAATTGATCTCAATGGATCGGGGACGGCGATTCCTAGCAATACTTCGCAGGCTTCGATGGACTTTGCCGGTACTTCAAAAAGTTCAATACCGATCCGTGAAATGAGGGATGATGAATTGGATGGATTAATAACACAGATTGACAAGATTGGCAAATTATCATTTGATATACAATCAGGCAAGCTAATCGTTGCGACCACATCGGATGAAGTCATCTCTGTCCCGTTATCGCGCCAAGTACTCGAAAAAATGAGAAGAGTTTTCGAAAGTCCTTCGATAGTAAAAATCGGCCACGATCTGAAACCAATTTTCAAACAATTTACACGGTACGGTATGGTGCCGGCGATGCCGCTCTTTGATACGCGACTTGCCGCCTATATGCTCAACCTCAATATTCCTGACTATGATTTCCATCAGATGTATTTTCATGAGTTGGGTGGCACGCCGTCGGAGGAACCCGCGCTTCTACCGGCTTATGCTTTGACACTTGCGGAACACTTGGAGAAGAAACTTATTGCTCAAAATCTTATCAAGCCTTTTCAAGAAATCGAGCTCCCGCTTATTGGCGTTCTTGCTCAGATGGAGCTTAATGGCATCTTGGTTGACGGAAAAATTCTGACTACGCTTCTTGCGAGCACCAATAAGGAACTATCGCGGCTTGAAAAGGAGATCTACAAGCATGCCGGCATGGAGTTCAATATCAATTCACCGGCACAGCTCGGCGAGGTATTGTTTGAAAAGCTGGGGTTGAAAGGCAAAGTGCGCAAAACCGGCGGGGGAGCGCTCTCGACAGCGGCATCGGAACTTGAGAAATTGCGCGATGAACATCCGATCGTTGATCTTGTAATGCAATATCGGGAGTTCCAAAAGCTCAAATCCACCTATATAGAGCCCTTTCCGACACTTATTGCCTCCGATGGGCGCGTGCATACGACATACAATCAAACGGGTACTGTAACGGGGCGTATTTCATCCCAAGACCCCAATTTGCAAAATATTCCGATTCGTACCGAGCTGGGACGGGAATTCCGCAAGGCATTCATCTCTGAAAAGGGCTACAAAATTGTTTCGTGCGACTATTCCCAAATCGACCTTCGCATGGTCGCGCATCTCGCCAAGGACAAAACCATGATCGCGGCATTTAAGAATGGCGAAGATGTTCATACGCGCACGGCGGCGCAGGTGTTCAATGTTCCGCTCGCTGATGTCACCAAAGACATGCGTCGCCAAGCAAAAACGCTGAACTTCGGAGTGCTCTACGGCATGGGCACGTTGGGATTTGCGCGTGCGGCAGGCGTCAATCGCACGCAGGCGGGGGAGTTTATCGAGCGATATTTCACCGAATTCTCCGGCGTCAAAGAATATCTTGAAGGCTCGAAAGAAAGAGCACGGAAACAGGGATATCTTGATACGCTGTTTGGCCATCGCCGGTATTTCCCCGACATTCTCTCAACAATGCCCATGGTACGCGCCCAAGCGGAACGCATGGCAATCAATATGCCCGTACAGGGTACAGCGGCCGATGTGGTCAAGATGGCTATGCTACGGGTCCATGATTTTATTACAAAGGAAAGACTCAATGATGACGTCCGCATGCTGCTTCAAGTTCACGACGAGCTTGTGTTTGAAATACGCGACAACCGTATTGCCGAGATCACCCCAAAACTAAAAAAGATCATGGAATCCGTGCATCAATTTGACGTACCGCTCGTTGTCGATGTTAAGGCAGGGGAGAATTGGGAGGAAGTAGAAAAACTTCCGTAATTCGTTGTATATTTGAAATTGAAAGCGCGATCTCGACGGCCTGTTTCGGGTCGGGCTCGCGCGCGCCGAGCTCCTCGATGCAGGCATTGATAACTTGCAGGAGGCTGTCGTACCTTGCCAGGGTAACGGCGTTCATGCCCTGACGGATATCGCCCGGAAGCTTTTTGACGAGATCGTACATCTTCCCGGCCTCACCAGGTGGCATGTCCGATGCTCGGGCGACACCGAGAAGCGTCATGATCTCGAGTAACTTGTCGCGTCCCACGGGGCTCTGGGCACCCATGGACGCACCAATGGACGCCATGATGATCTCACTGGTGATGACCTCATAGAAGGGTCGATGGGTTTCAACATAGGGAACTGCCTCCTTTGTGCAGTTCATACTATATCGCATGTATTTATAGATGCGTCAATTTTTTGAGCTTAGGACCGAAACGCGCTATACTGCGAATCAATGCGGAAGATCTATATAGGAATGGGGGTACTTGTGCTGGCCACTGTGGCTGGTTTTGCGTTTTTCGGCCACGAAATCGGCATAAACAACGGATCAAGCGCCGGACCACTCATTATCACGGATAAAAATGCTATTGCTGGCATTTTTACGGGCCAACCATGCGAAAACGCTACAGCCCGACCGCTTGCGGTTATGCTGTCGTCCGATCCGGAAGCGCGGCCACTATCCGGCATCGGACAAGCGGATCTTGTCTTTGAAATGCCGGTAGTCGGTGCGGAGACGGTCACGCGCATGATGGCTGTGTTCCAATGTAGCAAGCCGAAAGCTATTGGATCGATTCGCTCTTCGCGGCTCGATTTCATACCGCTCGTGAGAGGACTTGGTGCAATCTATGCCCACTTCGGCGGGGAACACGAAGCGCTCGCAGAGCTTAACAAGGGTGTCACTGATAATATAGATGGTCTGATATACGATGGGACAACCTACTATCGCACGAGCGCACCACGACCCCATAATTCACTGACAAGCTACGATCTCCTGATGACCCGTGCCGACGGTCTCGGCTATACGCTGACCCTGACACCGGCCGAGTATTACAAGCATACCGATAGGGCAGTCGTTTCGAAGGGAACAGAAGCTCCTCCTGATTTGTATGCCGGGGTATTTGGCGTATCATGGACGTATGATGCGGCGCACAATACATATCAGCGCGTTCGAGGCGGCAAGCCGGAGATAGACAAGAACACCGGTAATCAAGTTACGGCTTCCAATATCATCATCATGCACACCACCTACAGCGTAATCAATATAAATTATAATCGAGTAAAAACTGTCGGAACCGGCGCCGCAACCGTGTATCAAAACGGCATTGCCATTTCCGGAACGTGGAAAAAAACAAGTGATACGAGCAAGCTTCTATTCCTTGATACGAACGGCAAAGAGATCCTGCTTGTTCCCGGTACAACCTGGGTTGAGATCACAACACAATGACAACACTCACTCACAATGAAAAAGAGCATGGCAAGCTGGAAGGAGAATATATCGGAGATTTTGTCTTTGGAGCAAATGATGGCATTATCACGACATTCGCGGTAGTGTCCGGTGCGGTCGGCGCAGGGCTATCACCGCTGGTGATTATCATGCTGGGACTTGCCAATCTGATCGCTGACGGCATTTCTATGGGACTTTCTAATTTCCTTTCCCTCCGATCCAGAAGATCATTTGAGCAACGCGAGCGGGCGCGCGAAGAATATGAGATTGAAAAATTTCCCGATCAAGAGCGCCAAGAAGTCAGCGACGTGGTGGCCGGCTGGGGAATTCCCAGTGCTCATGTTTCGAGCATTGTCGACGATATTGTCAGCGACAAGAAACGCTGGACTGACTTCATGATGAGGGAAGAGCTGGGCATTGTCGAAGATCCGAAAGACAAGCCAATCACACATGGCTTCGTGACATTTATCGCATTCTCTCTTGTCGGAGCGATGCCGCTTATTCCATATCTTTTTGGCATACCTCCGCATCTTCAATTCATGGTATCGATCATCGCCACCGCTGTTTCGCTTTTTATCGTAGGCTCCCTGCGGTCCCTCGTGACCAACCAGCGGTGGCTCTGGGCCGGGTTGGAGATGCTGATTGTGGGCAGTATCGCCGCTTCCGCCGCTTTCGTTGTCGGTTCTTGGGCACAAAAAATATTTGTGGGCCATTGAGCTATGATCCTCTTTCTCTATGGCACTGAAGAGATACTGCTTGAGGAACGGCTTCAAGAAGAGCTGGAAAAGTTTGCACGCAAACATCCGGGTGTGGCGAAGGAGATGTATGATGTTATCGATGAGGAGCAATGGGCAGGATGCCAACAATCGCTGAAAACTGCCGGACTGTTTAGTGCCATGCAGTGTATTGTTGTCCGCCACCCATCCGAGCGAACAGAGGAGCTGGCACGAATATTCGAAGAATTCAGCGTCGCCGACGACACGGAACGAACAGTGATACTCCTTGGCGAAAAGCTCGAAAAAAAACTTGCATCCGCCAAAGGCGGATCCGCCTCCGGTGGAAAAGATCCCACGGTCATTGAGGTTGCATCTCTGACCGGCACTGCACTCGAGAAATGGGTTCAAAAACGGGCTGAACGCATCGGTGGACGCATAGATATGCCCGCAATCCGGACGCTGATCCTCTATACCAACATCCCACCGGATCAATATAAAAAGATTGAGAAGCCGAATCTATGGCGATTGTCATCCGAGATCGACAAGCTCACCGCCTACGCAACTTCAAACGGCCAACCGATCACCGAGGCAACGGTCAAACTACTGGTAACACCCCCGGCTTTGCTGAATATCTTCACTATCACCGACGCATTGGCAGCCAAGGATCGCTCCGGTGCGGTCGTAGGGTTGGCAAGGCATCTCGAAGAGGGGAGTGATCCATTCCATCTATTTTCCATGTTTGTATTCCAATTTCGCAATCTGCTCCGGGTAAAATCTCTCTCCGGCCCCAAGGCAACGCCGGCGACAATCGCCGCCAAGACCAAAATGCACCCGTTTGTAGCACGCAAGACATTTGATGCGGCTCGGGGGTTTGAATTTGAAGAATTGAAGCGGTTATTTCTCAATCTCATCCGCCTCGAGCGCAATGCAAAGTCCGGCCGCGCCGATATGATTGACGGACTGTATTCGTTTGTGTTCTCGCTGAAATCGTAGTATTCTTCTTGCGCATGCACGACTATCTTACTATCGGCAAAGCTGGAGACTTAAAAAACCCGCGTGAGCGGGCCTTATATCGCTTCTTTGAGATGGTTCCGGGTCTCTTGTCGTGGACAACTCTCATCCTGATCGTTGTCGCTTCGTTCCATTGGCCGATTGCCACGGTTATTTTCATCATCATTTTCGATACATACTGGCTGGTAAAGAGCATCTACCTGACATTCCATCTGCGCGCCAGTTTTTCACGCATGCGCGGCTTTATGAAAATGGATTGGCTGTCCGAGGTGGAAAAGCTTGACGCTACACGCTACACGCTACACGATGTGCGCTCTTGGCGCGATATCTACCATCTCGTAATTCTTCCAACCTATCAAGAACCGACCGAACTCATCGTGCAATCCATTGAAAGTCTCGCGAAATCTCATTACCCGATGGATCGCATGATTGTCGTTTTGGCACAAGAAGAGCGCGCAGGCCGAGAACACAATGAGGGTATTGCCTCGGCCGTCGGTGCACAGTTCAAAAATGTTTTTTTCCGCTTGGCCGTCGTTGAACATCCCGATGGCATCGCGGGGGAGCTGGCGGGCAAGGGGGCAAATATCGCATACGCAGGCAAACATGTTCAGCGGGAGATCATTGATCAGCTTGCAATTCCATATCAACGCATCATGGCATCGGTGTTCGACATCGACACTGTTGTCCATGCCGAATACTTCTCACGATTGACATATATCTATCTGACAAGTGATGATCCGCTCCATGCTTCGTATCAGCCCATTCCCTTTTTTACCAACAATATCTGGGAGGCGCCGGCATTTGCCCGAGTTGTGTCGTTCTCTTCGACATTTTGGCAAACAATTCAGCAAGAACGCGTCGAGAATCTCATCACGTTTTCCAGCCACTCCATGCCATTTCAAGCTGTCGTTGATATCGGCTTCTGGCAATCGAACATGGTCAATGAAGACTCGCGCGTATTCTGGCAGTGTTTCCTGCGCTACGACGGCAACTACCGCGTGGTTCCGCTCTATTTCCCGGTCTATCTGGATGCCAATGTCGCTCCGAGCTTCTGGCGCACCATGATCAATATCCACAAACAGCACCGCCGCTGGGGCTATGGCGTTGAAAATATCCCATACTTCTGGTTCGGCTTCTTGAAAAATAAGAAAATCCCACGCTCCAAGAAGTATTTTTACTCGCTCATTACGCTCGAGGGGCATTGGTCATGGGCGACCAATGCCATTATGCTCTTCCTGCTTGGCTGGCTGCCACTTCTGGTTGGCGGATCGGCATTCAATCAGACGGTCGTCGCGTTCAATCTGCCATTTGTAACGCGTATGATCATGTTTGGCGCAATGTTCGGATTGGTCACGTCCGCCATTCTCTCCATGCTCATCTTGCCCCCCCGCCCCCCGCAATTCGGCAAATTCAAATATCTGTGGATGATTCTCCAGTGGATTCTGTTTCCAGTCACCACGATTCTATTTGGTTGTTTTCCGTCGCTGGAAGCGCAGACGAGATTAATGCTGGGCAAATATCTCGGATTCTGGGTTACACCTAAGCACCGGGTAGGGAAGTCCAAATAAAAACCCGCACCACGACCTCCATTCGGTGTGATGCGGGAAGAACGTTGGATTCATCTTCTTCCGGTGAGCCAAATGCCGTAGAAGACAGTAGTAAGATTGGCAGCAAAGGCGATCATAAGCGCAACAATCGCGACGCGCTCGAGGTCGGTGCAGGCTGCACCGACGGCAAAACTGGTGATCATAATATGCGCTAAACCAAGACTGAAACCGATGTCTTGGAAGATCATGGTGGCCGTGGATATGGCGAGGGCCAGGCTGACAAGGGTCGCCATGACGGTAGCCATGCCCAGATCCGCTCCACCCATGAGCATTACCCGCTGCGTTCCAACCGTCAGAACCGCCACGCCGATGGCTGAAAGAATCTGTTTCACCACTCCTCCTTCTTTGTTGATGAACCTTTTTTGAACCGATCGTCGCGCCCAACGCGCAGACTTTGTTTACTCTGGCTACTCTTCGACTCTCTACGATGAGCAGCTAGAGTGCTGACCAAAGGCCATCCACAGGATTTTGTGCCCCCCATGCAGGCCATAGTCATATTGACAAAGAACAAACTATCAAATACTTCGAGACCGATGCTCAGGGTAAGCACTAACCCGAAAGGTCCACCAACCAACATTCCGAGACCGACGACTACGTCTAACCAATTTCCCGAACACCTGCTTTCGATCAGATAACGGAAATAGAAAACGTTTGCCAGCACACAACCAACCAACCCTAAAAAGAAAGTGATCGCTGCTGTCATTGGATTCCCCCTTTTCTCTGATCCGTGCGACCATCGCGCGGACCTTCAAGGTTTACTCGTTTTTCGGGCGATACCTGGGTGCGGGGCTTTTTCCATGGGCCGACGTATCTCTGATTTTTTGTGCCAAGAGCACGTAATCTGGGTTTTCCGGCGTGACAATGCGCTTCATGAATCTTGCCAGTTGAGTCATTCCAAATTCAAACGCGTGGCGGTCGTACATCCCTCCACCTTCCCAACGGTCACCGGGGCTGTTGCCACATTGGAGGGCGACGATGCTTGGCTTACGCTCTTCGCCGCGCGAAGTGACTTCTGTGACGATGCACGCCATGCCTTCCTTGAACTCCAAGATGTCGAATTCCCGGAGATTTTTAAGAAGCTGCCTATTGGCCTGGACTTCAGGTTTGGCGTCCAGCTGAACGTAGTATCGCCCGGCTTCGTTCCGTTCACGTCTAACCCCTTCCATTGCCACGATGTACGCTATCACCCAAATTCCGAACAGTAGGCCAAGGCAATTCCAGATGATGTCCTCACCCGTTACGGCTGCTTTGACTGCCATTTCCCACCTCTTTTGTTAATGAACTTGTTTTTTCGATCTGTACGCCCATCGCGCAGACCTTACTGGCTACGTAGGTCCAGCAGTTCAGCGCCAGTGCCGAACCGTGTGGTTTTGATTCTGACTTCGCTACCGTCGGGTGGAAAATTCATAGGAAGCTGGAAGTCCCTTGTGGCACTGTCCCCATACCAACGCCACTTGTAGCCCGCCTCTTTTGTTCCCAGAGGTGAATCAACCATGATGGTGAACGTTATCACTTGGGCATTGTTGGCGGCGGAACAGTACGCCATCCTTCCTGTTCCGTTTTGTGTGTTGTCTAAATCTTTGCCGTGGTACCCGATTCCGGATTTGTTAGGGATGTGGGAACAGCTCCAGCATTCCCACCGCGTCCCAACCACCTTACCCACTACGCGCCTCTCTTTGAAGCCCGTGTAGATCGCTCCGCCGGCGATCACCACGACTAGGACTGTCGCGAAAAAGCCGACAACTTTTCGCATAGACAAGACCTCTCTTTGTGAATGAACTTGTTTTCTCTGATCCGTGCGACCATCGCGCGGACCTTGTAAAACACTAGAAGCGTGGCATAATATTTTGGAAGTGTCTAGGATTTTTTTACAAAAAATGGTTTATTTGACAAAAGATTCGTATATTGCTAGTATTGCTGTATAATTTAGTGACTATTATAGCGTCATATTATGAAAAAACTATCAAATTCGCTGTTGCATAGTCTTAACCTCACTGAAGCCCAGGCCTCGGTCTATGCAGCGGCGCTCGAGCTTGGGGTAGCCAATATGCAGCAATTAGCTACTAAATCAGGCATCAAGCGCACGAGTATCTATAATTTCATCGAAGGCATGAAGGAGCGAGGGTTTATTGTCGAGATCACCAAGCGCAAGCGCACGATGTATAGCGCTGTCGCTCCGGAACAGCTGGTCGAAATCGAAAAGACCCGCCTTGCCGAGCTTGAGCACGCGCTTCCGGAACTACGCGCGATCCAAAACGAATCTATGACCAAGCCCCGCGTTGCTTTTTATGATGGCATCGAGGGCATCAAAGAAGTCTATGCGGATATATTGAAAGACAAGAAAGAGGTTATCGTATTTGAAGACCTGGAGAATATGAAGAAGGTTTTGCCGGATTCGTTTTATAGTTGGTTTCCCGGCGAGCGAGCGCGACGCAATATCCCACTCAAAAGCATCCTCCGTGATTCATCAGAGGCGCGAGAGTTTACCAAACAAGACATTCGTCTCTTACGAAAAACTAAAATGGTAGATTCCGGCGACTGGAAAACGGAAATCAATATCTATGGCGACAAAGTTGCGCTGATGAGTTATCGCACCAAGATCCCGTTTTGCGTGTTGATTGAAGATCATAACATCGCAGAGACATTGCGAAGCGCCTGGAAAGAATTATGGGAACGATTGGACTGATTGACTGTCATTCAAAATGCACCATCCTCTGCATCCGGGCGAGGCGGGTAGCCAGTAGGGGATGTTTTGTGAGTGCGGGATCGATTTCAAGAAGTGCCTTGGCTTCACCGCGAGCCTGCTTAATTTGCTCAATATCGGTAAGTGAGGCCATGGCGAGATCAGGAATGCCGGATTGCTGGGTGCCGGTGAATTCGCCGGGACCACGGATCTTCAGGTCCATTTCGGCAAGTTTAAATCCGTCATTTGTTTTTTCCATCGCTTGGAGTCTCCGAGTGGCACCACCGTCAGTGGTAAACAGGAAGCAGTATGACTGGAATGACCCTCTCCCGACGCGCCCACGGAACTGATGCAGGGGAGCGAGGCCGAAGCGCTCGGCCGACTCGATCATCATGATTGTCGCATTTGGAACATCGACACCAACCTCAATGACGGATGTCGAAACAAGCATGTCATATTTGGGTTCTTTTCCGCCAGAGGCGGATCCTCCTCCGGAGGAGAAATCTAGCATGATTTGCTCTTTCTCTTTGGCCGGTAGTTTGCCGTGAAGCATGGCCACGCGCCGGTGGGGGAATATGGTCTTTGAAAGCTTCTC
>Ga0209542_10002694_pt1 | contig 39307 bp, 21 predicted proteins | sample RifCSPhighO2_01_FD_184028 | JGI IMG/M metagenome (GOLD analysis project Ga0209542, IMG submission 184028) | Soil microbial communities from Rifle, Colorado - Rifle CSP2_plank highO2_0.1 (SPAdes) (version 2) | ecosystem: Environmental > Terrestrial > Deep subsurface > Rock core/Sediment ... | reverse complement strand
AAACTTGCCCCCACAACAACCGTCGCCATCGCTCTGGGCTCGACTGCTACTTCCACATTCTCGGGCGGTATCGAAGCCGGTACATTGATTGGAGCACCGTATTTCAATGCAACGTCGACAACGGCCACGAGTACGTTTGTGGGGGGATTGAAAGTGGGAAATGGTGGGGGGACGAATGGATTGACGTTAACTGGTCACATGCTTTTTAATGCAGATAATACATATAGTATCGGCGGGGCTTCTTCAAATAGGCCTGCTAGTGTGTACGTTGGTACTCGAGTAAATGTATCTTCTAGCGGACAATTCCAAATCGCCGGTAGGTCAGTTATTTCTTCTGGCTCTGATGGTTTGCTTAAGTTAGGGAATAGTGCTGATAATGATTTTGGTCGCCTGCAATTTGGCGGCACCACACAATATTTCCCGGCACTCGGCCGTTCAAACGATGCGATTGTTGTTCAGGGAGCTGACGGCGGATTTAACGCAAAACTCGGTGTTGCTTCTTCCACTCCGTGGGCTGTTCTCTCCGTCGCCGCTTCATCAACCAACCCCGGCAATATCCCGCTTTTTGCCGTTTCGACTTCAACCGCCTCCGCCACAAGCACCGCCTTCATCATCGATTCGAACGGTAAAGTCGGAATCGGCACCACGAGCCCGACCTATCAATTGGACGTTCAGGGTACGATCAACGCCATCACCATTTTGCAAAACGGCCAGCCGCTTACGGGTAGCGGAGCGTCAACAACTCTGCTCGCTTCCGATTGGAACACTTTCTCCGCTAGCACAACATTTGCCGGCCCCGGCATCAACCTCGGCACCGCCACTCGCTTCTACCAAAACGGCCAGGCGTTCCTAACTTCTTCGACAACCGCGGCCGGCAACTTGACGATTGGTTATCAAGCGGCGCCTGATTTGGATGCGAAGGGGGGACTTAAATCCACATACATTGGTTATCAAGCTGGGTTTACCGCGACATCCTCATATCAAAATACGGCGCTCGGTTACAAAGCTCTTTCCGCGGTAGTTAATGGCCCGCCTGGTGAAGGTTCTTCAAATACAGCTGTTGGTTACTCTGCGTTATTGAAGAATACAGTTGGGGATGTGAGTACCGCTCTTGGCGCTTACGCCCTCAATGAAAATACAACTGGCCGATATAACACGGCAATTGGAGCCGACGCTCTGTATTCAAACACTATTGGATCAGGAAATGTGGCCGTTGGGTTCGATGCGCTAGTTTCCCAGGTGGGCTCGAATAGTTCAGCATTAGGAACCGAATCGATGTATTGGGTAACATCGGGGGCTTCTTCTACGGCTGTGGGTTATCGGGCAGGTTATGGATCAAGCGGTCAAAGTACATATAAAAACGCGGTATTATTTGGTGCTCGTTCAGGTTACGGCTTAACCTCAGGAGACAACAACACCTTCCTCGGATACCAAGCCGGATACTCAAACACGACCGGCAATACCAACCTCGCTATCGGTTACAACGCCGACGTTCCAGCGGCCGTTAGCTCACAACAACTCAACCTCGCCAACGTTCTCTTTGGTACCGGAATTTACAATGGCTCAACAGTTAGCGGTACAGCATTTGCCGGAGCCAAACTCGGTGTTGGTACTACGACTCCGTTCGCCAAACTTTCAGTCTCTGGTGATTCGGGAGGCACATATCCATTATTTGCGATTTCAACATCGAGCGCGGCTGTTGGCACAACGACTGTCGTCATGGTGGATTCCATCGGACGCGTAGCTCTCGGCACTTCTTCGCCTCTTTCCATGATGACTATAGACGGTACGGGCAGATTGGCTTCGACTTCGACACAGACCGTCGGCGTCGATCAGGTTTACACGATGAACTTGGCTGGTGCGGGCACACAATTTGGAAACAGCATGTTTGTTTACAACGCGCCGACGGTCAATCCGAATACGATGGTTGCCTCGATGGTGCGCGTGCAGGATGGCACGGCTCTCGCGAACACCGTTCGCGGTCTTGAAGTGCAAGCTCACCGAGGCGGCAATACTCAGGGCGAAAATACCGGTATTAACGCGTTTGGAAGAACGTTCGGTATTAAAGGCGTGACGGTGGGTGATGCGGGTGGCAGTTTTGTTCCGGCCGGCGTTTACGCCGAAACGAGAGGTACCACTCAGGGCAACGCCATTCGCGCATACAGCACGACGATCACATCCGCTGACATGCTCTATCTTTTCCAGGACACTTCAACATTTACGGGCGATGCTCTCCGCATGGATATGGGCAATTCGGACGCTACCAAATTCACGGGCAACTTTATTCACTTGAAGAACGGCGGCGCGGATAAATTTATTGTTTCGGCTAACGGCACGACGACGATCGGTGACGGTTCAACCGCGGCGGGACTCCAGATCGGTTTCGGAGGAATTTGCGTAGATAACGACGGAAGCTGTACCGCTTCGACGACCGGCCGCATCACATCAATGGAAAGCCAGACAGCGCACGCCGACTTGGCCGAAGTCTATTTCACTGATGAGGATTTGGAACCCGGCGATATAGTTTACGCGAAGGGTGGGTACACAGTCGGCAAAGCATCTTCTTTGACCGAAGATGCAATCATCGGCGTAGTTTCGACAAAGCCCGGACTTCTCATTGGTTTTGACGATACGCCTTCCGCCGCGACGAAACAGCCGGTTGCACTTGCCGGACGTGTGCCGGTTACGGTTTCTACCGAGAACGGAAACATCAAGCCGGGTGATAAGATTCGCCTTTCATCAATTCCGGGTGTCGGCATGAAAGCGGACAGCGCGGGCACGATTATCGGTGTTGCCCTTGAAGCATTTGATGGCACTTCGGCACTTTCTGAAGGCGTGGTTGACGCGGAACGCTTGAAGCGTGACCGCCCGCAACTTGCGCAGAGTACTTTGGTTGAAGAGGATCCTTGCGAAATTGGCGGCGGAGCGGAGATCGGAGTATTCTCATGTGTAAAGCGCGGAAAGAAAGTAACGCAGGTTTTGAAGACAGAGAATGAAATCAATGATCCGGTTTCCTCTGTTGACGCGCAAATTTCCGCGCCGGCCAAAGATGAAAAAACAAAAGACGGACAGAGCGTTAAGACCGGCAGAATTCAGGTATTCGTAAATCTGGGTTACGCCAATTTGCAAAACGATTTGGGTGCGATTGTCGCGGCCGCGTCGACGACGCCTGTTTGGAACATCGATTCGGCAAGCGGCCGCGTCACGCTCGCGACCTCAGGTGGTACAGTTGATTTTGCCGGTAGCTCACTTCTGGGCGTGAGAAGTATTACCGGAGATGGCAACGTTTGGAGTATTTCGGCGGACGGCAGGCTGGTCGTTAAAGATATTGAAGCCGAAAATGCCTCGATTCAAAATTCACTCAAAGTCGGCACGCCGGAAAAGAGGACAGGTATCACGCTTTATGATGAGGTGACGGGCGAGCCTTACTGTCTCTCGATTGCCGCGGGGGTTGCCAAATCAACAGCCGGCGTTTGCTCTTCCACCTCGCAATCTTCCCAATCTTCACAGACACCTGGTGTCTGGGAAACCTCTACCACGACTACCACGACCGCACCAGTGGATCCCGACGTAATCCCGCCGCCTGTTGACACGGAGACTCCGATCCTGAACCTCAATGGAGAAAATCCCGCTACGATAGACAAGGGTGTAACGTATGGTGATTTGGGTGCGCGAATAATTAACGAAGAGGACAAGAATTTGGGAATCAAAGCGATAGTTGATGGATTGGATGTCGGCGACCAATCCGGAGTTTCGATAGATACAAGCGAAGTGGGCAGTCACACCATTGAATATTACGTGGTTGACGAAGGAGGGAATAGGGGTTCGATTACAAGGACTGTCAATGTGATTGATCCGTTTGCCTCGACGACTCCCGCGGAAGAAACAGCTTCGACGACGCCCCCGACAGAACCGGAAATTACAGAGCCAGAAGTGGAGCCTGTGCCCGAACCCTCGATCGAACCGGTTAGCAATAGTGCTTCATCAACTGAATCGTTGATAGAGAGTAATCCGTCTGGTACTGCGACGTCCACACCATAACGTTTTGCCGACTTGTACCAATTCCCAATGGTGCCCATTAGGAATTTAGGAATTAGGAAATTTGGCAAAGGCTTGTTTTCAAGACATAAAAATTGGGTCTATTACAATCTACATTCGAAATTATCCACATCTTTAGTTTTAGTTAGGTTAAATTTTGTTAAAATACAACTACTGTCGATGAAATTGCCAATATGAATCAATGTAGAATATTTTTGAGTTTTCAAACCGGAGGTAACACTTCAAGTTTTTCTTTGCACGATTAAGAAGTTTCGAAATTCATTAAACAATGGAAGTTAAAGCTAATTCAATAAAATCCGCACTTCTTTACTTCACGGCTTTTCTCTCCGGTGCCGTTTCGCTAATCCTCGAAATAATAGGCACGCGGGTGCTGTCCCCATTTTACGGCTCGACGATTTTCGTTTGGTCGTCGATGATAACCGTGGCGCTAGGCTTTCTTGCTATCGGATACTTTGCTGGCGGAGCTATTGCTGACCGCAGGAAGAACCCGGCAGATCTGTTCATCATATTGGGCTTTACAGGCGCCGGTATTTTGGCCGGGTTTAAATTCGCGGTACCCATTTTGCTGTGGTCGGATAGGTTCGGCATGATTTACGGTCCGCTCGTCGCCGTGTCCATAATTTATTTTTTGCCATTTTTGCTTTTGGGTATGGTTACGCCGATGCTCGTCCGATTATCCGGGGCGGGTACCGAGCATACCGGCGCAAGTGCCGGCAGAATAATCGGCACCGCAACGTTCGGTTCGCTTTTTGGCGCGCTCTCTGCCGGTTTTATTTTGCTTCCTAATTTTTCATTAAAAATTATTTTTGGCGGTATGGCTGCGGCTTTGATTGTTTTGTCTATCCTCATCGCTTTAATGTACAGAACGCAAATTGCAAAAGGGTGGGGGATTGCCGTCATCTTTGCGCTTCTATTGGTCATTTTCCTTCCGGTTGTCCGCGCCGACAATTCCGGCTTGGTAAAAGTTATTTACGAAAAGCCCAGTTATTACGCCGATATTAAAGTAGCCGAAGCCGGAAAGTCACGCTGTCTCATTGTGGACGGAGTTACACAGACTTGCATGGAGCTCGGCGTCCCCGGCACAAGTTTCTCAGCTCTGGAGGAGATAAAGCGGATTGTTGAAGCCATGCCGGAAGATAAAACGGTACTCATATTGGGTTTGGGAGGCGGTTCCTTGTCAGCGGAAACTTTACAAAAAAAGCATGTCGACGCGGTTGAGCTTGTACCTGAGATACTGGAGACCGCGGAAAAGTATTTTGGTTTCAATGAAGATATGAGCACCAACGTGATTATCGACGACGCCCGCAGTTACTTAAGAACAAGTGCCAAGAAATACGACATCATAATTGCTGATACTTTCTTTGCTTCCTCCATTCCTTCCCATCTTCTGACGAAGGAATATTTTGAATTGATGAGGGATAGACTTAATCCGGACGGGTTAGTCTTGTTCAATTTGATAGGAAGAAATGGGCCTGAAGATAAATATACGGCTTCCTATGTCAAAACTCTCAAGGCGGTTTTTCCGAACATTATGGTTACAGCTCCGGGATTGGGCCTGCAAAATATGGTAATTCACGCCTCCAACGATCTGTCCTATGCTCCGGATCTGCCTGATATGTTTGAGAAGGTCGTCATAGACACGGACAGGGGCATTATTTTAACCGATCAGAAAAATCCGGCCGAAAGCTTGGCTGTGTCCAATCTTGAGGCGCTACGAAAGAACATGAAATCATTTGCCGGTTACGATTTATTTTTTAGCAACTGACGATGTTGAAATTTAAAAAAACATTCGTTAGGGTATTTGCCTTCAACCTACTCGGGGTGCTTTTGGGCCCGATGATTTTTTTTGTGCCTTCAGTAACGGAAGCCGGCGGTACTTTCACCACCAACCAGGTTCACTTCAGATTTAAGGGAGATACCGGCGGAGAAACGGCCACTGATTGGCTGGCGGCTGAAGACGTCAACGTTGGGTCGATGGGTCCAAGTACAAATTTTCGTCTCCGCATCCATTTCGACGAGTCGGGAAACGTTACTGGTAGCGTCACACCAAGAATTGAATACAAAGCTGCGGCTGGTGGAGCCTGTACTGACGCGAGCGGTTGGACAACGATAACAACTTCGATTTCAAACGCAATAGCTCTTTCGAGTTCGACAAATTTCAGCGATGGCGCTCCTACAACCGAACAGCTGGCAAGTAAAGGAGGGGTTACGTTTATAGCCGGTGAACTACTGGAGTCTAGCAATCCGGGTAGCGAGATATTCATTGGTCCTAAAAAAGAAACTGAATACGAATGGAACTTAGTTGTTACAGCAGCCGCAACGCCAGGAACCGCTTACATACTTCGCGTTAGTAACAACGGCACAAACCTAACTAACTACAACGTGTGTCCGCAGGTTACAACGAACGCCGCGCCTAGTACTCCGACGCAGGATTCTCCGTCAAACAACGCTATCGACCTGAGCACGACGCCGACTTTTACGATGACTTCTACTGATTCCAATAGTGATAATCTCGGTTATAAGGTGACCATTTATTCCAACTCAGGTTGTTCGGCTGTCGTGCAGACCAACGACCAGGCCGTATCTTCGACAGGCTGGAGCGGCCAGAATACGTCATGTACGAATAATCCGACAAGTTGTTTCACTTCGGGAACCCAAGGCACATACGTTACCCAAACGCCATTGTCTGCCGGCACCGACTATTGGTGGAAGGCGTCGGCCAAGGACCCTGATGGCTCGGCCACGTTCACCGACTCCTCGACCTGCAATAAGTTTTCCACCGAAGCCGCGCCTGTCGTTTCCGGCACTATCTTTAACGATGAGGGCGTTACGCAGGACACGACTGGCGGTCGCATTCTCAAACTGCGCGTTGCCACGGGGACACCGGGTATATTCTCGACCACAACTTACGCCAATACAGGAGAATGGCGGATTACGTCGATTACATCCTTACCTCAAGGGATCAGCCTTTCCGCGTGGATAGACGGCGATTCCGGTTTTCGCGCTTTTTCTCATACGAAATCGTCAACGACAAAGAGTATTTATAATTTTGATCTTTACAAAGACACTATTATCGTTAAGCACGAGGGGGGCCCTGCGTCGACTTCGACAACCAACGCCGACCTCGGTCTTTACGATGGCGACAATACAACGAATGGAAGCATCAGATTTACATCCAATTCGAACAATCTTTTTGTTTTTTCAGGAAACAAATTGCTTATCGCGACTTCGACGTATTACAGGCCGGGAGGCACGATCACAATAGCAGGGAACGGACCCTCGGGAGGAGCAAATGACGGCGATCTTTATATCGCAAGTGGGGCAAGGTTGGATTTGGGCGGGGAAATGACAATTGCGGGGGATCTGAGAACTCATCAATATGGATTTCTGACATCCCCGGGTTATGGCGTACTATTCAACGCGACGACGACAGGGAAGACTATCGACCTTTTTTCTGGGAGCAGTTTTGCCTCGACAACTTTTAGCGGGGTGGGTAGCGCATGGTCTTTCACTCGTTCGGCGGCGACGACAACGGGCAACTTTACAATTTCAGCCGGCACGGTAACGGCGCCGTCGTCGTATCTTGATATCGGTGGAAGTTTTCACAATGCCGGCACGTTTACCAATAACGGCACGACTATAACTTTCGCCGGCGTTACGACGACGGCTATAACTGGCACTCTCACAAATGGCAACGGCCTCGGCAGTGTCAGATTTCAATCGGGGTTCAAGGCCTCGAAGGTGGGAGGGGAGGGAGTGAATTCGTCGTGGACAACAGCAGAAGCGATATACAGTATGACCGCTCATCAAAATAAATTGTACATCGGCATGGGCTATGATGCAGGCGAAGCTGAAGTTTGGGAATACAACGGTTCCACCTGGACGAAAATTGGCGATAGTACCGAGTGGGGCGTGGCTACATATGAGTATATTTTTTCGCTCACGTCGCATAACGGTAAATTATACGCAGGTGTTTCCGGTACAACTGCCGGCGAAGCCGAAGTTTGGGAATACAATGGTAGTACTTGGACACAAATAGGAGGTGACGGCACAAATTCATCATGGAATACAGATTATGAAATAGTGGAATCAATGGTTTCGCATGACGGCAAGCTGTATGCCGGCATTGGTTCTACCGCGGGCGATGGTGAAGTCTGGGAGTATAGCGGGTCTACGTGGACGAAGATTGGGGGTGATAATATGGGATGGGATGGCACCAATTATGAACGTGTGTACAGCTTGGCTTCTTTCGGTGGAAAACTTTACGCCGGTTTGGGATTGTCGGCAGGCGAAGCCGAAGTTTGGGAATATAACGGCGCATCGTGGACGAAAGTAGGCGGAGATGGGACAGGGTGGGCTGATGCCACTTACGAGTCTGTCCTTGCTCTTGAAGCTCATAATAACAAACTCTACGCGGGGTTGGGTACTACGGCCGGTGAAGCCGAAGTCTGGGAATATAACGGAGCGTCATGGACAAAAATTGCTGATTCACCGCAATGGGGAGTGGCCTCATACGAGGCTGTGTATTCTCTTTCTTCTCATGGAGGCAAACTTTACGCAGGCCTTGGAAGTAGTGCAGGTGATGGTGATTTGTGGATGTATGACGGGTCGTTGTGGATGAAAGTAGCCGGCGATTTTATAAATTCATCATGGGATCCGAGCGTGTTTGATTTAATTTACGCTCTTACTTCCAATAATGGGAGATTGTATGCCGGTCTAGGATATACGGCGATCAATAAAGGGGCTGTCTGGGAAATCGGCATGTTGCCATCCGGCGCGATGCCGACGTCAACCAGTATGAACATCACTTCTTTTTTCCCGATTCTCGGAAACGCCTCCACCACCAATTTTACGATTGTTGATGCGTCAACCACTGTCGCTCTGCCAAGTTCGCTTTCTATTTCCGGCAACTATTCAAACTCCGGCGTTTTGAAAGCCGGTTTTGGCACGACGACATTTACCGGCACTTCGGCTCAAACACTCTCGGGCACGCTGACAAATGGCGGCTCTTTCAATGACTTGGAATTTTTCGGCGCGGGCATGAAAACTTTTTCGGCCAACGCTTCTACTACCGGCAATTTTCAAATTCTCGCCGGTAGCGGAACGGTCGTCGCACCGTCCGTTCTCACCGTAAACGGCAACTTTGCAAATGGCGCGTCTTTCAACCACAATAACGGCACGCTCTTTATGACCGGCGCGACGACGACTCTCTCCGGCATTTTGACCGGCTCGTCCGCGCTCAACAATGTTGAATTCAAAACAGGTGTGCAGGCGTGGAAGGTGGGAGGGGATGGTGCCGGGTGGAATGGTACGGATTATGAGTATGCGCGCTCTTTCGCCTCCCACAACAACAAACTCTACGCGGGATTGGGAACAACCGCCGGTGAAGCCGAAGTCTGGGAGTACAACGGATCTGTTTGGACGAAGATAGCCGACGATACTGAATGGGGGGCCGCTACGTATGATATGGTCATTTCTCTCACCTCCCACAACAACAAACTCTACGCGGGGTTGGGAATCCATTCTGGCGAAGCCGAAGTCTGGGAATACAACGGGTCAACGTGGACACTGGTCGGTGGCGACGCTGTTAATTCTTCTTGGGCAGATGCGACCTATGAGTATGCCTGGTCTCTTGTTTCCCACAACAACAAACTCTACGCGGGGCTGGGGTGGAGCGCCGGTGAAGCCGAAGTCTGGGAATACAATGGATCTTCATGGACAAAGATAGCCGACGATACTGAATGGGGGGCCGCTACGTATGAAATGGTTTATTCTCTCACCTCCCACAACAACAAACTCTACGCGGGGTTGGGAACTACTGCCGGCGAAGCCGAAGTTTGGGAATATAATGGATCCTCATGGACAAAGATAGCCGACGATACTGAATGGGGGGCCGCTACGTATGAGGTTGTAAATTCTCTCACCTCCCACAACAACAAACTCTACGCGGGATTGGGATTGACTGCCGGCGCAGCTGAAGTCTGGGAATACAACGGGTCAACGTGGACACTGGTTGGTGGCGACGCTGTTAATTCTTCTTGGGCAGATGCGACCTATGAGTATGTACGCTCTTTCGCCTCCCACAACAACAAACTCTACGCGGGGTTGGGAATTTCTGCCGGCGAAGCCGAAGTCTGGGAGTACAACGGATCTGTTTGGACGAAGATAGCCGACGATACTGAATGGGGGGCCGCTACGTATGAAATGGTTTATTCTCTCACCTCCCACAACAACAAACTCTACGCGGGGTTGGGAAATACTGCCGGCGACGCCGAAGTCTGGGAAGTCGGATCACTCCCCGGAACGACAACAATCGCATCAACGGCTTCGACCACTGATTTTATAATAGGCCGTGCGACGACCACGGCTGGTTACGCCACGACCACCATCGTCGCGCCTTCCACGATGCTCACCATAGCAGGGGATTACACCAATTCTTCAAGCGGTTTTTTCACTCACAATTCCGGCACGGTTTATTTTGACGCTACCTCAACTGCCGCCCAGCCGACGCAAACTCTTTCCGGTTTGATGTACGGCTCGACGAACGCTTTCAACAACGTTATCTTCACCGGCACGGGGACGACTACATTCGCTTCAAATGCCTCGACGACGAATTTCACGATTGAGGCGGGGGATACGTTTATTAAATTGCCGAATCCTGACTTACCGGTGGCGCTAACGAATGGTGCGGCGTTTTCGCCTGATGGAGTATATTTGGCGGTTGCAGTTAACGCATCGCCATATGTTACTATTTACAAGCGCTCAGGAGATGCTTTCGTCAAGTTATCAAATCCCGGAACGCTTCCAACCGGCGCGGCCAGGGCAGTGGCGTTTTCGTCCGACGGTACATATTTGTCGGTAGCTCATTTTACCTCGCCGTTTGTAACCATATATAAACGCTCTGGCGACACATTTACTAAGCTTGCCAATCCTTCTTTACTTCCTCCCGATACCGGCAGGGGAATCGCGTTTTCGCCAAGTGGCGAATATCTGGTCGTAGGCCATTCCACAACCCCTTTTGTAACCATATATAAGCGTGCAGGCGATACGTTTAGGAAATTAGCCAATCCGGATACAATGCCAACCGGAGCCGGATATGGAGTGTCATTTTCTTCAGATAATTCTTATCTTGCTGTTTCCCATGACACGACGCCTTACGTTACCGTGTATAAGCGTGCAGGCGATACTTTTATGAAACTGGATAACCCTAGTGATTTGCCGTCGTCGAATGGCCGCGCGGCAACTTTCTCCAACAGCGGCCTATATCTTGCTGTGGGCCACAACTCCTCTCCTTATGTGACTATGTACAAGCGTTCGGGGGATACATTCTCTAAGCTTGCGAGTCCTTTTTCATCATCACCATCGACAAGTATCACAAACGGTGTCGCCTTTTCTCCGGACGATAAATATTTTATTTGGGCACACGCAAGTACTCCCTATGTCTCGCTATACCGACGCTCAGGGGATTCTTTTGGCCGGTTAACTAATCCAGCCAATTTGCCTACAGGAGACGGATATTACGGGCCGGTATTTTCTTCGGACGGCACATATTTGGCAATTCCGCACAATAATTCTCCTTATATTACACTCTACAAACACTCTCCCGTCGTTAACCTGCCGACAGACAGTCTGACTATTTCCGGCAATCTCACAAACTACGGCGGCACATTCGACTGGAGGAGCGGGACGACTTATATGGATAGCGCCTCATCGCAACAGATTGACGGCGTATTCAGAGGGCCATCCAATCTCGGCAATTTGATTTTGACCGGCGGCGGAGGGAAGTCCATGCCGGGCAATGTTGCGTCAACTACTGTCGAGATCCATGATCTTACAATAAACTCGGGGAATACTTTGACATCGTCTCCTTATAACCTCGGCATTTACGGTAATTTTGCCAATAGCGGAACGTTCACGAATAACGGGGGAACAACCACTTTTTCGGTTAGCGAACCCGGTACTCAATATATTTCCGGCAACCTAACCGGCACCTCCGCTCTCGGCAATATTCATCATGATTCGGCGACGACAACAAGTTCAGAAGCAGTCTTTAATTTTATTGATCCTGTTGATGTTTCTCCGACATCGTATGCTGCTTGGACTGATGTGGATGTTTCTTCATACATCCCCGAAGGAGCAACCGGGGTGATTTTGCATATTTCCACGGCAAGTAATGACGCATTCGGCGTTAGAAAAAACGGTTCAACTGACGCCAGGTATAGATACGGGTATGGTGGTCAGCACCTGTGGGCCATGATAGGTGTTGATGTCAACAGGATTTTCGAGGCTGACATTGCAAATAGTGGCGTGGCAATTTGGCTCGTTGGTTATACCACAGCCGGCGCTACTTTTTTTACAAATGCCGTCGACAAATCATTGGCCGGTACGGGGGCTTGGACGGATATTGATATCAGTACGGATACAGGTTCCGATACTGCTATTGGCGCCATTATCGAATATCACGATGTAGGTGGCACCGGTGATTTTGGTTTGCGAAAAAATGGTTCAACAGATAATCGTGTGAGACGCAATTTAGGCCATGCTTGGGCGGTTGTCGGAGTGGATGCAAGTGAAATATTGGAGGGTTATATTACCGATGCCGGTAACGATTTCTACCTGGTCGGTTACATCACAGCCGGAGCAGTTTTCAAAACCAATGCCGATGATATATCTCTTGGTTCGACCGGTGCATACGCAACCATTGATCTTTCGAGTTATATCGGTACGGATACCATGACAGGCGCTTTTATAGAAACGTACTCTGCTGTAGCAGGAGGCGGAAACAATTATGCCTTTAGGACAATGGGTAGCTCGGAGGATATTTATAGAAAGTCTTATGAACATGCGTGGGCAATTGTCGAGACGGATGCAAATAACCAGATTGAAGGAAAAATAAGTTCAACGAATGAAGATTTCTTCTTAGTCGGGTACGCGACCTCCACAATTACGGAGGTGCCGAGTGTGATTTACAGCAATAATGCTTCAACAACCAATTTTGTAGTTAGCCGAGGGCAGATTCAGTTACCTTCTCTCTTTTCAATATCGGGTTTCGCTTCAAGTAGCGGTGAAATGGTGTCGGGAAGTGGCACGGTATATTTGAACGGAAGCTCACTTCAGACGTGGTTTAGTTCTTCGACAGGTTCGTCGGCGTTCAACAATCTTGTTATTCTGAATACTAGCGGAATCGACGCACAGACATCTCCCTCAGTTATTTTCCGCGAGCCGATAACCGTTGCTGGAACATTTACCGCGACACAGCCGAATACGAAAATTCAGTTTGCGGCAGGCGCCGCCGCCACGACATCGATTGGCAACCTCGTTCTAAACGGCGGCGCTATTGAAACTCGCGTCACTCTCCGTTCTTACATAAGCGGAACGCAGTTTGGCCTCAACGTCAGTGGCACCCGCTCTGTCCTCAATACAAATGTTAAAGATTCGAACGCCTGTGGCGATTACTCGGCCATCGACGCCTCCGACAGCTCCAACTACGACGGCACGGGAAACACTTGCTGGACATTCCCGGTTTCCGGTAATTTGTCCCTGCTTACAGTCTCGAACCAAATATTTGAATATGGCCAGTCTTCAGCCTCCACCACTTTGACCGTAACAGACGCCGCCACGCCTTCCATCACCACAGCCAACGGACTGCGTATCGCTATCGCCACTTCGAGCGTCAACATGCGCTTCGACTCCAACTATCTCTCAGCCATCTTTGGCGGTAGTGCTTCGGGCAAAGTGGGCTCCAATTTGAGTTTGGAAGGAGACGGAAGCGTTCTCTATATTCCGGTTACGGAAAACTTTGGCGGAAGCAATGTCCTCACTATCGCGGGAATTAAGCTTGGAAGTTTTGCAAGTGGCACAGCCGCTTTCGAGGGAGCTCTTAACATATTCAAGGACGGTGTTACTGACCAGACAAGTGATGCCTCTGACACCAAAACTGTAACTATAAAAGGTCTGCTTGTCGTAACTCCAGCTGATGGTGGCAAGGCGACAAACATGCTTGATACGACGGGAACCACCGTTAACGCCGCCAAGCTTTTCACTTTCAAACTAAACCCCCAGGGCGAGCACGCCATTATTTCCAGTCTAGCTATTAGTATCACGGACGTCCGAGTGACCGAAGAGGGAGATATCACGTCACCCACTCTATATATAGACTACGACGGCGACGGGGTGGTAGACGCAGGAGATTCCGAAGTCGGAGGTACTGGCGTTGTATCGATTACCAGCCGAACGGGCACTATAACTTTCAGTTCGTCATTTACAGCCACAACTACCCGCAACTACATAATGAAGGCCACGGTCAACAACTTGGGCAACGCCAATGAAATTAACTTAGCTTTGCGTTCTGACGGCATTACGGCAACCGGCGCTGTGAGCACTTTACCTCTCCGGGTAACCGGCAACGCTCCGCAGACTAACCACCGCAAATTGACCGTAGTTTCAACAGGTGGCGGTACTCCGGCGCAGACAATCGGCGGACAGGAAGCCCAAAGTGCCGGTCAAGTGGGGAACAACGATGGTGATTTGGATTCCGGGGAGGAGATCGGCAGCGAAGGAGGATTCATTGCTCCGACAGCTCTTGGTGCAACGTTTAGTGAATGGACAAACGCGTCAGATGCTTTGGCTTCTGACAACATTTATGCAACAGAAACCACATTGTATGGTCGGCAGGATTATTCCACATTCGGCTTCTCTATTCCGGCGGGAAATACCATCATTGGCATCGAGGTGAAAATCGAGGCTAAGGCTTCAAGTGCCGCCGGTACTATAGGTGCCGCGCTTTCTTCAGACAGCGGGTCATCAACAACGACACCGGACAAAGTTACTTCAACACTGAGTACGACTGATGTGGTCTATACCTTAGGCGGACCGGCCGATTTGTGGGGTAGGGCGTGGGATTCTACTCATTTTGGCACAACCTTCAGACTGCGTATTATTGCCAACGTGTCATCAAATACTATCAGTGTCGATGCCATTCAAGTCAAGGTTTATCACCAGGCGACAGGTGGCAGTTCGGGAGGGGGAACAGAAGCCTTTAATCCCACAAAAATTCATCTCCTGACTTCGGTTTGGCAACAGGTCACTTCGTCTATCAAGCAACAACTAAGCGCCTCTTTCCTCAACTTTTAACCCTTCGCCACTTTTACAGACACCAGGTGTCTGTAAATTGGAATGTGTTATAATTTGTTTACGATAAAATTAATTATTACACGAATTCATATTTAGTTATGAGAAAGGTTCGTTGGACATTGGGAAATTTTGTTCATTTAACGAGGCGTGTAGTCCGCGGCCTACCAATGGCACCTACCGATGAAGAAAAGGATCGGCATCTTCTCGAATTGTTTTATATGAATGACAGTCATTCTAATTCGAAAGTAATGCGCGATGTTTTAGGACAAATCTCAAGCGGATCTTTGGCACTTTACGAATGGCCGACTTCTTGGCCAAAGCGCGATCCAATAACAAGACTTTGCGCGTTTTGTTTAAATTACAATCATGACCACAATATCGCGGTCGAGATCGTTGAGGGTGGGATTTCGAAGTTTATGCATGACACGGGTATAAGCAAGGCCAAGTATCACAATGAAAAATATGGCGACAAGGGAAGTTTCTTTCAGGGTCCTTATGATGCTCGTGTCATTGAATCTGATAAATATCTGAGGTGGGTTATTCCTTACGTGATGTGCAAAAATACATTTGAGATGCATCCAAGAGGGTATGATTGGTGCAAAAACAATTTTGATGAGGCTTGGGAATGGTCAATTCATTATCCCTATTCCAGTTTGGGAGTTTACGCAGGCATTTTTGAATCTCCAATAATAGATCCGAACCCACTGAGGGAAATTGTAGGTTCGCCCAATGCTTTCTATAAGCTTTGTCGAGACATGATTGACGGGAGAAAAGTGGACAAGGACATTTTGTCTTTGGATATCGATAGTTTATCTTTCGAGTGAATGTGTGAATGGAGAGAAAGGGCAACGAGATGGAAGATAAGTAAAACATAGTGTTCTACAGACACCAGGTGTCTGTAGAAGTGCAAAATCTACGATTTTTTTACAGACACCTGGTGTCTGGGGAGAGAAGGGTTTAAGAATTTAGCGATTTTTGGAAGTATCGATGATATAATAGAAAAGATTTCCTCGCAGCTCTGCTCTGGGGACGGTTGATTGAGAGCAAATTTTGAAGTTAATGTGTCATTGATGAGTTCTATTTTGCAAAAAATTTCTAAAAGTATTTTGATAATTGGCGTGCTTATAGTTTCTGTTAGTGCTACTGCCGAAATATTTAACAGCACAAATTACTCAGTACGAAATCCCGTAATGTTTGTCGGTGATTTTAGCAGTTCAGTTAACTTTAAGCTAAGTGGAATTATGGGACAGCCGGCAATCGGAACGTCGACCTCGGCCACTTTCGGAGGGCAAGCCGGTTTTCTTTATTTTCCTTTTGCCTCTTCGCCTGTAGCGGCAGCTACGGCGGGAAATGGACAGGTGTCTCTTGATTGGTCTGCATCCTCCGGAGTTTTGGGTTGGAGTGTAAGCGGTTATGATGTGGCAGAGGGTACAAGTTCTTCCGGTCCATTTTCGTATTCTGATGTCGGCGCTGTCACATCGGCGACAAGAGGCAGTCTTTCAAACGGAGTCACTTATTATTTTGTGATAGTGGCAAAAGACGCTTTTGGAAACAGAGTGGCAAGTTCGTCGGTTATTTCATCTACACCTGTCGCTCCCCCTCCTGCTGGCGGAGGTGGAGGTGGAGGGGGCGGCGGTGGAGGAGGCGTAATTATTGGCGAAACGAAGGTAATAATTAAAGGTGAAGTATATCCGCAAGCCGAGGTTACTATTTTGAAAGACGGTTCATCGGTCGGGCAGATTCAGGCTGATGGAGGGGGCAATTGGATAAAAACCATAACGGTGACGGGCGGTGTTTATACATTTGCTGTTTACTCAGTAGATAAGAATGGCAATCGCTCTATTTCTACCAGCTTTACCACTAGTGTGCCTATCGGCCAAACAGTGACCATCTCAGACATCGTTATCCCGCCGACTATTATTGCTGATAAGTCGGAGGTAAGACAGGGAAATCCGATTAAATTTTTTGGTTCGTCGTACCCGTCTTCCGAGGTAAACGTTGTCATCAATTCCGAACAGACTATTACGGACAAAGCTTCCGTTGACGCGCTCGGACTGTGGATATACGAGCTTAATTCGGCAGTGCTCGAAAAGGGCGACCACACAACAAAAGGTCAGACACTGACTCCGGCAAATGCCGCTTCAATTTTTTCAAACACTTTGGGATTTATAGTCGGCGATAAAGATTCGCCTTTTAATAGGTCGCCTGTACCGGGTGTTTGCAATAAAAATGGCGATATAAATAACGACCATATGGTAAATATAGTCGATTTTTCTATTCTTATGTATTTCTGGAATCAAAAGAATTCAAAAAATAAGTGTTCAGATGTAAACGCGGATGGAACAGTAAACGTATTCGATTTTTCGATAATGCTTTATTGGTGGACGGGATAGGCAGGGGGAGAGAATAAAGAATTAGGAATTATGAATTAGGAATAAAACAGAAATGATAAAGATTACGAAAGTTATTTTGCCGATTTTTATGTTTGCGGTTATAACGCATGGGGTTTTTGCCCAAGCTGTAAGTGTTGTGAAAAGTGATACGGCTTTGTCTGCAGGTGACAGTTTTGTAGTCGAACTCAGACTAAATACAGACGGCCAGAAAATAAATGCTGCAGAGGGCATACTTAAGACATCGGATAACCTTTCTATTGAGGGGACTAGGTACGGAGATTCCATTCTTTCACTATGGCCGGCTACTCCAAGAGTAAGCGACAAAAAAAAAGTGCTTTCATTTACGGGTGGCGTACCTGGCGGTTATTCCGGCAGTAATGGGCTTTTGCTGTCTTTTCTTGTCAGGGCAAATGCGGCCGGCGACAGTTTTGTTTCGATAAATAACATCTCTCTTTTCCTTCATGATGGAGCGGGAACATCCTTGGAAGGGACAAAGAAAAATAGCCTTTATTTTTCTGTGTCCGAAAAAAAAGCCGGTGAACCAATCAAAGAAGCGAGTTTGTCGCTAGGCGAAGACACGCTGGGGCCGGAAATGGCGAAGACAATTGTTTCCAAAGACGAGAGTGTTTTTGAGGGCAATTATTTCGTGGCCTTTTCCGCCGCCGACAAACACTCAGGTGTGGACTACTTTGATGTTATTGAAGAACCATTTCTGATAAAATATCTAACGTATTTTAATAAAGAAACTAAACAGGCCAAAAGCCCTGTCTTGTTAGTGTATCAGTATTGGCCAAGCAAGGTCACAGTCAGTGTTTATGACCAAGCTAACAATAAAAGCCAAGCCTCAGTTAGAAAACCGCACGATGTGTATGTTTTGGCGACCTTACTTTTTTCGGTGTTGCTTTTGTTTAGTGTCGTTATTTTGAAAAAAGGAAAATATAAATGAAATTCCTGAATTCAAAAGTTGTAATTGGAATTTTGGCGACACTCGCCGCCCCTGTTTTGACTTATGCTCAAGCCAGTTTGTTTATCTCTCCACCTGGTGGTGATTATCGCGTGGGGAGCACTTTTTCGGTTCTGGTAAACGTTAATTCGGGAGGGGCCGCCATTAACGCGGCGACGGCGCAAATAAATTTTGATCATACAAAATTAAGCGTGGTTAGTTTGGGATATTCCCAGTCTGTGTTCACGCTTTGGCCGCATCAACCGACTTGGGATAATTCTGCCGGAGCAATCAATTTTACGGGCGGCTTGCCGAGTCCCGGTTTTACAGGTTCTGACGGTGCGTTACTTCGCATTACATTTAAAGCAAATGCGCTCGGGATGGCTTCAATGGTGTTCGTTAGCGGTTCAGTCTTGGCAAATGACGGCATAGGTACGAATATCGCAGACAACTTAAAAGGCGCTGTTTTTAGAATACAAGAAGCTTCACAGCCGGTAGCTCCAAAACCATTACCTGTCATTCCTACGCCGAAAGACGAACAGGTTGTCGTTATTTTGTCCTTAGAACCTCCAGAATTTACAAAGTGGTCTCCCTCTCTGAAGTCTGGGAGTGTGCTCGTCATCGAAGGTCAGTCCGCGACATCGAGCAAGATTTTGCTGTCGGTAACTAAAGATGGTGAGGCTTCTTCGACTTCGCATTTATATGCCGATCCGGGCGGTAAGTTTGTTTATATTATGCCTGAGGTGCCGGAGATAGGAGCGTACCAATTTATCGCGATTTTGGAGGCAAGTGACGGGAGAAAAAGTGAGCCGTCAAAATCAATTTTGATAAAAGTTGAAGCGCCGACCACAGTATGCATATTAGGTAAAATTTGTCTCGGAAAGAGCACGCTTCAGAGAATCATTTTAGTGTTTGTTTTCCTTCTGCTTGTCTTGCTTCTCCTGTTTCTCATTATTTGGCTGTGGCTTAAGACCAGAGAATTGGAAAAGAAACAGGATGAAGAGGTTGATAAACTATCTGAAGTCGAAAGCGAGCTTGTTAATATGATCGAGGACATGGGGCGGATCCAGAGTACTGATCAGTCATACCGAAATCAAGTGAACGGTGATATTGAAAAACTGAACGCTCTTAAAGAAGATGTTATTCGCGAAATTTCAGATTTGAAAAATGGGAAAAAAGAATCGGAATATAAGATAGTTGAAGAGCCGACGATCCAAAGAGAAGTTGAAGAACCACAGAATGTTTCTATTTCGCCAAAACCCGCCTTGGATAATTCGCCGGCAAATCCGCCGCAAGTTGAGGTTCCTCGGATTCAAGTCGCGCCAGCGCCCGTTCCTGCGCCATCCTCAGTTCCAAAAGTTGAACCAGCCCCGGCGGTTGTTTCTCCAGTGCCGATAATGCCAAAAGTTGAACCTGTGCCGATAGTTGTTTCTCCGGAGCCGATAGTTACAAAAGTTGAACCGGTACCGGTAGTCGCTCCGGTTGAAGTTAAAGTGCAAAAACCGCCTGAAGCACAGCCGGTTCAAGTTTCAAGCTCGGCTCCAACACAAGGTGCAAATGGACAGCAAGGAGACGGTGTCATTTATTACGACCCCTTTGCCGTACTGCAGGCCAATTTGGCAAGGAAAGCCGGAGTTTCCGCGCCTCCTGTTGAAGAAGTTAAACCAGCCGTTTCCCTGACTCCGGCTGCGCCAGGTGTAGAAAGTGCTCCGCGAGTAGAGACTGCGGTCAATGCCGTTCCGGTTTATGACACTATTCCTGTTGGTATTTCACCGGAGCCCTTGCCTCCCCAAAAAACGCAGACGCCTTTAAACAGCCCCCAAGCGGAGGCGCCTAAGTGGCCAACTTCTCCACCCCCTCAGAAGTGGCCACCTGAGGAGTGATAATTTTTAGTTATAATACGAGAGACGGCCTTGCGTTTTTCGTTGGACTGCTTTACTATTGAACAATGAGAGGACATTTTAGCGGCAAAAATATTAAGGTTGATACCATCGTAGCGCCACAAGGCGTTCGATGTCTCATTTGTGCCGCTTAATAAGAAACTAACTCCAAAAAAATTAAGCATATAGATGAGCCCTCGAGCGGGGGCTTATTTTTGTTCTGCGAGTGCGGAACAAATAAAATCGTTCATTAAAAAAGTAACGCGTATGATTGCCACACAAGCGACAGCTGTTAGTTTTGACCTCGAAGCAAAAGTAGTCGGGCGTGTCTATGCTTCAAAGCATACTTCAAAAATGGCACGGCGAGAACACGGATGTACCGGCTGGTTGTATGAGAGGGATAATACATTTTCTGAAGTGTTCTATTATGGCAAGGGCGAATTTCGCCTATGGCTTCACCGTAATGATTTTTTTTTGCCCTCAAGAATTTGCGCTCCAGGGCATGGAGAATCGCCAAGTGGCCGATTGAAAAGGCGAAAAGAGAGCGCGCAAAATACAGGATAGATTATCCGGGATGTTACATTGTTTGCTGATTTTAGTCGCCGCTTTGATTTATATCATGGCGGCTTTTTTATCGAAAATTTTACTGGGAGTGCAGAGAACGCCCGCACTTGTACGCTTAAATACGTGGGCTCAAAAGTATAAGTACGGGCGCTTGTCCGCGTGTCTGTCTGTGCGTACACACAGACAGGTACACTGGGGCGAGGAGCCCGTTCTTCTCAAGAACGCCCTACGCTCTTGGGGCGGGATTCTTTACAACGCTATTGTGCAATAGTATGACTGTTGTAAACTATCGAGACATGAGCAAAAACGTGTTTGAATTGAAAAGCAAATTCAAACCCTCCGGCGATCAGCCGGGGGCTATTTCAGCACTTGTCTCGGGCATAAAAAAGGGGGACAAATATCAGACCTTGCTTGGTGTTACAGGAAGTGGCAAAACTTTTACCGTGGCTAATGTCATCGCGGAAATCAAAAAACCGACTTTAGTTATAGCTCACAACAAGACTTTGGCGGCACAACTTGCCCAAGAGTATAGGGACTTTTTCCCGAACAACGCCGTGCATTATTTTGTTTCTTATTACGATTATTATCAGCCGGAAGCATATATTCCTCACTCCGACACATATATAGAGAAGGAAGCTCAAATTAATGCGGAAATAGAACGTCTGAGGCATGCTTCAACTCAAGCGCTTCTAACCAGGCGAGACGTTATAATTGTCGCGTCAGTCTCGTGCATTTATGGTTTGGGCAGCCCCAAAGAATACGAGAAGGTTAATTTCAAAATTACGAAGGGCACTCTCATGTCTCGCGGGGATTTGATAAGGGCGCTCGTGCGCATTTATTTTAAAAGAACGAATGCCGATCTTACTCCGGGGCTGTTTCGTTCACTCGGAAATACGGTCGAAATAATGCCTGTTCATGAAAAAACTATTTACAGAATTGAGTTTGAGGGAGGAAGAGTTGGTCGCATAGATTTCATTGACCCGGTATCGATGGCCGTCATACGTGCTAGTGTCGATGTCTTTTATGTTTTTCCTGCCAAGCATTTTGTTACGCCGGAAGATGACAGAAAAAAAGCGATGGAAACAATAAAGAGCGAACTTGCCGAACAACTGAAAAACTTGGAAAAAGAGGGTAAGGCTTTGGAAGCCGAAAGATTGAAGCGCAGGACTAATTACGATTTGGCTATGATTCGGGAAATTGGCTATTGCAACGGCATAGAGAATTATTCGAGGCATTTTTCCATGAAATTGCCGGGCGAAGCGCCTGACACTTTGCTCTCGTATTTCCCGCGCTTAGAAGACGGAAGCGCGGATTTTTTTACTGTCATAGACGAGTCACATGTCACGGTGCCGCAAATAAGAGGAATGCAGGCGGGCGATCGCTCGCGCAAAAATACGCTTGTCGAGCACGGTTTTCGCCTGCCTTCGGCAAAAGATAATCGGCCTTTAACTTTTACCGAATTCGAAGAGAGAGTGGGGCAGGTAGTTTTCACTTCAGCCACTCCGTCTAAGGATTTTGAGTTGAAAGTGAGTTCGCATGTAGCCTCGCAGATTATCAGGCCGACTGGTCTTGTTGATCCCATGCTAACAGTGAGGCCTGTAGTCGGCAGTGGTTCTTACAAAGGGCAGGTGGCGGATTTTATCGTCGAAGCCGAAAAGGCCATAAAAAAAGGGCAAAGAGTAATGGCGACGACTTTAACCAAAAAGATGGCTGAAGATTTGTCGGAGTATCTGAAAGAGAAGGGCGTGAAAACCGAATATCTTCATAGCGATGTCGAAACATTGGATCGCATAACCAGGCTTACGGATTTCAGGAGGGGGAAATATGAGTGTTTAGTCGGCGTCAATTTATTGAGAGAGGGTTTGGATTTGCCGGAGGTGTCACTTATCGGTATCTTTGACGCTGACAAAGAGGGTTTTCTTCGTTCGGAAACGTCGCTCATTCAGACTATAGGAAGAGCGGCTAGAAACGTTGAAGGCCGCGTCATTCTTTATGCTGATAACATAACAGGTTCTTTGGAGCGTGCGATAGGCGAGACCAATCGGAGAAGAAATATTCAGCTTGAATATAACAAAAAACACGGCATCACTCCAAAAACAATTTTAAAAAAGATAGGAGATATCACGGACACGATGGAAAATGAAAGGAGTCGAGCTGTTTCCGCGCTTCTCGCCCTCGAAGGCGATGTTAATCCGAAACAGAAGCAAAAATTGATCAAAGAAAAGATTAGCCAGATGAACGATGCGGTGAAGGCGTTGGATTTCGAGACCGCGGCTATCATTCGGGACGAGATCAAATTATTGACGAAGAAGTAGAAATAGCGGATGTTTGAAATATGGACGAAACGGCAGTTTCGTGCTATTCTGTCGGCCGATCTGTTATGGCAAAAAAGTTCACCCCCGAAAAGCAAGTTACATTTCCTCAGTATTGCCGAATGATGAAAAGAAGAGGTAATTTTCTTTTTGTCGAAAACGGTAAGGAAAACGAGAACCTCAAAAATGTTTTCGAGCATTTTGTTAGGTTTACTCGTACTCGAGAAGCTTCAGTCAGAGAGTGGGACTCACTCTACAAAAATGCAGTGAGGGAGAGCTCCGTGATTTCGGCCAGTTTTTCCGATGTGAAATCGCGATCGTAGAGAATTCTACGTCAAAAAAAGAAGGGTATTTTTTTGATTTCTGCTTTCAAACCCCTTATCAAGGCCGTTTTAGGACGGCCTTTTTATTAAAAAGTTGTCAACAGAGGCTTGACGCAATAAGTAAAGAAATTTGATAAAATAAAGCCGTGAAGTTTAAATTAATGCTGTTGGCGCCAAATGGCGCGATTGGCAGGTGTCGATTTTATAAAAAGTTAAAATATGAAAAAATGAGCATCTCCGTATGGAGCAATGCCGTTTTGTAACTCGGAATGGATAAGACTCTAGCAGGTAAAAAGATTTTGTGGGTTGAAGATGACGCCTTTCTTTCAGGCCTTATTGGACAGCGTTTTGGCGGTCTTGGCGCCAGTTTGTTCAGCGCGGCAACGGGTGAGCAAGCGATTAAAATCGCTCAAGATGAAAAGCCGGATATAATACTGCTCGATATTTTATTGCCCGGTTTGGGAGGGTTCGAAATTTTGAAGGTTTTGAAAGATGACCCCATTACAAAAGATATTCCGGTTGTTATTCTTTCAAACTTAAGCCAGAAGGATGACATCGAAAAGGGTAAGCAATTGGGTGCAATAAGTTTTCTAATCAAGGCCACGGTAAATTTGGATGAAATAGTTGCTGAGGCTAAAAGAGTGCTCGGTGTGAAGTAGTATCAAATAGCAAAAAAGCGGCTTTTTTTTGATGTATTTTTGAAGTCTGTCTTTTCGGCGGTTTTATGGTAATATTTATTTACCAACCCTATGGGCAAACCATTGGGGTCATATGTTATTCTAAATCGTACAAAATGAAAACTGAAAAAAAACATGAAAATCAGATAATTGTTAAAGGGGCAAGAACCCATAATCTGAAAAATATTACAGTTTCCATGCCACGCGACAAGATGGTTGTTTTTACCGGTCTTTCGGGAAGCGGCAAATCTTCGTTGGCCTTTGATACGATATTTGCTGAAGGTCAGCGCCGATATGTGGAGTCTCTTTCGGCGTATGCCAGACAATTTTTGAATCAAATGCCAAAACCCGATGTTGACGAAATACAGGGTTTAAGTCCGGCAATTTCTATCGACCAGAAATCGCGCTCAAACAATCCGCGTTCGACAGTAGCTACAATTACCGAAATATACGATTACCTCCGAATTTTGTATGCCAGGGTTGGGAAGCCGCACTGTCTCATTTGTGACAGGGAAATAAAGAAATTATCGAACGAGGAAATTTTGGAAACGATTCTTTCGTATGTGCAAAATATTGATTTTGAGCGTGGAAGCAAGGCGGTTGCCGGAGTTTCCTATAACGATGAAAAAATTAAAATATACGCTCCGGTCGTGGTTGGCCGTAAGGGTGAGTATTACCAACTGCTCTATGATCTTTTGGGCAGGGGTTATTCTTCCGTTAAAGTAGATGGAGTAAGTAAGAAGCTAAGGGAACAAATAATTTTGGATAAAAACAAAAAGCACTCAATCGACGCGTTAGTCGATGAATTTTTTGTAAGCGAATTGCCAAAAACGAATGACGATCTAAGACTCAGGCTTTCTGAAGCGGTAGAGAAGGCTCTGTCAGAAAGCGGCGGTTTGCTCAAGGTTGAATTGCCGAATAACGAAGAGAAATTGATATCGGCGAAATTCATGTGCCCATACGACGGGTTTTCTTTTCCCGAAATTGAGCCGAGGCTTTTTTCGTTCAATTCTCCCTACGGCGCGTGCCCGGAGTGCCATGGTCTTGGTACTGCCAACGTTTGGAGTCTCGATGAGTGTCAGAAATGTCACGGAGCAAGATTGCGCGAAGAGGCTCTTTCCGTGCGATTGGGGGAAAAAGGGGATAATAAAGGACTAAATATTCTAGATTTGACTGCCTTGTCGATAGCCGGAGCAAAAAAATTTTTCGACTCTGTAAAGTTATCGGCCAAAGAGAGAGAAATAGCAAAAGTAGTGTTGAAGGAAATCGATGCCCGTCTTAAGTTTATGCTTGATGTTGGTATTGAGTATCTTTCCTTAAACAGACGTGCCAATACATTGTCGGGAGGAGAGGCCCAGCGTATTCGATTGGCATCACAATTGGGGTCCGGTCTTGTGGGCGCGCTTTATGTTTTGGACGAGCCTACAATCGGTCTTCACGCAAGAGATAACGACAGGCTGATAAAAACTTTGCTTAATTTGAGGGATTTAGGCAACACCATTATTGTTGTCGAACATGACGAGGATACGATTTTTGCTTCTGACTACATCGTCGATATCGGACCAAAAGCGGGAGTTCATGGAGGAGAAATCGTAGCCAGCGGATGGCTCGAGGATTTACTGACCGCCAAGAAGCCGCTTAATAATTCATTGACTTTAAAATATTTACGGGGGGAGGAAGTAATCCAAAGTCCCGCAAAGAGAAGAGAGAATGAATCTGGTGTCATTAAAATAAGGGGCGGGAATATTTTTAACATAAAAAATCTTAATGTTGATGTGCCTCTTGGCAAACTTGTTGCCATCACGGGCGTTTCCGGCAGCGGCAAATCGTCTTTTATGTACGAAATTCTTCACAGAAACTTGCTGGCGCGTTTTGAAAAAAGGCACAGAAGCGCCAATATTTACAACTGCGGAAGTTTTACGGGTACGGAATACGCCGGAAGGACAATTTTAATTGACCAGTCGGCAATCGGCCGAACTCCGCGATCAAACCCCGCGACGTACACCGGAGCGTGGACATTTATCAGGGAACTTTTTGCCGAAACGGAAGAGGCGAGGGTAAGAGGATACAAAGCCAGTCGTTTTTCTTTTAATGTGAAAGGTGGACGATGCGAGGCTTGCCAAGGGAACGGGGAGATTGCCGTTGAAATGCATTTTTTGCCAACCGTTTATGTGACCTGCGAAGTCTGTAACGGCAAGCGCTTTATGAAGGAAACACTTGAAGTCAAGTACAAAAAGAAAAATGTCTATGATGTTTTGCACATGACAATTGAGGAGGCCATGCATTTTTTTGAAGATATTCCAGCCGTTTCCGATCGGCTGAAAACTTTAAACGAGGTCGGGCTTGGATATTTGGAGCTTGGACAGTCGGCCACCACGCTTTCGGGGGGAGAGGCGCAAAGGGTCAAAATTTCATCGGAGCTGTACCGCACTCATTTGCAAAAAACAATATATTTGCTCGACGAACCGACCATAGGACTTCATTACGAGGATGTTAAAAAATTGATTGAGATTTTGGAGAAGCTCGTGGATAAAGGCAATACTGTTGTTCTAATTGAACACAATATGGATATCATAAAATCAGCTGATTACATTATTGATTTTGGTCCGGACGGAGGGGAAGGTGGAGGCAATATTGTCGCAAAGGGTACGCCGGAAGAGGTTGCGAATAATAGCAAATCACATACGGGAAAGTATTTAAAAAAGGCTTTGAGATTTTAAAAAGCCGAGCCCGGGGGCTCGGCTACCAGAAGCAAAACGCAAAAGGTTCGCATCTCTCTGGGAACGAGTATTTTGTGAAATCTGTCCATCTCGAAATTAGTGCCGGCTCTACCTTCTGTGCTTCGAGGATGGCGACTTGAAGTTTAAGATGGGCGTCTCGGTCAACTTTTCCATCCTGCTCAATGTCTTGGCAATGTCTCATAATTTGGCAGTTGTTCAAACTTTTTCAACTGTAGCACAACGTGCGACTTTTAGGCAAGAATAGTTTGATCATGCCTCTGCCTGTTGGATATTTCAAATTCGTGTAATAGTATTTTAAAAATGAAAGTCGAAAGTTTAAAAAAGCTTAATTTGCCGGACTGCCCCGGTATTTATTTCTTCAAAAGAGGGAAGAGTGTTCTTTATATTGGGCGAGCGACATCATTACGGGATCGTGTTCGCAGTTATTTCCTAACTAATCTTATTGATACGAGGGGTTTTAGAATTGTCGACATGGTCGCAAAATCATCCTCTTTGTCAGTCGAAAAAACAGGTTCAGTGTTGGAAGCTATTATAAGGGAAGCAATTTTGATTAAGCGACACCAGCCTGCATATAACGTTGATGAAAAAGATGACAAAACTTTTAACAATGTTGTTATTACAAATGAAAAATATCCGCAAATATTTACCGTCCGAGGCAGGGAACTGAGTCTCATAAATTCAAAGCTTAACGATAAATACAAATACATTTTCGGTCCGTTTCCAAACGCTGGTGCCTTGCAAGGGGCGCTCAAATTTATCCGTCAAGTGTTTCCGTATCGCGACCCCAAATGCGTGCCATGCGAAATACAAAAGAAAAAGGGACGAGATTGTCGCCCATGCTTCAATCGGCATATAGGTCTTTGCCCCGGTGTGTGTACGGGAGAAATATCGAAGGAGGATTACGCCCAAACTATTCGAAACATAAAAAATTTATTTGAAGGAAAAATGGAGCGGGTTGTTAAAGACCTGGAAGTCGAGATGAATAATCTTGCCGCCAAAGAATTATTTGAAATGGCCGCCGATGTCAAAAAAAAGCTTTTTGCGCTGACGCACATTCGGGACGTGGCAATGATAAAGGCTAATGGGAAATATGGACAAAATTTAAGTTTCTCAACGCCAACAAAAGACGGCACGTCTTTCCGGGTGGAGGCTTACGATGTTGCGCATTTTTCAGGTAAGAATGCGCGGGGGGTGATGGTTGTTTCTGTGGACGGCAATTTTGAAAAGGGAGAGTACCGGGTATTTAAAATTAAAACCGCGGTCGAAGGAGACGACGTTGGATCTCTCAGAGAAATTCTTACAAGGCGAATGGCGCATGCGGAGTGGATTTATCCCGACTTAATGGTTATTGATGGAGGTACTCTCCAGTTAAATGCCGCTGTGTCTGTCGTAAAAAAGCTTGCGCCGAAAATAAAAATCGTGTCCGTTGTGAAAGACGAAAGACATAGGGCTAAAGAGTTAGCAGGTGACGTCAATGATTTCAAACATTTGAAAAATAGCATCATAAGCATTAATGCGGAGGCGCACAGGTTTGCCGTAAACAGATTTCGAAAGATTAGCCGAAGAAATTTTGTATGACTAAAATCGCAGTATGTTATTCAAACACATTACCAACTGCAAGAAGTGGTTGGCGTGAATATAATTCGCGAAAAAAACAAAGTAAAACACTTTGTTTAATTTTAAAGTTCCGATAGGGACATGTTCTTTGGTGCGCGGAACCATACATTCAAATAAATATTCAATGGGCATTAGTTGCTCTCGCAGACTAATTTACACCTACTCATTTTAAGATAGCTACAGCTTTCTTAAAATGAGTAAGTCGTTTACAGAGTAAGTCGTTCACTTTGTTGAATCGCCATAATCAAGTAAAATAAGCGCAAAAGGTTGCCATTAACTAAATTCATTAAATGTTGTTGCTTATGGTCACTCATTTTAACATAGCTATAGCTATGTTAAAATGAGTGAGAAATTTTTGAGTGTTTTAACTAATAAGATAGGGGAGAATTTTCATTATGTATGGCCGAGGGACGAATCGCAGTTTGATATTGGCTCATACAACGCTTGCTTTCGATCGCTTGCTTCGCGGCTTGTTAGAGTCTTTTGGGGTCGTATTTTGAGTTAAGCCAACAAATTTTAGTATCCTTTTTTGCAACATAAATTCTAGCTCGCAAGGACGATGCTATTTAGCATAAGTGCGAGTTGTCCGGGTGAGATATATTTTCTATAATGGGGCAATGAGAAAAAAGAGAGTTGGCGTCTTGCGTGGAGGTCCGTCCAGTGAATATGAAGTATCGCTCGATACAGGTGATGCTGTTCTCAAGAATATGCCGGATCACTATGAACCTGTCGACGTTTTTATTGATAAAAAAGCGGTGTGGCATATTCACGGGATCCGTCACGACGTCAAGGATGTTTTAAAGAAAATTGATGTTGCGTTCAACGCTATGCATGGAGAATATGGTGAAGACGGACAGGTGCAGGAATTGATGGATAGGTTTGGCGTCAAATATACCGGCTCTAAGGCGTTTCCTTCTCGAGTGGCCATGAACAAGGGGATGACAAAAGAATTTTTAATCAAGGAATGCATAAAAACACCACTATACAAAATCATTAAGCGGAAGGAGTTTGGACCAAATACTGTGTCTTCTTTGTATCAAACTTTTCCACAACCTTCTGTGGTTAAACCTCTTGCTCTCGGTTCATCTGTTGGCGTATCTATTGCCGGAAATGCCGCAGAATTGGCGGAGGCACTCGATAAAGCCTTTTCACATTCTGACGCTGTTTTGATAGAGGAATTTATAAAAGGTAGAGAAGCGACCTGTGGGGTGATAGACAATTTTGCCGGCGAAGAGTTCCACGCCTTGGCTCCCATAGAAATAGTGCCGCCGACTTCGACTGATTTTTACGATTATGATGCGAAGTATGTCAATAATGAAACCAAATACATTATTCCGGGTAATTTTTCCGAGTTGGAAAAAAAGCAAATACAGACCACGTCTGCTTTGGTTCATAAGGCGCTCGGACTTCGCCATTATTCTCGGTCAGATTTTATAGTAAACCCACGCCGCGGGGTCTATTTTCTTGAGGTAAACACGTTGCCCGGTATGACATCCCATTCACTTATTCCGAAAGCAGTAGCCCATGCAGGTCAGAGTTTTACCGATTTTTTGGACCACGTAATTACTTTGGCCTTGAAGGATTAAAGTATATTTGTTACTTTTGTCCTGAATTTTGGGCCGTTAGCTCAGTTGGTACCCGCCCGAACCGTACCGAATATGGTACGATTCGGTACGGGCGGGGAGCGCCACATTTGTTCACCACCAAAAACTTTAAATACGGGCCCTTAGCTCATCTGGTAGAGCGCCACATTTGCAATGTGGAGGTGACCGGTTCGATCCCGGTAGGGTCCAAATTAAGCAAAATCTGGGGTTTAGCAGCCTCGGATTTTTCATTTAGTTCGTAAATAAACCCTAGTTTGGCGGTTCCAAATTTAGTTTCAGGATTGTATGGGTTTATTTTGTGAAAACACGGAAAGTCATTTTTCGTTTGCTTTGCAAACAAAGTTGAGTAATATTGCCCCAGGAGTTATAGAACACACACAACAGAATAGGAGCAATAAATGAATATGACTTACGCGAGTACCGGCGTTAACTATGACGCAATGGATCCATTCAAACGTATGGCACAGATTGCCGGAAGGGAAACGGCCGGAAACATCAATCGTCTCAACGGCGGCGAGTTTCGGGAATTTGAACCGAGTCGTGGCGAAAGCGCCTATCTCATCGAAGCGGCCAAAAGCTACTTCGCTCATGTTGAAGAAGGCCTTGGCACCAAAAACCTGGTTGCCGATGCGATGTATGCTTTAACCGGCAAGTCGTATTACGATCAGATTGCACAAGATACAGTGGCCATGATCGTCAACGATCTCGTCACGCTCGGCGCCTTGCCACTTTCGGTTGCCATGCATCTCGCGGTCGGGAATTCCGATTGGTTCAATGACGAAAAGCGCACTCGGGATCTTGTGAACGGCTGGAAGAAAGCCTGTGACATGGCTCGTTGCGTCTGGGGCGGCGGCGAAACGCCAACCCTTAAAGACATTGTGGCTCCGAATGCAGTCGTACTTTCCGGCTCGGCGATCGGTATAATCAAACCGAAAGAACGTCTGATCATCGGAAAGATTGAGCACGGCGATGCTATCGTCATCATCGAGAGTTCCGGCATTCATGCCAATGGACTCACGCTGGCGCGGAAGATCGCGGACAAGCTACCCATGGGCTATCTCACGAAGATTGGCATCTGCACCTACGGTGAGACCCTTCTCGACCCGACGCACATCTATGTCGGGCTCGTCGAAGATTGCCTCAACGCTGGCATCGACATTCACTACGCAGTCAATGTCACTGGCCACGGCTGGCGCAAGCTCATGCGGGCGACGCAGTCGTTTACCTATGTGATTGAAGAACTTCCCACCCAACTCCCAATTTTCGACTTTTTGCAGAAATTTGGGCCAGTCGATGATAGGGAGGCGTACGGAAATCTCAACATGGGCGCTGGATATGCTCTCTATGTACCCGAAGCAGAAGCGAATCAAGTGATTGCTGTCGCCAAGAAACTCGGTCTGCGTGCGTTTGTTGCCGGACACATTGAAGACGGCGACAAGAAAGTCATCATCAATCCGAAGGGTTTGGAATACATAGGTGACACCCTGTCTGTTCGTTGAGACGTTCAAAGGCCGTACCAGCTTGAAAGTGGGTACGGCCTTTTCATAATTAAAAGATCTGTTTTTTTGGATATTAACAAAATCAGTCATTTGAGGGTTCAAATGATGCCATTAGTTGTTTCCACTGGTGTAACTCTGTTACAATTTGGTTCCAATAGGCTCTTATGTAGTCCACCACTTCGCTTTTTCGCAAAGTCTCAAAAGCTTCGCGGTGCAAGCATCATAGCACCCAAGCAAATTTAATTTGCAAAACTGTAGAGCGAAGTGGGATAATCTCAATATGTATTACTGTTATATAATAAGAAGTCTAAAAGATGGGAGTTTCTATATTGTCCCAAATGATTATCTTCTTACGACCATATACATCGTTATTATTGTAATCGCTTTTCTTTTTAAGAAAGAAAAAAACGATTTGCTCGTCCTTACATTTGGATTTTTCATAATGATTGTTTCTGAGTCCCTGTTTATTAGCACTGGCGTTGAGACTTTCAATCGGGTCACCTTATTTGGTCTGATGCCTCTATGGTTGCCCATTTTGTGGGCATACGGTTTTGTTGCAGTAAAACGTTCCGTTTTGATGCTTAGCGCGTAATTTCAGGGTCGGTGATTCACGCGGAAACAGCAAAAAGTGGTAAAATTGACCACGACGGAAGAAAGATTTGCCTTTGTTAATCGTCTATATGACTAGAAATAAAGAACAAGAGAAGGCTTTTTTGGAGGCGTATGACACCTATGCTGACGTGATTTTTAGGCATTCCTTAATGCGCCTTAGTGATAGAGATGAAGCGAAGGATGTTACTCAGGAGACTTTTTTGAGATACTGGAAGTATGTTAGCACCGAGGGAGAAGCTGTCAGGAATGTTCGAGCTTTTTTGTATCACGTGGCCAATAATTTAATCATTGATCATTGGAGGAAGAAGAAGGCCGAATCTCTTGACGATCTTTTGGAAGCGGGTTTTCAGGTAGCGGAGAGAGAAGAAGAAAATACTGATTTTGAAGTTGAGGCGGCTAACGTGATTTTGTTGTTCAAAACGTTTCCGGACAGGGAGAGAGACACACTCGTACTTAGATACGTGGACGATCTTTCGGTAAAAAAGATTGCGGAATTGATGGGGGAATCTGAGAACGCTGTTTCGGTCAGAATTCACAGAGCGTTAAAAAAACTTAAGGAAAAGTTAAAGGGATGAATCCCGTTAAAGATGAAAAAAAGTTTTAAAAAATTTATTGATGATGCCAAGAGTTTTTCTCTCGGCAAAGAGGAAAAAGCGCAGATTCGCGTTTATCTTGAGTCGCGCCTGCGTTTGGAGTCCAATGTTGATGTTTTACCAAAACAATCACCTAAATATACCGAACGCGTACAAGTTGAACTCTCTTCATTTCCGACTAAAGGCATAAGAGCGATTACTCGTGATACAAAAAATAGGTTACCTGCTGTAGTAAGAAAGACGGAGGAAAACCGCTACAAGCAATGGCTTTCACAATTTAGGGATCTGCTCGAAAGAGAGCTGTCGGTCGGAAGGTCTGCCGTTCTCGGTGTTTTCGCAGTCGCTGTCTTAATTGGAGGAGGTTCAACTTATGCAGCCGCCAATGCTCTGCCAGGTGACGTTTTATATCCGATTAAAATCAATATAAACGAAAAAATCTTGAAACTTGCAGCGTTCACACATGAATCGGAGGTGGCTCTAAGTGTTGACCTTGTAGGCAAGAGACTGTCTGAGGCCGAATTTTTGGCAATAGAGAACAAATTAACGCCGGCTTTGGCAGAGCAGATTAGTTTAAATTTCGAAAAGCATGCTCTTTTGGCCGAAGGAATGATTGAGGAACTTAAACAAAGTGGCGATACTAAAGTGGTCAACAAAATTGCCGAAGAGGCTAATAAATTGGAAGCAAATTTAAGAGCCCACGAACTTCTTCTGATTAGACTCTCCGGAGACAACGACGAGAATGACGCGGCGGTTTCTCGTGTGAATTACGCTTTGCAATCCAAACTTAACGAGGTTACGGAAAAAAGAATTTTGCGTGATGTCGATGATGTAAAAATCGCGAGTACGACCGTGGGTTTAAAGGAGGCTACGGAAGGAAAAGCTGGGGCGGCTTTTAATAAAATTGAAGAGGTGAGCAAATATTACGAACAGAAAATTTCCGATGTTGAGGTGAAATTGCAAACTGACGCATCGGAGAGATTGCAGTCCGCGAAAAACATTTATAGCGAAGGTGAAGAAAAGAATGAAGCCGGCGATTATCATTCGGCATTTTCAAAATTTAAGGAGTCTATGAGGGCGGCGGAAGAAGCCAAAGTGTTGATTTTTGTCGGCGAGACTTTAAAGTTTAAGGAAGGGATGGGCGCGGTTACTATTACCTCGACGACCTCTGTCGCGAAACAGGAACAGAAAAAGAATGGCGATGATTTAAAGGCGACTTCAACTGCCGAAAAAGTTAAGAATAAATCGGAGAATGAGAGTAGGGTAAATGCATCTTCGACAGATAATAATAGCAACGTTCCTCCAGGACGAGACTAGTTTTTGGACTTTTTCATAAAAAAAAGAGCAAGCGATTGCTCTTTTGTGTTTTTGGGGCGACGGCGGGCGTCGTTGTGTTACGCAAGATTTTTACGCAACCGCATTTTCGTGCTTAGTAACGAAAGATTCCTTTTTTTCCGGCGGGTCGTCGGAGTCGTAGCAGAACAGTAACTCCGGTTTTTCAATATAGGCCATGTGATGTTTACGGGAACGCAACAGTTCTGCGAATCGGGCGATTTTTTTGCTAAACATTTCCACCCAAGCCTCGGCATCACTTTCTCTGCCAGTCATAGCATTTTCGATGTCGGGCGTAAGTAGTTTGATTTCGAAGTCGATACTCTCGATTTGAAGTTTTGCGCCGCGGCGTATAGCTTCCAGAAATTCTTCGTCTTCTGCTAATTCTTCGCGCGGAATGTTTCCGGCTAGGTGGCACGCTAATATAAAGTCGTACACAACCTTTTCGTACTCGATTTCTCCGAGGCGTAGTTTTCGCCAGGCATTCTCGGCCTCCTTTTTCCAGTCGTTTTTGCTTTGCTGTTCGCGTCTTTGATTGCTTATGAAGACGTATACGATGACGGCAACTAGAGCCAATAATGAAATATACAGAGCATTCATTTATTTTATGGGTTTGAAGTTTGAACTACTGCGCATATTGAATAGTATTCTCAACTTTGTGTCAATTGGCATGAAATTTGTTCGTTGCTCGATAAGACTGTTTAATGTAAAGTATTCACTGTGTCGGATCTCAATCGTGCACCCGCCACAAATTTGCATAATGGGCTTATAGTATATTGGTAATACCCCAGCATGACAGCAAAGCTGCATACGGGGCACAGCGCCGCATTTTTACCCAGTTAGACGCATAGGAGGCCTATGGTCTAGTGGTACGACGCCACATTCGTTCACCCGCCTAAACTTTTGACAATATGGGCTCATAGTAAAATGGTATTACGCGGCATTCGCATTGCCGAGGTCCGGGTTCGATTCCCGGTGAGTCCAAAAGTTTGGCGGGCAAGTTGTGGAGACGCGAGTCCGATTCTCGCTAGGTCTACATCACGGCGTCTAACGGGGCGAGTTGCGGAGACGGGAGTCCGATTCTCCATATGTCAAAAGTTTAGGCGGGCAGGTTGCCGATTCGCATATTCCCTCGCCGTCTAGTCTATGGAATATCCAATCCGGCGTTTTGTTAGTTGAATTCCTAATGGGCACCATTGGCAGTTCGAATTTCTGGGTTCCCAATGGTGCCCATTAGGAATTATTTCCGGTTGTATTAGCTCATGAGATAGTACAGAATCATGAGAAGTAAAAATATTATATATCCCGAAGTAAAATTGGCCGATGTAGCGCGGTCTTTTTGGCGTGGCATGCGGCCATTTAAGATCTGGTTTTTTGTAGTGGTTATCGCCATAATTTTGGTTGATGTTGTGAACATCGTTATTCCGATTTATTACAAACAATTTTTTGACGTAATTTCTGCCGGCGGCGACAAAAATACGGTGGCCGAAAGTTTGTTTAAGATAATAGTTTTAATTGGAATTTTAAACGGCGTTATTTGGCTTTTGTTTCGTTTTCTCACATACGCCAACAATATATTTCAGCCAAACACCATCGCCAGGCTGAAACAGCAATGTTTTGACTACATGATGAATCATTCTTACGATTTTTTCAGCAATAATTTCACCGGTTCACTGGTACAGCGCATTAACCGCTTTGCAAGAGCATTCGAGCGCCTTGCCGATCGTCTTACATTCGATGTTATTCCGCTTTTTGTGCAAGTAATTTCCGTGATTATCGTGGTCTGGTTTGTACATCCGGCCATTGCCGTCGCCATATTGATTTGGGCGCTGTTTTTGCTGACTCTGAACGTGTCATTCTCAATATGGAAATTCAAATATGACGTTCGAGTTGCGGAAATAGATTCAAAAACTACCGGCGTTTTGGCTGACACCATTACCAATCATAACACCATTCAGTTGTTTTCCAATCTGAGTGGAGAATCACGTCACTTTAAGGAAGTGACAGTTGAACAGGCTCGAGCTACCAGATTTGTTTGGGATTTGACGGCAATATTTGAAGCCTGTCAGGGAGCGGCCATATTTTTTATCGAGTTTTTGCTTTTCTATTTTGCGATAAAGTACTGGAGAGACGGCCTGGTAACAGTCGGGGTCTTCGTACTTATTCAGGCTTACATTATCGTGCTTTCAAGGCGTATTTGGGATTCGACAAGAGTTGTTCGGGACGTTTTTCAAAGTTACGCCGATGCCAAAGAGATGGTAGAAATATTGCTCCTGCCTCACTCAATAAAAGATAGCCAGATTGCTAAAACTTTGACCGTTAATCGCGGGGAGATTGTTTTAAAGGATTTGTCGTTTAGCTTCAACAAAACAAGAGATGTACTTACAAATATTAACCTTACGATTCGGCCCGGAGAGAAAATTGCCTTGGTGGGGCCTTCTGGTGCTGGAAAAACAACTTTTGTCCGCTTATTACTTCGCTTATACGTTCCGACTTCAGGTTTTATATCAATAGACGGACAAAATATCGCGGACGTGTCGCAAGAGAGCTTGCGAAATAACATTTCTTTGGTGCCCCAAGATCCGATTCTTTTCCATCGTACTCTTGCCGCTAATATCGGCTACGGGAAAAGGGAAGCTAGTCGGGAGGAAATTACAAGAGCGGGCAAATTGGCGCACTGTGATGAGTTTGTCTCGAATTTGCCGGGCGGGTACGAAACTTATGTCGGCGAAAGAGGGATCAAACTTTCGGGAGGAGAGAGGCAAAGAGTCGCCATTGCAAGAGCGATTTTGAAAAATGCGCCGATTCTCGTTTTGGATGAGGCCACGTCAAGTCTGGATTCGCATTCGGAGTCCCTCATTCAGGACGCCTTAAATACTTTGATGGAAGGTAGGACGGCAATTGTTATTGCTCACCGATTATCGACAATACAGAAAATGGATCGAATTATCGTTATCGAAAATGGCGGGATTGTCGAAGAGGGAAGCCATGAGGTTTTGCTTCGCAAAGAAAATAGTTTGTATAAAAAATTGTGGAGTTTGCAGGCAGGAGGATTTTTAGGCTAGCATTGCGAGTTCCGCTAAAAAAGTTATACTGTTCCACATTCCAATCGTGCCTCGCTTGGAGTTAACGTAGTTGGATTTTCGAACAAAGTAATATTGGGCCTATGGTCTAGCGGTATGACGGATCCATGGCATGGATTAAGTCCGGGTTCGACTCCCGGTAGGTCCACCCAAAGAAACATCGGCGGAAAATGAAGAAGGGGTCGCCGTCCGCGAAGCGGACGGCTCTCTGCCCGAAATGAAATCCGCCTTTGCATGCGCCGTGAATTCAAAAAGTTCCCCCCAATTGCATGAAAGCGTTTTGTCTTTGAGAATGGGGTTCGAGCCGATTTTTTGGAAAAACTCTTTCCACGCGAAATAGTTTTCGCCTTTTTCCAAAATAACGGCTTCTCTCAAAGACAAAACGAAACTCCGCAAGGGTTCGACCCAATTTTTTCTCTGTTGTCCAAAATCCTTAAAACTCTCCTCAAACTTTGCTTTTTGACGAAGGAGAAGGTCTTTTCGTTGTAAATAAATATCGCGTTCAATGTCGCCGTCGAGATACAGCGAAACGAGTTTGTCCAGCTTCTCCTTCGTTTCGGAAAGTTTGGTTTTAAGATTTTGGGCAACACTTCCTCTTTCAGAAATTGATTCTTTCTCCCACAGGTCAATTTGCTTTTCCATGTTCTCAATTTCTGAAAGAGGAAGCGACACTGATTGAAGCAGATTTTTTGCTTGCGAAACGAGTGCGGAAGAAGATAGATACGGCTGACGGCAGACACCTTTCTTTTTGGTACAGCGATAGTAAGTATATTTTGTGCCAAAACGATTGGTGGCATATTGAGCCGTAATCATACTTCCGCACTCACCACACCGAGCGAACTGTGCAAATGGAAAATGATTTGGCACTTTTTGTACACGAGGACGAGATTTTTTTGCAAGCATTTTTTGGACTGCTTCAAACAGTGTCGGAGAAATAATTGGCGCAAAGCTTCCGTCGTAATACTCGCCTTTGTGATAAGTAAAGCCGAGATATACACGATTGGAGAGCATACGAGCGATGGAAGCTCTGGCAGGTGGCGTTCCTTTCGTAGATACGCCGTGATCCGCCAAAAAGTCGGCAATAGTGCCGAGGGTGTGCGTCCCTTTGGCGTATTCCTCAAACGCTTTTACCACAATGCGAGATTTAGTCGGGTGAGGTTCAATATTTCTCGTTTTCGGATTATTCACATAGCCAAAGGGAGCGCGCACCAACCACTCGCCTCGACGGACTTTTTGGCGGATACCACGATTGATATTTTCAACAAGGTTGTCGCTGTAATACTTACTCTGTCCGAACGCCACCTGCAACATGAATTTCCCTTGCGGAGTTGACTCAAACCAAAATGTCGGAAAGCGTAAAAAAGCAATTTGTTCGGTATCAACGAGATAGATGACGCGCCCACCGTCCACGCTATTTCTTGCAAGACGGTCAGGATGCCACGCAATTATTCCGTTTGCCTCGCCTTGCTCAATCCGCGTCATCATCTCGCCGAACAATTCTCGCCCTGGCTTTTTTGCGCTTTTCGACTCTTGAAATTCCTCAAGAATTTCAAGATTTTCTCTACGCGCATATTCATGTAATTCAAAAAGCTGTGCCTCAATGGACATTATCTGGTGGTCATCATCCTCTGTTGATTTCCTCGCGTAGAGAAAATATTTTGGTTTGAGTTCTTTCATGTCATTGGGGGGAACTTTGGGAATTCACCGCTTCCGCCGTAGGCGGAAAGGGTTTTGAAAAAATTGATAGCGCGATTTTGGCTTCCGCAAAATCGCTCCATTTTCTTAATTCCGAACAAGTTTCGTTTGGTGGTGTTATTCTAGCATTTGCGCGAACCTTTTTTGAACGGAACTCCTGACCGCACCCCGCCTCATTTTTCTGGGGGAATGGTGGCGGGGTGCGGAATTCGGACTCGCCCGCGCGGAGGAGGGGTCTGGGGAGGAATCC
>Ga0209542_10002693_pt1 | contig 39313 bp, 37 predicted proteins | sample RifCSPhighO2_01_FD_184028 | JGI IMG/M metagenome (GOLD analysis project Ga0209542, IMG submission 184028) | Soil microbial communities from Rifle, Colorado - Rifle CSP2_plank highO2_0.1 (SPAdes) (version 2) | ecosystem: Environmental > Terrestrial > Deep subsurface > Rock core/Sediment ... | reverse complement strand
CCTCTTTCTTATGCGTGCACTCCGCGCCTTGCCACTCATTCTTACTCTCTCCATCCTCGTGCCGAAGGTTGCCTTTGCAGTACCGTACGTCGAGCTCCCAACAGATCATCAATACGCTAAGCTATGTAGAATTATGGTGACAGGTGATCAAGTGGGTGCGAGCAGGAGGATGGGGCAGACCGTATTGCGCCCCGCCAATCGAGGCACGAGCCTGACGCCCGCGAGCAAAGGGTTTTTTGGGGATGTTGCGGAAGATCATCCAAACTACGCTGCAATTCTTTACATGGTGCAGCAGGGGATGATGGATCTGATGAGCGGACGAATGTTTAAGCCGCTGGAGCCGATCACGCGCGGACAGTTTACAGCGATTGTGGCAAACAGAGTGTTTTCCGATGAGTTCATCGAGGGATGTTTCGAAAATATTTCCTTCCCGTACCCATCCGAATACTCGCTCCTCTTCGACGATATGCCAAAGGAAGGCGAGGATGCAAAGCGTGTCTGCGCGGCACTGATGGCGGGCGTCGTGCATGGGTACGACAATACGACTTTCCGCCCGGATCAAATCATCAACTTCGCAGAGGCGGCGAAGATCACGACCCGTGCATATGATGTTTCGTTCCTCCCGTACCGCGGCGAAGGAAAAGAATGGTTCAAGCTCTATGTCACAAGCCTTGCGGAGAATGGCGGCATTCCGCTCAGCATTAAAAAATTTGATTCGCAGGTGACCCGTGCAGAGGCGGCAGAAATTCTCTACCGCGCAGATGCTGGAATCACCAATCTTCCAAGCAGGAGTTACAAAGATCTCATGGTGGATCTTGGGAAGAATGTGGTGGAAACGTGGATGAACTGGATGATGTAGGAATAGCGTTTTCATTGGTGAGAGAGTGCCCCGGAGCAATCCGGGGCATTTTTGTGATATACTTATGCTTCCGCTCCGCGTTCTTTTACAGCATGGGGATGACCCACCTACGCTCCTTCGGAGCTCCGGTGGGCGGGAGGAGGAAGTACACGGTTCTTCCGAATCTCAAATTTACTATTACTCTGGGGATGACAGGCATTTGACAGCGTGATACTAGGGTTCGATCGTTTCTGTTCGGGATGGCACCGGTTCCCGTTACCCACTTGATGCACCAATAACTGCAGACAATCTTGTCAGCAAGGCTAATCGTATTGCGGAAGGTGTGCTTGCACGTCTTCAGCCAATCGCGGTTGCCGCTTAGTTCGTCCAGAACGAACACGTCTCTCCTCCGACTCCCGCTACGGGGATGAGGCGCTATCAGCGGGACGAATAATCACGTGACGCGATGATTACTTCGTCTATAGCGTCGAACCTCTCCACAGTTCTTGGTTCGTTTCTTATTGTGGAGCGACTCGAAGCGAACATAACAGTACAAGCACGTTCTCTACACGTTGGACCCGGGTTCGACTCCCGGCATCTCCACCAAAATACAATAACGATAAAAATATATTGCAAAACGATAAGCGACGAATATTATAAGCACCACCTATGAAAAAAGGCTCAACGATATTTCTTCAGGCAGTCATTGTACTCATTGGCATTGGCACTCTTACCTTTTTGCTTTGGGAACCTCTCATCGAGGGCAGAAATATCGATTCCACTCCTTTAGAGGTATACTTCAAAGATCCGTTCTTGGCGTACGCATATGCATCGTCAATCCTATTTTTTGTAGGATTGTACCAAGCGTTTATGTTACTCGGGTACATCGGGCAAAATAAAGTCTTCTCGCTACATTCTGTAAAAGCTTTACGGACCATAAAGTACTGTGCGCTCGCCACTGCGGGTCTTATCGTGGCGGGAGTGGCCTACATTATCATAGCGAATAGCGGTAAAGATGACATTGTGGGTGGTGTTGCCATGGGTGCCGTGACAACGTTTGTTTCCATCGTCATCGCAACCGCTGCGGCAGTGTTTGAGGGACTTTTACAAAATGCCGTCGATATGAAGTCCAAAAACGATCTCATGGTGTAGTTCGACTAGCTCACGATACAACAAGAATTCTATGGCAATCATCATCAACATCGACGTCATGCTGGCGAAGCGAAAAATGAACGTCACGGAGCTGGCGGAGAAAGTGGGGATTACGATGGCCAATATTTCCGTACTGAAAAATGGAAAGGCAAAAGCAGTTCGATTTTCAACATTAGAGGCCGTATGTGAAGTTTTGGACTGTCAGCCCGGTGATATTTTGGAATACAAAAAGTAAGAGGGGCGTACAGGAAAGAACTCCGAATGCCCTGCTATCATGCCGATATGCCAACCATCCATTGTACTGCTCCACTGGCACGCATCGGCTCATGGACAATTCTTCATCTGCCGAAGAGTGTCAGTGCAAAGCTTCCAACACGAGGCATGACGGTGGTGACGGGAACAATCAATGGCTCTCGCTTTCTGGCTCCGCTCGAACCAGACGGTAGGGGAAGTCACTGGTTTCGATGGAGTAAAACTATGAGCAAAGCTACTGACGCGGACACAGGCGATACCGTAACGCTCGCGATGGAATCTACAAAAGAATGGCCGGAACCCACAGTGCCGGCAGATGTGAAGAAGGCTCTTGCCTTGGCACCAAGGGCAAAAAAACTCTGGGAGGACATCACGCCAAGCGCGCGATGGGATTGGATCCGCTGGATACGTGCAACCAAAGAACCATCAACACGGGCAAGGCGAATCCGTGTGGCATGCTCGAAGCTCAAAGCTGGAGAGCGAAGACCATGTTGTTTTAACCGTAACCTTTGTACAGAACCCTCCGTATCGAAAAATGGAGTGCTTCTTGAGCCGATGTAAGCAATACAATCGTTTTAACTTTTTCTATCATCTTCACGCATTTTGCTACACTATATTTATCATGTTCGACGCAAATCCTGCCAAGATTACCATCACCGCCTCCTATGCCTTCTTCCCCCTCACGCAGGCGGAGATTGTTGCGTTGCAGCAAGAATTGAAGATATTTGGCAACGAACGCGGAATGAAGGGTCTCGTATTGATTGCGCCGGAAGGGATTAATTCCACCGTGTGCGGCACTACTGATGCGATTGCAGAGTGGAAAGTAAGGATGCGCATCTTGAAGAATGATATTGTTTTTAAAGATAGTCATGCGGAACGACTCGTATTTCGCCGCTGGTCAGTAAAAATGAAGCCAGAACTCATCACGCTCAAGCAGCCAGGTATAGAGCCTACAGGAAAGCATCATCACCTCACTCCCCATGAATGGAAGCGCATGATGGAACGCGACGATGTCGTGATCGTTGATACGCGCAATTGGTTTGAAGTTGCGATTGGAAAATTTCGTAATGCCATCGATCCCACGATAAGGTGCTTTCAAGATTTTCCCGATGCGATCAAAGCCTCATCCATTCCCAAAGAGAAAACCGTGATGCTCTACTGCACGGGGGGAATCCGCTGCGAAAAGGCAGTACTCACGATGGAAGCGCAGGGCTATACGAATGTGTATCAATTGGAGGGCGGCATCCTTGCGTACATGGAACAGTATCCGCATGACGCTTTCGAGGGCGAATGCTTCGTCTTCGATCACCGCGTCGCGCTCGATCAAGAATTGCAACCATCAACCACCTATCATCTCTGCAAACAATGCGGAGATCCCGCGACGAAGACTGCATGCAAGAGCTGCACCAAGAAGGCGGAGCAGGCGGATCAACTCGTTCGTAGGGGATAGATTGCTTCTAACAGAAGAAGAGGCAGAACACCCATTTGACAGCCTTCGCAATCGAACCACCCGTCCGAACAAAAATGTTTCCGGTGTCTTCTTTTGTTTCCACCGAAGAGGAGGATGAAGATGATGTCGAAGACGAGGATTCCACAACGCGGACTTTTGCAATATTTGTTGCACTCAAAGAGGTGCTGGAAGTGCTTGAAGAACTCGTCCATCCAACACGTGTACTTGCCGAAGAGGAACTCACAGAGCTCGCGGCATCTTGGAGCTCGTAGAGCGGGGGATTTCCTCCCGGCTTTGCGATGCATGTTCCGGGAAAGATATTATCGATGAGCGAGGAGCAGATCAGTGGTGCCGCGCAGTCGCTTGGGGAGTAGCAGGCGCCTTCTGCGTGCCCGAGGATGGGGAAAAGCATGATGAGGAGAGCGAGGAACTTCATAGGGAGGATGTGGGAAGTGCGGAACCAGAGGACGAAGATGATTCGGCGGAGTTGGCAGGAGTGAGTGGAATGCCGGAAAGCTCCAAGAGTTTTCGCCCCTCTTCGCGGTGCTGAATGTAGACTGCGCGGTCACGCAGCCGCTTAATTTTCCGCAGGAGAAAGAACGATGTCAAACGTTCCGTCTGCGCCTGCGGCGTGAGCGCCGTCTCCGTATCGTTTTTACCGAATATTCCACTGAAGAAGAGTGCGGTGGCGGTTACTCCTACGAGCAGCAGGATGCCGAGCCCGATCATGAGAGGGGATTTTTTCATGAGGAGGGGAATTGTTGCGAAATCCGGGTAAGGAGATCTTCGAGCCCGGTGATGAATGTTTCGAATGATGCGGGACTCAGCTTTTCTGCGGATGTCGTGAGGAGTGCTGCGGATTCCTCCATAAATCCCTGCGAATCGATGCCTTGTCCTTCAAGCTGTGTGAGATAGGTATGGAGCTGTACGAGGAGTGAATGCGCATCCGCGAGAATCATCGACGTATTTGCGGCGGTCGCATAGGAAAGCAGTTTTCCCGCAAACGTATCAAACCTCGCAAGCCATGCGGTGAGTTCTTGATTGCCGGTGATAATGGCTAATTGCTGTTCGAGTGCAGATTGATCTTTCTTCAGGGATGTTCCGTTCATGCCATCAACGAGGATATCGATGGCATCTACTATTTCTTGCAGGAGTGCTGTCACTTCCATTCGAAAATCGCTAAGGTCGGGGCCGCTCTCCTCGGGGAATATTTTTTCCTGCGCATTCGCAAAAGCGGCATAGAATTCTTTTCGTTCGTCATCACTCCGAATGTACTGCGATTGCCGCATTAGATTTTGAGCGCTCTTCCGGATTTCATTCGCATCCACCGTACTCGTGCGGGCAATGCGTTCTGCGTTAGAGCCAAGCGATGCGAGGTAGATTCGTACCCTGACCATTGCTGCAGCTTCCGGATCCATGAGTGAAGAAGCATCGCGACTGATGCGTTCCTGCCATCCGGTTCCAAAGTAACTGGAGGCAAGAGCGTAGAACGCATCCGGATCGCCTGCGCTTTCCGCTATTGCCGTGAGTTCGCTCGGCACGGGAGCATTCTGCGTTTCGAGCGATCGGATGATCGAGCGGACGGACGGCAACCCCACGTTCTCGATAAAGAGGATCTTCGTTTGATCTGCCGGAATGCTCTGTGCCTCTGCGTTTTGCGAGAGAAATCCGCAGAAAAGGCAAAGGACGAGAAGGGAACCAAGACGTATTCTCATGTGCGGGAGGCAGCATACCCGATCTTTCGGTAGAATGCAGAACGATGTCACCATCCAGTACTTCCACTATCCGTACGGCGTACCTTGAGTACTTTAAAAGCAAGAGTCATGCGGTGATTCCAAGTGCATCGCTCTTGCCTGACAACGATCCGACAACGCTCTTCACAGGGTCCGGCATGCAGCCCATGCTGCCGTACCTTCTTGGCGAAAAACATCCGCTTGGCCTTCGGATGACGGATAGCCAAAAATCATTCCGGAGCCAAGACATCGAAGAGGTGGGGGATAACCGTCACACGACGTTCTTCGAAATGTTGGGGAACTGGTCGCTCGGAGATTACTTTAAAGCGGAGCAGATTCCGTGGATGTTCGAATTCCTTACAAAGATCATCAAGCTCGATCCCTCCCGCATATACGTCACCGTGTTCCGCGGGAATGATGTCATCCCGCGCGATGATGAATCAATCGTGGTCTGGAAGAATGTTTTTTCTTCCATCGGCATCGAATCGAAGGTTATAGATTTTGCCGAACGCGATGGCATGCAGGGCGGAAGAATTTTCTCGTACGATGAATCCAAGAACTGGTGGAGCCGCATGGGCGCGCCATCCACGATGCCACTTGGGGAGCCCGGAGGACCCGATTCCGAGATGTTCTTCGATTTCGGCGTCCATCGGAAACTCCACGAGAGTTCGATCTGGAAAGATCGTCCGTGCCATGTAAATTGCGACTGCGGGAGGTTCCTCGAAATCGGCAATAACGTCTTTATGGAATACGTCAAAACATCCACGGGATTCCAGAAGCTTTCTCAGCGCAATGTGGATTTTGGCGGAGGACTCGAAAGGATTGCCGCAGCGCTTCGCGATGATCCCGATGTATTCCGTATCGATCTCTTTGATTCTCTGCGTGAAGAGTTGGAAAAGCTTTCTGGAAAAACGTACGGAGTCGACGAGCGGGATACCCATGCATTCCGTGTCATTCTGGATCACTTGCGCGGTGCCACGATGTTGACGGGAGATGGGGCGCCGCCAAGCAATAAAGATCAAGGTTATTTTACGCGCAGAATGCTCCGACGAGCGATTCGCTATGCGCACACGCTTGGCATTACAGATCACTTTTGCGGTCGCTGTGCTGGCGCCGTGATTGCGGCATACGGCGACGCGTATCCGGAACTTGCGAAGAAGAAGGACGATATCATTCGAGTCTTCTCGCTCGAAGAGGAGCAATTCCAACGGACGCTTGCGCGCGGGGAGAAAGAGCTTAAAGAGTATCTCGCGACCGAAGGGGTGTTGAGTGGAGCAAAAGCATTCTACTTCTTCGAAACCTACGGGTTTCCACTCGAGCTCATCGAAGAGCTCCTCAAAGAACAGGGTAAAGCGCTCACCGATCGTGCGGGGTTTGATTCCGCGCGCGGTGTTCACCAAGAGAAGAGTCGCGAGGGTGCGACGGGAAAATTCGCAGGCGGTCTTGCCGATCACAGCAGCGAAACCACCAAGCTCCATACAGCAACGCATCTTCTGAATGCGGCGCTTCGGAAAGTGCTTGGGTCCCATGTGGAACAGAAAGGATCCAACATCACGCAGGATCGCTTGCGGTTCGACTTCAACCATTCCGAAAAAATGACTCCCGAACAGATTGCGGAGGTAGAGAGGCTCGTGAACGAAGCAATTAGAGCGGATCTTCCCGTTTGCTACCATGTGACGACGGTGGAGAGTGCAAAAGCGGAACGTGCGATTGGCGTCTTTGATGATCGCTATGGCAGCGAGGTGAAGGTGTACCAAATAGGGGATGGATCGTTCAGTAAAGAGATCTGCGGCGGGCCGCATGTTGCACGCACGGGAATGATCGGGTCATTCACCATCCAAAAAGAGGAAAGCTCTTCCGCGGGTATACGAAGAATCAAAGCAGTCATCGCCGGTGGTTCTGCCGAGATTGCGGTGGCGGGGGAGAGCATGACGCCGTACCATGCAGAATCATGAGGATTCGGTCGTACTCTTTTTGGCGGATGACGGTGCAACTTAGCTGCGCTTGCTGCCTTGGTCTTGCGCTGCTCCTTATTCCATCGCATTCCTTCGCTGCGGAACGGGTGTATGAACTGTGGGAGTTTATGAAGGATGAGGATATCGATGCATGGCACTATGTGGGGCTCGATGAAGGGGAGCTCATGAGCGAAGGGCTTCGTTTTAATGTCAAAGATCGTGCGGTGATCTTCCGTCCGCTGCCCGAAGGATTCCACCAGCATGTGGATGCTCTTCGGTTCCGATGGGATGCGACAGGACTCGACGAAGTCGCCGTGCTTTTTCTCACGCTTGATGATGATGGACAAATCGCAAAGCGATTCCGTCTCTCGTTCCCCGTCTCGAAGGGGCCCACGAATGAATACATTCCGATCGATTTCTACCGTAAGGATATCGAAGGTTCGGATGTCCTTGCAGTGACATTTGTCGGCAATGCAAACAATGTTGTGTTCGATAGCGTTCGATTCCTCCACTACACGCTGTTCGAAAAAATCCGTGGGGTGTGGGAAAGCTTTGCAGATCTCCAGCCATTGACGCCCTATTCCATCAATATTCTCCTCGGCCCCACGATCACAAGCGATATCGGCTCTTACCGCGATTACCGCGATTGGCGCCAGCTCTCGCTCTCGCTCAATGCATATCTCCTCGTTGGTATAGCGCTTTTTAGTATCGCCCTCCTCTTCGTCGGCCTTGCGCGCACGCGCCGCGGTGCACAGTGGGAGGATGTGCGGGGCATGATTCTCCGCACGCTCTTTGCGGGAATATTTGCCGTGTGGATCCTGTATGATGTGCGCATGGGTGCGGAGTTTATTGCGAATGTATTCCATGATCGCTCGACATATTTTGCCGCCGAACCAGCGGAGTCCTCATTCCGCGATATCGGAAAATTCCCAGCCTTCGTTGCGTTTGCAAAACCATTCCTCAAAGAGGAAGAGGCGTATGAATTCTTCGTTCCCGATCGTTGGCCGTATTTCGGCATGATGCGCTACGAGACCTATCCAGCACTACCAAATCCCGGTGACCCGGTTTCCGATCTCTGGGTGGTATTCAGTCGCACAGATATGAGTATCGATGAGGAAAACAGACTTCTTCTCGCCGGCAAACCGATTACAGCCCCCGGAATCTTGGTGGCGCGATTCGATGCAAAATCATTTATTTTCCGCGGCGCCTACGCACCATGATGATTATCCGCACTCTTTTCGCGCTTGCACTGCTCCTCGTGGAAGGGGCGCTTTTTCTTCGGCTTGTGCAGGGAAAACATTCGGTTCTCTCCCTTCTCGAGTATGTGGCGTATGGATTGCTCCTCGGATCGGCACTCGTCGCATATGTCATTTTTGGTGCAGCGCTTGTCGGTGTGCCGCTCTCGCTCAAGGGATTATTGTGGGTCCATCAGGGGATATTCATTGTCCTGATCGTTCTCATTCTCTGGCGGTGCAGAACGATCATTCCTCCAACCGTACCTCTTCTGCCTCCTTCCTCCTTTAAAGAACAAAAACTGTCACGATGGCTTACGGTGCTCGTTGGCCTCCTCGCAGGTTTTGCGATCATCAAAATTCTCATTGGTGGATACGATCTTCTCCTCTCTCCCGTGTACTTTAACGATACATACGCAAACTGGAATATGCGCTCGAAAGCGTTCTTTACGAATGAGTCGCTCATGCTGGATCTCCCGGCTGAGGATGAGATGTACTTTGGAGGACGTGTGCCGAGCTATCCGCTTGCAGTCTATCTCTCGAAGGTATGGCTTGCGAAAGCAGCCGGCGGATGGAGCGAAGGAGTTGTGAACAGTATTCACGGCGCGTGGTTTCTTGCGCTCCTTGCTTCGTTCTTCGCTGGGCTGCGCCGAGAGGGGAATACCCTCTGGGCCCTTGCCGGAACGTATGCGCTCACGAGCCTGCCCCTCCTCCTCATCCATGGGATGAATCCCTATGCCGATGTCCTCATGGCCGCATTTCTTTTTGTCGTTCTCTTTTCTTTTCTTCGGTGGATGCGTTCCGATGTTGCCGCCGACCAGAATGTATGGCTCCGTATTTTCGGTGTGATGACTGCTGCGATGCTCTTTGTTAAGAACGAGGCGATGCTCATTTTCCTTCCGCCGCTTATTCTTGTATTTGCTTTCTCCTGCATTCGATTCGGCAAGTTGATTCTCCGTTTCCGTGGTGATGATTTCAGCCGTTGGGCGGCGATAGTTTCTGTTGTGGCTGTTCCGTGGATGTTCTTTAAGGTCATGCACGGGCTCACCTTCGGCAATGCCACCGGCGTTTCTGGTTTTTCGCTTGTTCCGCAAGAAGGAGTGGCATTTGCGATCGAAGGAGATCTCTTCTTTACCGGGGGATACCTTCTCCTCTTCCCACTCTGTATTCTCCTCCTCTTCCTTGGTTTCCATCATTGGAGGAAGGATCCTTTACGGCTCATCATTCTCTACCTCTTCATTGTATTTGCCGGTGAATTTTTCATTTATGCGCTTACGCCACTGTCGATCGAGGCCATTCGCCATACGGGATTTGGTCGAGGCATGGTTCACCTTCTTCCACTCATCGTTTTCGTGTGCATATTGCTGCTACAGCGGCTTTTGACTCCCAAGAAATCTTCTTCATTGATCTGAGGAAATTCGGTTCGTTCCTTGGTGGGGCGAATCGCCATTTTTTCCTCTACATGTTCGCGCAAGCACACAGAATTATTTTTTGAACGATTGCTGGCAGGAGTCAAAGCGAAGTGGTGGCGCGCCGCACAAAAAGCGCATATCTTGTATTGGTTACGTCCTGATTGACACTACATATTGTGCTGATCGGTGTTTCTGCTCTCGGTGAAGCCTAAAAAATATCACCGTTTTCTGTTCCATTCTCACTTTCCTTCCCATGAACCCCGTCTCCACCGCCGCAGCGAAAAATATTCCAATGGACATTCCCAGAGTAGATGATGTGTACGGTGGTTCGGAGGAGAAGGTACAGGCGAGCAGAGGACTCCGCATCCAGAGGGTATTTACGACTCCTGGGAGCGATCCCTTGGATGAGGTTCGCTACGAGAGGCGCACGAGCAAAATCGTGAATACGGATGGTTCCGTCGTGTTCGAGATGGATGGTGCGGAAATTCCTGCAGATTGGTCCCAAGTTGCGACGGATATTATGGTGAGTAAATACTTCCGCAAGGCTGGAGTCCCGCAAGAAGACGAGAAGGGGAATCCCCTTAAAGACGAGCAGGGGAAGATCCTCACGGGTCCCGAGCGCAGCGCAAAGCAGGTGATTCGTCGCCTTGCTGGCTGCTGGCGGCACTGGGGAGAGAAGCATGGCTATTTCGATACCGTGCAGGACGCGCAGGCGTTCGAAGATGAGCTCAAATACATGCTTGTCCACCAGATGGCGGCGCCAAACAGTCCCCAGTGGTTTAATACGGGTCTCCATTATTCCTACGGCATCACGGGTCCGGCGCAGGGACACTTCTACTGCGATCCTGTTACCGGTGTCGTACGGCAGAGCGAGGATGCCTACACTCATCCGCAGCCTCATGCATGTTTCATACAATCCGTGACGGATGACATGGTGAACCCGGGTGGCATTATGGATTTATGGGTGAGGGAAGCGCGCCTCTTTAAATACGGTTCCGGAACGGGGACGAATTTTTCAGAGCTCCGCGGATCTGGCGAGTCGCTTTCGGGCGGGGGGAAAAGCTCCGGACTCATGTCGTTCCTCAAAATTGGCGACAGGGCAGCGGGTGCAATTAAATCCGGGGGCACGACGCGCCGCGCCGCGAAAATGGTGTGCCTTGATCTCGATCATCCGGATATCGAAGAATTTGTGAATTGGAAGGTAAAGGAGGAGAAGAAAGTTTCCGCCATGAGCGAAGCTGGCTATTCCACCGATTTTAACGGTGAGGCGTATCAAACCGTTTCCGGCCAGAATTCCAATAATTCCGTGCGCGTTCCGCATTCCTTTTTCCAGTCACTCGAGCAGGACAGCGATTGGCACCTCTACTTCCGCACCGAGCGTCGTAAGGCAAAAGCGGAGAACAGGAAACCCGTTCCATGCGAGACGCTCAAAGCACGTGCACTCTGGGATCAGGTCGGACATGCGGCGTGGGTGTGCGCGGATCCTGGCGTTCAGTACGACACGACGATCAACGATTGGCACACCTGTCCCGAAGATGGTTCCATTCGTGCCAGTAATCCCTGCAGCGAGTACATGTTCCTCGATAACACCGCGTGCAACTTGGCATCGCTCAATCTCCTTAAATTCTACCCTTCGGCTCGCGCCTCCGGTGCCCGCTCGGAGCAGGTTCAAAAGGAATTCGATATCGAGGGATTCCGCCATGCAGTTCGTCTTTGGACCATTGTGCTCGAAATCTCCGTGCTTATGGCGCAGTTCCCAAGCGAAGAAATCGCACGCCTTAGTTATATGTTCCGTACGCTTGGTCTTGGCTACGCCAATATTGGCGCCATGTTGATGCAGATGGGCATTCCCTACGATTCCCCCAAAGCACGCGCTCTTGCCGGTGCCATTACTGCGATTCTCACCGGAGATTCCTATGTGCAATCCGCGCGTATGGCCGAGGTGCTTGGATCATTCCCGGGGTTCGAAAAAAACAGGAATCATATGCTGCGCGTCATGCGTAACCATCGTCGCGCAGCCTACGATGCGCCGCCCCACGAATACGAAGGGCTCCATGTCATCCCTGTTGGCATCGATCAAAAGGTGTGTCCCCCGGAGTTCCTCGATGCGGCTCACGAATCATGGGATGAAGCTGTAGAGCTTGGAGAGAAGTTTGGTTACCGTAACGCTCAGACAACGGTCATTGCACCGACAGGCACCATTGGTCTCCTTATGGATTGCGATACGACCGGCGTAGAACCAGATTTTGCGCTCGTCAAATTTAAGAAGCTCGCCGGTGGCGGTTACATGAAGATTGCAAACCAATCTGTGAAACCGGCGCTCCTCGCGCTCGGCTACACCGAAGAGCAGGTTAAAGAGATTATGTGCTACATCCTCGGTTCGCTCACGCTTGCGGATACGCCGCACATCAATCGTATCACCCTTAAAGAGAAAGGGTTTACCGATGAGGATTTGAAGAAAATCGAATCGCAGCTTCCGCAAGTCTTCGAGCTCTCATTCGCATTCAATCGCTGGGCACTTGGCGAGGATGTCATGAAGCGTCTTGGATTTACGCCCGAGCAATACGATGACCCCGGGTTCACGATGCTCCGAGCACTTGGATTCCCACAGAAGGAAATCGAGATCGCGAACGAGCACATATGCGGTCGTATGACGATCGAAGGCGCACCCTACATCCGCGAGGAGCACCTCGCCGTGTTCGATTGCGCCAATAAGTGCGGAAAGATCGGCAAGCGCTACATCGTGCCGGAAGGGCATATCCGCATGATGGCGGCAACACAGCCGTTCATTTCCGGCGCGATCAGCAAGACGATCAATCTTCCACACGAAGCAACGGTGGAGGACATCAAGAATTGTTACCTCCTCAGTTGGAAGCTTGGGCTCAAGGCGAATGCGCTCTACCGCGATGGCTGCAAGTTGAGCCAACCTCTTTCCACCAAGAGTGATTCAAAGGAATCGAAGGATGAAAAAGAATCAAAAGAGATGAGGGTGGAAATTAAAGAGCGCATCGTCATCAAAGAGGTTCCGCGTCGCCGCAAACTTGCGGATGAACGCCACAGCATTGCGCATAAATTTACCGTGGCAGGTCACGAGGGGTACATCCATGTCGGCATGTACGAGGATGGATCGCCCGGTGAAATTTTCATCAAGATGAGCAAAGAGGGGACAACGCTTTCCGGCGTCATGGATGCGCTCGCGCTCTCGCTCAGTATGAACCTCCAGTACGGCGTTCCTTTGGAAGTCCTCTGCCAGAAGCTTGTGGGTGCAAGGTTCGAGCCGATGGGTATGACGACGAATAAAGAGATCCCTCGTGCGACCAGCATGATGGATTACCTTGGTCGGTGGCTTGCGCTTAAATTCCTCACGAAGGAGAAGGCCAAATACTTCCACAATGCGGAGCTCGTCGAAATGGCCTACACCACGGGTACAAAGAGCCGCGATGCGTTTGCCATGCGCCTCCCTGTACTCGATGAAGGCTCGCAGATGCCAATGGATATGGCAAAGATCGTCTCCGATGAAACAAGTCTTTCGCTGGAAGAAGCCGTGCAGGATGCAACGACCGCTCCCGATAAAATCGAAGTCGCACGCCAACAGGGTTACACCGGTTCCATGTGCTCTGGCTGCGGCAGCTTTAAAGTAAAGCGTAACGGCTCATGCGAGGTGTGCCTTGATTGTGGAGCGACGAGCGGGTGCTCATAAGAGAGTCCATTTTTTGTTGAACGTTTTCTGGTTTGCGAGAGATGCGCCGTGGTGTGCCACTCTTAAAGACGATGCTCTGGAAGAGGCTTTGTGTACCGTACACCGGATGATCGTGCTTCGTATTGTGATATGACAGCTGCGTGAGATTCAGTTGGTTTCGATGCACGAAACTTTTGTATGACTGCAACACAGTCTCCCGTGGTGAGTGAGCCAATAGTTTCTAATGCTTTGTCGACCTGTCTTGATGGCATGACTCCCTCAACGCGAAGCCCTTCGATTATTTCTTCTAATGCTTGATGAGCAGGGGAAGTGTCGCAACAGTGACCCTCCTGAGTGGTGCTGTGCGCTGCTTGATCATCTCCTGTTTCCTCTACTACCAAAGTGTTTAGGCCTTGGGATCTCATGAATGAAATTGGAAAAAAGTTTGATGCATTATCTGCGCATAGGTTTTCGAGTCAAGCAATGAGTCTGTGATGTGTGGGAAGTACGATAGAATGGCTTTGGAGAGCCATGATTTGGAGTTTTCATTCTGGTTCCCATCGTCTTCAATACAGGCCAAAATGCAAACCTCGCGACGTGCTTCGGCTGCGTTCACCCGTCCGCATAGGCGGACGGGCTCACTGCGCTCAGCATGACGTAAATGAGGTATCCATCCATATTTCTCTAGTTATGGTATGATCTTTGCCAATGCACCCCCTTTCTCCACTCGATGGCCGCTACCAAAAGAAGGTTGCGGTGCTTTCGCCGTACTTTAGCGAAGAGGCACTGATGAAGGCGCGGGTCGAGGTCGAAATCCTCTACTTCCTTGCTCTTGCAGATGAACCGAAGGTGAAGGAACTCAAACGTGTTTCACATGCGGATCGAACGAAGCTCATGGCCATGATCGAAAAATTCGGTGCTAAGGATCTCGCCATCATTTCGAACTTCGAGCAGCGCACCAATCACGATGTAAAGGCTGTGGAGTATTACCTCCGCAAAAAATTCCAATCGATGCCATCGCTTCGTAAATCGATCAACTTCATCCACTTTGGCCTCACGAGTGAGGATATTAACAATCTTGCCTACGGCATCCTCATCATGCGCTCACTTAAGGAAGTACTTAAACTGGAGCTCAAAGCCGTTCTTGCGGAACTTGGAAGCATGGGGAGGCGGTGGAAGAACACGGAGCTCCTCAGCCTCACGCATGGGCAGCCGGCCACTCCTACGACCCTTGGAAAAGAGTTTCTCGTGTTCCACGAGCGAATGAACCGCCAAATTTCCTCACTCTACGATTTCCATATGTGTGGGAAACTCGGGGGAGCGGTGGGGAACTTCTTGGCACATCAGGCAGCATACCCAGAGGTGAATTGGGAAGCGTTTGGCCGCAAATTTGTGCGATCACTCGGTCTTACACCGCTTCGCTACACGACGCAGATCAATCCCCATGATGATCTCGCGGAACTCAGTCATCATTTCTTCCGCATCAACACGATTCTTATTGATCTCTCCCGCGATCTTTGGTTTTACATCTCTCGCGGGATTTTTACGCAGAAGAAAATCGGGAGCGAAGTAGGATCTTCCACCATGCCACACAAAGTGAACCCGATTGACTTCGAAAATGCGGAGGGCAATCTTGGCCTCTCCTCGGCACTTTTCCATCATTTCGCAGAAAAACTCCCGATCTCCCGACTCCAGCGCGATCTCTCCGATTCTACGGTGCAGAGGAACCTTGGCGTTGCGTTCGGACACCATCTCCTTGCACTCCAATCACTTAAAAAAGGCCTCCAAAAACTTCAGCTTAATCCACAGCATATCCGTGAGGAGCTCGATCACCACCCGGAAGTACTCGCCGAGGCGATTCAAACCGTGATGCGGAAAAACGGTGTGCAGGATGCCTACGAACAGATGAAGAAGCTGACGAGAGGGGAGAAGGTAACACGGGAGAAACTGAGAGAGTGTGTGGAAGAAATGTCGCTTCCAAAGGAAGAGAAAGAGAAACTGTTACGTTTTCTGTAGGAATTTCCTTACTCATTGTTCTTTCTGCATCAGGTTACATCTCTTACAATCGCATCATGTGTTGCTCGGAGCAATTGAGCTAAAGTTGTAAGCATTGCTTTTTGCGGTGCAGTGATTTCTACTGTTCTTTGTTCTATTTTTTCCGCTTGTTGACGTAGCTCTGCGAGTGTACGCAAGGTGGCAATCTCATCTCGCTTGAGAATATTCAAGGTGATGAGGTGTTGGATAGTGATGCGAAATTCATTTATGGAGATGGCAAAGGGACAAGGATAAGAAGCTGTTCCCCTTATTTCTTTGTCGCTCACGCTAATTTCTGAATCGTTACGTTGAACTTTGATAATCCACCAAGAAAGTAACTTGCTCGTTGATATCACGATATCATTGTGATGAGCAGGTTGCGCAAGTTCTGCAAGATTCGGAAGGTCGGTCGTTTCGCAGCAAGAGAGTGATGGAGTAGGCATTGTGAAAGAGGAGGATTGTATCCTTTGCACTGGTGAAGAATCAAAGAGATTCCTACGAAACCGAAAGACGCACGTACTTCATCACTTTTGCGCCACCGAGATACTTCTCCACACTCATCGACTGATCCTTGGCAAATGGCTGCTTCATGAGTGCGGATTCCTCGCGGAACTTTTTCTCTTTGCCCAACATGATTTTATCGAACATTGCTTCTGGCTTTCCTTCCTTCTTCAATTGATCACGCCAAATCTCCTTCTCTTTCTCCACGGATTCCGAGGAGACTTCCTCCGGATTTACGACCGTCGGAGCCATGGCGGCGGCATGCATCGCGACATCCCTCGCCTTTACCTCGTCGCCACCATCCAGTGTGACGATGACGCCGATCTTGCTATTGCTGTGGACGTACGTGCCAATGGGAGAACCTTCGATCATCTGTACGCTCGTGAGGGAAACATTTTCGCCCAGCTTATTCACGAGAGCGGGGATAATTGATTCCGCATGTGCTTTGACGGTTTCCACGCCCTTGGCCAATGCCATCTTCGCCAATTCCTTTCCTGCATTCACAAAATCATCGCCGCGCGCCACGAAGTCGGTTTCGCACGCCATGTGGACGATACCCGCTTTTCCGCTCCCAGCTTCGATGAAAATGCTGCCCTCCTTCTGATCGCGATCAGATTTTTTGATGGCCTGAGCAATCCCTCGTTTCCGCAAGATATCAATCGCTTTCTCTTCATCACCGCCTGATTCTTCCAATGCGCTCTTCACGGCCAAAAGACCAACCCCTGTGCGCTTGCGGAGTGAGGATACTTGTTCTGCGGTGATTGCCATGGGAGAGAAAGGGGAAAGAAAAAGAGAAATAGTTTTACATGCCAACAAGAATTGTCGGCTCTTCCGGTGCTTTGACTACAACTTTTTCCTCTTTGACAACGGTTTCTCGCGGGGTTTCGAGGATTGCTTGCTTCACGGTGTTGAGGATCAGCATCACTGATCCCGAGGCATCATCATTTGCAGGGATTGCGATTTTGAAGAGATCAGGATCCGCATTGCTGTCGCAAATCCCGTAGACCGGAATCTTCGCAATATTCGCTTCGCGCACGGAGATGACGTCGCGTACGGCATCGACGACGAAAATAGCATCGGGAAGACCCGCCATACCGGCAACTCCGGAGAGTGCCTTGTCGAGTTGTGCGAGTTTCTTATGGAGCTTGAGCTGTTCTTTCTTCGTGTACTTCTCCACTTCGCCAGTCTTAAACTGCCTCTGAAGATCAATGAAGTATTTAATGCGACGACTGATTGTTTTCCAGTTTGTGACGAGTCCTGGAATCCACTTTTTTGTGACAGTGGGATGCCCTGTCTCTTGACCAAGGTCTTCGAGTGCCGCGGTGCTAAAGAGCTTCGTCGACACGAAGAGAATGGATTTTCCCTGCCTGTGGAGCTCTACAAGTTCATTGCAGGCATCTTCTAATTTCTTTCGCGTCTGCGTCAGATCAAAGATGTGAATTCCCTTTTCGATACCGTAGAGGTATCGCTTCATCTTTGGATTCCATTTCGGGGATTTATGACCGATGTGGCATGCAGCTGCGAGCAGCTCTTGTTCGGAGGGGATGTACATAGTGTGGGAGTGGAAGGAGATCCTTAGCGTCGCTCAGAGTTTTGCGGGAGGGTAGGACCACTTTGCAATTGCTTGCATGAGGCAGGACCCCTCAACTCATCTCACTTCGCTCGGGGCAAGTCGCGCGATCAGTGAGGAGTGACAGACGGGAGAATAGGGTGATGAAACTCCTCACGCAAGCATTTCGATCGTCAAATGACATTCCATGATCGCACGATGACTCCGTCGCATGGGCAGTCCGTATGACAACACGTATTAACGAAGAGCGACAGTCTCCACCTCCATCGCATGGACAAGGTATCGTTGCTTATTGCTGTCGCGTGGCCAGCAGGTGTAAAGAATGAGCTCTGATACGCCGTCATCATTGAATGGGCTGACATCTTTCGCATCGATTACCTGCTTTCGCGTTACTTCGTAGATGTGCAGTTTTCCTTCGTAATTGATATATACACGGTCGCCGGAGACGAGTTCGTTAATTCTCCGGAATGCCTTTGTCCACTCCGAACGATCTCCTGGCCACCCGGAACTATGGCCGTAGATCATTGTTTTTCCCGGATTACCCGGATAAGCGAAGAGGTGTCCCACTCCATCATTGAGCGGTGCAAGGATACCATCCTTGCTGAATGGATCTGCAGGATGCCCGATTGTCACATCCATGAAGTTGAGTGAAGGAATGGTAATTGCAAACTCCTTTTGCGATGCATACTCGTGCTGTGCGGGAATCGGTGCCGCTGGTCCGTAGGTCTTCTGCGGCGGCGGCAGCATGAGCGAAAATGGATCGCTTGGCGTAAAGGGGAGCGGGGTGATGGAGAACGGGATGGGCGCGGCAGGGATACTTGCGAGTGGAGGAGCAAATGCGTTATCGGAGGTTCCGAGGCTTTGCGTAATGGTGGATGGATCATTCTTATACGCGTAAATCCCTTTTGATTCGATGAAATGCAAACGGAAGAGGATGCCGAAGAACTGTCCGCGGGTAATTGGTGTTCCAAGAGAAATGCGTTCGCCTGGTCCCACGAGGTTTCGATCAATCGCCCAGCTCACTGCATCCGTAAACCATTGGTTTGGCACATTCGTGATTCGATCAGAGCTTTGGAAAGCAATGGTGCTTTCGTCGCGCATGGCGCGCTTAAGCATGACGAGCGCTTGTTCCACTGTAAGCGGTTTGGCAGGACGAAACGAACCATCACCCATTCCTTTTACGATCCCCTCCAAAAATCCCACTTCCACGTATGGCGCATACCACTCCTCTTGATTCATATCGGTGAAGAGCGACATGGCGGGGAGGTTCTCCGTAAACCATACGACTTGAGGCGCGTACTGTTCTCGCATGCGGAGGACCGATGCTAATCCTTCTACTCTCGATAGCGACTTGCCCGGACGTACTGTGCCATCGCTAAAACCAAGGACGATGTTCTGTTTTTGGAGGTACGCAAACGCATCCATGTATCGTGAATTTTCCGGTACATCGGTAAATGCCGCATACGCAACGGTGCCGCGCACGAAGAGCGCGCTTATAAGGAGGAGGGAACACAGGCGTGAGGTTCTCACCATGGGGTGCTATTTTGGATACAAAACCTGTTTTTGTCAAATGCAGATTTTTAGCGAAATGACTGTTTTGAGCTTTTATAAGCGATCGGTACACTTTCCTTCATGCCTCTCCAAATAGGAATCGTTGGATTGCCAAACGTCGGGAAGTCCACGCTCTTTAATGCGCTCATCCGATCTCGATCCGCAGATGCCGCGAATTACCCATTCTGCACCATCGATCCAAACGTCGGCGTTGTGGAAGTGCCGGATGCAAGACTCACAAAACTCGCGGAGATTGTGAAACCAGAGAAGGTTATTCCAGCGACGATCGAATTTGTGGATATTGCAGGACTCGTAGAAGGTGCACATAAAGGGGAAGGACTCGGCAATCAATTCCTCAGTAACATCCGCGAATGCGATGCGATTTGCGAAGTGGTCCGTTACTTTGATGATGGCAACATCATCCATGTTTCCGGAACAGTCGACCCCAAACGCGACATCGATGTGATCGAAGCCGAGCTCATTCTGGCCGATATTGCATTGCTCGATAAACGAAGGCAAAAACATATGAATGCTGCAAAGACAGGGAATAAAGAATCCAAAGATCAAATGGAAGTGATCGAGCCGCTGTGGATTGCATTGAACGATGGCAAGCCCGCCTCTTCCGTTTCGTTCCCGGAGGAAAAATATCTCCTCATCAAAGAGCTTCATCTCCTCACAAGTAAACCGCTCCTGTATGCCGTGAATGTGTCGGAGAAGGAACTTGGCACCTTGGATATCGAAGCAGTGCGTAAGAAACTCAATGTCGAGAGGGGAGTCGTTCTCGTCTCCGCAAAGATCGAAGAAGATCTGATGGATCTTGCACCAGCGGAGGCAAAAGAATTCCTCAACGATCTTGGTGTTCAATCTTCTGGGCTCGAATCACTCATTCGCGCTGCCTACGAACTTCTTGGACTCCAGACGTACTTCACTGCGGGTCCTAAAGAGGTGCGAGCATGGACGATTCGCAAAGGCGCAAAAGGTCCGGAAGCTGCCGGAGTTATCCATACCGACTTCGAAAAAGGATTCATTCGAGCGGAGACGATTGCATACGAAGATTATGTGAATTTAGGCGGCGAAGCAGGGGCGAAGGGTGCGGGAAAAATGCGCAGCGAAGGGAAAGAATATGTCGTAAAAGATGGCGATGTGATGTTGTTCCGGTTCAACGTATGATCTTCATTCCTCGCGACGAGCCATTCATTTGCGAACGCTGCAACTTCGCAGTGGAGCCGCTCACACACGGCACGTGCCGTAGTCACTGCCCCAAGTGCCTCTGGAGCAAGCACGTGGATCACGAACCCGGAGATAGAGCATGCAGCTGTCATGGCCTCATGGAGCCAATAAGTCTGGATCAAAGCGGCAAGAAAGGATTTGTGATCATTCACAAATGTACGACGTGCAAGATCGAAAAGAGAAATAAAGCAGCGCCGGATGATGAGCTTGGAAGTATTGTGTCATCCTGAGAGGAATCCATACCCCCCTTACTTTCGTTACCTCTCTTCCTATTTATACTTATCCTTCACCTTCTTAATTCTCTCTTCTACCTTTTTCCTCAATCCTTCATCTCCCTCCGCCAGAATCTTCACTGCGGCGAGGGCTGCGTTTTTGGGGTGGAGCACGGTCATCGCAGGAACGTCGCTTGGCATCTGGAGCGAGGAGTGGATGTTGACAAGGTAATCCGCCTGATCCTTAAAGATCGGACACACGATCACGGGATAAACGGAGGAAGCAGCAAGCACGCCCCCGATGCCGTTACTCATACCAACGCAGGTGATGATGACGGTTGGCTCTGTACTTCGATTCAGTTCCTCAATTTTTGTATACACCTTCTCTGGCACTTTGTGCGCTGAGCCAATAGTTGTTTCTGCCGGTACGCCAAACTCCTTCAATACTTCCAAAATAGCATTGCCGTGTTCGGCATCCGATTCCGAGGCGAGGAAGAGTATTACTTTCATATGAGCATTGTAGTACTTATTGCCAATATTGACAATTACTGAAATAGTGATAATATAATCATATGTCTGATTTAAGAGATATTACGGACGAACAAATTCAAGGGGTGATTGAAAAAATCCCGGACAATACTTTAATTGATAGCACAGGGAAGAAAATCACTGGTCTGACAGTGGGATCAGTTCGCAGAGAGATGGACCACCTCTTAAGAGAGGGCTTCACGCTTGGAGATGTCAGATCGGCGTATACCATTAGTGATGCACTGCTAGTTGGGGCACCATCTCAGTCAATACCTGTTGATGAGTTGATACAGAGGGCAGTTGAAAATTCTGTGGCACGTATAAAATCAGATAACACTCCTGGTGGGTATGATCAAAGGAATCGTGTTGTGCCGAAGCGAGGACTAAAACGTCGTGCCCCGGGTCAGGAGGCTAAAGACGGTGAATTGAGGGATGATGATGGAGATGCATGAGGCAATGAGTGGAATGTTTTACGGTTTGTTGATCTTTGCTATAGTTTCACCATGATCGAGGCGTCGCTCATCCATCCGTTCCTCACGAACACGGTCGAAAAAACGGATTTCGTTGGCTTGGGGAAGCGCTACCAGGGGAAGGTGCGGGATGTGTATACCGAGGGAGATAGAGTTATTTTGGTTTCGACTGATCGGCAATCTGCATTCGATGAGGATTGGTGCACGATTCCGCTCAAAGGGCAGGCGCTTAATCAAATGAGTGCATGGTGGTTCGAGAAAGTAAAAGATGTGATGCCAACCCATGTGGTCTTTGTACCGGATCCAAATGTCACGGTGGCAAAGCGTTTGAATATGGTGAAAGTGGAGGTTGTCGTTCGCGCGTACCTCACAGGTTCGACTTCAACTTCGGCATGGGTGAATTACGAAAAAGGAGTTCGCAATTTTTGCGGTAATGCGTTGCCCGATGATATGAAAAAGAATCAAAAGTTCAGCGATATCATCTTCACTCCATCGACAAAACCGGAAACCGGCCACGATGTTTCGGCGAGCCCCGAGGAGCTCATCGCGATGGGAGTGACGACTCCGGAAGAAATTGAAACATTAAAGAGCTGCGCATTTTCGCTCTTCCGTCGGGGCCAACAAGTGGCTTTGGAACGCGGTTTGATCCTCGTCGATACCAAGTACGAGATGGGGTATGACTCGGAAGGAGTCTTGCGAGTAGGGGACGAAGTCCATACGCCCGACTCCTCGCGCTATTGGATTGCGAAGAGTTACGAGGAGCGATTTGCGAAAGGGCTCGAGCCCGAGAGTTTGGATAAAGAGTTCTTCCGGCTTTGGCTCCGTGATCAAGGCTTCGTCGATGGCAAACCAAAGCCCGTTGTGACCGATGATGCTAGAGTCATGCTTTCACAGCGCTACATCGATCTCTACGAGCGAATGACGGGAGAGAAGTTTGTAATCGAGCAAGGAGACGTGATTGCACGCATGGAGAAAAATCTGGAAACCTATCGAATGCCAGTAAAAGCATAAACGCTTTTCTTGAGCGAGCGACGAGACGAGGTCGAGACTCGCTCGAGAAAAGCACTTTATTCTTCGTTTGCAGTCAGTTTCTAGCCACTCGAGAAAAATGTCTTTTTCTGCTATAATAAGAGGAAATCACCGAACCTATTTTCCTAGAAAACAGTGCCAAATAACAAACACTACAGTGCCAAATACGATGCGAATGGTGATGTCATCCTCAGTTTCCGCGACGAGATGCAGGAGGGATCAGTTTCTGCACACTTACACAATGCGGAAGAGGGAGAAGTGTTGCTTTTCCGGAAGATAGAATCGCATGTTCCACCGACTTTGCATGCAATTCCCGCAGCAGTATCGCATGTTCGTTTTCCGAATCTTTGGGATGCAATTCCACGCTTTCGATCTTCCCGTATTCACATTACCGCAGAGTCTTTACGATTCGTTGGCACATTCGCTGCTGTTTTTCTCTTCCTCTTCGTTTCACTCAATTATCAGAGTTACGAACGCATGGTACGTGCAACGCTCCTTGGCGGCGAAGCAACAAGCGAACAGAGAGCGCTCACTGCCGTTACAAATCCGTTTCTTCGGAAGAAGCTCCTCTCCGTTCCCGAGCTTCCGCGTGCAGGAGTAAACAGGGAATTGTTTGCGATAATTCCGGAGGTAGCTCCCCCCGATAACCGTTTGATCATTCCTGCGATTAACATCAATGTTCCAATTGTCGAAGCCTCGGATGCTGCGCTCAGACGCCGTGATTTTGACATGTTTGATGAGGATATCCAAAATGCGCTCAAATTCGGCGTGGTGCATTACCCGGGGACGGCAGAACCGGGGGAGGTAGGAAACGTATTCCTAACAGGTCATAGCAGCAATTTGCCGTGGGTGGACAGTAACTACAACGCGGTGTTTGCGCTCCTCCCAAGGCTCGCAATTGGAGACGAATACTCTGTGTTCTATCGAGGGTCGCTGCATCGTTACCGCGTGACCGAGAGGTTCGAGGTTTCCCCAAAAGATGTGTCGGTTCTTGCACAGCCAAATGATCAGCGTATGAGTACGCTCATGACCTGTACACCGGTCGGGACGACGCTTCGTCGGCTCATCATTCGTGCCATCGAAGTGGATCAGGAAACTCTAGCGAATAGTGATATGCCGCAGATCTGAGGAATTTTTCGAAACGACATCATTATTTCTCTTCTGTATTTTCCTTCTCGATTTCTGGCGGTGCCCCGAGGAGATCCGTTGATTGTGCTGGCTCCTTCAATGGCTCCATTTTCTGACGCTCGCGCTCCCGAGAGGCGAGGACCTGTGCGCGCCTGTGTGCGAGCTCTTCTGGATTGGTTGTCACGATCTCATGTTCCTTGGGGCTTGCAACAACTTGAATCGCAACGTGCTTTCTTCCTGCAAAGAACACGCCCTGACCCACGCCTGCATTCAAAAGCAGATACTTCTCGCCTTCCGTTAGATTAAAAGCTTTCTGCAATGCGTCGACTGCGGATGGCGCCTGCTTGAGTAAAATCTGCATGGCGGCGTTCGTTACGATCGGCTTTCCGTACGGCGAATTCATAAAGTCTTCCACGTCTTGTGTGATTGTTGTAATGCCGAGGTAATACTTGCGCGCGCGCTTGATGAGTCCATACAGGAATCGTGCGGAGTCTTCGTACTGCATAATGTTCCATGCCTCATCCATCACAATCATGCGCTTTTTGAGCGAACTCCTTACTTCGTTCCAGAGGAAATTCAACACAATGTAAATTGCCATCGGGCGGAGTGATTCCTCCAGATCGCGCGTTTGGAACACCATGAGATCAGCATTCACATTGATATTGGTTTGCTTGTTGAAGAGCCCTGCAAAACTTCCTTCGGTGAACTTTTTCAGAACTTTTGCCATATCTTCGCCTCCATCGGTCGTCTGCAGCACATCAACGAGGTTATGAAGCGTGGGCGGTTCTTTGGTGCCAAGATCCACCGTATCGAGCGTGATGCCCTTGAGTGCGTACGTATCCAAAATGGCTTTATCGAGCGTTGCTTCCTGCTCGGAACTTATGTGCCCCAGCATCAGCTTAAAGAGGCCATGAAGGTTAATGACAGCGCTCCGCAGGAGTTCGCCCGGTTTTTCATCCTCATCATCTTTTCGCGTGGCTTTTGGCAGATCGAACGGATTGATTTGGAAGTTACTTTGGATCGAAAGTGGAATCGCCGTTCCGCCCATCACGTGTGCGAGCTCGGTGTATTCATTTTCCGGATCGATGATGTAGACCGCCGTATCCATCATCAAATACCGGATGACTTCCAGCTTTACGCAGTATGATTTTCCAGCTCCAGATGTCGCGAAGACCGTTGAGTTCGCATTGGGGAGTTTAAACCGGTCGAAAATGACGAGGGATTCGTTATGGCGGTTGATGCCGTAGAGAACTCCCTGATCACTCGTGAGATCGGAACTAGAAAACGGAAAGCTTGTCGCAAGCGGAGCAGTATTCATATTGCGGTTGATTTCAAGTTCGTCCAGACAGAGCGGAAGCGTGGAGTTCCACGCATGCTCCATCTGAAAATCCGCGGCCTTTGTGAGGATGAGTTTCCCTCCGAGGATGGATTCGAGGTCCGACTGTATCTTTTTCATCTTCTCCTCGTTGTCTGCGTAGACCGTGATGTAGAGGCCGAATTGGAACAGTTTTTCGAATCCGCGCGCAAGCATATCCCTCAAAAGTTCCGCATCTTCCAATGCCGCTTCGAGTTGAGGATCGCGGCTTAAGCCCTTTTCGCGCCGCATGCTAAGCGATGATCGCATCTCTGTGACTTTGCGCTTTAACATCTTCATCACCACCGCACTGGGTGACGGATAAATGAATTGAGCAATATCCATCGCCGCTTCGTAGTTCACGATGGGCGAGAGCCAGTTCGGATGGATTTGGCTCGGCCAGTTATAGGTGAAGAACGTTCGGGAGATCGTGCCATCGCCGAGTTCGATTTTTCGAACACCGATATCAAGCGCAGAGGGCGAGATAACATCCAAAACTTTCTGAAGTCCCTCTTCGTACAATTGTTCCGAAGTTTTCATTTCCTCTTCACTGATGCCATCATTTTCTACCGATATTTTTTTTGGAGCCTTTTTTGGCGCGGGGCTACCGAGGAGTAGATCCAAAAGTCCGCCGCCGCTCTGTGCGGATTTTGTGGGATCAGCGGCAGGTTTTCTCGTGCCAAGAAGGGAGTCGAGAAGTCCGCCAGTTGCTTGTTTCTTTTGTTTGTTTTCAGCCATGAATTTGATTCGAAATATTCATGTAATTATAGCAGAAAAGGGGGGATTTCGGAAGGCAGTGTATTCACGGTTCTTATAGGGTCGCAGCATGCTGTGCCCCTACAATACGATCCATGAAAAGGGCATGCATTACCGTATTCTTTTGCATCCATGCTGTTGCCATTGGCATTGGATCGATTCCTTCCGAAGGAGAAGTTTTAGCAGGTTTTGGCCCCATTGCTCATATGTACCTCAACGCCACAGGGCAGTGGCAGAAGTGGAACCTGTTTGCGCCGGATCCTCTGCGAACATTCTCATCCTATTCGGTAGAGATTGTCTCTCCATCGCAGCAAAAAAGATCAATACCGATTACGGCAGAATCTCTCCCATGGTACGAGCGCACGAATATTCTTAAAATCATGCGGCAGGTTTCGAACACGAATGAAGAGCAAATGTATTTGCGTGCCGCGTTACTCCATTCTCTCTGCAGGCGCTTCAAGCTCCCTTCAGGAAGCACGCTCACGCTCGTGACAACGATCGTTGATGTGCTTGATCCGGATCATCCGCCAAGCACCAACGATGATGTCTCTGTTTCCTGCAATCAAGCATGATGTGTGATTCATTCATCAATCGTTTTTTCTTTGAGCCGATTTCTGCACGGCCATTTTTACGAATGCGGACTCTGTGGGCGTTTGCGACATTCGGTACGCTCCTTATGCAGTGGAATGATGTTGTATGGTTTTATTCGAGCGAGAGTTTTTTGCTGCTGCAGCCGGATGTGTTTTCGCTTTCCGTTTTTCCGCGATTTTCGCTCCTTCATTCCATCACGGATCCAGGCATGATCTTTTCATTCTACCTCGCACTTCTCGCTTCGCTCCTTTGTGTTTTTTTTGGCTTTGTAGAGCGATTTGCGCTGATCATTGCCGTTATTCTTCTCCACTCGTTCCACTATCGAAATCCATTGCCAATGGGAGGAGGGGATGTGCTTTTGTACAACATTGGATTTCTTTTGATGGTAACGCCGACTGTTCGTCACAAAACGTTTGCTCGTTTTCTCGTTTCCCGTTTTTTGTTGCGAAACGAGCAGCCAGAAAACAAGCAACAAACAACTATGCCTGTCTGGCCGTACCGTCTTCTCCTTTTCCAAATCATTATCCTATACCTCTCTTCACTCTGGTGGAAACTCCTTGGTGAGACATGGATGAATGGCACGGCAGTGGAAATTGCATTCCGCAATCCCGAATTCGCACGGTTCATATTTCCTCCTCAACTCCTTCACCTCCTCTCGCCAATCTTAAGTTATGGAACGATGCTCTTCGAGCTCTGCTGGATTCTGCTCCTCATTCCTCGGTTCAAATATCACGAACGCCTTAAAGCCACTCTCATTATTATTGGTATTTTCTTCCACCTTGGCATTGCAGTGTTTTTGGAAGTCGGATCATTCGGTGCCGCATTGTTTGTTGCATATCTTGGTCTGTGGTCGAAGCACGGGGGCACTCACAGGACTACATCATGAGCGGCGATGGCGATGCGCCCGGCGCACCTCCCTGCGCGCCTGCTTGCATGTAGGCTCCGATTCTTCGCTCGATCTCGCGTCCGACGAACTTCTTATCACGGCCGTAGGTGAGGCGGGAGAGCTGTTTGTAGGCTTCTGCTGCGGCATCGTCACCCTTCACGGCGTAGGGGTTATCCGGAATGATGGAGAACGGGGCTGATGGCTGCGTATCCACCGAAAGCTTCATGACGGCTTTGTACTTATCCATATTCACAAGATCGGATTCGGAGAAGGTGGGAGCCATTTCTTTGGCGCAGAACTCTGCATCCTGTGCGCCGACTTTGTAGAACATCATGGTACCGACGTTACCGAAGACAGCACCCTTCAAATTCACGCTCGAACTCAATTTATTCTCCTTCTCCAATTGATCGAGGTACTGGTGCGCCATGCAGAGGCCGAGTTTGTATTTTCTTGCTTCGCTCAAGATCGATTCGATTGATTCCGTGACGTAGTTTTGGAATTCGTCGATGTAGAGGAAGAACGGCTGACGCTCTTCATCCTTCATCTGCTGTCTGCGCATCGCTGCCACTTGTACCTTATTCACTACCATCAAACCGAGGAGCTGCGAGTTGATATCGCCGATGAGCCCCTTGGAAAGGTTCATGAGGAGAATCTTCTTCTTACTCATCACCTCGCTAAAATCGAACGCGCTCTTCACTTGGCCGACGATGTTGCGGATGAGGGTATTCGTCGTAAACTGGCCGAATTTAGCGGCAAAGTAGGGGATCATTTCTTGTTTTTCTCGCTGGCCGGTAGCTGCCATCTGCTTATCCCAGAACGACTTCACAATGGGATTTTTCACCTTCTGCACCTTGTACTTCTGCCATTCGTCATCCGTGAAGAGGCGTACGAGATCCGTGATGGCGCCGCCCTCCTCCTCATCTGCCATCAGCGTAAGACATCCGTTCCGGAAGTAATCTTGAATGCGCGGACCGAAAATTTCTTCACCGAACATCTTCACCATCATGTTCATCGCATCCAGCGCAATCAGATCCCGCTCCTCCTCTGTTTTTCCCTCGAGCATATTGAGTCCCATCGGACGTTCGGTGTCGGCGGGGTTAAAGTAGATGACATCGTTCGCGCGCTCGCGCGGGATGCGCGGCAGGAGTGCTTCGATGAGGCTACCGTGTGGATCAACAATGCAGCAGCCGTTCCCTTGGAGAAAATCCTGCACCGCAAGATTGATGATCATGGTGGATTTTCCCGTTCCGGTTTGTCCGATGATGTAGAAGTGTCGGAAGCGATCCTTAAACTTCATGTATATCTCCTGCTTCTCGCCGCGGTAAATGTTGGTGCCGAGCTTTACGCCGAGTTCCCCGCCCTCCTCCAATGATTTTGGGACACTCTTCGGCGCTGGAACAATTTTATAGTTTTGCCATTTGATTGTTGTAACTTTGTTGTAGGAAATATTGGGGAAGTGGAAAAATCCCGCGAGTTCGAATGCGGAAAGAATCATCAGTTTCCGGTGCATCCACAGAATAAATGGACGCCGTGGGTTCCGCCGGATGAAATCGGCAATGAGTTTTCGGTTGCTGTGGTGGCGGCTTCGGATAAGGCAGGAGCCTGCGATATCGGAAAATTGTGTGAATCCTCCAACGATGTTTTCGATCTGTTCGTCTGCCTTCCTCTTTGTTCCGGCGGAGGTGACGATGCGAATGACGGTCTGATACCCCGGCGAGCCCGCTTTCGTATCCATGGTTTTGCTCAATTCCTCCGTCATCTGTGAAACACGTTCGCCGGAGCTCTGTCCTTCGCCACCTTCCAATTTAAAGAGCGTCGAGCCGTGCGCCAGTGTGGAATAGAAGGCAGAGAGCCACGTGATAGGGTTCATGATCGAGATCGCATGCTTTTTGGGATTGAGCAGCTTTTGTGCTTCCTTCCTCGCTTTCCTATGCCATCCGGACTTCATGGGACGGAGCATGATCTGCACGGCTGCGCCTTCATCCGCATGAAGCTTGCTAAATGCATTGGTGATCGCATTCAGAGGATCTGTTTTCATCGTCTCGTATGTCTTGAACGGTTTGTAGCCGGGTTGCGATGGAATGAGGTAGGTAGAGGTTGTGAAAGAATCTTTGGTGAAAATGTTGTAATCCTCCACTTCGTCGATCACGGCATCGGGGTAAAAGGATGTAATCTGCTTTTCCGTGAACGATAGGAGAGAACGCGGGATGACAACATAAAAGAGAATTTCCCCTTCCAGCGCCGCAAATTCCACCGAGAAAAATGGCTGTCCCGCGATGAATCTGTGGAGTTTCCTATATTCATACATTCCATAGAATGATTGGAACAGGTGATCCATGACTCCGACGACATCTTTAAATGTTTTGCCGGAGCTAAATTCTTCCGACATTCGTTCTTTATCTTCTTTGCTTTCCTTCTTCGGCATAAGGACCTGCAAGAACACAAGACTTCGTGATCGCGCTCGATCCGCTATCCTGCGGCAGAAAAGGATTGCTGCCGGGAAGGCAGCGGCACCAAGGATAAGCAGTGCTCCGAGGAGCGGTAGTTCCATACGTTACATTCTACCCGAATGTTATCCAGAATGACGAATTCGAATGCTCTTCTTGCCACCCGGTTTTCATCCTGATCGGGCACAAAAAAACGGCTGACAAACGCCAGCCGTTTTGATTTCAAAGATTAGAATTGATCCGCGAGTTCGTTCGTGAAGAACCCGACGATAACACGAGCGAAGAAGATCACAACGAGACCAATGATGGCGTAGACAATCGTTTTGCGACCCTTTGTGACGTTCTCTTCGTTGCCACCTGCAGTCAGAATGCGAATGCCGCCAACAATAACGAAGACGACAGCAACGAGTGCAAGGAATCCAAGAGCGAAATTAATGACTCGGACGACGGACTCACGCGTTTGATTTGCTCCGCCGGTCGCCGTTCCCGGGATTTCCGGAATCTCTCCTCCAAACTGAGCGAATGCCTTTAGCGCTACAAATTGGAGGTAGGTGAACGCGCCTGCGTAGGAAAGACCGTAGGCAATACTCTGCGGAACAGATCGAAGGTGCTTCATGGAGGAAAAGAGGGAAGAAACGAAGGAAAAGTGTCACTGACCTTAGAGTGCATGGTACGGCGACCTTTGCTCTTCGTCTATTGCTTCCCGATGCCCTTAAACCTAAAAAGAATTGACAGAAAACGAATACACTGGCATTATATTTGCGTGGCAGCAACGCAAAACAATGAAGAACAAAGGGGCCTATCACACATATCGACTCTTCGGGGATCAGAAAGTGCCGCGCAACTTATTGTGCATCAACCTCCGAAGCTCCACTCGCTTCTGACGCTTCTTACAGATCTCGAAAGGATCTCGGAAGTCATTCGCGAAGACAATGCAGGTGATCTTGGAACAAGTGGGGGATCGGGAACGGGTGTTGCGGGCGGACGCGGTTCCGCTGGTGTGTCCTTTCGCGATCAAGCAATCCAGTCACTTCCTTCTACCGAGGCAATGCGACGTCACCTCACGCGACATTTGCAACACGAAGTGCGCGAGCTCGAGAAGCGCTCGGCGCGCATGGCACGTTCCAGAAAAAAAGGAAGCGCGTATCTGCTCAACGAACTCTATGCAAAAATCCGACGCATTCAAACGTTGATTGCAGAGCTCATCGATGCGGCAGCCGATGTCGTGAAACGCCTCTACATCCGGCTCTTCATCGATCATCAACAATTGGTGTAGTGCCGAGCGCTTGCTGCGAATCACGTTCCTACTTCTTTTCGAGGAGCGCTTTGAGCGCGCTCGGATCGATTTCCTGCAATTTTTTTTGCACCTCGGGATCGTTGAGCATTTCCTGCACCGATGGGTGGTTCATGATGCCGATCATGTTTCCCTCCTTTGCCATTGCCTGAATATCAGGATTTGCGATCAGATTCCGGACAACAGGTTCATCGATAATATCCGCAACCGGCGGATACGCCATGAGTGTTTGCATGGCTTTGGGATTCGTGGAGATTTGCGTTGCAAGGCTGATGCCGACATCGAACGTATGGAGGAGGGGATTTGTCTTCTGGGCAAATGTGCCGAGAGCCGATGTGCGGAATGCATCACCATGGGCGCGAATGATTGCCGTGGGGAGGAGGAAGATGCTCCCCTCCTTTTCTGCAGCGGATGCGGGAATGACCGAAAGTATGGAGCTTAAGAGCAGGATGAACCAACTTCCGACGAAGACGATGAGTGTTCCAAACACGCCCCCAACCAAACACCCGCTCGAAGCAACGATGAATTTATCCCATCCGTAGCGACGGCGTTCCAATTTGAGCAAGCGCGTGAGGAAGAGAAAGAGAACCCAGAGTGTTCCGTACGCGACGATTCCTCCGAGTGCCATGATAAATGTTTTGTGGAAGATCGTGGGAATTCGTTCGAGCGACAGGAGTGGTGTCAGCGCCCATCCGAACGGCTTTGCGAGTGGATACGATGCAATGAGGCCGGTAATACTGAAGAGTTCCTTAAAGATTCCGCGAGTGGCGCCGTGGAGAAAAAAGAACGCAATGGCTCCGAGGCCAAGGATGGTATAAGCGTGCGGAGGGAACGGCAGAGTAAGGTATTGCATTATCGAGGGTGAGTTCCAAGTAGTATAGCATAGGAAACGACGTGTTTCTATCGATGTCTTCCATACTCTCCTTTCTTCGCTCGCGTTGCACGGCTCCCGTTGCCGCTATGCTTAGCATGGTGGTTGTCCTCCTCTTCTTCGGAGGAATTCTCGCCGTCACCCACAATCCGCTTTCGCTTGATGATGGATTACGGCATTTTGTTATGGCGAAGGAACAACTGCGTCTTGGGATTGGCGCGGTGACATGGAGCCGATATTTCTTTTTGACGTACTTCATCCACCACGCTGTTGATCCATGGTTCTTGGCGAATCTTTCGTACGTACCGTTTACGTTTTTCACAAGCAGTGTTGCCGGTATTAAAGCGGCCACGTTTGCATTTTTGTGCGTGCTCGCTTTTTCCTTCTCGCTCTTTCTCCGTCGTTTTCCCGTAACGCCATTCTTCACTGCGCTCATTATTTTTCTCTTTTTCTTCGGCAGCGATACATTTGGGTTCCGGCTCATGCTTGGTCGGCCGTTTGTTCTTGTCTCTGCACTCATGCTCTTTGTGCTGCACGCGCTCATCACAAGACGATGGCTTCTCCTGGCTGTTCTCCTTGCACTTTCCACGCTCTTTTCCCATCTCTTCATTTTCCCCTTTGGCATCGCCGTGATCGGGTCTCTCTGGTGGTTATTTATTTGCCGAAATCCTCGCAGCGTCTGCGCATCGGTTTTTGCGACCATGGGAGGAATGACTACAGGCATCATTCTCCATCCGCAGAGCAGAGAATATGTCCTGTGGATGAAGAACATTTTTTTTGTCGTACCGTTTTCAAAAGAGCTTGATCTTGGAGGCGAAATTTATAGCGGTCTTGGATTTGCGGATGCCGGCGTCTACCTTCTTCTCATTTCGTGCATTCTGCTCATTTTTCTCCTCGCAGTTCGCCAGGAGCTTGCAAACGCACTCCATCGTCGTCCGGAAATTATTCTCCTTGGCGTCCTCGCACTGCTTTTCTTTGCTGCGTACCTCCTCTGGGTTCGTGCAATCGATCTCTTCTGGCCGATGGGAGTCATTCTTCTCCTTTCGCTTGTGAGTGCCACTGATGGCGCTATGCAGGATGCCAAGCGCTTTCTTTTTTCGAAACAGTTTCCGCTCGGCATACGTGCCATGCATGTCGTTATTGTTCTCTTCGTCATCACATCGGCGCATCATCTTTGGCTCTTTGTGGGTAATGATGATCGGCGATCCGTTGCATCATTTTCTGCAATCAATGCTGTTCCTGCAGGGAGTACTGTGTTCAATGCGGATTGGGAATACTTCCCTGTCCTCTTCTTTCTCCGTTCAGATCTCCTCTACGCGCGCGGCATGGATCCAACGCACGACGAACTCCCCGTGCGTTCGCTCATTGCCAAGCTCCACGAAGCAAAATTTCTTCCGAAGGAAACTCTGTTTTCCCGCGAATGGTTTACAGAGCTTTGGAGCCGCGTGGATATGAAGCAGCTTGGCATTCGTCGTATGGGAGAAAAAGACGTCGATGCCGATGCGTGGCTTATGGAACTCCGCAGCATTGCTCAGCCTCAATACCTTGCGCTTTACCGAGGCGCACATCCGCGCCTCATTCAATCGCTCACAACAAGTAGCGGTGCCACTCTGTTTTCGGAGAGCAGAGCGATGATTATTTTTTCGCTTCATCCATCAACGAATACTCGCTGATGGAATTTTCATTCTTCTTCTTTTAAGAAATGCGAGGACTTCTTCCGGATCAAAGAACGTGATGTAACAAGCAATCATCGCATAGAACCACCAGATTGCAGCGAGGAAGAGCGAAATGCCGAGGTGGAAAACGATGCCTCCGCCCATGAACCAGAGCCTTGTTTTCCTGTGCCAGAGGCCAAAAGGGAGCGCGAGCTCGAATGCTTTCACGATGAACACCATCGCATCAAACACCCACAGAGGGGGAGAGAGCGAAAGGAAGAAGAATGCAACCGGCGTTGCCCACATGTTTTGGAACGAGAGAAAAAGCATCGAACCATTCTGCCAATCCGGCAGCCACAATTTTTGTAAGCCAACGCCAAGGTAGGTTGCCGTGATTTGGAGCGCGATGATACGCTGAAAAAAAATCGAGATCGGTTCCCATGCAAAGAATGATCCATGCTTCATCAGCATATCGATCGAAAATGTTTTCCCGGATTCCGCGAAGATGAAGAGAAATGAAAAGAAGAGGAATAATCGGTTATACGATGTCCCCATGTGGTGGTACGAGAGGTTGAATTCATAGAGGAAAAACAGAAATGCAATTACCGCACTCAGCCGTGTGCGGAATCCAAATGTGAATGTGATGAGCGATGCAATGTGAAGGCTCAGAATCATGAATGAAAATCCGGGCGAGAGGGGAGTGAGGACACTCTGCAGGAACGAAACTCCCGGGATAGTGCCAAAGTGGATTGTGTAATCGTACGGAATCACGAGGCCACTCGTCGAAAACAGAAGATCGGCATATGGCAGCCGTAAGCCAAAATAGAGGAGCATCCACAGGCCAAAGAGAATACGCAGTATCGCGAGTGCGTGCGGCGGTCCTGATCGAAACCACCATACATTCCATAGCCGATGAAAATTCTGAAGTGTCATCATGGAATCGTGACAATGGGATATTTCACAATGCTCTCGGAGGTGCGGAGAGCATCCCATCCGAGCGCTGATTTTGGCCACTCTTCCCATGTTAGTCGGATCGATTCGTACGCATTTCCCTTTCTCTCTTCCAATGCACGGAGCTTCGCCGCAAGCTCCGCATACTTTTGCTTATGGATATCGTTCCCGAGGAACGAAAAGCTCCGCATCCTCCTATACATAATTTTGTTCCCCCGAATCATCGGATAATACGGCTCAAGATTAATCGTGTGCCATGTTCCATCACGTAACCCCTCTGCCAAAAGATCTGCGTTATAGCTCGTTGTACCTTGATACGGCGCCATCATGCCGTAGTGGTAGTGGAGCACTGGCCATGGAATAAACGGGAGAAACTGAGTCCTCGTCATGGTGTATGCAAGGGCATACGTCGTCATCACAAGGAAATAGAGGAGGAAGAGTTGGGCGAGAATTTTCTTCATAAGATTTAGGTGAGTGTATACTTTTGGATAGAGCGTCTCTAGTATCCGTTCTTTATCATGTCCTTCGCCATTCCTCGCTACGCTCGGAATGCTCAGGACATAGGATCTTCGGGCTCATGCTTCGTCCGGCTTCGCTACGCTCCGCCGAACTCGCATTCGCCTCGAATTCACCTATGGGGCTGTAGCTCAGTTGGTAGAGCGCGTCGTTCGCAATGACGAGGCCAGGGGTTCGATTCCCCTCAGCTCCACCATTCATGACTAACTTCACACTGAAATGCATGAAGTGCACCCCGAACGAACTCCGTGGCATTTACGACGATTTCGCTACACGTTACGACCGTCATATCATGTGGCTGGAACGTATCGCTGGACTACGAAATATGCGTCAAAAGCTTTTTCAGCAAGCATGTGGTGATGTTCTAGATGTAGCGACAGGAACAGGTGCCAATTACGAATTTTTTCCGGCTTCATGCAACGTTACAGGCGTCGATTTGAGCACACAGATGTTAGAAGTTGCGAAAGGTAGGGCTAATACACTGGGGAGAACAATTCATCTGCAGCCAATGAATGCGGAGCGGCTTGAGTATCCTACTGAATCGTTTGATACAGTTGCTTCGGGTCTATCGCTTTGCACCATTCCTGATCCTGTTCGCGCGTTGCAAGAAATGTCGAGGGTATGTAAGAAGGATGGAAAGATTTTGCTGCTTGAACATGGGCCGAGTGACTGGGCGGTTATTGCAGTAGCACAGGAGCTTTTTGTTGGTGAATGGCATGTACGGAAATTTGGTTGTCATTGGGATCGAGAACCTCAACAGCTAATAAAACAAGCCGGACTGACCATTCGATCACATCGTCGACATTTTTTTGGAATGCTCCATGCAATAGAGGCGATGAAGTGAGAATGTCCATTCACTTAATCCCAACAGAAATGAGGACCAACAACTTCACCTGTCCGCTCAACAATCCAAAAACTGATTGGGCGCTGGAGACTATCGGCAGATGGATTTTCCTCCCCCGAGAATTCCTTTAATTGTGCGATCTCATTTGGAGACATCATGTCAGCAATGGGTTTTCCATTCTGAGTCGTAGTGATGTGAAATGCAGAATCAATGGGCATACAAAATGATCCTCCCATTTCTCGCCAGTCAGCCTGTATTTCAACATTGCTTAACGATGATTGTACTCGTCCTGCGATTGCTACTAACGCTCGAACTGGCAATGCAGATGCGTATTTTTCAAATTCAACGGGTACCTTCAATCTTCCTGCATCTTTTACATACGCAGCCGGATTCTTTACTGGCCAGGTGTTCATAGCATTTTTTGCTACCGTCTCTTCGGAAAAGGGACCGAGGACAACCGCGTAAAGATTCGGACTCAGTGCGCTCGTGAAATCTGTTGGCAAGACCCATGCGCCAAAATCTCGCGCACTGTTATTCGCTGCACTCTTGTCCTTACCAGTGGAGAGGATTGCAAAGTAGTTGTGTTCATTCTCTCTGAAAAGATTTTTGAGATTCTGCAGCTTTTCGTTCGCAATCTTTTCGCTGGAAGCAGAACTACTGCTTGAAGCGGCAGCCACTGCAATTACTGATGAGGAACTTTGTCTTTCTGCGAGTACATCACGAGGAATGACTTCCTCTCTAGGAGAGCACCCCGCAAGCGTTATGCCAAATACTAAATTCGCTATGAGAAAACGTTTCATGGTGAGATAGTAGTCTCATGTAAGTCATAAGTGTAATTTAAAACTCATATTGAATGCTCCACCAGACACAAAATATTGATATGATAGTGAAGAGATATGGCTATTAATCTTGCATTTTATGAAGAAATACTTGGCGAGGTCACTTTTTCTGATGTTGGGATATTTGCTGCAGAAGAGCATGTAAGCTCCTTTGCAGGAGATGTATTAGTAGTCGATGCAGGGGTCACTTCTCGATTCAAACATCTGATTCGTGAGGAAGATGTGGCTGAGCTACGAGAATGTTGCCGTAGAGGACCTCCAAAAATTCTTGAGCAACTATCGCAAAACACGTTAAGCGCATCTGCGAGAGAGATCGCTCTGCAGCGCCTTGCAACTCTCAGAGTCCTGGCTCATTGCTTGCGTCGAGAATTTAGATTAATTGTTCGATAAACAACCACCTTTATTTCTACCTAGGGGCAGACAATTTACTGGCCTTCGATGAGACTTCACTCCCCGTTCGACCCCGAGCTCACGGTTGAGGGGTGGTAAACCATTCGACTCGAATCGCGAATTCGCTCTATTTCACTCCATTCATGAGTATTTTGTGTAGCAAGCCAATGCTTGCTATAGAATGATGCGCATGATTCGATTCATAAGAGTCATCCTCGGCAGCATCTGGAATTTTATTTGCATGATTTTCACAGGCGGTAAGTATGGTACGTCTGTGCCCAGCAAATATTCGTATACATATTCCAAATACCAAGAACAAAGAAGAAAAGATTTCGCAAAATTTGGGACACATTCTTGTAAAATCTGCAGCACAAAGATCCCCGGGAACAGGAGTTACTGTGGGGCATGTTTTCATAGCTACAAGAAGAGATAGAACCTCGGCGTCGATGAGCTATCTATCGTATTGATGCATATGAGTAGAGATGCACAACCCGACTTTGGTACGCGGAGAATTGTGACGCAGCTCACATTTGAACAAAATTTGTATTCATGAGTCTATGGGGAGGTGCATAGGCGGTATAATCCGCATACTTTCCTCACCATCAATCTATGAAGTACGCACTCCTACTCTTTACTGTGTTTACCGTGTCTCTGCTTTCTGCCTGCAGTAGAGGAGAAACGCCCACTCCCGATCAAACGCAATCGAGCAATTCATCGGTGCCGCAACCTCCACTCAATGAGGAGGATCTTGTAACAAAGAATGTCACGTACACGGGTATTTTGGAGAAGGGAGGGGTGACGATTTACCAAGAGGGGAGCCACAGGCTGATGCTAGCGGATGGCAAGATGGTGCTCCTTGATCCAATGGAAGGAACGCCTGCAATGCTTGATCTGTATGCCGAAAAACTTGTGCGCGTGCAGGGGGATGTAAAGCCGACTGTGGAAGCCGGAGGTACGCTCATGATGGTGAAGGAAATTCAGTGGATCCGCAGAGAGAAGGATGAAAATGGAGTAGAGCAAGAAGCGCTCCGCGTGCTCTGTGGTGGAGAGAGCGGTGTTCAATGTCCGGAGGGTTTCTCTTGTGCTCTTTCGGAAGAAGGCCCCGGCATTTGTGAAGTGAGTGCTTCGTCTGCATCATCCGATACATCATCGTCATCCGCATCGTCGACTTCGTCCTCGTCCTCATCTTCTATCACTTCATCTTCATTGAGTTCAACGAGTGCATCCTCTGTCAGTACATCATCCTCAACAAGCTCGTCCTCATCGTCCGTGAGTTCTGTATCGAGTTCTGCGGGCACATCGTCGAGCGCTGCAAGCGGGAATTATACACAATCAGTTACGTTGATGCTCGACGAGGATTACGCGCCGGAGCGCTGGACGCAGGAATACTGCTCGGCGCATGTTGGATTCTGCGTTCCTGTGCACAAGAACTGGTATTACAAATCCTTCGGGGCGCTCTCGAGCATCCTCTGGCATGTGGAAATTGGCGCCGTGAATGTGGATCAGATGGGCGATGGGCCGATTGCTGTAGAGCTTAAATCCGGCGATCTTGCAGGACTCAGTCTTGGCAATGGCGATATTCGGATCATCGGCGATCGCGTGATTGGGTACCGAGGCTTTACCGAGAACCGACACTTCGAAATCTCCGGTCCCAAGGAACTTCGTGAGCCCGTGGAGTACGTCACAAAAAACCTCACGCTCGTTTCGGGAGGAGGGTGAAGCTCCGTTTCACCACATCTCGCTGACATCGGTTTTCCCAACGAAGATCGTGGATTCCTCCGTTGCGCCACTCCGTTCCAATGCTTTTTTAAGTCCGATGCGTTCGCAGATATCGCGGAATCGTTGCACGCCGCCGAAACTTTCCCAGTTCGTCATGGCAGCGATTTGTTCGATCCTGCTTCCGGAGACATGGAAAACTCCGTCCGATACATCGATCGTGAATGCATCGGTGCGCGTGTCATCG